>Ga0326728_10007959_pt1 | contig 26690 bp, 18 predicted proteins | sample MB3enrmetagenome_FD_207602 | JGI IMG/M metagenome (GOLD analysis project Ga0326728, IMG submission 207602) | Lab enriched peat soil microbial communities from McLean, Ithaca, NY, United States - MB31MN | ecosystem: Environmental > Terrestrial > Soil > Wetlands > Peat | place: USA: New York...
GAGCTCGCCAGCGGAAAGTTCGCACTGGGTGTAAAATATCTGTGGAAAACATCTAAAAAAGTCACAAGCTCTGAGTGTGCATGGGCCTATCAGAGGGTTGGCTTGACCCTGTGAGGTAGGTGCACCGGATGGCGCGCACGGACACGGGCCGCCCCAACATCGAACCCAGGGCCGTCATCCCGAGATCCCCAAAAGGGATCGCTGCGTTGCGCGCATTCGAGTGGCGATTTCAAACGACTCGAAGGCCCCTCCCTGGATTGCCGATTGACCGGGGTAAGGAAAATCCACCGCAGCGCGAGTAAGAAGGCGAAGCTCCTCGACGGGCCATGACTAACCCTGACAGGCGGGGACGAGCAGAGGGTACTGTCTTACTTTCTACTAGGAACGCCGGGGGGGAGGACCGCCCAATACCTCGCGCACCTTGCGCGCCAGCCCCTCGGGGGTAAAAGGCTTTTGCAGGAATGCCCCACCGGAATCTAGTTCGCCTTGATACCAGACCGCGACGTCCGCGTAACCCGAGATGTACAGCACTTTCATCTGCGGGCGCGAGTTAGCCAGCCGACGGGCTAGTTCGCGTCCACTCATTTGAGGCATAACCACGTCGGTCACCAGCAGATCAATCTGCCCCCCGTATTGTTCCGAGAGTTCAAGTGCTTCTTCACCGCGGCTGGCTTCCAGCACCGTATAACCTTTCTCCCTCAATACATCTCGCACCAGCGCCCGGACTGCATCTTCATCCTCCACGAGTAAGAGCGTCTCTGTCCCTTGTTGGGCATCGACTCCACTTCGTCCGGGGCCTGACTCATCAACTTCATCCTCGGTTCGAGGCAAGTAAATCTTGAAGGTAGTCCCCTTCCCCACCTCGCTGTATACCCAAATGTAGCCCCCGCTCTGCTTGACGATGCCGTAGACCGTTGCCAACCCCAAGCCGGTGCCTTTTCCCTTCTCCTTCGTCGTAAAAAAAGGCTCGAAAACACGGGCTTGTGTTTCGGCATCCATCCCGATGCCTGTGTCACTGAACGCCAGGAGTACGTAGGGGCCCGGCGAGAGAGGAAAGTGGGTCTGCGCAGAAGCGCTGTCCATTTCCACGTTCGCTGTCTCGATGGTTAAGACGCCGCCGTTGGGCATGGCATCGCGCGCGTTGACCGCCAGATTCAGAAGCACCTGCTCGAGCTGCCCCGGATCGGCCCTGACAGGCCACAAGCTCTGCCCCAGAACCGTGAGCAAGTCAATATCCTCGCCAATTAACGGCTTCAGCATCTTCCCGATATTGGCTACCACGACGTTCAGATCCAGAACTCGCGGCGCCAACACCTGCCGCCGGCTGAAGGCAAGGAGCTGGCGCGTCAGGGAGGCGGCCCGGCCCGCGGCATTCTTGATCTCGTTGACATACTCCCGCAGCGGTTCGACCGTGCCGGGATGCTCGAGCAGAAGTCCGCTGTAACCACTGATAATGGTGAGCATATTGTTGAAGTCGTGCGCCACTCCGCCCGCTAGCCGCCCGACTGCTTCCATTTTCTGCGCTTGTCGGAGCTGCTGCTCGAGGCGTTTTCGTTCTGTCACCTCCGCCTTGATGGCAATGAAGTGAGTAATTTCCCCGCCCTGGTCCCGCACCGCTGTGATGGTCATCTGCTCGGTGTAGAGACCCCCGTCGCTCCTGCGGTTGGTGATCTCATCCTGCCAGATTTCACCGCCCAGGATGGTTGTCCAAAGTTTCCTGTAAAAAGCCTCGTCTTGCTTCCCAGACTTGAGAATGCGCGGGTTTTTTCCAAGCGCTTCTGCGCGGGAGAAACCCGAAACACGACTGAACGCGGGATTGACGTACTGGATCGTACCGTGGGCATCGGTGATCACAATCCCGTCTGCCGATTGTTCGATAGCGGTCATCAGAAGCATTCTCTCTGCTTGTGCCAGCTTTTCCTTGGTGGAATCAATGGCCACCCCGCGGAGTTGGATGGGGCGACCCTCCGCATCCAAAACCACATGGGCTGTGTCGTGCAGCCAAACCTGGTGACCGTCCGCCGCCAGCAACCTGTATTCAAGACTGTGATCCCGACCCTCAGCAATCGCCTGTTGGCGCGCGCCTACAGCCTGTTCGCGATCGAGCGGATGGAGATGCTGTCCCCAGAAATCAGGTTGGGTAAGCCACTGCCGGACGGGATAGCCCAGGATCTGTTCAGCCCGCTGGCTCACAAAAGTGAATTGATGGGTCTTGGCCTCAGCTTCCCAAACGATCGCGTCAATGCTTTGCACCAGTTCTCGCAGGCGGCGCTCCGAAGCCTCGGCAGCCGCCCGCAGGCGCTCGCTCTTAGTCTGGTCCTCCACGGTCAGCAAAAGGCGACCCTTGCCCTGTCCGTCTGAGATCTGGGTCAGGGTGAGCCGGGTGGGCCGGGCTCCCATTCCCCCTGGCGCGGTTAAATCCAACAGCACATCATGCGGCCCGCTGCCTGGCCCCGTGCCACCAATGATCCGGCGTGGCGGCCCCTCTGCCTGTATGACCTCGGGCAGAGGCTGCCCTATCACTTTTTCGGGGCGCACATGGAACGCTTCGAGAAACGTTCGGTTGGCGGAAAGTACGTTCAGATCAGGAGAGAGGATCAATAAACCCACCGGAACATTGTCCACCATCTCCTGCGCAAACGCCTGAAGGGCGAGGATTGCCTGCTGCTGTGTCACTCTCTCTTCCAAGGCGCGAGCCAGCATCTTACGCCGGTACGCAACCAACAGATAGGCGAAAATGAGAATGACGCACGCTCCCACCATCGCCTCAAGGCGGGCTGTTGCGTAAAAGTCCTCCAGCGCTTCTTCGCGATCGATCTTTCTCACCAATATCCAATCGGTCAGCGGGATGCGCCGCTCGGCGCTCAGAACAGGCACGCCACGGTAATCCAACCTTTCTCCGCTCAATGATTTGCCTTCCCGCCCAGTCTTGGCCGTTAACACCGAGAGAGAACGGCGCAAAAAACCTTGCATGAATGGTGCGCCGCGAAGCGGTGAGAAGTAAATCACCTCGTTCCCTTCGCGTCGCAAGAGCAGCGTTTCGCCGCTGGCGGTGACAACACTCTCCGCCATGAGGATCGGAAACAGACTCCTTCTAGGGTCGATTTGCAAGGCAAACACGCCCAGGCAGGATGACGGAGGCTTAGCTTGCGTCGCGGGGCGAAGGTCGGCAAAGACCGGGGAAAGGAAATATACAAAACTGCTCGCCTGCGTCTCGCCCAGCGGGCCAACCCAAAAGGCGTGGCCCTGCGAAACCTGGCGCGCTCTTTCAATTACTGCGGGCGACATGCTCTCCGAACTCGCAGACCGGGCTACGACTCGCCCCTCCGGGCTGATAAGGTAAATGCCCGCATAGCCGTGTGTGAAGGCGAACTGGTCCATGAAGGTTGAGAGGTGCTCGAGTGCGTCCGTCTGAGCATCACCACTCGAACCCGACTCCTCAACAGGACGGAGCAGTTGTTGAACGGAAGAATATGAGGAAAGCAGTTCTGTATCGGCTCGGCGCTCCCCCAGCCAGTTTGAAATCAGACGCGCACGGTCGTCCACGATGGTTGACTGTTGGTCTTGCCAATAGCCAATGGCAGCCTTTTCTTTCTCCAGGATGTGAAACCCTGTGAGAGCTCCGATAAGCACCGTTCCGGCAAGGAAGGCCCGAATGTAGTGCCAGAGAGGGCCGCGTGCCTCGTCCCGAGGTTGGGCGAGGCGGGGTGGGAACTCTCCTGATTCTGATCTCATGGCCGGCTGTTTCCCCCCCGCAAACTCAGCCCGGCACAAATCCCATAATTAAGAAGAAAGGAAAACGACCTGTACACCGTCGGCATTTCATGGAATGATATCACCTTTTACGGGAAGAAGTCAGGAGTCAGAATCCCATGGATTTGCACCATATAATTGAAGCCCAGCAATTCGATATACCCACCCTTGTGCGTCTCATTGAAACCACCAAAGAAATGGAGCAGGTTGTGTCCAGCGGTGGGACTTCCCAATTCCACGGGCGAATCATGGCCACGCTCTTCTATGAGCCGTCAACCCGGACCCGCTTCTCCTTTGAAACGGCGATGCAGCGGCTCGGGGGTAGCGTGATTTCCACGGAAAACGCCGCTGAGTTCTCCTCGGTCGCCAAGGGCGAGACACTCGAGGACACGGTACGAATCTTGAACGGCTACGCGGACGTCCTGGTGCTCCGCCATCACGAGGTTGGGTCGGCCAAACGGGCGGCGTCGGTATCGCGTATCCCGGTAATTAACGCTGGAGACGGGGCCGGCCAACATCCCACCCAGGCCCTGCTTGACCTCTACACCATCCATAAAGAGATCGGCTCGATTGATGGCTTGCGCATCGCCATGGTGGGAGACTTGGCACAAGGCCGCACCGTTCGCTCGCTAACGTACTTATTGAGTAAATTCCAGAACATCAGAATCTACTTCGCCGCGCCTCCTTTGTTGAAAATGAAGGAGGACATCCTTGACCACCTGCGCGAAAAGCGGGTCTGGTACACAGAAGAAACCGACCTCAATAAAGTTCTGCCCGAGGTGAATGTGGTTTACCAAACGCGGATTCAAAAGGAGCGCTTTGGAGACCGCATTGCCGACTACGAGCAATGCCGTGGCGTCTACGTGCTCAATTCAGCATCCCTGCGCCTAATGAAGGCCAACGCCATCGTCATGCATCCACTTCCCCGCCTCGACGAGATCGCGATGGAAGTCGACAGCGATCCGCGGGCAGCCTATTTCCGCCAGGCACAAAACGGCCTCTACGTCAGGATGGCACTCCTGAGCATGGTATTGAGATAGCTGGCCGAACAGCCCCTCGGCCCTGGATAGAAATTCCCCGCCTTTATGGAGTTGCCACGCTTTTCCCGGCGCGCCTTTGCCCACCTTTCGCCCAAATTGAGGTTTTGCCCGGAAAGCTTGGCAAGGCTCACGCTTACGAGACCTCCGTACTGGTACTTCGGTGCCCTTGCCTTGTCGGACAAGGGAGGCGAAAATTTACCATCTTGGATATGGCTGTGAACAAAATACGAGAAAAAATAGTGAAAGAGAGTTGACCCATGTTAATTGGTACACGCCTGCGCCAACTTCGCGAGCATAAGCAAATGTCTCAAGGGGACATTGAGGATCGCACCGGCTTATTGCGGTGCTACATCTCCCGCGTCGAAAACGGTCACACCGTCCCTTCGCTGGAGACCCTGGAGCGCTTTGCTTCGGTTCTCGATGTCCCGCTGTATCAGCTATTTTATTCCGGTGATGAGGCTCCACCGACACCTAGCCTCACGCCGCGGAAAACCTTGGAGGAAATGACGGCAGAGAACGGCGGGGTGGAGGAGGATGCTCAATTCCTCCTGAAGCTCACGAACGTCTTGACCCGTCTGGCAGAGCCGGATCGGGATGTCCTGCTCAGTCTGGCCAAAAGGTTAGCCACTCGCTAAGGAAGCCCCTCCAGCAGTCCGGGACTCCCCTGCGCCAAGGTGGAGGAGTCCCCACGGCGGGGCGCACAATACTCGCCTCCATTCCCATTGCATCCGGAGCGTCTATTGTGGAACCAGAATCACGTTTTCGTCGGCGGATTCCTTCGCCGTCGACTTGGCAGGGACCTTTCCGCCCAGGGCCCGAAGGTAGTTCACCAAATTCCATAACTGTGGCTCCGTCATCCGCCCCTTCTGGCTTGGCATGGGATCCTTGCCCGTTCCCACAATCGCAAAAAGCTCGCCGTCAGTGCGCTTGGCCAAAGCGTCAGGCTTCGTGAAGTCAGGGAGGTTCAATGTCATCTCTGTCGCCAACTCGCCTTTCCCGTCTCCCTTTTCCCCGTGGCACAACGCGCACTGGGTCTTAAAGACCTTCTTGCCACGATCCACAGATGCATCGGTAAACTTGATCGGGTTCTTCCTGGCTGCGTCTTCTGGCGATATTATAGTGTCGTGCGCTGGGGACGGAGTGGCTGCCGTTGAACTCGAGGCGCCGGAGCTTTGCGCCTCTCCTTTCTTCTCTTGCGCCAAGAAGGTCCCCCCTGCCATGCAGAATACCAATACTGCCCATAATGCCTTTACTTTTAGCGACATCGCGCACCCCGCAGTAGCTCAAGTCACTTGCCACGATAAGACAAGGCAGACTTAACCTCGCCTCTTCATTTGAGCCACCCTGTTCGATTCAGAGCAATTTCCGTGCCTGCAATCACTTGTTTTAATCCGCCATGGGATATTGCGTCCCGTTTCGCTTTTTCTATTGGACTTGCTGTCTGCCATGAACCTAAGATACCTCTCCCCACCCAATTGTCAACCATCTTCCGCCCCGCAGGACTCTTGGACTTAAGGAGAAGGCGCGCGCGCACGAAGTTCTCACGCGACTTCGAATTCCAGCCAGGAAATCGAGTGCCGCGGGAATTGGTACTCGAAGCGGCTTCCCGAGGCCTCGAGCTTCACCTCTTGAGTGACCACGGCATGAGGGTTGGCAAAGGTGTTTGTCGCTTCAGGGCTCGTGCCCGTGATCTGGAAAGCGCGTCCGCCGGGCTTGGCGCGCCGTCCTGCAAGTTCGACACTGCCCGTCAAGTCGCCCTCCTTACGGCGATTGACGACCGCAAGCATGACTCTCTGCTTCGCTTCATCGTAGGTTGCCGCGACGTCAAGATAAGGCTGGTCGGAAAAGCTCTTGGTCTCAAAGCGTGGTGACTGCACCATCACATCCAAGGCGACATTGCCGGAGCGGCTAGCATACAGCTCCACCGGGTAATAGGTGGTCATCAGGAGCAGGCCGGTGGGTGAAGTCTGCATGGGCGCGATATCATTGACGAGCTGCGCGAGATTTGCCATGCGCACGGTGCGGCAATGGCGCTGGATGGAATTCAAAGCCGACGCTACCCACAAAGCGTCCCGAAGGTTATAAATGATTTCGTATTTATGAACGTCGTCGCGCTTTGATCCGTCTGCCCAGTTGTTGATGATGTTCCACTCGTCGAGGGCGGTCCACACCGGCGTGGGCTTTCGTGCCTGGGCGGAGACGCTCTCGGCTACCAGGGCAGAGTTGCGTAGGGTTTGCTCCATTTGCGCCACCGAACCCAGGATCTCGTAATAATCCTTCAGCTCGTCGCTGACCGTGTAGTAGTGCGCGGAGATATAGTCCACATGATGGACCATGGATTCCAGCACGGGCCGGTCCCAGCTCGGGTCGCCGGTGCCGCAAGCCACCAGTTTGATGCTGGGGTCTTGCCACTTCATCACCTTGGCGAATTCCAGCCCCATTTTGGCGTAGTCCGCGACGTTCTTGTGGCCGATTTGCCAATCGCCGTAAATCTCGTTCCCAATCCCCCAGTACTTCACAGCGTAGGGCTCAGGATGGCCATTTTTCTTCCGCAAGTCTGAAAAGTAGGTCCCACCCTGCCGGTTGCAGTACTCCACCCAGGAAGAAGCTTCGTCGATGGTGCCCGTGCCGATGTTGACGCCAATGTACGGCGCCGTTCCCAGCTTCCGACAAGTGGAAATGAATTCGTCGGTCCCGAAGCGGTTCGATTCGGGCTCGAACCACGCCAAATCGTAACGCGCGGGCCGGGCATCCTTGGGGCCGATTCCATCCTGCCAGTGATACCCGGAGCCGAAGTTCCCGCCCGGCCATCGCAATTGCGTGACGCGGAGCTTGCGCGCCGCCTCGAGAACATCCGTGCGGTTCCCGTCGGCGTCGGCCAAAGGCGAGCCCTCATCGTAAATCCCACCATAGATGCATCGGCCAAGATGCTCGATGAAGTTGCCGTAAATGTTGGGATCGATGGCGCCCAAACGCCGTTCAAGGTCGATCTTTAGGGTGGCATGCAAAGGCAGCTCACCTGGCCCGCCGAGGGAGCGGGCATAAACCCTCCGCCTCAGAAGTTGCTGTGCCGCCATGCCCAACCCCAGTGCCCCCGCCGCCCGTAAGAAGTCCCGCCTCCTACAAGTATTGGAGAATTTCCGCGATGCTTCTGGCATAAAGCCTCCCGTGATAAGCATGACTGTTTATTGCAGTGCAAAGAATACAGCGGAAGCCGCCGGATGTCACCACTCCTTTGGAAAATAGAAATTGGAAAATGGAAATTGGAAAATAAGTTTGCCAGTTTCCAATTTCCAGTTTCTTGACTTGCTTCGCGCGGGTACCTAGAATTGAGAGTTTGCATTACTGACAGGCAGGCCGACTGTATGCCGTTCCGCATCCACAACACACTGACCGGGCAAATCGAAGAGTTCAAGCCTCTCCACGACAACCGGGTTGGCATGTATACCTGCGGCCCCACCGTTTACGATTTCCCCCACATCGGCAATTACCGGACCTTCCTGTTCCAGGACATCCTGCGGCGCTGGTTGAAGTACCGGGGATACACGCTCAGGCACGTCATGAACTTGACGGATGTGGACGACAACACCATCCGCAATTCCAAAGCCGCCGGCCTGTCGTTGCGCGAGTACACTGAGAAATACATCGAGGCCTTCGAAATGGATCGCCAACTCCTCAGCCTCGAGCATCCTGAAATCGTGGTGCGCGCCACCGACTCGATCGATGACATGGTGAAGGTGATCCAGACGCTGGTAGATAAAGGTTACGCCTACGAGAGTGAGGGTTCGATCTACTTCCGTGTGGCCGCCTTCAAGAACTATGGCCAACTGACCAAGATCGACCTTTCGGGCATCCGCGACGGGGCTCGGATTGATACGGATAAGTACGACAAGAACGACGCCCGTGACTTTGCGCTCTGGAAGGCGCCCAAGGAAGGTGAACCCTTTTGGCAGACGCCGCTAGGGCCCGGGCGACCCGGCTGGCACATCGAGTGCTCCGTGATGTCCATGAAATACCTGGGCGAAACTTTTGACATTCACTCCGGGGGCGTGGATCTTATCTTCCCCCATCACGAGAACGAGATTGCACAGAGCGAGGCGGCCACGGGCAAACCGTTCGTGCGCTACTGGCTGCACGCCGAGCATCTGATCGTTAACGGCGAGAAGATGTCGAAGTCACTGGGCAACTTCTATACCCTGCGCGACCTGTTAGCCAAGGGTTACAAGCCCTCGGCGATCCGTTATTTGCTGGCCTCTGTCCCTTACCGGCGGCATTTAAACTTCACTTTTGATGGCCTGCTCCAGGCGCAACAATCCATCGATAGGCTCAGGAATTTCCGCTTCCGGTTGACCAAAGAGTCATTCTCTGCGGGGGAGAATACCGCTTTGCAGGATCGCGCCCGCGCCGCCTGCCAGGCGTTTGAAGATGCCATGGACGACAACTTGAACACCGCCGAAGCCCTCGGCGCAGTCTTCGGTATGGTGCGGGATGGAAACACAGCCATGGACCACGGCGAATTCCTGGCTGGTGATCGCGCTGCCTTCCTGGACACGCTGGGCCGCTGGGACCGCATCTTCTGCGTCCTCGAAGACAATGACCACGAAAAGCTGGTGAAATTTGGATTCATCAAACCCCGCGATTCAAGCTTGGCCGTTGGCGTCCCTCCGCCGCCTGCGGACTCCGAACAGGCGGCGATTGGGAATGGGCACAGCGGCGCGGTGGCGATGGAGTTGCCGACCGACGAGGAAATCGGGAGATTGGTCGCGGAACGTGACGAGGTGCGTCGCAAGGGCAACTTTACCTGCGCCGATGAAATTCGCCAGAATCTCCAGAAGGCCGGTGTTATACTAGAGGATAGCAAGCTCGGAACTCGTTGGAAGCGGAAGTAATCATGTCTAGCCTGCGGTTCACACTTCCTTTATTGGCGCGGCCCAACCTTTTTGGCGGGGACTGATCCCTCCCCGCGCTCCCTGCTCACTCAAAACCTAACAGCCAATCGCGCCAGCCAGAAGGCAGCGCAAAGGAGGATTCACATGGAAAGCAAGGTCCCTTCAATCAAAACACCTCTCCCCGGTCCGGAAGCTCGGAAGGTCCTGGCACTCGACCGTCAATTCATCTCGCCTTCGTATACGCGGGACTACCCCATGGTCGCCAAGCGGGGCAAAGGCGTGAGCGTCGAAGATGTGGATGGAAATGTGTTTCTGGATTTCGCGGCGGGCATCGCCGTGGTTTCAACAGGCCATTGTCACCCCGACGTGGTGCGAGCCATCCAGCGCCAGGCGGAAACGCTGATTCACATGTCCGGCACGGATTTCTACTATCCCTTACTGGTTCAACTGGCGGAAAAACTGGCGGAGATCACACCGGGCAAATTCCCCAAGCGGGTGGTGTTCGGGAATTCCGGCGCCGAAGCCATTGAAGCCGCCATAAAGATCGCACGCTACCACACCCGGCGCCATCGCTTGATTGCGTTCCTGGGCGCGTTCCACGGCCGTACCCTGGGCGCGCTTTCCCTGACCGCGAGCAAAGCCGTCCAGCGGCGCGGTTTTGGCCCTTTGCTGGCCGGGGTGGCGCACGTTCCGTACCCGGACCCCTATCGATGTCCCGCTGGACATCGCGCGCCGGAGTCCGTGTGCGATTGCGACTGCACAGAATTCATTGAGAAACAACTCTTCAGGACGGCCGTCCCTCCGGATGAAGTTGCGGCGATTGTGGTGGAGCCGATCCAGGGCGAAGGCGGATACATCGTGCCCCCTCCAGGCTTTCTGGGCAGGCTGCGGCAGATGGCTGATCGTTACGGCATCCTTCTGATTTTCGATGAAGTCCAGTGCGGAATGGGCCGCACCGGAAAGATGTGGGCCTGTGACCATTTCGGCGTTGTGCCCGACATCCTGGTGACGGCGAAGGGCATCGCTTCCGGCCTGCCGCTCGGTGTAGCGGTAGCCCGCGCGGAGTTGATGGATTGGGGTCCGGGCGCACACGCTTCCACTTTTGGAGGGAACCCCGTGGCTTGCGCGGCGGCGCTGGAAACTATTCGGCTGCTGGAAGAAAAGTATGTTGCGAACGCCGCGCGCATGGGAGAATACATCATGGGCCGGCTGGCGGATTGGCCGCACAAGCACCCTGTCGTGGGCCACGTCCGGGGGCGCGGTCTGATGATCGGAATTGAATTAGTCAAAAACCAGGAAACACGTGAGCCTAACCCGGAGGCGCGCCACAAAGTCATCGAGAAGGCGTTCGAGCGGGGCTTGCTCGTGCTGGGCTGCGGGGAGAGCACCGTGCGCCTGATGCCACCCTTGCTCATCGAGCAGGAGCACGCGGATATCGCGCTCGGAATTCTCGACGCTTGCCTTTCCGAGGTCGAGGGATAATGGGTTTGTTGGCAAGGTTGATGTATCGCGCGCTGGCATGGAAAGAGCGTCAGCGCGCGCAAAGGGCAGCCTTCTTGCAGCAGGGAGTGCGAGGCAAATCCGAAGTTCCGGACCTCGGTGTCCGCGGCGAAACTCTGGCCTTTTGGTATCTGCGCCAAGCAGGATATACTGTAGTGGCGCGAAACTGGCGTGCCCGTTCAGGCGCCGGAGAACTCGACTTGGTCGCGTGGGAGGGGCCCATCCTGGCCTTTGTGGAAGTGAAGACTCGGACCTCCGAGGCAGCGGGTCCGCCCGAGGAAGCGGTCTCCCCGAACAAACAAAAGCGGATTATCAAAGCAGCCAAGGAATACTTGCGGCAACTCAGGCGGGAACCCATGAGTTGCCGCTTTGATGTGGTGAGCGTGTCATTGAACCCGAAGGAGGGGTTGCAAGTCCGGCTGATCAAAGATGCTTTCAAAGCTTGACTGGCCGCTCCCCCCTGCGGGGTTTAGCCGCAGGCGGAGAACAAAACTAGCCTAACGATAAGGAGTAAAACCTTTGCCCGAACTAAGAAGAGACCCGATCACCGGGCGATGGGTCATCATTGCTACTGACCGAGCCATAAGGCCAACGGATTTCGTCCGGGATAAAGTTCAGATCCGTGGCTCGGGCTTCTGTCCATTCTGCCCTGGCAACGAGAAGAAAACGCCGCCGGAAATTCATGCTTACCGCAACGGTAGCGCGCGCGATACCCCCGGCTGGTCGCTGCGCATTGTGCCGAACAAGTTCCCGGCGCTGGGCATCGAGGGAACACTCAACCGGCAGGGTGAAGGCCTTTACGACAAGATGAATGGCATCGGGGCGCACGAGGTCATTATCGAGACGCCGGACCACAGCCTGACCTTGGCCACCATGCCCACGCGCAAAGTCGAGGACGTGCTTTGGGCCTACCGCGACCGCATTCTGGACCTGAAGAAAGACCGGCGCTTCAAATACATCCTGATCTTCAAGAACCACGGTGAGGCTGCGGGCGCCTCGCTCGAGCATACCCACTCCCAGCTCATCGCTCTGCCCGTTGTGCCCAAGCGCGTCCGCGAAGAGGTGGACGGCGCGCGTGAACATTACAATTTCAAAGAGCGCTGCATCTTTTGCGACATGATCCGCCAGGAGATGGAAAAGAGTGCGCGCCTGATCGCGGAGAATCAGGCCTTCGTGGTTCTGGCGCCCTTTGCGCCAAGATTCCCCTTTGAGATATGGATTATCCCGAAGACCCACCAATGTGCCTTCGAACAATCCCAGAAAGCTGAGTTCGAGCAGCTCGCTCCGATTTTGAAGGATATGCTGTCGCGTCTGGACCGCGTGCTGGAGTGGCCTGCTTACAACTACATCATTCACACCGCGCCCATCGGGGAATCCACAGAGGATTACTACCACTGGCACCTGGAAATCATGCCAAAACTGACCAAAGTCGCCGGCTTTGAATGGGGCACGGGCTTCTACATCAATCCCACACCGCCGGAGGAGTCCGCAAAGTTCTTGCGCGAGGCGGCCCAGCCTGTGGATGCTCCCACCGTCGACAAGTGACGAGTGACATGTGACAAGTGACGAGCAAGCGGAAACCACGCCGAGTGACGAGCACTCATAAGCAGACTGAGCCTTGCTTGTCACTTGCCACTGTTCTCCGCCTTTTGCTCGTCACTCGTCACAGTTCTCCAGGCTTGACATTAACAATCACCGCTTCCTATAATCACTTTACCAGAGGTAAGGTTTGTGAGCGGGCGGGAATAACTCAGTGGTAGAGTGCGACCTTGCCAAGGTCGAAGTCGCGGGTTCGAATCCCGTTTCCCGCTCCACTGATTTCAGTGGCTAGCGGTTAGTGGCCAGTGGTTAGCGAGGGAACTTACTAGCCACTAACCACTAGCAACTGTTCTCAGAGGGCGCGGTACCCAAGTGGTAAGGGAGAGGTCTGCAAAACCTTTATGCGTGAGTTCGATTCTCACCCGCGCCTCCAGCATTCCCAGCCGAACCGCATGTGAGAGAACAATTCAAACCCTCTCAGCAGTTCATTCACGATCACTCCCGGACCTGGAGCAAGCCGACGGCGCAAGGTTCCTCAATTTCACAATTCGCTTGATTCACGCCCGTCAGCGCCTTAAAATGCGCCTCCCGTGATTGAGATAAGAGCAGCCCGGTTTTAGCCCCGTTTCACTACATGCTGACTCGACCTCCGGACTCCCGCACCTCCAAGGATGACAGATGAGTGGACACTTCTGGCTTGGCATGGCGATCATCTTCGTGAGTGGTGTGTTGAATGGCAGCTTCCCGGCGCCCATGAAATATTCCCGTCGCTGGCGGTGGGAAAACACTTGGTTGGTTTTCGCCACGGTGGCCCTCCTCCTCTTGCCCTGGCTGATGGCGAGTGGATTTGTTCCGGGATTGGCAGAGCTGTATCGGGGCGCGGCGCCACGGATGCTCCTGTATCCGTTGGTTTTTGGTTTCTTCTGGGGGATCGCCCAAGTCACCTATGGGCTGGGGATTAGCGCGGTTGGAATGGCGCTGGCGATTGCGGTGGTCTCGGGTCTCTCCTGTCTCGGCGGTTCGTTGGTTCCGCTGCTGGTGCTCAACCCCGCTGCCCTACTCCAACCGCGTGGTCTCCTGCTGCTCGCGAGTATGCCGGTTCTGATTGCGGGCTTATCCTTCTGCGGCGTCGCCGGCAAGCGCAGGGAGAAGGAACAAGCGAAGGTAACAAACCCAACCAATGAGCGCGGGCGCAGCTTTCTGGTCGGCCTTGGAATTTGCATATTCACCGGCATATTTGGCGCCAACCTCAACCTGGGTTTTGTTTTCGGGGGAGGGCTGCTCCAAAGAAGCATTGCAATGGGCGTCAATCCAGTCACCGCGACCTACGCCGTGTGGGCACTGGTACTCGGCGCCGGCTTCATTCCGAATCTTCTCTACTGTCTGTATTTGATTATTCGCAACCGCACTTGGTCCCTCTTCCACCAAGCAGGATGGCCCGTGGAGGCGCTGCTTGGAGTTGCCATGGCATTGTTGTGGTTGGGCGGAATGGTCGGGTACGGAATTGGAGCAACTCTGGCTGGGAAGTACGGGACATCGGTTGGGTTCGTGCTCCTGGCGGCATCGATCATCCTTGCCTCCAACCTGCTTGGAATTCTCACGGGCGAGTGGAAAGCAACCTCGCCAAAGACCAAGAAGCTTCTGGTGGCTGGCCTGGCCTTGATCGTGGGGTCGGTAATCATCCTCAACCTCGGCGGTCTGTCCCCAACCGCTTAGTCAATCTTCTATGCCAACCTTGCAACCTATGCGCCCAGCAGGTACAATGCCGCCCCAGTGAGTCGACCGGAGGAAAATTGCGAGTGCCGGAGAAAGTGCCCTACGTACCAGCTCTCATCTATGCGCTGAGGATCGTCGCTGGCATCTTCATTATTGCCTTGCTCCTTTATGCCGCCAGTCGGACAACCCGCGACTGCACGGTTGGCCTTTATGTTTTCGACATCTGTTCCTGGGTTTGGCTGCGCGAGCAATTGGGCCTTCCCGCCAGCAAATTCCTCCGCGCGTTGTTTCTTGAACTCATCGGGCTGACACTGACAGCAGGAATTTTCTTGACCATCCGGTTCGTGTTCCCTTTTTGGAGAAAAAGATGAACAGACGAATCTTGCTCGGAGTGCTGCCGGTTCTGGTGTCCTCCGGCATCAACCTCAGCGCTCAGACTTACCAATCCCGTATCGAACATCCCATCGTCCGCTACCAGATTTCAGCCAAGTTCGATCCGGCCACGAAGAAGGTGGCGGGCCACTACAACCTTACTTGGTGGAACCACACTGAGGATTCGATTCCCGCCCTATATTTCCACTTGTATCTCAATGCATTCAAGAACGTGGATAGCACATTCCTGCGCGAATCCTCCATCAGCAGGCGGCGCAGTCTGCTGAAAGAATGGAAAGCGGAGCCGGAAGGACAGAAGTGGGGATGGGTGGACGTCAACAAACTTCAGATCGTAGGCGGCGCAGATCTGACGCCGGCGATTACGTTCGTGCAGCCCGACGATGATAATGCCGCCGATCAGAGCGTAATCCGAGTGTCGTTGCCGCAGCCCATTCCACCTCACGGCAGCATCGAGCTCTCGGTCGATTTCACCTCCAAGCTCCCGCGCGCCCTGGCGCGCACGGGCTATGACGACGATTACATCCTCGTTGCACAGTGGTTTCCCAAGATCGGCGTTTACGAAGGCGCGGGCGAGCGCGGCCGCAAAGAAGGTGGCTGGAATTGCCACCAATTCCACGCCAACACCGAGTTTTTTGCGGATTACGGAGCCTGGGACGCTGACCTGACTGTGCCCTCGAATTATGTCTTGGGTGCAACCGGGTTCTTGCGCCGCACCCAAGACAATCCTGATCGGACTACCACCTACTACTTCCACCAGGACGACGTTCACGATTTTGCCTGGACCGCCAGCCCGCATTTCATCAAGCTCACCCGCACCTTCGACTGGGGCCATGAAGTACGCGGCGACGAACTCGTGAGCTGGGCCCGAATCCTTAACCTGCCCGCTGACCAGGTCGCCCTCCGCGACGTGTCGGTTACGCTTTTGCTCCAGCCCGATCACCGGGGCATCGCGGACCGCTACTTCCGCGCCGCCTTCAATGGACTTAAATATTTCGGTTTGTGGTACGGCCAGTATCCTTACGACACGTTGACGGTGGTCGATCCCCGGCGCGGCTCGAACACCGGCGGCATGGAGTATCCCACGTTCATTACGGCTGGCGCCTACTTCTGGCCGGGCGAGCATTCCTTCAGCCCCGAGGTCGTCACTGTCCATGAGTTCGGACACCAGTTTTGGTATGGCCTGGTGGGAAACAATGAATTCGAGGAGGCATGGCTCGACGAAGGGTTCAACACTTACTCAACCGGCAAAGTCCTGGAAACCGCATATGGCCAGGGATGTGGTTATCAACATGTTTTCGGTATGCCTTTCCTCATTGACTCGTGGTTTGATGTCGAGTTGCCGCAGTTCCCATTCGCGGGGGTCGGTGATATCCCGCTGGGTACTTACTTCGGGTGTGTCGGAAGCCCGGAACGCACCAGCCGCCGCCTTGAATACCTCGAACATGCCAAGGACGACGACCTGGTCCGAAACGGATGGCAATATTTGGATGGAAGTAGTTACGTGGTCAATTCTTATACGCGGCCGGGTCTCGCGCTCCGAACCCTGGAGAGCTATTTGGGCCCGGAAACCATGGCGCGTGTCATGCGTACCTATCAGCAACGTTGGCGCTATCGTCACCCAAGCACTCGGGACTTTATCGATGTCGTGAACGAAGTTTCCGGGCAAAATATGAACTGGTTTTTCGAGCAATTCTTCTACGGCTCGAACCTGGCCGACTACGAAGTCAGTGACCTCAGGAGCGAACCCCTTGAGGGTAAAGTCGGCGTTTACGACGAAAATGGAAAGAGGAACACTTACCTCGAACAGGACGCTGCCAAGCTCGCTGAGAAAAGTAAGAGCAAACTCTACCGGTCTACGGTCGTCGTGCGTCGTCTGGGCGAAGCCCTTGCGCCTGTGGATGTGGTGATTCGCTTCGATAATGGAGAGACCGTCGAAAGAAGCTGGGACGGGAAGTATCGCTGGGTGAAGTTTGTTTTTGAGAAACCCTCCAAGGTAACGTCTGCCGAGGTGGACCCTCAACGAAAGCTGGCGCTGGAAGCGAACTTCACCAATAACAGCCGACTGGCCGAGCCTGACAACCGCGCGGCAGCTAAATGGTACATCCGTTGGATTTTCTGGCTGGAGAATTTGTTCTTCGCCGCCGGTTTTTTCAGTTAAGGCCTGCGGCGTCGGTGAATGTAGGACCGGGGCTTGCCCCGGCCAGGCCAAGGATGTCATTCCGAGCGCAGCGAGGAATCTCGCCCCGCGCTATGGTGGATCGGAGCTCAAGGCGCGTAGCCGGAAGAAAGAAGCAGAGCGAGATTCCTCTCCGTCGGCTGACGGATCGGAATGACAACGGGGGAGGTTCAGAATGAGTGTCGGGTCATCCGTTCGGCAGGGACTCTCTATCACACGCCGTAGCGGGTCGGCAGTCTGGATTCTGTTTCTTGCCAATCTTGCCATTGCCGCGCTCGCCGGATTTCCCATCTACCGTGGCATCCAGCGTTTCACGGGGCACAGCCTGATGGGCCGGGAATTAGCGCGCGGCTTCTCGGTTGATTGGTTAACGGACTTCACCTTCAACAATCCGGGTAGCTTCGATCGTTATGCGACGGTGATTGTTTGCATGGGCTTCGTCTCGTTGGCGCTGAACTCGATTCTGGCCGGCGGAGTGCTGACTCGCTTCAAGGCGCCTGACCTGAAGTATTCGCTCGGAGATTTCTTTCGCCACACCGGACGTTACGCATGGCGTTTGCTGCGTCTTCTGGTCATCGGTCTCATTTGCTATTGGATCGTCTTCAAGCTCCTGAATGAAAAGTTGGGCCAGTTGGTGGATCGCTGGGCGGACAACTGGGCCGACGACCGCACGGTTTTCTGGGCTCGCCTCGCCGTCTCATTGCTCGTGCTGCTGGGCCTGGGGTTTGTCAACCTGGTCATGGATTATGCGCGCGTGCGGCTTGTGCTGGAAGAAGGTACGGGCGCACTCCAGGCCTTCCTCGCTTCACTGGGTTTTTCTCTCGGGCGTCTTGGGAGAGTGATCAGCGTCTATGTCATTCCTTCATTCTTCGGGTTGGCGCTCCTGGGAGTTTACCGCCTGGTGTTCCCCTGGGCTTTCATCAATGCAACCATCGCCGGCGGATCGCAAATTCGTGAACCCCTGGCGTTGGCCAGCCTCTTTGTTGTTCAACAGGTCGTCATGTTCGGGCGCTACTGGTTCCGCGTGGCCACCTGGGCCAGCGAGTGGTCCTACTACTCCGGCACAAGACAGCCGCCCGCGTAAAAGAGATGCGGCTGGAAACCAGGGGCTGGGTGCTGGGGCACAAGAGCACTGAGTCACTGATTCATATCTCGGGGCTTTTCCCGAGCCGGATGTGGTCAAGATCTCCTGATTTCATCCAAAAGCTGCCGCAGCCGCGCCATGGGGACTTGTGCCTGGCCGAAGCGCAGCAGGTTGTAGAGGCGAGTGAATTCCAAGACGCCTGATCCGAGGCGCGTCCCCAACAACGATTGAGCGAATTCCCAGGGAGTTAGCGCGGCAGGTTTTCGATAGCCTTTCTTACGCAGGGTCTTCAGCAGCCTTTGATAAGTCATGGTGGCTTGGCGCGGGCTCAACGCGAGCTCCCGGCGTCCAAACTTCCAAACCCAGAAAAACCGGATTTCGGCCAGCGAACCGCCCTTTTCGCCAGCCAACAACGCTGCCAGGACAGTCATCATTAATAAGAGCATGAAAAGCTTGTGCGACATCAGCCATGCTTCGACGAGGTAGGCCACCCGCACCCCTCGCCGCTTAAGCTCGTCAGTACGGTGCATGAATTCCTGCTGGAAATCTCTGGAGGTTTGTTCCACCTGCCGCGCCAGCCGGACTTGATGGTTGAAATCGTAGTTGACAACCCACTCGCTCCAGAAAAGGTTCAGGGCATCGACGTAATCGTCCCAGGCTCCGGCGCGGATGGGGTTGGGGTCGGCAGGCGTGGGATCAAAGGTGATCCAACCGAAATTCGGAAAATATACTTCCACCCAGCTATGGGCATCACGAGCGCGGACCACAAAATCCTTGCCGATACGGTTATAAGAACCCGTCTGAAAGCCATTCACCAGGCGCGAGGGGATGTTGAGCGTTCGAAGCATCACGGCCATCGAGGCGGCAAAGTATTCGCAATATCCTGATTTGGATTTGAACAAGAAACTGAAGATAGGGTCTTTGGGCTCAATGGCTGACGGGTCGAGCGTGTACCGGAAATTGTCGCGAAGGTAACTCTGAATCGCGGTGGCGCGGTCGTAATTGTTTGTAGCAGTCGCTGCGACCTGCCGGGCAAGGTCCGCGATCTTGGGGTTCAGATCGGGGAGCCGGAGATACGCCAGGCGGATGTCATCAGGATATGTGGTGGAGGCTCGCTGCAACTCCCGGGCCGAAGGAAGCCCTGTCTCCGAAACCACATCGTAAGCGAGCGGCGCGAAGGCGTACTGAGAGCTATGCAGGGAGCCCGTTTCATCGATATCCACCAGGTGAAACCGACCCATAACCTCTTGGGGAGTGGGGGCGGCGAAAAGCACGTCGGTGGAGAGCGCCGAGCGCAACACATGGTAGCGGAGCGGTCGCCGTGAACGGCTCCGCCAGCCCTCGAGCTGCGGCAGAACGAAGCGTTGTTCGGATGCCGGCGTAATGGGTATTTGCTCCGTGTTGTCGTTAAACCAGTGCGTGCCGTCAAAGCTCGTCAAACCTACACCTCGCCACTTCACACCCTGGAATTGCCTGGGATCTCCTTCCACCGTCACGCGCATGACAACCATAGGGGAACGCAGCATCTTGCGGATGTCTCCAAGGTTAACAGTCTCCGAGAAACCCGTAATGTTCTGCGCCTGTGAGGAGAGCGAGGTCAGGTAGCCTGTCCGGTATCTCGGGATCACGAAAAAGAGAACCGTTGCCAGGAGAAAAATGCCGACACCTAATCCCACGGCCGCCCTCATCAGCGCCCCTTCAACGGCTGCCCGGTTCTGCCGAGGTTTTCGGAAAGGGCCTTCCGGCGCGCGGGACGCCGCCTCTATTCCTCGCTTGATTTCGTAGCTGATGAAGGTCGAGATGGCGAAGATGACGTAGAGGGTGAAGAATGCCAAATATGTCGTGCTGACCGTCAGGATGGCGCTTGCCAGCATCATCATGAATGATAGGGTGGCAAGGTAACCGTAATCGCGATAAGTCCTGGCGGAGAAGATTTTGATCACGGTGGTGAACAGAATGAGATGAACAGTCGCGGTCAGCATCCTATCCAGCGCGCTCGGGCCCGGCGAAAAGATCAGGAAGTCGAGCGCGTAAAAGAAGATGTAAAAGATGGAAATCCGCGTAACGGTGCGCGGAGAGAGGAAAAAGTCAGCCTCGCGAGAGTAGCTCCAAAGCTTCACGGCCAGCGCCGTGGAAACCACCACGATCGAGACCATGTCCAACTTGCCGGTCATCGTGACGGTGATGAATCCTGTAGCCAGGGTCAGCAGCAGGGAAATCTCGAAGTAACGCTGCACGCTAATGTTGGATTGAAGCCTTACGAGCGTGGAGGGGTCGGGTTGTGCTGTTTTTGGCATCAAAACACCTGTTGCGCGATTTTGCGAGCCAGTTGCGAAATGGCGGCCTGCCGCAGGCTCGAATTAGGAAACCATCGAAGCCCTCTTTTGCGGGGAGGGTTTGAAATCACCGCCGGGTAAGCATGGACGCGAATGGAGCGGTAAGTAATGCCATGGTGGAGCTCGGCGATGGAGTCGTGGAGGGCGAGGGAGGGGCTCCCGAAACCCGCAAGCTTATGGCGCAAGCTCGCGAGCGCCTCCGCGCGGGAGAGGCCGAAGGCGGAGGGAAAATTCCATAGGTCATCTAACAGGCCGTCGCCCAGGCCGCGCACCATGGCCACTCGCGGTCCGCACCGGAGGATGGCGGCGGCAAGGTATTGGGATTCCGCCGCGCGTCGCGGACGCGGCTGGGGGTAGAGTTGGGGCTGGCCGGATTTGTATCCCCGGCACCAGCTTCGCACCGGGCAGTCGGTACATCGGGGAGCGCGAGGCAGGCAGAGCGTTTGCCCTAGCTCCATCAACGCCTGGTTGAAGTCGCCGGGGCTTCGATGCGAAAGCAGCCGCTCGAGTTGGGCCTCGACAGCGCGACGGAAGCCAAGTTGGTGAAGATTACCCCGGAGCGCCGCCAGACGCGAGAGGACTCTGGCAACATTTCCGTCCAGCAGGGTGTACGGCAGATCAAAGGCAATGCTCAGAACGGCCCGCGCGGTGTAATCCCCAATTCCAGGCAGCGAACGAATCTGGTCGTAGTCCCGGGGGAACGCCCCGGCAAAGCTGCGAACCAGTTCCTTGGCGGCTTGGCGCAGGTGACGGGCCCGGCGGTAGTAGCCAAGTCCTGACCATAGTTTGAGGACTCGCTCGAGCGGGGCGCGCGCAAGGTCGGCCACTGTGGGAAACGCTTGGAGAAAGCGTTGGTAATAGGGGATCACGGTCGCCACCTGGGTCTGCTGAAGCATTACCTCAGAGACCCAAATGGCATAGGGATCACCACTCTTCCGCCACGGGAGGGAACGCGCGTTTCGACGAAACCACGCCAGCAGCGCGTTTTGAATGGCATTCTCGTCCTGGCCCGAAAGCTTCATCCACTTCATAGTATCAGTCAGTGTATAATAAGCGAATGGGTAGCCGTGTAATCCACGTTTCGGACGCCGAAGCGGCAAACGATTTTGCCTCGTTGCTGGACCGCGTGCGTGCAGGCGAGGAAATTGTCATCGAGCACGATTCCCGACCGGTAGCGGTGATGCGGCCTGCCCCCCCCGCGCAGCCACTCGACAAGATCTTTGCTGCCATCGCCCAGGACGTCCCGGACGAAGATTGGGAGCGTGTCCCCACGGACCTATCCAAGAATCACGACCATTACCTCTACGGAACCTCCAAGGCATCCCCATGAAGCGTATTTTCGCTGACACCAGCTATTGGATCGCACTTCTCAACCCCCGCGACGAACTTCACCACAGGGCTGTGGCTGCTGCCCAGAGCTTCGCTGAGGATCAGGTTGTCACAAGTGAGATGGTTCTGGTCGAGTTCTTGAACGGGTTCAGCGACCGTGGTCCTCGCCTCCGCGCGGCGGCTTCGAGAACGGTTAAGACTTTGCGGAGTAGGCCCAACGTGACTGTGATACCACAGACGGCCGATCAGTTCGATGGGGCCTTGAGCCGGTATGAGGATAGGGTTGACAAGAACTGGAGTCTTACCGATTGCGCCAGCTTCTTGGTCATGGAAGCGGAGGGAATTGAAGCTGCCCTTACCCACGATCAGCACTTTACCCAGGCCGGTTTCCAAGCTCTATTGCGCTGATTGCGCGCGAAGCTTCAACTCGACGGACACCCGTCGCCTCTTGCGGAGAGGTTTCTCGCCTCCCGTCACGGGTCGCCGCAATCCCGGCTGGAGCACGCTTGATTTGCGTTCACAGGCAGCCTAAAATGCCTCTCAACAAGGATGCTGCCCTTGCGCCGCAAGGGGCTTTCATCGGCGGCCGGAACTGACCTCGCGTCCTTGCCAATAGGCTGGGACCATGCCGCGCGCCTCTTGTCAATCAGTTAGCCTCCGGGACGACGACTGCGTTGCCATCGTCGGCGGTGGGCCTGCCGGTTCATTCTTCGCCATCCATCTTCTCCAGGAAGCCAAACGTCTCAATCGACACCTCGACGTGGTGATCGTCGAGAAGCGTGGCCTGACGGACGTGGGCGACGACAGCTTTCAGTGCAGGGGGTGCAACTTCTGCGCGGGCGGTATCTCCCCGAGGTTAAATGAGATACTCGAGGAGCACGGTCTGGTGGTTCCGGAGGAGGTTATCCAGGGGCGCATCGACCACGTGTGGATACAGGGCCAGTGGAAGAACTTCCGGCTTCGAGTTCCCAAAGGCATGCAGATGTATTCGGTATTCAGGGGCTCGTTACCCAGCCGAAGGAGCGGCAGACCCGGAGGGTTCGATGCCTTTCTGCTCGGTGAGGCGGTCAAAAAAGGCGCGCGTATCTTGTACGGCAAAGTTGAGGCCATTGCCTATGCCACCTCGGGGATGCCCCGCTTGATGGTGCGAACCAAATCTGGAGGGGAGATCTCGCTCGAGGCCAGCTTCGTGACCATCGCAACCGGAATCAATTCGCACGGTGGCTGCGACTATCGTGACGATGCTCTGATCGCCTCGCTCAAGCGTTTGAATCCGGGGTTCGTTCCCGGCAAGTCCCGAAAGGCCTTCATCTTCGAGCTCGAGGTGGGCGAGGAGTATCTCGCGCGCCAAATGCACCGAGAGATATACTTCATCGAGTACGCCTCGAAGCACCTCGCCCTCGAGCATACCGCGCTCGTTCCCAAGGGCAGGTTCTTGACTGTCGCCATGATCGGCAAGTGCATTGACGAGGCGTCGTTGCCACAAGACAGCCAGCAGATCGTGCAGGATTTTCTGAAACTGCCCCAGATCGCACGCATCTTACCAGGCCTCGCGGCAGCCCCCATCGCCTGTGCCTGTGCTCCCAGAATGACGGTGACCACCGCTAAGTCTCCCTTCGGCGACCGGTTCGCCATCATCGGTGACGCGGTGGGGTCGCGGTTGAACAAAGACGGGCTGTTCTCGGCCCACGTGACGGCGAGCCGCCTGGCGCAGACCGTGCTCCATGAGGGAATCGACAAGCAGGCTCTCGCAAAGGGATACGGGGAGGCCATCAAGTGGCTTGCCGCAGACAACCGCTTCGGACGAATGGTGTTTGGCGCCAGCCGTGTGGCATTCACCACGCCGGTGCTCAGCCGCATCACGTACCAGGCGTTTGCCACCGAGTGCAAGGTGCGAGACGAGCGCAGTCGCCCCTTGAGCGTGGTGCTGTGGAAGATCGCCAGCGGCACGGCCGATTACCGGGAAGTGCTACGGGAGATGTTGGGCTATGGTGTGCTGCGATCCGTTCTCGCGGGTGCGGCGGTCACCCTCCGCAACGTGGTGGTCGAGGTGCTCTTGGGTCTGAAATGGGGGGAGTACGGGCGGTACCCGACGGTAGTGCTGAAGGAGGAGCGGGAAGCGCTCAAGGAAGCCCTGGCCTCGAGCTTGGGAATGGAGCTGGACGAGTCGCCTGAATTCGAATTGATGTACGCGATCAAGATTCGAGGCTCCGAGGAAGAGATCATGGAGGAGCTGGCCAAGTTCGGTCACCCCAAAGCAAGGTTCCTCAAGCTGCGATTGGTCGAGGTTCGACAGATCCAGGGGGCGCCGAACCAGGTCGGATCGGTGATTCGATACAGGATACCGGTCGTCGGGTTGGGCGCGGAACTGCGGCTTACCAGAAGAGCCGGCTTCGAGACCTTGCTGTACCAGGTCGACGAGCGGCTTGTGGACCAAGGGAAACTCATCTTCAACGTCGCATCGACCAAGGATGGAAACAGCCAGCTCTCCATTTACACGGCATTCGACTACAAGAAAGGCAAGGGCTTCGTGAGTCGAATTCTATGGGAGGGTATCAGGCTGCTGTTTCCAGAATTCCTGCACGACGTAGTGTGGAACCATGCCCTGTGCAGCATCAAAGAGGAGGTCGAGCGGAAGCACGACTACACTCCCAGACCGTAGCCGCCCTGTCGAAGACCACTCCATCATGGCGTGAGTTTGGACCAGCATCTAGTAATCCCTGAGCCGGGAGTCACTATGGTTATGCGAACAATTCTTGGACTCATTCTCGGTACGCTCTTATGGGCGCCACTTAGCGTGTGCGGTCAAGCCGGCAGCGATACAGTTGCTTCGGCAAAGGCGATTCCAGCCACTGCGACGAATAACACTATTTGGATCATCCCTCACACACACTGGGAAGGCGCCGTCTTCAAAACACGGGAAGAATACCTGGCGATCGGCCTGCCCTACATTCTGAGGGCGCTCGAGCTGCTGAAGACCCACCCGGAATATCGTTTTGTGCTTGACCAAGTCGCCTACGTAAAACCATTCCTGGAGAGGTATCCCGAACAAGAGGCGGTTTTCCGAAAACTGGTGTCGGAAGGAAAACTGGAGATTGTGGGCGCGAACGACGTCATGCTTGACGTGAACATTCCCAGCGGCGAGTCGTGGATTCGACAGGCCCTCTACGGAAAGACCTACTATCGCGAGAAGCTCGGGGTGGACGTAACGGTGGGCTGGGCGCTCGACACCTTCGGGCACCATGCCCAGATGCCGCAACTCCTGAGGCTCGCGGGTTACAAGTCATACTGGTTTCAGCGCGGAGTGCAGAGTAATGACACTCCCTCCGAATTCCTCTGGGAAGGAATTGACGGCACCCGCATCCCCGCCTTCTGGCTGCCCTTAGGCTACGGCATGTTCTACCCCACGCCCAATAGCCTGTTTGAGTTCGATCGTTACGCGCGCGAGCAATGGGATGCGCTGGGGAATTATTCCCGCTGGCCGGAGCGCGTGGCATTGGCCGGAGCCGACGTCATCGAGCCCGAAGAGGCCCTGCCGATTATGGTGGGCGAATGCAATCGAGAAGGGAAACAGCCCTTTACCTTGCGCTTTGGAGTTCCCACCGAATTCGAATCCGTGGTTGCGCAACGGCCCCCTCGGCCCGTCGTGACCGGCGAACTCAACCCTGTCTTTCAGGGCGTGTATAGCAATCGAATTGAACTCAAGCAGTGGATGAGAAATCTCGAGCGCATCCTCACTACCGCCGAGAAATTGAGCGCCCTGGCCTCCTGGCTGGGGTTTCCAGCGGACAACGGTGGCCTGACTCGGGCCTGGGAGCCGGTGCTCTTCAACCAAGCCCACGATTTGACGTCAGGCACGATGGTCGACAAGGTTTACGAAGACACGATTCGCGGATACCAATTCTCCCAAAGCCTCGGCGATGAAATGGTAGAGACGGATATCGACGCGCTCGCCTCCAAGATTGACACGCGCACGGAAGGCATTCCAGTCCTCGTCTTCAACCCTCTAGGGTGGCCGCGGAGCGATGTAGCAGAAGTTGACGTTGGCTTTTCAGAGGCAGGCCATAAGGCTGTCGAGCTCATTGGCCCTTCCGGTGAAGCCCTTCCGATCCAGTACATCGAAACAGAACGGTATGGTGATGGGGGCATCAAGCACGCGAAGATTGCCTTTATTGCCCGCGACGTACCGCCCATTGGATATTCTCTGTATCAAGTAATTCCAAAGCGGGTCAGCTCAACTGGCAGCGAAAACAGCACTGCCTCCAGCGGACGGTCAAGCTCGACCATGCATGAAGACTTCGGGTCCGTCGAGAACGAGTATTACCGGGCCAGCTTTGACCTTTGGACGGGTGAAATGACGAAGTTGCAAGTGAAGTCCGGCGATTGGGAAGCCCTGGGCGGCCGCCCCGCCAACGTTGTGGCGCGCGAGCAGGATGGGGGGGATTTCTGGGAGCTCTATGGCACGCTGAATGGCGGCAGACTCACCGCCATGACCCGCAAGCAAGGGTTACCCGCGCCCCAAAACACGCACTTCAGCAACGAATGGGTGGGCGGCGACGGAGGGACTGAAGAGGGGCCGGTTTTTTCGGAGTTCCACATCGGGCACCCGTTCGGCGAGGGCAGCTTTGAGACAACCGTCAGGCTCTACCCGGGAATTCGGCGCATTGATATCAGGACCGAGATCCTGAATAACGAGAAATTCGTGCGTTACCGGGTCCTGTTCCCAACCTCCATCAAGAGCGGGCAGAGGGTCGACGAAATCCCCTTCGGCGCAATCGAACGGCCCTTAGCACAGGAGTTCCCGGCGCAGAATTGGTCGGACTACAGCGATGGGACCAAGGGTGTGGCGCTGCTCAATCGCGGGCTTCCCGGCAACAACGTTGCGGATGGGACACTGATTCTGTCTCTGATGCGCTCGGCGAGAATATCCGCGTA
>Ga0326728_10007961_pt1 | contig 26690 bp, 15 predicted proteins | sample MB3enrmetagenome_FD_207602 | JGI IMG/M metagenome (GOLD analysis project Ga0326728, IMG submission 207602) | Lab enriched peat soil microbial communities from McLean, Ithaca, NY, United States - MB31MN | ecosystem: Environmental > Terrestrial > Soil > Wetlands > Peat | place: USA: New York...
CTTTCATCAGCCGGAGCGCGACGGGTGAGGGGTCACTTGACGACCCCGAAGCCGCGAGGCCAACCCCGGCGGAAGAAGGCGACAGACCCGCCGTCGCGCGCGACGAAAAAATCAACGAACGATCCGGGAATGTTGAAGAAAACAAAGGGCAGGTCATTCCAGCCGCCGACCGGCGGCAAGATGACGCGCCTGCGGAGCAGCGGGTGCGGGCCACAGAAGTTGAGGTTGCCGCAGTCTGAAAGAGTAGCGCGGGCGTCTCGCCCGCGCTACAACTCGCGCCCGCTGCCCCCTCCGAGGCGGCAAGCCTTCGGATCAGGGTAGAACTTCGGTACCATTGTGCAAACCACCGAGTTAGCACAAAATCCGACGAAGTTGAGGGTCCGAGAAAGGAACGCAAAGTGTTTGGCCGGTCGAAACGAGCCGCCCTAGCAATAGTGGGCCTAGGACTCTCCTTCCTGATTGGAGTCACCTCAGCCCTCGCCAGGCCGGGACCGACGTCTGCGCAGAACGCCCTCCCCTTACTCCAAACGGTCCACGACATCAGACAACTCACACCCGAGCAGGCCGCCCGAGGCTATCCGGTGCGAATACGCGGTGTGGTTACGTGCTACCTGCATCGGGACAACCCTCCCGGCCTTTTCGTTCAGGACGCAACGGGCGGAATCTACGTTGACGTCGCCCCGAACGACGGCCCCTTCAAGCCTGGCCAGATTGTCACGGTGCAAGGCATATCCGACCCTGGCTCGGCTCCCATGGTCAAGAAGGCCAGGATCACTATCGAGGGCGAGGGCGTTATCCCGCCCGCGCGGCAGGTGCCTCTCGCGTGGGTGACGCGAGACAAGGAAGACAGCCAATGGGTGGAGGTTGAAGGGGTAGTCCACTCGGTCGACGTGGTCAACGGCGATCTGGTGATAAACAGCGAGTCCGATGGGTCGCGCCTGCGCAGCAGGGTTGAGGAGGGAAACTTCCGTAACGTACCGGCCTTGTATGGCGCTCGAGTACTACTGAAGGGAGTAGGATCGTCTATTCAGAACGACCGAAAGCAGCTCATGGGATGCGAGCTTGTGATTCCCAGCGCGGCGGACATTGTGGTGGAGCAAGGCGCACCTCCGGACCCATTTTCTGAATCCCTCGAGCCGATTGCAAGCCTGTCCCAGGCGGCGGTGCAGGCGGCAGGCTCTCCGATCAAAGTGAAGGGTGTCGTGGTCCTGCGAAGCGGGACTTCTTTGTTCCTCAAGGACGGCAAGGAGAGCCTGTTTGTGCGAACGCGCCAGGACGCCGCCGTTAAGCCTGGAACAGTGGTTGAGGTGATTGGATTTCCCCGTTTCGGTGACTACTCGCCTTTGCTCGACGATGCAGTTTTCTGCCCGGTAGGCCAGGCGTCCGCCCCGGCGCCAACGGAAGTCAGTGCCGAGAATGCCGGGAACGGTCTCCACGACGCCGAACTGATCTCCACTCAAGGCCGGTTGCTGGGGAGTTCGATCCAGGCCGGCGCTCCGGTGCTTACCCTGCAATCCGGGAACACGACTTTCAATGCCGAATTGTCTGGAGGAGGCGATCGATTCACGCCGTATGAGGCGGGCAGCGAACTGAAGGTGAGGGGTGTCTGCCTGGTGGAGAGCAACGAAAACCGCGATGTCACCGGGTTTCGCATTCTGCTGCGAGGGCCCGAGGACATTGTTTTGTTGAAAACACCTCCCTGGTGGACGGTGGGCCGGCTGGCAACTCTGCTCTCCCTGATGGCGCTGCTCATCCTTGCCACGGCGGGTTGGATTTGGCTGCTTCGCCGTCAAGCGGAGCGGCAAAGCGGTGTGATTCGCTCGACGCTGGAGTCGGCAGCCGACGGGATTCTGGTAGTGGCGTCAAATGCGAGAGTCGTCACCTGGAACAAGAAGTTCCAGGAACTCTGGCGGGTTCCCGACGAGGTCATGGCTAAGCGCGAACACCAACCCCTATTGGAGTTCATGATAGCTCAATTGAAAGCGCCCGACGAAGCTTGGGGCAGGTTGAAGAGTCTCAACGCAGATCCCCTGGTCAAAAGCGATCACCTCCTGGAGTTCTGCGATGGCAAGGTGTTTGAGCGCCACTCGGAGCCTTGGCTGGTGGGTGGTACGCCTGCCGGCCGGGTCTGGAGTTTTAGAGATATCACGACTGAAATACAAGCGAACGTGGAACTGCAAAGGGCGAAGGCGGCAGCTGACGCAGCGAATAGATCCAAGAGTGAGTTTCTGGCCAACATGAGCCACGAGATCCGCACGCCCATGAATGGCGTGCTCGGCATGACCGAATTGGCCCTGGACACCGACCTGAGCGCCGAGCAGCGCGGGTATCTGGAGATGGTCCAGACGTCCGCTTACAACCTCCTGACGGTCGTCAACGACATTCTGGATTTCTCCAAGATTGAAGCCGGCAAGCTGGAACTGGAGTCAATCGAATTCAACCTGCGCGGGAGCCTCGACCCTACCGTCAAGACCCTGGCGGTACGCGCTCACCAACAGGGTTTGGAATTGAACTACCGGGTCGATCGCGGCGTGCCCGAGGGTGTGATTGGCGCTCCAGGCCGGCTACGCCAAGTCCTTATCAATCTAATAGGTAATGCTATAAAGTTTACTGATAGAGGCGAAGTAAACGTCAGGGTCGAGCCGGAAGGGTTAGAGCAGGACTGCGTTTACTTGCACTTCAGCGTGCAGGACACCGGTATCGGGATTCCTGTTGAAAAAGAGACCGTAATCTTCGAGTCGTTCACCCAGGCCGACCCCTCAAACGGGCGTCACTACAGTGGTTCGGGCCTGGGTTTGACCATTTCGAAACGGCTTGTGGAAATGATGGGCGGCCACATCTGGGTCGAGAGCACGCTTGGCCAAGGCAGCACGTTCCACTTCACGGTGCGCCTGGGCCTGGCAAGGCCGAGCAACGTGGCTGGGCCCGTGCTGCCGTCGAGGTTGGCCAACCTGCGTGTGCTGGCCGTTGACGACAACGCCACGAACCGGCGAATCCTGGAAGAGATGCTTTGGGGTTGGCGGATGAACCCTGCCGTGGCCGATGGCGCCCAGGCGGCGATGACGCGTTTGGAACAGGCGCTCGATGCCGGAATGCCCTTTTCGCTTCTTCTCACCGACGTCAACATGCCTGGAACGGACGGATTCGGTCTAGTCGAGGAGATTCGTAAGCATCCACGCTTGTCGGCTACTACCGTCGTGATGCTGACCTCGGCCGGCCAACGGGGCGATGCAGCACGCTGCCAGCAACTTGGCGTCGGCGCTTACCTCACAAAACCCATCGGAGAGGCCGAACTTCTGGACGCTATCTTGCACGTTCTGGGTTCCAACCCTCAGATGCAGGCGCCGGCTTTGGTCACTCGCCATTCCTTGCGGGAAGAGAAGGGATCCCTGCGGATCCTGCTAGCTGAGGATAACGAGGTGAATCAGAAACTGGCGGTACGCCTGCTGGAAAAGCGAGGGCATTCGGTCGCCGTCGCCAACAACGGGCGGGAAGCCCTGGAGTGGCTGGCAAGGGAATCTTTCGACCTGGCGCTGATGGACGTTCAGATGCCCGAGGTCGATGGACTCGAGGCCACTTTGGAGATCCGAAGGAGAGAACAGGCGACGCGTCGTCACCTGCCCATTATCGCCATGACGGCTTACGCCATGCAAGGCGACCGGGAACGCTGCCTGGCCGCGGGCATGGATGGCTACATATCTAAGCCTATTCAGCCCCGAAGGCTTTTCGAGGCCCTGGACGAAATGCTCCCCGCTCCCGGCGGGCAAGCCGAAACCGGTTGCTCAAGCGGTCTGAAGGTTCTTTAGACATCTCACTACCCGGCGGAGCGCCGCGAACGCCCGAGCAGTTCGAGGGCGCGTTTGCTGGCGCGGTCGTTCGGCCCCGGATTTACGATTCGAACCTTGCCCACCGAAACCTCTATGTCGAGACGGACTCGTGCCGGCAGCCTTTTTCCTCTCCGAGCACGAGGAGGCGCTTTTTCGGCGTGGATGGTCGGACATGGCATTGTATTCCGCGCAAGTCAGGGCTATGCTTACAGGCGTTCGATGAGACAAGAAGAGGACTCTGGATTGATTGCAACAGATCATTGTTTCTAATTCTGCCAGGAGGGCAAGCTTCTATGGAGAATAAGGGAATCAATCGGCGGGATTTCGTCGGCGCCTCGTTGGCGGCCACGGCGGGGCTTTTGGCCTCGTCGGGAACGGGGTTCTCCAGCCAGGGGGCAGGCACACAGAAACCCGCAGGATTGAAAGTAGGGCTCTACACCATCACGTATTTGGGAGTCTGGTACCGGGGAAACGCCTTGTCGCTCGAAGACACAATTCGCCGGGCGAAGAAGTACGGCTACGACGGCGTTGAGGTCGACGGCAAGCGGCCGCACGGACATCCGCTCAGTCTCACGCGCGCTCATGCCCGCGAGCTGCGCAAAATGGCGGAAGGCGAGGGCATTGAGATTTACGGCTTGGCCGGCAATAACGATTTCAGCAGCCCGATCACCGAGTACCGCGACGCGCAACTGGTTTACATGCGCGACCTGATTCAGCTTGCGCCGGAACTGGGGGCCAAGACGGTACGGGTATTCCTGGCCTGGCGTGGGGTTACGCAGAAGCAAGGACTCGCGTCGTACAGTATCGCCGAGCCTCTCTGGGATACCGTTCACAAGGGCTTCTCAGAGGAAGAGATCTGGGAGTGGTGCCGCGACGGCATGGTCCAATGCGCCAAGTTCGCCGGCGACGCCGGTGTGACGCTGGCGCTGCAAAATCACCATCCTGTCATTCGCGATCACAAGGATGTGCTGCGCATGGTGAAAGAAGTCAACTCACCCCATCTCAAATGCTCTCTGGACGCCTGGATCATGGATGACAAGTCGCCGGAGGCCATACGTCAGGCGGCTCACGACGTGGGTCCTTTACAGGTGCTTTCGCATTTCGGCGGGGAGTTCAAGAAAGAGGCGGATGGGACCGTCAAGGGGCCGGAATTCTACGGCTACTTTGTGGAAGCCATGAAAGAGATCGGTTACAAGGGCTACATCGGCTACGAGCTCTGCCATACGCTTCCTGTGGTCAACGGGCAAACGGTGGGCCTGGAGTTCGCGGACCAGTGCGCCGAGGGCGCGGCGATCTACATGCGCGAATTGATCAAGAGCCAGGCAAGCTGATCGTCCACCCAGTGTTCTGCGCAACGCGTTCGACGGTGATTCAAGCGAACTGAAACAGCTTTCGCAAAGGCGCTAGCGCGCAAAGCAGCGCAAAGGGAAGGGCGGTTTTTTCTTTGGGGCCTTTTTGCGCGCTTTGCGCCTTTGCGTGAGGCCTTATTCTTCCTCCAACAGCTTATACCTTCCTCAAAAAGGCCGCGTGGCTGCGGCGAATCGACGGGCGTGCTTGCAACGTAAACCCCGCGTGGGCTGCTGCCTGAAGCTGCGCCTCGAAATCCGCCGTTTTGACATGGCCTGTCGGTTCGGCGATGAGCAGCCCCGCGCCGAGCTTCGAAACCATTGCGACCTCCGTGAAAAACCGCTCGACGTTTGGCAATTCATGAACAACCGCGATGGCCGGAGTAAAGTCAACGCTGCCGGCCAGCTCCGCGAGTCCCAGCGTGTCGGGGGAAACTACGCGAATATCGATCCGATCCAACAGCCCTGCCCGCGTTGCGCGCCGCTTCAGTGCGGCGAGCATGCGAGGCTGAATATCCACCGCCAGCACGTGACCAGAAGGCCCGACCAAGCGGGCGAGTTCGAGCGTGAAGAAGCCCATGCCCGGTCCGGGTTCGAGCACAGTCATGCCTTCTCGAACGTATGGGCTGAGCACTTCTCTCGGATCCTGGAAAAGCCGGCGCACCGGGGTCGCAAGCAAATACCCCAGCCACCAGGGACAAACGCGATGCGGCATGGGTTCCTCCTTCTTCGTCAACTCTTCATGATCGAATGCCTGAATGGCACTGTGGGTTCCCCCACTCGACCAGCCCGGCGTAGCGCATCCAGATTTACGATAACACAACGCGAAGCTACAACGAGTAGTGTCCTAATTTGATTGGTAGCGCCCCGACCTGTCGGGGCATCTGCCGGCCTGAAGGCCGGCGCTGAGTTTAATACGAGTGCATTGACACTGGGCGGAACGGGTGTTATACAAGGCGTTGCCATTTTGTGGAGGTCTGCAATGGAATTGTTCGACAAGGTCGATCCGCGGAGCCTCGACCGCCGCGACGAGCAGTTGTCCATGCTTTCGTTGGGAATAATTGTTGTCCTGGAAGTGGGTTTGGCCTTGCTGATGTATCCCGCAGTGTTTAGCAGTAACGCGGGCGCCACGGGGCACACCATGCGAACCCTGTTCTTTGGCTTCTGTGCGTTGTGCGTGCTGGCGGTTGCATACCTCATCAATCGGCAACATGTCGTTCAACACCTCCGCCGTAACCTGCTCGAGCAGAAGACGGAGATCATGCAACTCCGCCAGGAGGCAAGCACCGATTTGCTCGAGACGCTGCCGGGTTTCGGTCATTTTCAGGACCAGTTGACGATGGGGTTTCGCCGTGCCGCGCAAGCAGGCGAGCAGCTCTCACTGATCCTCGTTCGGCTGAAGCACTCTCCCATGTTCGACGGCCCAACGGAGGTTTCGGTAGCCTTGGGCGACGCTGCCAGGGTGCTGGTGCGCAAGCTGCCCGCCGATGGCTCGCTCTACCATTTGTCGGGGAGTGCTTTCGCCATGCTTCTGCCGGGTACCAATGGAGAGAAGATGAACCAACTCGCCGGCCGGGTTGGGGAAGGCCTTGCCGACGCCTCCGGCGCGATCAACCGTTTCAGCTTCGAGACCCAGGTGGTCAACTACCCCGAACAAGCCTCAACGGCCTACGAGATTGAACAGATCGCCCACGCTTTCTCGCTGGCGAATCGACCTGCTCCGGCGGCCAGGATGAAATAGCGCCTCGTTTTGCTTCCCGCTCAGCAGCATTTCTAGCGTCCTGTCCCAGCTAAGATTTTCCAATTGCCAAGGGTGGCGCAGACATTGACTTCAATGTCTGCGCCACCCTTCACAGCGTACGTTGTTGTCAAGAATTACGTGGGACACCACACTAACGGGGCAACGTCACGTTACCCGTGATCTGGAACTTGGCCTTGACGCCAGGCACGCCTTCCGCCGGTTGGCTGCCCCCGACGAACACGCTGTAACCGCCGGCCATGATCTGGTGTTCGCCCGCTTCGGTGACCTGGCTGAGGTCACGCGGATCGAGCTTGAAGGCTACGTGTCGAGTCTCACCCGGGGCCAAGTGGACGCGTGCGAAGCCTTTGAGGGCGCGGAGCGGAGCGCTTGGCGACTGCGGGTACTCGAGGTAAAGTTCTGCAACCTCATCGCCGCTTGTTCCGGACGTGTTCCGGACGTCAGTCTCGACAGTGAGTGGCCGGCCGGCTTCGAGTTCCTCCGCCGAAAGCCGCAGATTGCTGTATGCGAAACTTGCGAAGCTCAGGCCGTAGCCAAAGGGGTAGAGCGGCTGGCCCGTGAAATACCGGTACGTCCGGCCGTGCATCGAATAATCGTCAAAGGAAGGAACCTGTGCGAGCGAAGCGTAGAAGGTGACAGGCAGTCGCCCTCCGGGGTTGTTCTTTCCCGCCAAGGTCTCCGCAATCGCCGTGCCGCCTTCCTCACCTGGGTACCAGGCTTCGAGAATGGCGTTCGCATGCTCCGCAGCCCAAGTCGTTGCCAACGCGCTGCCGTTCAGCAACACGACCACCGAGAGCTTGCCGGTTGCTGCCAGCGCCTCGAGCAGATCCTGCTGTGCGCGCGGCAAGCCAATGTCCGTGCGGTCGCCGCCGCTGAAGCCGGGGACTTGGATGGGCATTTCCTCTCCCTCCAGGTTCGGGGAGAGCCCGACAAAGACCACGACAACATCCGCGTTCTGTGCTACTCGCACAGCCTCATTTCGCAAAACGTCGACAGGTGGCTTCCAGCTCAGCGTAGCCCCGGCGCCGAAAAATGGCGCATTGTGCACATACTCGAGCCGAAAATCGTGCGCCTTCGCGTCCTTGAAGTGGGTCTGGAAAGCGGTCTGCGGCTCTTTCTTTCCCTGCCCAAGCCATGTTGCAGGGGCAAGCAGTGTTGAGTCGAGCACCAGCTTGGTATCAAGGTAGACTCTAAAGATCTCCTTTCCCCCTGATGGATTCCACCCCGGCTTAGGAACGCTAAAGGTGTAGTCGCCGGGTCCGGGAGGCGCGAGCGTGCCCGTCCAGCGCACGGCGAAGGCTTTCATGGGCACCCCGGGGGCCGGCGCGGCGGAGTTCCAGTCAAACTGGATTTCCGGGTCGATGCGTGTGAGTGCCGGTTTCCCGGAGAAGTCAGTGTTGGTGAAATACTCGGCTTTCAGGCCCGGTGCACTCGCGCTGTTGTCCGCATGAAACACGGTCCGAGGCACGGGGACGGGCAGTTCCTCCAAATACGCAGAGCCTTGTGAGTAGAGGACCTTCACCTTCGGTTCAAACTGTTTGCGGATTCCGTCCAGAGGATAAACAGGCGCGGAGGGTATGCCGTTGTAGTTGCCTTCCAACGCAGCCAAGGACTCCGCATTCGGCCCTATTACAGCGAGGGTTTTAATACCGGCCTTGAGAGGCAGTTCGTCGTCTTGGTTTTTCAACAGCACCATTGACTCACGCGCCGCCACCAGGGCAAGCTGGCGGTGCTGTGGTGAGTCATCTTCCGAAAAAGGAATTTGGTTGAAGGAAACCGAGGCGGGCGGATCGAACATGCCCAGGCGGAATCTGGCAATGAACAGGCGTTTAAGAGCGGTGTCGATCTCCGCCTCTTTAATCAGGCCGTCGTGTACGGCCTTCACAAGGGCCACATATTCAGTGCCGCAGGTGGTGTCCGTCCCGGCTTTGACCGCTAAGGCGGAACCGTGCTCGTTGTCCGGCGCGAAGTGGTGTCCGCTGGCGATGTCGTCAACGGCGCCGCAATCCGAGGTCACGTAACCTTGAAAGCCCCAGGCCTCGCGCAGGGTCGTTTCGAGCAGGTAGGTATTGGCGCAGGCCGGCGCGCCATCGATGGCGTTGTAGGCGCACATCACGGAATCGGCGTGACCGTCGACGACCGTGGCGCGAAAGGCCGGCAAATACGTATCCTCGAGATCGTGCGGCGAAGCGTTGACGTTGAATCCATGGCGGAGGCTTTCCGGCCCGCTGTGCACCGCGTAGTGCTTGGGCGTCGCTACCGTCTTCAGGTATTTGGGATCATCGCCTTGCAGGCCGGTAACGAAGGCCAGGCCCAGCTTAGAGGTCAAGAAGGGGTCTTCACCGTACGTCTCCTGCCCGCGTCCCCAACGGGGGTCGCGGAAGATGTTGATGTTGGGCGACCACAAGGTGAGTCCATAGTAAATGCTGTGGTTGCCTTCGCGCTGCGCCTGGTTATACTTGGCGCGGGTTTCGGTGGCGATGACTTCGGCCTCCCGATGCACCAGCGGGGCATCCCAGGTAGCCGCCATGCCGATCGCCTGTGGAAACACGGTCGCATACCCGGATCGCGCGATGCCGTGCAGCGCTTCACTCCACCAGTCGTAGGAGGGTACGCCGAGCCGGGGGATGGCGGGCGCGGTGTGCTGCATCTGCCTCACCTTTTCTTCCAGCTTCATGCGCGCAATCAGATCATCCACCCGTTTCTCGATGGGCAGAGACGGATCGCGATAAGGTGGCGATGATTCCTTGGTTGCATTCTGTGCGTGAACTGCTCCCGCGAAAGCAAACGCCGCTACCGCTGCGACTAAGAACTGAAGAAGGTTCTTGCGTGTAAGTTCGAACCTTGTCGTGTCCATTACTCCCTCCTGAGCAATTGTGAACCGTTGCATGAGTCCTAGAGCGGTGCGGGGCTGCGGAGAAAATTGCCCTTCTCGTTAAAGCTCCGTCAACGATCCGCAGCTTCGGGGGAGCGCAGTTTCCGACCGGTGAAACGCACCGCGGCAAGCGAAGCCTCCGGGTTGAGCAAGATGTTAAGCGTGATGTGGCTTGCGCTCAATTATGCTAAGGCAAAGATCAAGGAAGCGCCGCTCGATTTGCTCTCCTCGCTCTCGTGTTAAGCGGACGAACGAGTCGGCGGCCCGCAACAGAAGAATTTCGCGAGCGCGGCGTGTCGTAAGCTCATCTTTACTTCGATCGAGCTTCGCGTGGCAGTTGGGGCACAACCTAAGAATATTATCGGCCGATCTCGAACCGCCCTCGGCGTCGGGGATCCAATGCGCAGCCTCCAAGGGAACGGGTCTGTCGTCGCATATTTCGCACTTGTCGGCCAGCCGTTCCCGGCGAGCGGAGGGAACGGTTCCCCCCTTCGGAGGAAGGCTCAACTTCTGGACCCAGTTTCGGCGGCCCCCGCGTAGCGGACTAAAGACCAGCCCTCTAGCTACGCCCCAACGGTCAGCGAGGCGTTTTTGGCCCATCTTCCCACTAAGGTAGTTCGACCTGTAGTCTTCCTCCAGCGTCGCGCCGATGCGTTTCTCGACCTGGAGCATCAGGGGTGTTTTCACTCCATCAGGGATTCGTTCAAACTGAGTCCGCTTATTCATGGGGCACCGTGTGAGGACTAATGATATCTAGATCGATCGGCATAACATACCAGCGACGCTGTCGTCCCGGGTGCCATAGCACATTTTCCAAGGGCCCCGGTCAAGACGCGTCGATGGAGTCCAGGCTTCGGCTTGCAAACGGTACGGTCATCCGCGGCATGCGGGTACCACACGTGACCGGGCATCAAAAGTACCTCACATTAGATGGCAGATCAACTGATTTGAATCCCCTCTGGACAGAAAGCCCTCCGCCACACGGCGGCTCTGAGACGCCCATCCTTGAACACAGCCACATGCCCTTACTTCCGACTCCTGGAGCTCCAGCGTTGACTAGGCGACCCTGCAGGGGCCCTAATTACACTCCGCCACCAACGGCCCAGCAAGCGCCTTGGTAAAGAACAAGACACCGGGCTGCGTGGGCATCCAGGTGGAGGGTATATGCCGGCTGACCGGGTGCCGCAGTGTTACCCATAACGAGAGGCCCTGCCACTGCATGCCGCGACCGAGTTCGCCATCCGCGCCGCCGATGGCGTAGTCCGCGCGCGTGAAGAAGGCGGGGCCGATGGTGTTGGCGAAGGCCGGCACCAGCGTGGTTCGACTCTTGAAGCTGGTGATGGCATTCTGCTCGATCGTCAGCGGGTGCAGCTTGGCGCCCAGGCGATGCGTCTGGTTGCGCCATTCTTCGTCGCTCGAGAACTCGAGTCCGAAGTGGGGCTCCCAAAAGGCAATATGGCAGGCCCGCCCAATGCCGTAAACGACCACGAGCTTGGCTCCTTCTTTGCGCAACTCACCGATCCGGTCCGGGTACTCAGGCAGCAGGCGCCGAGTGGCGAAAAATCGCTGCTCAGGCGGAATGGTGAGGCCGCCGAGCGGATTGTAAAAAGCCGATTCCATGGCGTACTGGAAGGCGCCCGGGTTGTCAGGAAGAAGCGTGTTGCCTTCGCTATCGCTCCACTCGTCCATGTTGAAGCCGTGAACATGCTGGCAAGGGATGTTCCAGTCTCTCAGGAAGTAGACGGTCCATCGGTACATGCCCATGGGGCCGACCGGCAGAATCAGGGCCAGCTTGCGCCCGGCTTCACGGCAGCGCCGGATTTCCATGGCTAATTCATGGCCCAACATCACGTCAAAATCGGCGACGTTGTCGGCCATGCGGATGGAATAGTCGCTATGCCACTTGGACTGCCGATCGAAAATAGCCTTGGGATCGTCAGCCACGCAGGCGTCCCACTGAGCCAGGTCCCACCCGGAAGGGAAGAAGGATTCGAGCAAAGAGCCTTTCAACGTCGTAAGCAGGTTCATCGGGTTGACCTCTCTGATATTTGTCTGCTGTAACCCTAGCCAAAACCGGGCAGGTGGATTGTACACCATTGTCGTGCGGGCGTCTCGCCTGTGTCCTAGTTTGAACGTAGCGCCAACCTTTAGGTCGGCAAATGCTGGCCTGAAGGCCAGCGCTACGCCGAAATTAGGACACCACGCTCAACACAACAATCTTGCTTTTCGAGCAGGCGTTGCCGTAGACTGTCGTGCCCCGCAGACTTGGATCTGCTTCTTCGCGGGTGAGGCCTCGAATTGGATTTCATCCGGCCTTCGACTATCGTCCCTCGCAATACGTCGGCACAAAGCAGGAGGAGCATGCAGTGACTTCCTCCAAATGGCAGGGCTCAACATGTATCAGCGCTACCACCTTCACACCAGCACCGCGCCTGAGATTGCTCCGTTTCCTAACCGCACGCGTGTCAAAGTTCGAAGGCCCGGCTTGGCTGCGCATCTCATCGAACAACTGATTCGCTATCGTGGCAACCGCGCGGTGGCACTCAGCCGACCCTGCTTGTATGGCGTCTTCTCGGGACCGGTGGGAGGATTCGCGCCCAGGAGCGACTCCTGCGTGGCGTGCCTGCGTTGCACCGTCGAGTACCCCGGAATGGTGGAGGTTCTCCTTAATCCTGAACATCTGAGTCTCGGCGACTCGTACTTTACACCAGGGCACGTCGACACGGTTTGTTACGAGGCGCGAACCGGGAGGGTTCCTGTAAGGGGCGCCGGCTACCGCGGACGATTTGGTGGGGAAGGTTGGGATGGCATGTGGACGGACATGTCGGAGATCGTCCGGCCGACCCGCGATGGCATCCACGGCCGAGAGTTCATTTCCACTTGCGTAGACATCGGCCAGAAGCCGCCATTTCTGAGCTTCGACAGGCAAGGTGCGGTAACGGGCCAAAGCGCGCGGACTTTCTCCCTTCCCGTTCCGATCTTGTTCGATGTTCCGCCCTCCTCAGTGCAATCACCGAAATTGCTTCGAGTGCTCGTTGCCGCTGCTCAAAAGGCGGAGACTCTGGTTGTCTTGCCGGTAACGCAACTCAAGGAATTCAGGCTCGAGGGAAAGATCGTTCCACTGGTTGGCCCGGATGACGGCGGTCTGCTGGAATGGCTTGGCTTTGTGCCGTCCATGATCGAAGTGGAGGGCTGGAACGCGACGCTCTTTCGGGAGTTGCAGACACGTTTCACCGAAACCGTCATTTGTCTGCGCCAGGACTTTACCTCCCCAGAGGAACTTCTGGAGCGCTATCGCGCGGGCGTCCGCGTATTCCACCTGGCAGCCAATTATCATGGCCGGGGGCGAGACGGGCGATTTGTGCTGGACCTCATCCGTGAGGCGCACGGAGCTTTTCTGGGGGCGGGCTGCCGGGACGAGGTGACCTTGCTGGGTAGTGGCGGGATCATCGCAGCTGAGCACGTTCCCAAGGCCATCATCTGCGGTCTGGATGCTGTTGCCCTTGACACTTCATTGCTTGCGGCCTTGCAAGCCCGGTTCCTTGGTGAATGCGTCGATCGCCCCACAAGCCGTTTCCAACTGCCTAGACGGTTCTCGGTCGACTGGGGGACGCAGCGGATTGAGAACCTTCTGGCGTCCTGGCGGGATCAATTGCTGGAGGTGATGGGAGCCATGGGACTTCGGGAAGTCCGCCGCCTGCGAGGCGAGATAGGCCGCGCGATGTTCCAGAAAGTTCTGGAGCGCGAAGCGTTTGCTGGGATCGAAGGCTATGACGGAAAAAGCTGACGAACGGCTCATCATCAGGAAGCACACGAAGTCCTTACACCGCGGCTTCGAGCTTTGGCCTGAACTGGGGAAAGCCCACCTGCCGGCGATGGGAGACTACCGCTGGACTTCCGACCTGATCCTGTCCACCTGGCTTCAGGCCGAAACCGCGGAGCCACCCGGCAACGGGTTGGAATATCGCATCGGCAACTCGGGCGGCGGCTTCGATGTGCTGGATTTCAAGTTCCTTCCGCAGGACCATTGGTTACCCCACCAACTTTCTAGCGATCTCTCCATTCCGCTCAATTGCCGGCCCGATGGTCCCAGGATCGAGATTCCTGTGCCTTTTTACGGGGCCGGGATGTCGTTCGGATCAATCAGCGAGCAGGTGATGCTGGCCCGAGCCAAGACAGCCCAGGCGTGGAATACCTTCACCTCGACAGGTGAAGGCGGATACCCGGAAACGCTCCGTGCTTACAAGGACCACGTCATCACCCAGGTGGCCACAGGCATGTTCGGGGTACGGGAAGAGACAATCCGGGATGCGCGAATTATCGAGTTTAAGTATGCGCAAGGGGCAAAACCCGGCCTGGGAGGACATCTGCTGGGCGATAAGGTGACTACTGCCGTCGCCAGCATGCGCGAGTCGGTTCCCTGGATCAGCCTGTTTTCGCCCTTTCCCTTTCACAGTGTCTACTCCGTCGAAGATCACAAGAAGCACCTGGACTGGATCAAGACGATCAATCCCGATGCGCTTGTTGCCGTAAAGGTTTCCACGCCGACGGATATTGACATGGTTGCCGTAGGCAGTTATTACGCCGGGGCGCACATCATCAACCTGGACGGCAGTTACGGCGGCACCGGCGCGGCGCCGGAAACTGCCAAGAAAAACATTGCCATGCCGATTGAACTCGCCATTCCTCGCGTGCACCGCTACTTGTCGCAGGAAGGGATTCGAAGTGAGGTCACGGTTATGGCGAGCGGCGGGATCCGCACTGCCTACGACATTGCGAAGGCGATTGCTTTGGGCGCCGATGGGGTTATCCTGGGCACGGCGGAACTGGTTGCCATGGGCTGCACGCGATGCGGGAACTGCGAGCGCGGCCGTGGTTGCCCCTTTGGACTGACTACTACCGATCCGGAACTGTCGCAATTTGTAGAAACAGACTGGGGCGCGGAGCGGCTCGACAACTTGTATCAGTCCTTCAGAGTGCAACTTCGCAATATACTGCGCTGGCTGGGGCTCGCGAGCATTCGCGATTTAGTGGGTAGAACGGATCTGCTGATCTATCGCGGCTAAGCAGTAGGGGCAAGCCAGGGCAGTACGGGCACGCCACTACAAGAGCAGGGCGGAGAGCATACTGATGACTCAACCAGAGATGGTCGCCAGGATCCTCGCTTCGAGAAAGCAGCTCAACCCGGAAGCTGATCCACGAGCCTCGGCGCGAAAGGCCGAAACCGAGGGTGGCTGCGGCGTGGTGGGGATCGCCTGCAATGAGAAGATTCCGGCTCGCCATCTTCTCCGGGGCCTGACCCAAATGCGCAACCGCGGCAACGGCAAAGGCGGCGGCATCGCCGCCGTCGGCCTTGAGCCCGCGGAATTGGGCGTCTCGCGAGAGGTCCTCGAGAGCCACTACCTGCTCGCCATCGCTTATCTCGATGCGAGCGTCCGGTCCGACGTGGAGCGGGAGTGTCTCGAGCCGACCTTTGAGATCGTTTACGCTCGCTCCCTGCCCGCCAGCAACGACTCGAAACTCCTTGGCAGCCTCGACGTCAGGCCTCCGGAAGTCTGCTTGTATTTCGGGCGCGTGAGACCTGAGGCCATTCACGCTTTCAGAGCGAATACGGGTCTGGAGGCAGCACAGACGCCGGGCGTAGATTCAAAGAGTCTCGAGGACGAAGTCGTCTACCAAAACAGTTTTCGCCTGAACCGTGCCTACTACGCCTCGACAGGGGAGAAGCGCGCCTTCGTTCTGTCGCACGGCAAGAACATGCTGGCCCTCAAGATGGTCGGTTACGGCGATGACGTGATTCGCTGCTACCGGCTCGACGACCTTCACGCCCATGTCTGGCTCGGCCACCATCGCTATCCGACCAAAGGCAAGGTGTGGCATCCCGGTGGCGCGCACCCCTTCGTTGGACTGCACGAAGCCCTTGTGCATAACGGCGACTTCGCCAACTATGCCTCCATCTGCGAGTACCTCGCTCAACGGAATATCTACCCCCTCTTCCTCACCGATACGGAAGTCTCCGTCCTGCTGTTCGATCTTCTGCACAGGACTTACTCTTATCCGCTCGAATATGTGATCGAATCTCTAGCCCCTACAACTGAACGGGACTTTACCCTGCTTCCGCAAGAGAAGCAGGCAATCTACCAGCAGCTCCAAACCGTGCATATGCACGGTTCGCCGGATGGTCCCTGGTTTTTCCTAATCGCGCAATCCGTCCCCGCCCAAGGCGTTTACCGCCTGATCGGCATCACCGATACCAGCATGTTGCGGCCGCAAGTCTTCGCCATGCAGCAAGGCGAGGTCTCGATCGGGCTGGCAGCCTCCGAAAAGCAGGCCATCGACGCGACGCTGGAGAGCCTGGCCGGGGAAGATTCAAGATTCTGGAGCCACGCCGACCTCTATTGGAACGCCCGCGGGGGCAGCCATACGGATGGCGGCGCGTTCATTTTCACTGTCCAGGCCAACGGAGCCTGTCATTCTGAGCGAAGCGAAGTCCGATACTTGGACCCCGATGGGGTCTATCGGACCCCAGAAATCGGGGAATCTCCGCAGTTCGGTGATCGAGCAACCGCGGAGATCCTTCGTCGTCCCGATCGAATCGGGACTCCTCAGGATGACAGCGTTGCGGGACATCCCCTCAGCCAGCCAAGACCGGCGGCTGCCGATCCCGCGTGCAAGGTCGGAGCTACCCTCGTGTGCACCGACAAGTTCGGCCGGCGCATCGAGTTGAGTGCGCTCCAGAAGCCCTATCGCGCATCCGCGGCTGCCTGGCACACCGTAATTCCGTTGCCGGACCTGACGGCAGGCGACCTGTTCGCCTGGGCTAAGGAGCAACTGCCGGCTTGGGATTACGACAGCCTGCTGGCGTTTCTCAAGGCACTGGAAAACACGGCCGGGAGCGATGAAGGTCGGAGGCGCGCCCTGAGTGTCCTCGCACGCTTGCTGGACGGGCGTTATCCGACCGGCTCGATGCGGCGCAGCTACCTGCTTTCGCTTTTGGACGCGAGCTTGGGCGCGATCTTCGAGTCGATTCGCCGCACTCCTTCCACAGCCTACGCTTTCGTTAGTGAGCGGGATGTTCTTCTCAGCCCTTCCGCGGAAGCGCCCACGGTGGTGGTGGACGCCCGCGGCTTCGCGCCGGAAGGCGAGAATTCACTGGCCCGCGAAATCGTTCGGCTGTACCAACGCGGCTTTCGACAGTTCATCGTGGCGCACGCGCGCGGGCATCGGTTCATCGCGAATGGCCTGGGACCTGCTAGCGACCGTGTGCGCATCGACGTGTACGGATCTTCGGGTGATTACCTTGCCTCCGGCATCGACGGAGCGGAGGTCTTCGTTCACGGGGATGCACAGGATCAACTCGCCCAGATCATGAAAGACGGGAAGCTGGTGGTGTACGGCAGCGTGGGCCAGACCTTCCTCTATGCAGGCAAAGGCGGGCAGGCCTTCGTGCTGGGTAATGCCGCCGGGCGGCCCCTCATCAACGCGGTCGGAAAGCCTCGCGTAGTCATCAATGGGACCTGCCTGGATTATTTAGCTGAGTCTTTCATGGCCGGAGATCCCCTGGCGGGCGGTGGTTGTGCTGTCCTCAATGGGATTGCGTTGAACGATCAAGGGCAGATCGTCGAGTTGGATATGCCTTATCCTGGCGGCAACTTGTTCTCGCTGGCGGCGGGCGGGGCGATCTACATCCGCGACCCGCACGCCAAAGTTTCCGAGGAACAGCTTAATGGCGGGGAGTTCGCCTTGCTGGAAGAAGCGGACTGGGCGCTGGTCAGCCCGTTGCTCGAGGAAAATGAGCGACTGTTCGGGATCCCGCTCTCGCGGCTGCTCGAGGTGGACGGAGCCGCGCTGCCCCCCGCCAAAGTGTATCGGAAGATCCGGCCTAAGGCCCTTGCCGCGCTGCACTCGGAAGAGGCTTGGGTCAGGATGAACGCGTGAGGTCTTGCGGCCAATTTTTCCTGACAACTCGCAGCCCCAGATAACTCTTGTATTTTCAACAACATTCCGGCAGCGTACGAATAAGCCTTTTGTTTTCGTAAACATTCCCGCCTCGTTCGTCAGTCATCCGCGCCGGCGCCTCAAAAGGGGGGAAGACTCAGCGCGTGACGGGAGTGTGCTCCCCGGAGGAGAGCAAATTGAGTACCCCGACGACCATTCGTGAGCTTCAGGATGACGCTCGTGCCGCTTTCCGCGCTGTGTTCAGAACTTCGCGCAGGCGTCTGCCGACGATCACATCTTCGCCGGGCCGCAAGGTCATGGAAACAATCTGCAACTGGTTCTTGGATTGGGGTTCTTTGGGATTTGGCTTGCCCTCGACCACAGCAGTAACCAGGCTGGGGTTACTTGCCGTCAACACTTCGATGCGCGGCTCGCCTTCGCTCAGCTTCCGGGCGCAGTCTTCCACGCTGAATCCCCAGGCCTGTTCGTCCCAGCGCACAGTCAAGGTGGGATAACGATTGCCTCCTTTGGGGATGTGAATATCGGTCTTCACTCCCGGGACTGTTTCAACGAGCTTCACGATTCGCTGCACGCGCGTGTTCCATTCGCGATTGAGAGCGTTGAGGTCCATCTTGAGCCAGGTTTCCACGGCTGTCAGGCAGCCGATGATCTCTTCCTTGCCGACCTTCATCGGACGGCAGACGGCTCCTTCGTAGGGACTGGTGTTAGCCAAGGCGGCATCGATCAAGTCCTTGCGTCCCAGCAGCAGTCCGCTGCACTGCGGCCCCATCAGTCCCTTCCCGCCGCTGAAGGTGTAGAGGTCCGCGCCCATTTTCGCGTAGAGTTTAATGTTCTCGATGGGAGGGATGCCGGCGGCGTCGTCGAGGAGCAGAGGAACTCTTGCATTCTTGGCGATTTCGATCTCTTTCGCCAACCGGTCACCGAGGTCGGTGGTGTAAATCATGGCGGTGTTCTCGTTAAGGGCGCTCTGAAGCTCTTCGGGTGAATAGACGAGAACCAGCTTGGCGCCGGCGAGGCGAATGGCGCTGTCAAAAGCGCTGCGCCCACCCACCATCACCACTTCGTGTTTAAGGCCGGTCGTATCGGGTAGCTGCCAGATCTTGGCCGGGTCGCTACCGGCGATGCAGGCCGCGGTGGCGGCAGCCATCGCGCCGGCCGCGCCGGAGGTCACCATCCCTGATTCAGCGCCCGTCAGCTCCGCCAGGCGTCTGCCCACTCCTTGTTGCAGCTCAATGATGCTCACAAAGTGCTTCGCCGCTTCGAGCTGAGCGGCGCGCACCTCGGGCAGTTCCAAGGAGCCGCTTAGATAAGTCCAAGTTCCACGGCAGTTGATCAGAGGCCTGACCCCCAGACGGCGATAAACGTTGTTCGCAGGACCCTTGCCCACGGCCTCCTGCACGTTGCCGTAGAGATCTTGGGCCGCGATTTGGCCGAGCAGGGGAAGCGCCGCTGCCCATTTCATGAACGTGCGACGATCAAAGGAAGAGATTAGGTTGGCCATGTTTTCTCCATTCTTGATTTGCCACCACCCCTTGATCCCCTCCTCGATGAGGAGGGGCCCCACGGCGGCTCGCAATCCCCGCCTCTCTGAGGAGGGGACTAAGGGGTGGTGTGCAGAAGGCGCGGAACTTAATCCTCTTCGGCGCGAAACGGAAACCTCGAGCGTACGGCCAGGATGTGAGCCTTCGCGCCGGGCTCCTCGCTATTGTAGAAGCCAACCGTACAATTCAGGCGGAAGAAATACGCATCGCCCGCACTCGCCTCGTGCGTGCCCTCGACGCCATCCATTCCACCACCAGCCACGATCTTACCATGCCCATCCAGAATAAGATAAATCTCCTCGGCGGTTTCGTGATGGTGTGGAGTGTTTGTGCCTCCCGGCGCAAAATCCATCAGGAAGAGGCTGGTGACGACATGGCCGGCGGCGATTCTGTCGCGGGTACTCTTCCGATCACCGACCAGGAGCTTGTAGAGGACGGAGGAAGGGTGTCCTTCAACAGTCTGTTCCTTGACGTCATCCACGTTGGCTAGTTGGAGCTTCGGCGGGGGCTCGAGAGTTGTCCCCGCAGGAATCCTGAATCCCATCACCAACACTCGGCAGGGCTGGTCGGCGGAGCCGGAGATGGTGTGCGTGATCCCCGGAGGAAGATACATGAAGTCGTTCTTTCGAACCGGAACTTTCTCTTCTCCGTATTGCAGAATTCCGCTGCCTTCGAGGATGAAGTAAATCTGCTCCTCGCCCGCATAACTCACTGGACGGCAGGTGCCCTGAGCATCGACATTGACCTCGCCGAAACGCGCGACGCTTCGGGCAATTCGGGCGGCGGCATCGCCCTCCCCGAATATCGGCAGGTAGTGACAGTTGTTAGTGCTCAAGTCGGTGGTCATCTCCGCGATGTCCGGCACGAAGCGGTGCACCCAGGTCGGCGCCACCTGAGCCAGGGAAGGGGAGCCGCACAAGCAAAGGGCGATCGCCGCAACAGCAGCCGTGAAGCCGGGATCTCCTACTGTCATCCTAACAAAGTACTTCGGATGCTGCACGACTCGCTCGATGAAATTCACTGGGCGCATGTATTGACTCCTCTATGAGTTTATCCTGCTCCCAAGGTCGCCGGTTCTGACTAATGGAAGACTGATGACTGAGAACTGAAAACTTCATTCATATCGCAGCGCCACCATGGGATCGACCTTGGTGGCCCGGCGGGCGGGGATGTAGCTTGCAAGGAGCGCGACGGCGAGCAGGAGAAGCGATACTACGATAAACGTCCCAGGATCGCCAGGCTTGACGCCCACCAGCATGCTTTGCAGAAGTCGGCTGAGCGCAAACGCCCCCGCCAGTCCCACCGCGATTCCTGCAATGGTAAGTTGGAAACCATGCCGTACGACTGCAACCAGGATGTCGCGGCGGGATGCGCCCAGGGCCATGCGAATCCCGATCTCGCGAGTGCGCTGCGCCGCGCCAAACGAAACAACTCCGTAAACACCGACGGTGGCAAGCGTCAGCCCGAGGATTCCCATTAGTCCAGCAAGAGAGGCTGCCAGGCGGAACATGAACAAGCCACCCAGGCCGTGAATCGCTTGCTGCATGGTGCGGGCATCGAAGATCGGAAGATCGGGTGCAAGGTCATGGATCTGCTGTTGCACGCCTAGGATGAGCGATTCCGGAGGGACCTTCGTGCGAACTTGAAGCGACAAAAACGTAGCGAAGTTTTGTGCGAGTGGGAGATAGAAATAGGCGTGCGGGTCGAGCGAAAAATGCCAATCGGTTTGCCCGTCGCGGGCAAGGCCCACCACCTCGATGAAAGGCCCGGTGGCGCTCTTCAAGCTGAAGCGCTTGCCAATGGGATCCTGATTCGGCCAAAACTCCATCGCCATCGCCTGATCCACAATCGCCACTGGCGGCGCTGTTTCGTTGTCGGAGTCCCGGAAGGTGCGGCCCTCGAGGAGTGGCACCCGCATCGTTTCAAAGTATCCCGGGTCAATGCGGTTGAAACTGATTCCTGGGGCTCCCTGACCAGGCGCGAGGGGATGGCCTTCGACATAGATGGGGCTCCCAGGGCTCGGCATTCCCAGGGGCACGGTGGAGGCGAGGCTGGCCGATTGGACGCCCGGCATGGCACGGACCCGGTCCCTAAGATCCCGATAGAACGCCTTCGCGCGGGTTTCGTCGTAACCGATTTGGTGCACGTCCAGGATAACATTGAGGACATGATCGGGATCGAAGCCGAGGTTCATATGTTCGGCGCGCTCAAGGCTGCGCACGAAGAGGCCCGACACAATCAAGAGCATCAATGAGCCCGCCACTTGCGCCACCAGCAGGACGCCGCGCACTCCATGACGTCCCACGCCGCTAGAATCGCTCCGCCCGCCCTCGTGCAGCACGGTATTCAGATCCACTCGACCGGCGCGAAGGGCCGGCCAAATGCCTAGAAGGATTCCCGACAAAACCACGACCCCCAAGGTGTAGGCGAAGACCCGCCAATCAAATGCGTAGTCCAGGTGGTAGGCGACGCCCGACGAGACTGATGTTGCCGAATGGAGCATGGAACCGCTGACGCTGATCGCCCATTCTCCCAAGACGACGCCACCGATCCCGCCCAGGAGCGCTAGCAGGAGGCTTTCGGTGAGCATCTGCCGGATAAGCCGCGCGCGGCCCGCGCCCAGCGCCGCCCGAATCGCCATCTCGCGCTGGCGCGCCGTCGTCCGCGCCAGCAGAATATTCGCCACGTTCAGGCAGGCCAGCAGCAAGACAAGCGCGGGCAGAACCAGGAAGAGACTGGCGATTACGGCAACGAAGTTGGTGACGAAAGGCGCCGGCCGGGCCAGTTTCTCCGGGATGACGCGCACGGTGAAGTCTTTATCCGTGGCGGGATATTGGGCAGCCAGTCGCTGCGCAATCACGGCCAGAGAACTCTGCGCTTGGGTCACGCTGACGCCGGGCTTCAGTCTACCGAGCGTCATCAATTCTCGGTCGCCGCGATCGGTCCAGAACCCGCTCGAATCCTGGACCAGGGCCAGGGCATTGAGCGACAGATAACCATCCATATCGAAAGCAAAAAACGTGCCGCGGAACTCTTTTGGCGTGACGCCGATAACTATGGCGGGTTGCCCATTGATAAGAACCGGCTTGCCGACAATTGCCGCATCGCCTCCGAATCTCCTTTGCCAAAAGGAATAGCCAAGCACCACCAGCAGCCCCTCGCCCGGCTTCTCACCCTCGCCCGGAAGCAACAGCCGGCCGAGCAGCGGCTTCACCCCAAGAGCCGAAAAGTAATTGCCCGTTACCGCGCTGGCGACAAATTCGGTTGCTACGCCGCCGGTGCTGAATCCCCCGCCGCTGAGCACGTAAGCGAATAGATCGGAGAACGCGTCTGTCTGCTTCTGGAAATCCAGAAGGTCGGGGTAGGAAAACTTCGATTCAGACGTGCCCTTCGGTTGAAAAGCCAGATACACGATTTGCTCCGGCGCCCGCACACGGAGCGGCCGGAGCAGCCATCCATTTAACACGCTGAAGATGGCTGTGTTGACGCCAATCCCCAACGCCAGCGTGATCGCCAGAATCGCTGTGAGTCCCCGCCACTTCGCGACCATGCGCAGGCCGTAGGCCGCATCCTGAATGAGATTCTCGATGTAGTTCATTCGTCGCATGTCGCGGCACTCCTCCTTGATTTGTTCCACGCCGCCCAACTCGCGCAGGGCCGCGTAGCGAGCCTCCTCCGGCGTCATCCCTTTTGCGACCTTCTCCTCAATCAGTTTCTCCATGTGGAAGCTGAGCTCGGCGCTCAGCTCCTGTTCGACACGCTCACGCTTGAGCAGCGAGCGGAGCCGTAGTGGGAGTTTGTAAAGGTGTCGCATGATTTTGGCTCTCAGCTTTCAGCCTTCAGCTATCCGTCGCCGTGGAACTGACCCCTCACCCGGCCCGCGACGGCTGGAGAAAGCGCCGTCGCGGTCCACCCTCTCCCCAGGGAGAGGGCTAAACCCGATTGCGGCGCGCACCATTGAGCACTCAGTTATCAGCCGTCAGCTATCAGCCAAGTGTTGGCTGACCGCTGATCGTTCCCGGCTTCTTTCCTCTGTTCCCTGTGACCTGTTCCCTGTGACCTGTTCCCTGCTATTCGTACCTCAGCGCCACCATGGGATCAACCTTGGTCGCCCGCCGAGCCGGGATGTAGCTGGCCAGGAGCGCCACGGCGGCGAGGAGGAAGGAAACAGTCACGAGGGTCAAGGGATCAGTGGTCTTGACGCTGTAGAGCATGCTGGAGAGAAACCGCGTCAACAGCAGCGCGCCCCCAATGCCGACGCACACGCCGATTAGGGCGAGCATGGCTCCATGGCGGATGACCGTGCCCAGCAAATCTCTTCGCTCCGCTCCCAGCGCCATACGGATGCCAAATTCATGAACTCGCTGGTTGCAGGAATAACTGACCACGCCGTAGATTCCGATTGCGGCCAGGGCCAGCGCAAGGAGCGCAAACAAACCAAGCAGCAGCATTTGAAAGCGCCGGGGCGCCACCAGGCCGGCGATGACTTCGTCCATGGTCGTGGCCTCGGACAAGGGTTGATTCCTATCAATGCCTTCCACGGCTTTCCGAACCGCCCCCACCAGCGCCTGTGGACTGTTGGTGGTTCGAAGTACAAAGGCCATATTGAACGAAGGTCGCTGAAGGTAGGGCGCGTAGATCTCCGGGATGGGCTCCTCGGCGAGGGCGTGGTCCCTGGTGTCCGCAACCACGCCCACCACTTCCGACCAAGGGGCGGGCGGCGGACCGAAGCTGATCTGCTGTGCCAGCGGATCGCGGTCCTTAAGAACGATCCGCGCAAACGACTCATTGACGATGACCACGCCTTGAGCATTGCCGGTGTCGGCCTCGCCAAAGGCACGTCCCTTCAATAAACGGATCCGCATCACGCGGAAGTAATCCGGGCTAACAGCCGTTGTGGGGACAGGTTGTGGAGGGCGGAAGTTTTCCACGCCGCGAATCTTGAGCATTGAAGTTGTATTGTTAAAGTCCCGCAGCGGGTAGCGCGTGGTCGCTGCCGCTTCTCTGACGCCCGGCAGGCTCCGGGCTCGTTGCAGCGCGTCTTGAAAAAAGGCTGCAAACTGCCGCGGATTGGAGTTGCTCGTCCAGGGCCTCTCGACCGTCGCGATCAAAAGGCCGTGAGGGTCAAAACCGAGTTCAACTTGGCTGAGGCGCAGAAAACTACGCGCCAGAAGCCCGGCCCCCGCCAGCAGAACTAGCGACAGTGCGATTTCCCCGGCTGCCAGTATGGCGCGGAGACGGTGCGCAGCGGGCCCGGCGCCCGCCTGCACTCCTCCTTCTTTAAGCGCCTCGCCGACGTCGGTCCGGGAGGCGATGAAAGCGGGGACGAAACCGAAAACCAGAACGGCTAAAACGGCGATGGCGGTGGAAAAGGCGAGAACACGCAGGTCAAGGTGGATGTCCGGCGAAAGGTCGGAAGGAATGAGCTGCGCAAGGATTCTCGTCAAGGAGAGTCCTGCCAGGAGCCCGACCACACCCCCGGCGGCTGCCAACAGCAAGCTCTCAGTGAGCGATTGACGGATCAGCCGCAGGCGACGAGCTCCCAGCGCCGCTCGCACGGCCATCTCCCTGCTCCGAAGCACGCCGCGCGACAACAGCAAATTGGCGACATTAGCGCAGGCGATGAAAAGGACGAACGCGACCACCCCCACGAGAATCAGGAGAAGCGAGCGCACGTTTTGGACGAGCAGGGCGTGAAGCGGGATCACCTCGACACGCTCGTGCGCACGGAACGGCGCGGCTTCCTGTGGATATTCCCGGTCCATTTGTTGAGTGATGAACTGTAAGTCAGATTGCGCGCGGGCGGCATCAACACCAGGCTTCAGACGCGCGATAACCGTAAGGATGGACCATCGGGGGGAACGAGGAGAAAACTCCTCCGAATCAAGCGCTATAGGTATCCAGATGTCTGCCGCAGGGTAGCGCAAATTCGCCGGCATGACGCCGACAAGCGTGTAAGTATCATCGTCAAGCCGAACCGTCTTCCCCAAGATGCGGGGATCGGATCCAAACCGGCTGCGCCACAGCGCCTCGCTGAGCAGTGCGACGTGCCGCTGGCCTTGCTTGCTCTCCGCCGGAACGAATGTGCGACCGGCAATCGGCTGAACGCCCAGCATGGGAAAGAGACCGGCCGAAACCTTTACCACGCGGACGCGCGCCGGCTCGCCCGCCGCCGTGAGATTTGCACCCACGGTTTGGTTGAAAGCGCCGATCTGCTCGAAGACCTGGTTGCGATCCTTCCAGCCAATAAAATCGGGGCTGATAACGGTGGAGGCGCCGTGAACGACGTGGAAACGTTCCGTAGCCCATACCAGGCGCGACGGATCTTTGAAAGGCAGCGGCCGCAGCAGGACCGTATTGACGACGCTGAAGATCGCGGTGTTGGCGCCGATCCCCAATGCCAGCGTGATAATTGCCACCGCCGCGAAGCCGCGATTCCTGGCCAGCATCCGCAAGCCGTAACGGATGTCCTGAATGGTGTTCTCGATGTTGTTTACCCGGCGCATATCGCGGCACTCCTCCTTAATCTGCTCGACGCCGCCTAACTCGCGCAGGGCGGCGTAACGGGCTTCCTCCGGCGTCATTCCGTGTGCGACGTATTCCTGAGCCAAGTTCTCGAGGTGGAAGCGGAGTTCGTCGCTCAACTCCCGTTCGACACGCCCACGCTTGAACAGCGAGCGAAACCGCAGCGGGAGTTTGTAAAGCCAACGCATGTTCTTGGCCCTCAGCTTTCAGCCGTCAGCTATCAGTAACTTCACGCCAACCTGTCATTCCGAGCCCTTCGCTGTCATCCTGAGCGCAGCGAAGGATCTCGCTCTGCCTGCTCAGGGTGAACTCCGCGAGGAATCTTGCTCTGATTCCTTGTTCTGCGATTCATTGCGAAGCAGAGCGAGATTCCTCGCTGCGCTCGGAATGACGGCAGATGAGCGGACGTTTGTGAAGTTCGCTGAAAGCTGATGGCTGATAGCTGCCTGACGTCTTCACGAGGCCTCCAAAACAAGGTCAATCGCGGCGGAAAGCCTTTCCCAGTGGGCTTGCTCCTGCTCCAAGTACTTGCGTCCGGCGGGAGTTAATGCATAGAACTTGGCGCGGCGGTTGTTGTCGGAGTCGCCCCATTTGGCCTTGATCCAGCCGTTTTGTTCGAGGCGGTGCAGCGCAGGGTATAAGGCGCCTTGGTTGACTTGCAGGACTTCCTTCGAAACTTGTTTGATGCGCTGTGCGATGCCCCAGCCGTGCATGGGCTCGAGGGCGATGGTCTTAAGAATGAGAACGTCCAAGGTGCCTTGCACGAGGTCAGTGGGTTTGCTCATAGAACTCCTCTCAGTTATCGACAGTAGATTAGTAGTTCTCCTGTCAATAGTCAAGGGGAGTGACTGGAAGGTG
>Ga0326728_10007962_pt1 | contig 26690 bp, 20 predicted proteins | sample MB3enrmetagenome_FD_207602 | JGI IMG/M metagenome (GOLD analysis project Ga0326728, IMG submission 207602) | Lab enriched peat soil microbial communities from McLean, Ithaca, NY, United States - MB31MN | ecosystem: Environmental > Terrestrial > Soil > Wetlands > Peat | place: USA: New York...
GCGCCAGAACTGCATGAACATGGATTCGAAACCGAACGCATCGGCCAGCAGCCCCAGCCAAAGCAAGTGACTGTGGGTACGGGCCATCTCGGCCCAGATGGTCCGCAGGTAATTGATCCTGGGGGTAAGCTCGAGGGGCCATACCCTTTCCATTACCTCACAAACCGTTGCACTGTGCTGATAGCTGCATATTCCGCAAACGCGTTCGCAAAGATAAATATTCTTGGCATATTCGTTTAATTCGCAAGCTTTCTCTATGCCGCGATGGCCGTAACCGATAACCGGCGTAACCTCCACAACCTTTTCATCTTCATAGGTGAGCCGTAACTGTACGGGTTCGGGGAGTACCGGATGCTGTGGGCCGAAGGGTACTACAGTACGCGTGGCCATTAGTTCTCACCTCCTTTGTCGGCAGCGTCCGCTACGGCCTTCTTTTCCTTCAACATAGGCGTAGTGGGACTATCGTGGGCCAGCAGCATATGGCCGCCATAGTCGATGGCGATGCCCTTGACCTTCAAGCCGAACAGTTCCTGGAGTTCGTTTTCAATGAGCACTGCGGCAAGCGTGGCGCCGGAGATAGAGGGGACTTCCTGATCCTTTGCGACTGTCAGTCGAAGTCCCTTCATTTCCGTGCCCCTGTTCGAGCTGAAAAAATAGGTTACCTCCAACTCGCTGTCGAGGTCGTTGCATACGGCGGTGACAAATTTAGCTCCGGCATCGAGCATTTTTTTGCCTTCGCCAACTAATGAGCCGGTGTCTACTTTTATTAAATTGTCCACTGGTTGTTCACCTCGTGATCTTTTTGGCAATTAGGGCATGTCACCCAGGAACTACGCCGTCCGCTGGCGAGTTCTCCGAGCGCAATGACAACCGCGTCGATGATAGCTTCCGGGCGTGCTGCACAACCTGGAACATAGACATCGACCGGGATTACCTTGTCAACGCCGCCAAGAACATTGTAGCAGTTGTGGAACACCCCGCCCGATGAAGCGCAGGTCCCTACGGCTATTACCATCTTGGGATTGGGCACCTGTTCGTAAAGGTTCTTGAGCACGCGTCCAGTGCGCCTGTTTACCGGTCCGGTAACAAGGAGGACATCGGCGTGCTTTGGATTGCCCATATTCACAATGCCGAAGCGCTCCACGTCGTAGAGAGGAGTAAGACAAGCAAGTACTTCGATATCACAGCCGTTACACGAGCTGTTATCAAAGTGCATTATCCAGGGCGATTTCACTCGAGAATTTTTTATGACACCCATTTGTCTTAAATTACCCCCTTCTTATATATAAATAAACAATATTTGCAATTCCGAGAATAAGCCCCACCGACCAGCTAAGACGCACCATCCATCCTGCCGTCATTCTAGCGGCGATGTTGTCTATTACAAGTTCAAGCAGGAATGCGCCAAAGGCGATAAGCAAACCCACCCAAAGGGGATTTGCCCAGAAAAGGGCGATTATCCCGAGCACGAGCACGATCTCATACCACTCCGCCACCTCATAGATGGCCAGGAAGGGGCCGGAAAATTCGGTCGTAATCCCCTTTACTATCTCCTGGTGAGCGTGATGCGAGGTTGAGATATCGAAGGGGGACTTGCGCATCTTGATGGTCAACACATAAAGCAGCGCAATGAACAAAGGCCACAAAGAAAACAGCATCGGTTCTTCGCGGCTTATGATGGCGCTTATCATAAAAGTCCCGTTTTTCGCATAAAGGCCGATTGCCAAAAGCAGCAGCACCGGTTCGTAGGCCAGGATCTGAAGCAGTTCCCTGTTTGCCCCGAAATGCGAATAAGGCGACTTGGTGCTGAACCCGCCAAGAACCAGCGAAACACCGGCAAAGCCCAGCAGGAAGACGAGGACCAGAGCATCCGCCTGCAAAACAAGGCACAGCAGACTTGCGATCATCAGGATCATGTAGCAGTAAATCCAGACAAACTGCATCTTGCTTACCGCTATGGTCTCTTTTCCCCAAAGCTTAAGCACATCATAGAAGGGCTGCAAAATGGGAGGACCGAAGCGACCCTGCAACCTTGCAGTAATCCTGCGGTCGATCCCGAAGAGCAACCCGCCGACAATTGGAGCCAGAACTATCGTTGCGATTACTAAAATGAATTCATTCATCTGATGATCACCCCGCATCCTATCATGACGGCCAAAAGCAAAATGGCTACGGTGTTTACCCAGGGATTCATGGCTTTCTCGCCCACTGTTCCCTGGAAGTAGTAGCCGCCCAGTATGAACCTGGTCTTGACGTCCGCCTCAGCTAACCATTCGTCCGTGTCGACGCCCCCGCTCTGCTCGCCGCACAGATAGACCTGCCGCAGTTGGGTAGGCCTCAGTCCGAAGAACAACATCGGCAGCAATAACGCAATACCAAGGATTATGTAGAGCGTCCACACGGGGAAAGACCCAAGCACCGTAGCCCCACCTTTTAATCCCGTGGAGGCCAGCACAATGTCGGACCAGTTGGAAGCCACGATGGCGTTCACACCGGATATCACGTTGCCGGTGGCAGATGAGATAAAGGAATGATAAATCGGTCCGATTCCGAAACCGACGACAAAAACGGCAATAAACATGGTCCACAAGGGAACCGAATAGCTGGGTGAAAGTTTTTCGAGCGGCCATCCCAGCTTCGGTACGACCTCCAGAAGCCTTCCCAGCCATTTTGTCCAGAACACGATGGTCAGCGTACTTGCCAGCACGAAGAAAATAGCCGCCAGCGGAACTTTGTAGGCCGCCTCAAGCGCTACCCATTTACCAAGCAGCATCCCGAACGGAGGCATAAACATGGAGAGCATTCCCACCGCGGTGATAAGGGTGATAAGGGGAGCTTTGGCCGCCAGGCCTTCCATGTCTTCGATTTCGCGGCTCCAGATCTGATGCTCGATCGCCCCGGCGCACATAAACAAAAGACCTTTGGAAATGGCGTGGAAGATTATCAGAAGAATCGCTGCGGCTATCGACAGCGGAGTGTTTATCCCGGCGCAGGCGATGATCAGACCCAGGTTGGCGATCGTCGAGTAAGCCAATACCCGCTTGCCCGTTGTCTGGCTGATCGCGAGGGCTGAGGCGCCAAAGAATGTAAACGCGCCCACTATCGCTATTGCTGAGGACAAATAAGTTCCGGCATAAGCGGGAGCAAACCGGAGCACCATGTAAACCCCTGCTTTAACCATGGTGCTGGAATGGAGCAACGCCGAAACAGGCGTAGGAGCCACCATCGCCCCGAGAAGCCAGGACTGGAACGGCATCTGTGCTGCCTTGGTGCACCCGGTGTAGCAAAGGAGAGCTACCGGCAGGAGCATGGCCGCGCCATGAACGTGCCCGGAAAGGATGTTTTGAATCGAAAGGCCCGCAGAACCACCCTGAGTTGAATAAAGATAAATAATGGCCAGGATGAAAGCCGTTCCACCCGTGGCGTTCATCCACAGGGCGCGCGCGGCGTTTTCGATGGCTATCTTGGTCTTGTCATGGGAAATCAACATGAAGCAGCACAGGGTGGTGACTTCCCAGAAAAAGTACATCCAATACAAATTATTGGAAAAAATCAGCGCGTTCATCGCGCCCAGGAAGATGACAAGCCAGAAGAGGAACCTCGACTGCCTGGACTTGGTGAGATGGAGATGCTCCTCGTGGTCTCGCATATACCTGATGGCGTATATACAAATAAGAGAACCGATGATCGAAATTATTAAAGTCATCACGATGGCCAGATGGTCGACAAAAAAAGCCGGCTCAGGGTGTGCGTGGGCCTTCATGACGAACTCAAAATAAAGAAGCGGCAAGAACTGCGTCGCCGAGAAAATCACTACCAACCAGTTGCGATACTTAAAACCGATTATGAGGTATGTAATTAGGATCGCATAGTCCAGGACCGCTATGAGTGTTGCCCAGTCGAAGCCTGGAGGGGGAGTATACGTCAAAGGGCCTTTTGCGGCAAACAGAAGGCTGTTTGCTATGAGGGCGATGGCCGTTAAAACGACTATAACGCCTCGCGCAAAATAATTGCGAACCACCAGTATCAGGATACCTGACACTACCGGCAATAGGATGGCTATCGCCATCATCCAATCAGTCATAATACTATCTCCTCGTGAATTTGGCCCATCTCTGGGACCTGGAACAGCGCATAAACTGAAAACGTAAACCATGCAACGAGGGCCCCGCCCGGACAGGCGGCCGCTCCGCGGTCCCATGGAGCCAAAGACCCCGGAACAAGCCAAACCCAACCCGGATCGAGGCCGCATCTGCTAACCGAAACAACTAGAACACCTGAGCAGTGAAGTTTCAGGTGGCCCCGCCACAGAGATAGTGTTTTGAAAGAACTCAGGAATTGGCACCCACGTCTATTAAAAAATACGCTTCGAAAGATGTCAAGTAAAATATTTCACACACTCGCAGACTTAGGTGTATAATCCTGCACACGTACACGGTTCGAGGCTAATACTGCAACCGGCTCAATTATGACCTGCGTAGTTCGAAAGGCATAGCCATGGAATCGAAAAATGTTCTTATTGTCGCCGGCGAGCCCGTCATGCGGGACGGGTGCCGCATTGCGCTGATGAAACAGGGCTTCAAGGTGGCGCTGTGCGAGACCGGCAGACAGGGTCTGCAGGCGGCCCTCGAAGGCGCCTACGAGATAGTGATCCTTGATCTCAAGCTCGCAGACGCCGACGCCATGGAAGTGCTTGAGACCGTATCGAGGCAAAAACCCCGAAGCAGTGTGATCATGATAAGTTCGGAAGCTTCACTGGCAAACGCCGTGCAGGCTATGAAGCTGGGCGCCTCCGATTACGTCGCCAGCCCCTTTTCGGAAGATGAACTGATCTTGAGCGTGGAACAGGCAATAAAAAAGAATGCCTTGGCCGGTAATGGCGGCGCGCATGGCGGATCGCTTACCGACGGATACGGGTATACGAGCATCATCGGGAAGAGTCCAAAGATGATCGAAGTGCTCGGCAAGATTGCAAAGGTTGCTCCAACTGACTGTTCCGTCTTGATTAGCGGAGAAAACGGGACAGGAAAGGAACTGGTCGCCAGGGCAGTCCATTCTGCCAGCCAACAGAGCAACGGCAAATTTATGGCGATCGACTGCTGCACCCTTTCACCCAGTCTTATGGAGAGTGAACTTTTCGGGCACGTCAAAGGTGCTTTCACCGGTGCTTTACGAGACAAACCGGGTATCTTCGAGTTGGCCGCCGAGGGCACCCTTTTTCTGGACGATGTGGCCAATCTGAGCATGGACATACAGGGGAAGTTGCTGCGGGTGCTGGAAGCCCGCGAGTACAAACCCGTTGGCGCAAGCCATTTCAAAAAGACCAATGCCAGGCTTATCTCGGCAACCAACCGCGACCTGCGGGAAATGGTCGAAAATGGGACCTTTCGCGAAGACCTTTTTTACCGGCTGAGCGTTTTCCCGATCTTCCTGCCTCCATTGAGGGAGAGAAGGGATGACATCCCGCTTTTGGCCGACCACTACCTTACGTACTATTGCAATAAGACGGGCAAACACCTGGAAGGATTCACACAAGAAGCGATGGCGGCTCTGGTGAGCTTCGAATGGCCGGGCAACATCCGACAGTTGAGAAATCTTATCGAACACCTGGTCATAATGGCCGACCGAAACACCATTGAGGTGTCGGACCTGATTGAAAACTTAGGTATAAAAGGCGCCTGGGGAGAGACTTCGGTCCCCAAAACAAGGCAGGAACTTCTGGAAGTGAAAAGGCGCATCCTGGACCAGACCTTCAGCTGGTTTGAGAAACTTTTCCTCATAAGAGCCCTGGAAGAGTGCAACTGGAACATCACATCGGCGGCCCGGCAGGTAGGGATGAAGAGACCGAATTTCTCGGCGCTGATGAGAAAATACAAGATAAGTCGAAATTCCTGCACGTGAGGGAGCAGGCTTTGGGGGTTATGTGGCGGGGGTAACTGCTCGCGCAGTTAGTCCTTGTCAAAAAATTAATAAGGTGTTAATAAAAATATACACTTGGGCCTGCCTGCCGTATGAGGTTGGCGCTTTCTCGTATAAATCATTATACGCCTCATGATTCTTTTGCTTCCGGCTTTTCTGCGGGAATAAGCCGAGATTGACCGTATAGTGCCGTATACGGATTTTGTGGTTTGAGGTGTCGGGCCTCACCTTTTTTCTTTTTGGGAAGGCTTCGAAATGATTGGACATTGCATTGAGATCGCCTCTTTTGTGCATTAAGGCACAAAGTTTGCCTTTACTAACTGCGAAATGTGGAACGTGACACTGAGAACTTTGACTTTGTGAATCTAACCACAAACTATTTCCGGGAAAAGCAGGAGTTCCTATGTCGAAAGCTACAATGGTCTACATCGCCCTTTTAATCGGCTTAGCCGGCACCGCTTTCAAGGTTTCGACCTGGTTCAGGTACTCGCTCGGCTCCAAGAAGTACGCTGTCGCGGACAGAGTAGCGGCGGCAGTGGAAGGAATTTGGCAAACCTTGCTGAGCCGGCAGTTTTTTACCATTCTGAAGTCCTTTTTCTTTGACGTGATCCTGCAGGCGAAACTCAAGCGAGTGGCTCCACTGAGGTGGGCAGCTCATCTATTGATTTTTGGCGGGTTCACTCTGCTCCTTCTCATGCACGCTCTGGGTGTCTATATAAACCCCCTGTTTTTTTCAAATTATTACGCCACCCTCAACCCGTTCCTTTTCCTGAGAAACTTTTTCGGCGCGCTGGTAGCCCTCGGGTTGCTCATACAAATCTACAACCGTTTCATCCATCGTGACCCGGTCAATCCAACGACCAGCGCCATGGATGTCTATACTATTCTGATTTTTGTCGTGATTATCGTATCGGGTATTTTTCTCGAGAGTGTGAAGATCACCTCCATTTCCGTTTTTCGCGACATGACCGAGGAATATGCGGCTGGAGAGGAAGAGGCTTCGCTCAAAGCGCTCGAAGCGTATTGGGTCAAGAATTACGGGGTAGTTTCTCCGGAGCTTTCCGGGCCTTTTAGCCCCGAGATGCTTGCCGCAGGTAAGACTACTAGCGATATGAACTGCGCTCAGTGCCATTCGCCTGCCCAATGGGCCTTTATGGATTACGGCGCAGCCAAGCTGATAAGCCCGGTAGCTCCATTGTTCGACGGTGCTCCCGCAAGGGCCTGGCTCTATTGGATTCACTTCCTGGCATGCTTGTTTGGCCTCGCTTATCTGCCTTTCAGCAAGGTGTTCCATCTCATTACGGCGCCAATCTGCCTGATGGCGAATTCGGTAATGAGCAAGGTCCGATCCGATCCTGTAAACCTTGCTACAAAACAGATCATCGAACTCGATTCCTGCACTCACTGCGGCGCCTGCACGCGTAACTGCTCGATGGGGTTCTTTCACAGCGTATTGCCCACCCAGATGATTCTTCCTTCCGAGAGGATTGGCGCCCTAAAGATGCTTGCCAGCGGCAAACCTTTGAGTATCAAGGATTCCCTGGTCATCCAAGAGGGCTACAATCAGTGCACTAATTGTACCCAATGCACCTTGGTGTGTCCGGTGGGAATCAACCTGCAAGATTTGTGGTTCAGCGCGCGTGAGACGCTCGCGGAGCGGGATGTTCCCAATTTACTCGTGCTTTCCCCCGTTTCAATCCACCGGGGATTGAGAAGAGATGAAATTGAGATCCCAAGCTACGCAAAGCCCGTGAACGACGCCCGTAAGGCGATAGCCGACGAGTTCGGGAGCTTCCATTGGCCGGGGGCCGCATACACGCCTCAGGAAGAAAAAATGCTTGACACGGCAGGAGTACACCTGAGGCAGAGTGCCGGCGCGGCGTGTTTTTCGTGCATGACGTGCACCAACTCCTGTCCCGTTGTGAAATCCCATCAGAGCCCTGGCGCCGCCCTCGACTTGCTGCCTCATCAGATGATGCAGGCGGTGAAGCTGAGGCTGTGGGACCTTATTTTCGGTTCCAGGATGCTCTTTGAATGTGTTGGATGTTACCAATGTCAGGAATACTGTCCGATGAAAGTGCCCGTGACTGATCTCGTTTTTGCCTTGAGAAACGTGGCCGTTTCACGCACCGCCAGAAACATCTCACAAAAAGCATTGGAGACTCTATGAGCTTGGTCTTCTTCCCCTGCTGTGTGTCGAATTCTTTCATGAGTGACTGCGAGTCTGCGAACAGAAAGATTGTGGACAGGCTCGGAGTTGGAATCGAGGACTTCGGCGGATTCAATTGCTGCGGGTACCCTTACAAGGGGGTCGATTTCAAGGCCTTCATCCTCATGTCGGGAAGGAACCTTGCGCTGGCCGAAAAGAAGGGCGCCGATCTGGTCACGACCTGCGCATGCTGCTACGGCACGATCAAACAGGCTGACAACATCCTCAAGCAGGATGCCTCATTATTCGATTATGTAAACGGCGTTCTGAGGAGGGAGGGATTGGCCTATTCAGGCAATGGCGTGGTCAAACACCTGATCGAGGTCCTGCTTGACAATCCGGGAATCCCGGGCCTTAAGGCCAAGTTGGATGGAAGCCTTCTCGGCGTGAAGGTGGCGACTCAATATGGCTGCAAGATGTTGCGGCCCAGTGACGTCGTTTCGTTCGACAGCCCTCTTTCACCAAGCAAGTTCGATGAACTGATTGAGGCAACCGGAGCGGAGGCCGTTTCTTGGACGCAGAAGCTTGAATGTTGCGGCGCGCCCTTGATTGGCGTAAACGACGCCACCGCCATGCAATTGGCGAAAAATAAGTTCGATAGCGCCAGGGAGGCCAAGGCCGACTTGATGGTCACGGCATGCCCTTTCTGTTACCTCCAGTTCGGCAGGAGCAGGGATGCCCTTAGCCTTGAACCCGGGGCCGACTATATCGTGCCTTCGGTTACCATTGTCCAGTTGCTCGGACTGGCTTTGGGGCTTGGCGAAGATACGCTGGGGATCAAGGGCGCCAATCTTCCTGCCAGGCTTATGAGATACACTCATAGCCGGGAGGTTCCGTTAAGCGCTTAAGTACATGTTGACTGAGTCGTGAATCGAGGAACATTTTATCAGAGGATTGGACTAATTGGAGGGGTTGGGGAATGATTTCCCCGATCCCTCTAATTGTTTGAGTGGATTTTCACTGGCAGAAGATAGCCTTCACAATCCGTCTCCTGGATGCAGTCGGCGCTTGACTCGCCGTTTGTTATAATCAGGCAAACTTACATTCTTTGGATAAGATATAAGAAAGACGGGACGGGAATTTTAATCTTTAACTTATAGAATTCCCTTTTTATATCTCGTTTCCACTCCAGGTTTTTATCGGTGATGATGGGGGAGAAATAGATAGATCCCTTAGGAAAGGGGTGATTGAAATACTTTTCCATCAACTTGAAGAATGAGTTGATATGATCATCCGGAAGGTCGGGTCCCAAAACGAAATTAGAGGTGATCTCAATGTGTTCATATCTCTTGTTGATCTCTATGATTTTTGCGAAGGCCCTTTCAACCTCTTCCTCCTCAATACCTTTACCAAGTGTGTCCAGGGTCTTCTGGTTTGCCGACTCAAGTCCTACATTGATATATGTCGTAAAGGGAAGCTTGTCTATTCGCTCAAATGTCTTATAATCCGACTTAATTATCGAATCTACACTCCCGAACATAAAGAGGCTAGAACCATTCATATTAGAGTTGCCAAGGTCTAAAGAATCAAATACATATCTACCGACGAATTCAATCAGATCTATAGAGGCATTGAGAGCATCATGTTGACCTAGAAATATAGAATTATAGTTAGATAAATCATTGGCATAAAAGATTTTAAGTTCACTAACCTGCCGTTTAATATCTTCTCTCGAACGCTCCTCAAAATAGAGCGGCGATTTCACACTGCAAAAGGTGCATTTGTACAAACAACCGTCCGCTATGATTATAGGAATTACATCGTAATCCACATGTCTTGCATCAGGAGGAAGCACCGTTATGTCATCGCCTATTATCTCGTAGATTCTGCCGGCCCTTTTGCGGAGCTCATCCGGTGAGTTCGATGCCGTCAGGTTGAGAAATTCCCTTATTCTTGGCGGAAGAGAATTGGAATTTAATTGGATTAACTTTTCATGCAATCGGCCCCAGGCATTTATCGCGGATATCACGGCGCTGTCTTGGAACGGGTCCCGTGAATTGATGTTATTGCTCGGGTACGTAAGGCACGGCAGGTAATATTCGCCAAAGCAACCATAGGGGCCGTCGTAACCGCCGGTTGAATAGTATACCCAATCATGCGTTACGGTTCTTTTGAGCCATTCGGAACGGTTAGGCCAGCCTTTGTCGAGGCCGCTGATGAATTTCAATTCTCCATTCAAGTTAAACTGAAAGAGGTATTCGGGGCTTTTTATTTCGGCGTAGCGGCCGTATCGCAATGGAAAGCTGACCTTGGAATAGGAGCGGGCGCCTTCTTTATCCAGGGTTATACTAAGGTCGTCTATCTCGAATGTTTCAGTGGTCGCCCTTTTCACCCTGTCCCTCTTCACTTCGAAAGCTCATATCGGCGCTGTAGGATCGCTCTTTCGCCTATTCTATTATCTATTGTTTTGTTGTATTTTGACAAGGTTTTTGGCTTCACCGGCCCCTCACCCTCATCTCTTGCCTTATTTCCGTTCGCCGTTTACCGTCTGTTGACATATCCGATGCGATTTCCTAAACTTACGCGCTCGTTTAAAATTAACCGGATGGTTTCAAAATTTGCTCCGGAGAAGTTGAGTCCATGGCCGACCCAAGGCGTCTTAGACTATATAGAAATATCGGAATTATCGCCCACATTGACGCGGGCAAGACCACGCTGACGGAACGCATCCTGTTCTATACCGGACGTTCCCACAGGATGGGCGAAGTGCACAACGGCACTGCCGTTATGGACTGGATGGAACAGGAGCAGGAGCGCGGCATCACGATCACCTCAGCAGTCACTACCTGCGAATGGCGGGGCCATGAGATCCACCTTATAGACACTCCGGGCCATGTTGACTTCACGATTGAAGTTGAACGCTCGCTGAGGGTCCTCGATGGCGCGATAGCTGTATTTTCCGGTGTCGATGGGGTCGAGCCGCAGTCGGAGACTGTCTGGTACCAGGCTGACCGTTATAACGTGCCCAAGATCGCGTTTGTGAACAAAATGGACCGGATTGGGGCTGATTTCAATAATACGGTCAGGCAGATTGCAGACAAGTTCAAGACCATCCCGCTGGCCATACAGTTGCCCATTGGGGCGGAGTCGGACTTTAGAGGTGTGATCGACCTTGTATCGATGAAGCGGATAATCTGGCTCGATGAGACCCTGGGGGCGGAATTCAGGGTGGAGGAAATCGATTCCGGTCTTATGCCCGCGGCGCGCGAGGCCAGGGAGGACCTGGTAGCCAAGCTGGGCGAGTTCGACGATGAACTTATGGATCGCTATCTCGGCGGCGAGCAGATCGAGCCGGCGCAGCTTATTGCGGTGATGAGGCGCCTTACGCTCGAACTGAAGGCGGTCCCGGTGCTTTGTGGAAGCGCCCTGAAGAACAAAGGCGTCCAGCCGCTTCTGGACGCTGTCGTCGATTTCCTTCCCTCGCCCATCGACGTGCCTCCGATCGAGGGAGCAGATCCCCGGACGGGCTCTGTCGAACAGCGCGAGTCCGACGAACAGGGGCCTTTAAGCGCGCTTGCCTTCAAGATATTCATGGACCAGGGGCGAAAGCTTACTTATCTGCGCATTTACTCCGGGGTGCTTGAGGTTGGCGCCGACGTGTTGAATGTTTCCAAAGGGACCCGCGAGAAGGTGTCACGCATATTTCAGATGCACGCAAACAAACGGGAGCGCATCGAAAAGTCAGGTGCCGGAAACCTTGTTGCAGTGCTCGGCCTGAAGACCACTACGACGGGCGACTCGATCTGCGATCCGGAGCACCCTTTGCTGCTCGAGCCGGTCGAAGCCTATGAGCCGGTGATTTCGATATCGGTCGAAGCCCAGACCCGGGCAGACCAGGAGAAACTTTTTGACAGCCTGGCAAAGCTTTCCGAAGAGGATCCCACATTCCGGTTCAATGAGAGCGCCGATACTGGTCAGATAATTGTTAGCGGCATGGGCGAACTGCACCTGGAAATTGTCCTTAACAGACTCGAACGGGACTATCACGTTCAGGTGAATTCCGGAAAGCCTCAGGTTGTATATCGCGAAACCATCACTCGTCAGGCGCAGGCAACCGGCGTATTCGACCGGGAAATAGGCGGGACAAGGCATTTTGCAGAGGTCCAGCTCCATCTGGACCCAAGAGAAAGGGGCCAGGGCGATTCGATAGTCACCAGGGTTCGCGACGGCTCCATTCCGGAGATCTTTTTCCCGGCGATCGAGCAAGGGATAAGGGAGGCCATGGGCAGCGGGACTATCTCGGGATATCCGGTGGTGGACGTTGCCACAACCGTTTTCGCCGGGACTTTTTTGGAGGCGGCATCGAGCGAACTCGCCTTCCGGGTTGCCGCGTCAATGGCGTTCAAAAACGGCTTTGAACTGGGCGCTCCGGTATTGCTCGAACCGTTCATGTCGGTCGAAATCCTTCTGCCGGACGAATTTTTGGGAGAAGTGCTGGGCGATATCAATATGAGGAAAGGTAGAGTTGAAAGCATAACGGCGCGCAAGGCGATCCAGGTGGTCAGGGCGGTCGTGCCGCTCTCCAAAATGTTCGGCTACTCTACCTCCTTAAGGTCGTCAACCCAGGGGCGAGCAACCTTCACAATGCAATTTTCTCAATACGATCTTGCTTCGCAGTAGACTTGTCTTGCGCAGAACTATTTTTACTTGATTTGAGCCGCCGCGTGGTATAGATTAACTAACTTCCGGCGAGGTCGATACAATGCCGGTTTATCCGTTGGCCCCGGGCGCGGGCCTTTTGAAAGGCAGGTGAAATTTGTTGGTAAGCACGGAGGCTGAACCAAGAGAAAATATAGAAAAAAAGATTCGAAAGCTCCGCAAAGACTTCCAGAAAAACGTTCAACCTGTCTTGCGCCGGCATAACTACTACCTCTCCAAAGGAGAGCGAAGGCGAATCAAGAAGAAAAAAGCAATAAAGCGCATTCAGCGCCGGGAACGTCGCATGATGCGCACCGCATGATCCTGATGCAAGGGCTGCGGGCGTGCCGAGCGGGCGTTGGCAACCCCTGCCAGGAATGTGAAGAGTGCTAGATCCCGGGTTTCGGCCCGGGATTTTTTTTCGTACTGCAAGGGGAGATGATGCATATGCAGTACAGCGAAGGTACTATCGGACGCATTTTCGCCCTGAAACTCGAGACTGGAGAGAGGCTCCCCGATGCGGTGGTGGATTTTGCCCGGGAGCACGAAGTCCGTAGCGCATTGGTTATTTACGTGGGAGGCGCGGGTGCTGCCAGCCGCCTCGTCGTCGGCCCGCGGAAAGATACCGGAGATGAAATCATACCACTGGTTCACGAGTTGGGAGGAATCCAGGAGTTTGTGGCGATTGGAACACTTTTTCCCGATGAAGGCGGGCAGCCCACCCTGCACATGCACGCAGCCTCAGGCAGGGAAGGAACTGCGACTGTTGGCTGTACAAGGACAGGGGTTGAAGTCTGGCTGATCGGCGAAATAATTATATTAGAAATTCAGGGAGTTGGAGGAATACGAAAGAAAAACCCGAAGACCGGGTTTCAGATCCTCGATTTTGAATAATACAAGTGAGGCTCAGGCATTAATTATGACAGAAGAGTCAGGACGCTTGTCAGGTCCTTTTATAAATCATCCTTCAGTGTGGGACGCAGATCAGTTTCGTTTGAACTGGTCTCTCTTCCTGGAAAAGCTGCTCGAAGAAGAAGCCGGTTTGCTTATCCCTTCCCGGCGTGTCCGCTGCCAAATCGAACAAACCCGGGTCTTCCGGGACGTGGCTTCCGGTTGGGCCGCTATAGACAGGTCGCACCGACTCGAAGCATGGAAGCGATTGCTGCTTGTTGCCGAGGATGCCTGTCGCACGATCCTGCCCGCTTGCGTCCAGTGTGGCGAGTGCTGCCGAATGGGAAGCCCCACGCTTCACCTCGAAGATCTGCCGCTTCTTCGGTCAGGTAAAATCCCATGGGACCGGCTTATAACCCTGAGAAAAGGCGAGCCTGCGCGCTCTCCCTTCGATGGTATGCCTTTCGTACTTACTGAGGAGAGGATCAAAATCAGGGAGAAAGAAGGTCTGAGGGAGTGCGTATTCTTTATAGAGAAAACGTCGGAGGGGGAGTCGGCCTGTTCGATCTATCGTGACCGGCCCATTCAGTGCCGAGCCCAGGCGTGCTGGGATCCCATCCCCGCTCGGGAGGCCGCACAAATGCCCTTTTTGCTCCGCGAGCACATTTTTGCAGGCGTCGATCTGCTGTTGCAGATAATTTCCCGGCATGAGAGCAGGTGCGGGTTTGGGTCCTTTTGCGCCTCGTTTGAAGAGTTGAGCCGCAGTAACGGGGCAAACATCGAGCAAGTGCTTGGTATCCTTTCCTACGAGGAACATTTCAGGCAGTTTGTGGGTGAAAAGTTCAACGTTCCGCCTCAAAATATGGAACTGCTGCTGGGAAGGAGTTTTGCTGAGATGAGTGCTCTGTTTGGATTCTGTGTCGCGGAGGAATCCGATGGGACACGACGGCTGGTAGGGATTGAGCGCCGGGAACCGGGCAAATGAGCCTTTTTGCCTGCTGTTCGCTCTCAGCTTGGTGATTCAAGACTGAGCACGCATGAATCATGAATTGCACGAGTGAAACAAATGTTATAATTTAAGGATTTTGAGGGGTGGTTACCGAGTTTCCCACGGCGCAGAGACCTAAGTCCGTCCACCCTACCCGCGCTCCTTGCCCCGACCTGGCGAAACCGCCCTACGTGAGCGCGGCTCTGAAACGGCGCTCATAGCGGAAGCGAGAGTGGCGAAAATGGCATACGCACCGGCCTTAGGAGCCGGCGGGGCAACCCTTGGGGGTTCAAATCCCCCCTCTCGCACCAGAAGAATAGATCCTGGCGGACCGATAGCCGGACGTAGGCAATTCATTACATCAGAAAGGTGAAAAGAGTGGAAATGAACGTTTCCTTAACCGACATCAGCCCTAGTCAGAAAAAAATCCGGGTGGAGATCCCGGAGCCCAGCGTCACGAAGGAGTTGAACAAAAAGTATCGCGATCTGGCAAAAAACGCCAGGATCAAAGGTTTTCGGCCTGGCAAAGCGCCTCTAGGCATTATTAAGTCCTATTATGGAAAAAGTGTCGAGCACGAAGTCTCCTCACAGTTCATCCAGGATACTTTCGGAGATGCGCTTAAGGAAGCCGACCTCAAACCGCTGACCCAGGCTGATGTGAGCGAATCCCGTTTCGAAGAGGGCGGCGCCTTTTCATACACTGCGCTGGTCGACATCTGTCCGCCCTTCGAGTTGCCTGATTATAAGGGGTTGAAAATTCACAAGCCGGCGGCGGAAGTCACCGACGAGCAGATACAGGCTGAAATGGATAGACTTGTCCAGAGCCATGCTCAACTGCGCGCCATCGAGACGGAACGTCCGATAGCCGAGGGAGATGTGGCAATTGTGGATTTTACGCCTTTCGTAGACGACAACGTATTCGAGAAGGGTAAGACACATGATTTTATGGCGGAGATGGGCAAAAACAGCCTGCATCCCGATTTTGACAAACACCTGTTGGGCCGCATGCCTTCAGAGAGTTTTTCCTTTGAACTCGACTATCCGGAAGACGCTCCTACCAGGGATCTGGCCGGCAGAAGGGTCCGCTTCGAGCTGACCGTGAAGCAGGTCAAGGAGAAGGAAGTTCCCGAACTCAATGATGAATTTGCTCAATCCATCGGGACGGGGCAGTTCGACACCGTGGACGCCTTGAAAGAGGAGTTCCGCCAAAAACTTCTTGAAAGAGAAGAGGCGAAGGCATTTCAAACCGTGCGCGATCAGATCCTTCAAGTGATCCTCGGTAAAGTGGACTTTGAACTCTCGCCCAGAGTGGTTGAAAGGGAAGCTGACAGGGTCCTTCAAAACCTCAAGGCGCAGTTTGAAGGCCAGGGGCTTCAATTTGACATGGAAGTCTTCAGTAAGGATGAATACAAGACCGGCGCCAGACTCCAGGCGGCAAAAGACATCCGAACCAGGCTGGTGCTCGAAAAAATAGCGGAAGCCGAAGCCATATCGCTCGATGCCGAAGAAGAGGAACAGGTCTTCAGGGACATAGCTGCCGCCTACCGCATGGACCCTGTGAAAGTAAAAACGGAATACGCCGAAAGCGCCATTGTTGAACAGGAGAGGGAAAGGAAACTTCAAGACAAGGTGTTGAAATTCATAGAAAGCGAGGCTGTTTTAGTTGATAAGACCGAGGCTGATGGGGTCGAAGGTCCTGAAAGCGGCGCCGAAATTGAAAGATCCGATCTGACATGATGAAAAGCCACAAATGAGGAGATTTAAGTGGGACTTATTCCAATTGTAATCGAACAAAGCAGCCGAGGTGAGCGAGCTTGGGACATATATTCGAGGCTGCTGAGAGACCGTATCGTTTTCCTTGGTACTGCGATCAGTGACGATATCGCAAATGTTATTATCGCTCAGATGCTATTCCTGGAATCCGAAGATCCGGACAAGGACATTCATCTCTACATAAACTCCCCGGGCGGTCTGGTCACCGCGGGCCTGGCGATTTACGACACCATACAGTACATAAAACCCAAGGTTGAAACACTGTGCATGGGACAGGCCGCCAGCATGGCGGCGATCCTACTGGCCGCCGGGCAAAAGGGCAAAAGATTCTCTCTTCCCCACGCCCGCATAATGCTGCATCAACCGATGGGGGGCTTCCAGGGACAGGCGACCGACGTCGATATTCAGGCAAAGGAGATTTTGAGGCTCCGCGAAGACCTCAACCAGATATTGGTGAACCACACGGGAAGGGCTTTGGACCAGATACAGCGGGATACGGACAGGGACTTCTATATGTCCGGAGCACAGGCTCGGGAATACGGACTAATCGATGAAGTCATACTGGAAAGAAGCGCCGAAAGACCCCTCAAGCCGGTTTGATATGATAGTCCTTCTGCGGACCTGTCAACGAGTGCCCTGGATGATTATAAATATAGTTGATGGGTAAATTTCGCTAAAGGAGAGAGAGCATGAAACCTGAAGCGCTTATCTGGGCCAGGGATAAAGCTGGAAACAGGCATTTGTGTCCCATGGACGCCCTTAAAGATCTAAATCGTGTGAAGGATGATGAACTGAAAAAGTGTGTAGACCGCGACGAACGGCTTTCTAGCCGTCGCTATGTGCCGTCTAACAGCTCTGAAGGGAAAATTAGATTTGCAAGGTCGATAAGCCCTAACTAAGTTAGGGTTTTTATAATCAAAAGTTAGCTCTACGCTTGTTGGTTTGTTGATGCGCGGCGCGTTTCCCGCGCGCCGCGCGCATTTTAGCGGCGACTCATTAAGAATTATTATGTGACAGGGGTAGGAATAAAGTGTAAAGTCAGAGAAACTGAAAACTTCCGACAATATCGGGAGGGTGCCTGTGCGAGTGCTTTTCAAGGCGATATTTCTCGTATTGCTCACTGCGGCAATGGCAGGTTGCTCTACCACCGACTCTTACAAAGGCGACGGTAATTCCCCTGGAAACGGCTCGTCTGATCCGCAGGCTCAATACGGCGGCCAGTACAGGGTGAGATCTCAGGTTTCCCACGGCGTGAACCAGTAGATGGACAAATACGACACGATTACAACGGGTCTCGGTCATAGTTTTCATTCCTGAAGCATATCTTGAGATGTCGAGAAATCAGCTCCTTGGCAAGCCGAATTGACGCCTTGCCGCCTGTAATCCCAGCCACACGCTTTCTCTGCATGATTTCAGAGTCTGCCTGGGCTGATCTCAAGGACGAGTAAAATGTATGTCCCTTGGATCCAGATGCCTCTTTTCGATCAATGGCAGGCGATCAGGCTACATTTTCTTTTTGACAGCGGCTATGCCGCTGGTTGACCCGGGTGAAATTATGGAGCCAAGCAGAGAAATCGAGCGGATTTTGGTCGTCGATGATGAGTCGGGGATTTGTACTATGCTGGTCAGGTTTTTGATCTCCTGTGGTTATGATTGTGAGAGCACTACAGATCCTGTAAAAGCATTGTCGATGCTGGAGGAAGGCGAGTTTGATCTGATTATTTCCGACATAAAGATGCCGGGAATGAACGGACTGCAGCTCCTCAGCGCAATATCCAAGATCGACCGTGACATCGATACTATTATCATGACTGGATTCACTGATGACTACACTTACAGCGACATCATAAAGGAAGGTGCAACCGATTTTATATCAAAACCTTTTCAAACCGATGAAATCAAGGCAAAAATAGACAGGATAAATAGGGAGCGGCAAATACTGAGGGAACTCAAGGAATCGAACATAGCCATAGGAGTACTTCTTCGAAGGGCTGAACTCGAAAAGGATGAAATACGAACAAGTATTGTGGCAAACATTAAAGAATTGGTTTTGCCATATTTGGACAAACTCAAGAATTATAGATCAAACGCAGATTATCTTGCATGTATAGATATTGCCGAATCCAATCTTGTTGATATTTGTACTCCGTTGGTGAGAAATTCATCACTTCAAAACGCAAACCTCAGTCCTATGGAAGTTCGAATCGCAAATTTAATCAGGGCAGGCAAAAGAAACAAGGAAATTGCTTCGATACTGGGGGTTTCCGTGAATACAGTGATGACACACTGCTATCGTCTTCGATCAAAACTCGGATTGAAACAGCAGAAGGTTAATTTGAGAGCCTACCTCAACTCCATTGATTTATCGTGAACGGCCATAACCATTTAATCTCCGTTAGGACCTGATTCCTTTGGCATTGCCGAAGGCGCCAGTACCGGGACAGGCTCCATAATGCCCGGTCTTTGGGCAAGATTTTTCATCCGTTCCCGTAGAGTTATGTTTATCCGGTAGCCTTTGACAGCAAGCAAGCGGCCGTTCCGCAGGAATAAATCTGCGTCAAGAATCATCCCATCTCTTAGATCAACAGATGGCAGTTCCATTTTTTCATAGCCGTAGTCAACTCCCAGCACCATCTTTAATGCCTCGAGTACATTCGAGTCATATCTACCGGTTCTTAGCGCCATTATTTCGACTGCGTCACGGTCGGGGATATCGTTTGCATGGATTCTATCAAAATCGACGACCGCCTTAAGAATTTTAGATCCAAGCATAATTTCATCGTCCCCGCTGGAGTCCTTATGGTCGAAACTCTTTTCCTGGTTGGCAATGATCTTTGCCACGGTTTCCATTCTGGGAATATTGGACAAAAGATCTGACCCAACAGTTGGATGCATCGCAAAAAGCTCTGCTTCTTTGCGCGTTAGGGCCTGCCCCCTGTAGAGCTTCTTGAGGGCTTCCTCAGTCAATATTACACATCCGATCTGAGAGAGATAGGCTGCCGTCTCGATTTGCCACAGGTCGGCCACTTTCATAGCTCGGGCGATTTTCCTCGCAAGGCGCGTGATTCGGGCAGCCCGGCCAAAAGCTTCCGGGTTGGTTAACTCGAGGATTCCACTGAGCACCTTCAGGCTGCCCCGCAAGGTTTTATCAAGCAGTTCGCGTTCAGCACAAATCAACTGGTGCTGGCGGATGCCTGCCAAGAGGGCATTGCCGAGAGTCTGTGGATCGCAAGGCTTGGTTAGAAAGCGGAAAATGTATCCTTCATTTACGGCGTCGATCGCCGCCGGTAAGTCCGCATTGCCCGTAAGCATCATGCGCACACTGTCCGGGGCGGCCTTTCGCGCAAGCTGAAGAAACCTGATGCCGTCCATCTCCGGCATGCGCAAGTCTGAAACGATAACTGAAAAAGGACCCTTCTCTGATACAGCTTCAAGACCCCGCTCCCCGCCCAAAGCAGTCTGAATGTCAAAATTTTTCCTCAGTTGCCGTTGAAATCCGGCAAGAATATTCGGATCATCATCAACGAAAAGAATATTTGCAGACATCAAAGATCACCTTTTTATGATGCATCAGAGATTGTTGAGTAACTCGCACCAAGCCTCTCTGCAATTCCCAGCTTTTCCAGATAATGCAGGTCGAGACTGTTTGAGCTCTTCTTGCCGCACTCGCAGTGTTCGATTGAATTTGCGAGGTGGACGACGGTCAGAGTGCCGATGGAGCTGTTTGAGCATGTGCTTGGGCAATGGTGGAAGGCAATCGCCTCGACCAGCGACTCCGAAAGTCCCCATATGCCCATCAGGTAGGCCCCGATCTGCGCATGGGTGGTTCCAAGGACCTTGCGCTCGGCTTCCCAGAGCTGACAACCACTGGAACTGGCAGTAGCTGAGGTTTCCCTGCACTTTTCAGGAAATCTGTCCAGAAGTATCAGTTTCCCTACGTCATGGAGTAAGCCTGCCATGAATGCTTCATCAATACGCTTTTGTCCAAGATCCTCATGTGAGGCTATGCGCCTGGCTATCATCCCCGTTGAGATACTGTGGCTCCAAAGGCTTGATATCGGTGGCAAGCCAGGCCGGTCGAACTGCGAGAAGATTTTGACGGAGAGAATAAGCGTCTTGATAGTTCCCAGCCCAAGGAGGCTGACCGCCCTCAGTATGCTTGAGACATCCGTGGGAAGACCAAAAAAGGCCGAGTTTACCAATTGAAGGAGTTTCGCAGACATTCCGGCATCTCTTGAGACAATTTCGGCGACTTTTTCAAGCGAGGCGTCCTGAGAATTTACCTCTTCAACCACCTCCCTATAAAGCGCGGGCAGACTGGGCAGCGACTCTATCTTGGAAACAACGCTGACCAGAGATTCATCTTCCAATAGTTCGCGCATCGTGCATGCCCGCGCTATTGTAGTTTTGAGCGTTTCCCCGTCGCAGGGTTTAGAGAGAAATTGGTGGGTCAGCCCGACCGAACTGAGAATTAGATCTTTATCGGAATGTCCTGAGAGAATAATGCGGACGGTTTGAGGATGCAGATTTCTTACACGCTCCAGCAGATGGCACCCGTCCATTCCGGGCATTCGCATGTCTGTCACCACCACATCGAAGGATTTATCTTTCAAAATCTCAAGAGCGCTTTCTCCGCTCAAAGCGAACTCCATTTCCCATTCCGAACGCATGCTTCGCAGCATTCTTTTCAGGCCCTCAAGCACCTTGCCTTCATCGTCTACGAAAAGGATTTTCTTTTTCATCTCGTGCTCGCTACTTCAAACCGGTAATTTTATTATGAAAGTAGTTCCTTCACCTGGTCTTGATTCGAAATCGATAGTTCCGCCATGCTTTTTCACAATAACAGAATGAGAAATAGCAAGCCCTTGCCCCGTTCCTTTTCCCACATCCTTGGTGGTAAAAAAGGGATCAAAGATCTTGGATCTGATATCTTCCCTGATCCCGTTGCCGCTATCGGTGATGCGGATTTCAACGAAATCCCCCTGTGCGCCGGTGCTGATATCGATAGTTCCTTTTTTCGCCGATCCTTCGCCTATTTTCTCCGCTATCGCGTGAGCGGAATTTATGATCATATTGAGGATAACCTGATTGAATTCTCCAGGCAGGCAAGGCACGAGAGGCAAGGCAGGGTCCAGATCCATTCTTAACTCCGCCACATACTTCCATTCGTTGCGTGCAACAGTGACGGTGCTTTCGATGGCGCTGTTGATGTTTATCTGCTTTTTTTCAGTCGATCCGGGATGTGAGAACTCCTTCATAGCCCTTACTATTCTACTTACGCGTTCCACACCGTCCAAGGCTTGTTGAATTGATTTGGGGATCTCTTCCCTCAGGTATTCAAGATCTGCATCTTCTGCTGCATTTTTCATTTTCAGTATAAGTTCATCCAAAGACTCACCGGCCTTAATCGCATCGGGCACCTTTGCATACCGATCCAAAAGTTCGACAATGTCGGTAAAGGCCTCGAAAAGAAATCGAGTGTTGTCGCCAATATATTGCGTGGGCGTATTGATCTCGTGGGCAATGCCCGCCGCCAGCCGGCCGATGGATTCGAGTTTCTGGGCCTGCCTCAGTTGTGCATTGACCAGTTCCCGTTCTTCTTCCAACTGTTTCTGCTCGGTAATATCCTGAGTAATACCTCTCAGCAATAACGGCTCACCATCCGGGTCATATTCGGCCTTCCCCAGGCTCGACACCCACCGCATCTCCCCGTCGGGGCGGATGATACGGAATTCATGTTTGTAGACGGTTCTTTCCCGCAAAGCTTGAATGATTTTCCTTCGTGCTTCGGTAAGATCCTCCGGGTGGACGAGCTTGCCGAAAGTCCCGGGCGCCCAGCCGACATTATTTACCCCGAAAATATTACAGCATTCGGGCGACCAGTAAACGGCGTCGGTTTTTACATCCCATTCCCAAACGCCCATCTGAGACGCTGAAAGAGCCATGGTGAGCCGCTCTTCACTGTTGCGCAGTGATTGCTCCGCCATCTTCAGCCCTGTAATGTCGGCGGTCGCCCCGATGATGCCGCCTATAGCGCCGTCCTGATTCCGGAAGATGGCTTTATTTGTCTGGTAGTGACGTCGAATGCCGTCGATCCTCTCAGCCGTTTCTTCATAAACCAGGCTTTGCTGATCCGGGTTGGCGAGCAGTTGCCGGTCGGTGCGTTCGCGAAGATCGGCCACATCCTGAGGCCAAATGTCGTAAACGGTTTTGCCTATAACCTGGTCTTCCCTGAGCCCCGTGTCACGTTCCAATGCTTTATTCCAACCGATATAGCGAAGCTTAGTGTCTTTATAGAAAACCTGGAACGGCATGAAATCTATGAGGGTTTTAAGAAACATGGACTGGCGTTGATATTGCTCCCTGAGGCTCTCACGCTGATTGTCGCCCTCAATCTTGTCAAGAGCAAACGAGACGTCCAGCGCCACTTCGTTCAGCAGTTCGATCTCGCCTTCCTGGAAAAACCCTTTTTCACTCACACAGAGGGTCAATGCGCCCCAGACTTCGCCGCCGGAAAGAAGTGGAAAAGAGCCGCAAGATTTAAATCCAAAACTTGCAGGCGCTATTTCGGGAACACATGTACACACATTGCATTCATTACACACGAAATACCGGCCTTCCCGAATGGCCCTCCCGGGATTGCCCTGACGCCCCGGGCGGTCATCGGCATAGAAGCCGGCTTCCGTCAGCATCCGGGTCCGATCTCCAAAATGAACGACAGGTTTGATAGCGGAGGTCTCTTTATCGAGGCAGCCTATCCACACCAGATCTATTGCGCCGCGTTCCACCACAAGCCGGCAAACTGCAGAAAGCAGTTCGTCTCTAGACCGGACACGCACGATTGCCTGGTTCACCTGGCTCAGTACGTCATAAATCCTGTTGAGATGGCGTATCTCTTTCTCGGCCTTCTCACGTTCGGTAATATCCTCAAACACGATCACAAAATGTTCTTTCCGAGGACTATAGACTGAGATGGACAACCACTTGCCAAGCGCCTGTATATAGCTCTCGAATTGCTCGGGGCTACCGGTTAAAGATACCCTGCCGAATGTCTCAAACAGCTCGGGATTAGATTCCCTTATTCCGGGAATGACCTCGGAGACCTTCTTGCCGATCACATCCTTTAGACCCGTTACAGTCTCAAAGGTGTTGTTCACGTTAAGATAAATAAAATCTGTCGGCTGATTCCGCTCAAAAACCATTCTGCAATAGGCAAAACCGTTAAACATGTTTTCAAATAGAGATCGATAGTGTTGTTCGCTCTCGCGGAGCGCCTCTTCGGCACGCTTTCGAACGGAAAGGTAGCTTGCGAGGATCGCCGTCAACAGCAGCCCTGATGTCAAAACTCCCCGGGGTTGCCAGGTTTTGCGGGCATTAACGAAGTCGGGCGCCGATTGCATCAGGATCAGCCACTTTCGGCCGGCAATATCCAACGTTTTGGCATTTTCAAATTGACCCGCCTGTGTGGCCTCTCTCGTGGGCGTTGAAGGAAACGCTGAGGTTCCGCTTCGTGCCGGATGGAAATAGAGAAACGATTCTTCCCTGGATACGGCAGATGTGTCATAGAGATAAATATCTATGAATTCCGGCTTCAGGTGCGTCAAGGATTTTTCAACGATATCCCCGATCCTGAATACGCCAAGGGCAAAACCTTTGAGGTTTTTCGCGCGGCTTTCAACGGAATCTTCCATTATGCCTTTATTGTAAAAGACGGGTGCGAAGACGAGGAAGCCGTACTGGCTTCCCTTTTCCTGAACTAAAGTTACTCTCCCCGTAGCTGCCATCTCTCCGGTGTCCCGCGACTTTTCTAAAGCTTCCTTTCGCATGGAATTCGATGCCAGGTTAAAACCGAGGGCAATCTCGTTCCCATTGTAAGGCTCGACGAAATAGACAGGAAAATATTGCGGACTGTCGACCGCTCTTATCATTTTCCCCTGAGTGTCCCGTTCGGTTATATAATAGTCGGATAAACCATTTTGCTTTGCCAACGCTTCATAAACCGTCCGATTCGAACGTGTAACGAGAGGTATCCATTCCATCGCCTGTATGGAAGGGTTAACAGATAAATGAGGTCTTACGAAGTCCCTGAACTCTGATCTGGCGACCCCTCCGGTACTGTCAAAAAGAGCTTTCACTGACAACACGGCATGGAGGTTTAATTCAATTTCTCTTTTTATGGTCTCAAAGTAATTTTCCGTCTCCGTTTCAAATTCGGTTTTTATAATCTGCCGGTCCCAACTCAATGCCAGTGCAAAGCCGATAAAGGATATTATGGCGCCAACCAGAATAGTCATTAGCGCAGGTAAATAGCTCTGCGCTTTAGTTTTCCTGTTTTTCGTCACTTTCATTGTCGTTTCCTTGTCAAGATTTCGAAAGTGTTCGTAAAACGGAAAATCCGTTCTGCATTCACTTGTTATGTGCGGAAAGTCTCTTCCACGCTTTTTGCCAATATTGTTTTCCCCCCGGCTGTAAAGCCTTCATGGACTTAGCCGGGCTATCCCTTCTCATCTTTTTTGGAAGCTGTGTTGTTTTGGCCTGTTAAAGTTCGAGCCATCGACGAGCCTTGTCAACTCCTCCAATAAACCCCTCATCCGCATTGCCTGGGCGCTCATTTCCTCCGAGGCCGAAGCGGATTCCTCCGCGTTGGCGGCGTTTTGCTGCACGACTTTATCCATTTCATTTGTTGCTCTGCTGACTTGCTCTATACCTTGAGCCTGTTGCTGGGACGCTGCGTTAATCTCGCCCACCATTTCGCCGGAGCTTGTAATGCTATCGCCGACCTCGCGGAATTCTATTTCAGCGTTCACAACCAGTTCGTGTCCTTCTCTTACTTTGGTTACGGTTGTCTCAATCAGGCTTGCTGTGCTTTTGGCCGCCTCGGCAGCCCTTGTGGCGAGGCTTCTGACTTCATCCGCTACAACGGCAAAACCGGCCCCGGCTTCTCCGGCACGCGCAGCCTCAACAGCGGCGTTCAACGCAAGCAGATTCGTCTGGAAGGCTATCTCATCGATTGTCTTTATTATCTTAGAGGTTTCCTCACTCGCTTTGGATATCTCATCCATTGAAAATGTCAATTTTTCCATTGACAGACCGGCTCGTGCGATAGTTTCCTTGGTTTTGGTCATCAACTGATTCGTTCTTTTGGCGTTCTCTGCGGTTTGCTTGGTCATAGACGACATCTCTTCGAGTGATGCAGATGTCTGCTCAATGGCCGCTGCCTGTTCTGAGGCCCCTTCTGCAAGCTGCTGGCTTGATATCGCCAACTGGCCGGCTGCTGATGCGACCTGATCCGATGCGCTGGATAGGCCTTCCACTGCCATAGTGATTGGTTTAGAGATCCGTCTGCCAAGCAAAATCACGCCTGCTGCGATCAGGGTCAGAAGAATAAAGCCGATAAGAGCCATCTGCTTTTGTACGGATCTAACCGGCGCCCACACCTCGGCGTGGGGTTCCGATGCAATTATGGTCCATCCCATTATTGGGACTGGAGCATACCCGGCTGTCTCCGTGATGCCGGAGAAAGCATAGTCCATACTCCCGGATCCTCCGGCCAGGATGTTCTTTGCTAACTTTTCCATTCCGGTTGTGGATTTCAGATCCAGGTTGAGGATAAGCTCCCGATTGGGGTGGGCTATTACCATCCCGTTTTGATCGACCATGAATGCATATCCTGATCGACCTACCTGGACCTTAACCACCGTGTCTATCAGGAAATCGATCTTCAAAATTATAACGATTACTCCCACCACGTGGTTTTCGTCCGGCATTATGGGGGCGGCTATCTGTACGACCGGCTTTCCGGAGAATTTGGATTTAGACACGCTGCCTATATTGCATTTACCCTGTTTTGCCAGCTTGAAATACTCCCGGTCTCCCGCCTGCAGCCCGTAGAGCTTGCCGTCAAGGCTATCCGCAAAAACAACACCTTCCATGTCCATGGCCACTATCGTCTCGTAGTTTTCTCCGAAGTGGGCCTGAACACTCCCGAGCTTTCGATGGAGGCTCTGGATCTGAGCGGCTGAATTCTCTTTGCCCTCTTTTGCCACCCTTGCGGCCGCATCGACTGAACTATTGCCGGCCGCGATCTCTACAGCCATATTCATCTCCAGCTTAAGCGCGAGCTCTACCAGTTTTGCGATATCTTGAGCCGTTCTCTGGACGAAATCCTCTGAGATGGATTTGAGATGTTCAGAAGTTTCGATCGTTGAGGCAATACCAACGGACAAAAGCGCAATGGATACGATCGCCATTCCTCCAAACATCAGTTTTCCA
>Ga0326728_10007964_pt1 | contig 26688 bp, 25 predicted proteins | sample MB3enrmetagenome_FD_207602 | JGI IMG/M metagenome (GOLD analysis project Ga0326728, IMG submission 207602) | Lab enriched peat soil microbial communities from McLean, Ithaca, NY, United States - MB31MN | ecosystem: Environmental > Terrestrial > Soil > Wetlands > Peat | place: USA: New York...
TCAAATCGTCTGCTCAGAAAGCACAAATGACAATTACCGCATCACTAGTCTCTGCTGCTGAATTGCCGGCATTAAACACCAAACCCCGCAAAAAAGGCAAGAAAATAATTGCAGGATATTCCCCGCTGGGCAGGCCCTCGGCTGCCGGGCGGCGCTCCGGCACGGCCCGCCGGCCAACCAGGCAATCAGGAGGGAGCATCTGAGCTTTCGGTGGACCCTCTGGCCGGCCTTCGGGGTGCGCCCGGCCACTTTGCCGGCGGCTTCGCAATGCTGTAAAGCGGCGGTGATTTTGTCCGGTTTGGGTGAGTTCCAAGTTCCAAGAATTCAGGGCAAACCCCCTACGCACCCATTTGGCGGGTGTCTAAAAACCGCAGTCTTTTTGCCCGGTCTGGCCGGGCTAAATTGTCATCCCGCCGGCGCTGGAACTCCCGCACGCGAGGCCGATGCCTGCATCACTCCGGGAGCCGGGAATCTGGCTCCCCAATCCAAGTCCGTAGTCCCGGCGCGTTGGGAGGGGTTTGCAGGAGCCGTTCTGGACTCGTTCACACGCGCGGAAACGGCGGTGTCTTTGAGCCCCTTTCGGCCAGGCGTTAAGAACGTTCTTGCCTTCGCAAGCTCTGAGGGAATCACGTAATCTTTGATTGCCCGCTCCAGAGCGGCGTAGGTGATGACCGACCCGCCCTCCCTCTCAGCCAGCTTGGCGGCCTGGTCAATTGAGTCCACCAGGGCGGGCATGTAGCGCCGCGAGGTTAAGGCGTAGCCCACTGCGTATTTGATGCAAGCCTCGGTGGCGCCAGCCAGGCGCTTCCGCGCAACGGCCGTTAGGTCCTCTTTGCTCGCCGTCACCGGCAACAGCGTCCAGCGAATGACGCGGCCCTTGAACTGGTCCGAGTTCCAGCCCACCTGCACCTCGACCCGCTCGAGACACTTGGCAAATTGCGGCGTGGCCACAAGGACTACAGCCAGCCCATTGTTGTAGAGCTCGGTATCGAACCAGTCGATCATCTCGGGCCGCGAGTAGAGCCGCTGGCCCTGGGCGAAAAGATAATGAGCCTCATCAATGATGAGCAGAATTCCCGTCCTCTTCAGCATCTCGAAAATCCGGGGCTCCATGTCCTTGGGCTGGTGGCAGTGGCTACTGCCGATCCCGAGCGCCGTGGCGATCTTCCGCAACGCCGTCGTTTTATTGGCAAACCCGTTGAGTTTCACGAGCCGCACACGTCCAAGGTGCATCTGTGCCCAAGCGGCGGCCGCCGTGCTCTTTCCGAGGCGCGCATTACCTTCGATCACGAAGATCTTCCCGAGCGCCAAAGCATCGTCTAGATCCCTAAAAACAAGCCGTGAAACCTGGGTCTCTGTGAACGCCTTCCGGATTTTCTCCACATATTGCCGCTGGAACTCGAACAAGGATCCAACGATGTCCTTGAAGTAGGGAACCTCCGCTTGTTCAAAATCATAGCTTCTCAGGCCGTCCGGGACCCGCATCATGCGCTCTCGGTCGGAATAGCTTGAGTCTGCCTCGCCGGGCGCGCGAAACTGGATAAACGGATTGATGCAAAAATCGGTGAGGAATTGAGGCAGACGCCGCGTTGCCTGCTCGTAGCAACGGGCATACAGGTTTTGCCAGGGAACAGGCGGGCGATCCTTCACCAACGGGGCCGCGCGCTCAGCCCCCCCGCAAGGCGCGTCATCGAGCAAATCGCCGATATCTCCCCGATACCTCTTCAAAAACTCCGCGGTGCAGTCGCCGGGCGTGGGGACCTCAAGCTCCTCTTCAATCTCCGTAACCTCGGCGGCCGTGTAGAGTCTCTTCCCAGCCATGCCAAGCGCGTGCATTGTCGGCGAGCCAACGCGGCTCGGGAATGCGGAAATGATATCGAAGGCAAGTTGCCGGACGCCTCCACCTTCCAGTGACAGCGCCTGCAGGAAAAGGATTAACTCACGCTGGGCGCGACTGCTCAGCATGTCGACCTTGGCGGCCGTGGCCGTCCCACTGATACCCCTGCACTGCACAAATTCGGGACTCGATAGATATCGGCCCTGGTGTAAAACGGGATCGTCTTCTGCCTTGTGGCGCGTGTTGCTCATACGTTCACAGGCGGGGCCTCGCCGCCATCGATGGCGCCGCCGGACTCCCGTTCCATTTCTTGTTGGGCTTCGAGCATCATCCGGGCGCCCTCATCACCGTCCACCAAGCGGGTATTCAGCACAGTTATTCCAAGCTTGGCCGCCTTGCGATCGAGGGCCATGCGGCGCGCGGAATCCTCTGCCATGCGGGCTTGGATCGTCTTCTTTTGCCGATCGATTTTCTGGCCGAGCTCCAACGTCCCGGCATCGACGATGGTTTGTCGCCGCGGCATCGGGAACTTGGACTTGAGCGCATGAAACCTGGTTTTCATATGTGAGGCCTGGTCTTCAGCGCGCTTTAACTCGCGCGCTAAAGTTCCGGAATCCGGGTCGACCAGGCATTCCAGCGCGCTCGGTTGGTTGGACCGCGATACGCATATAGGGTTCCTGCGCTTCAAGTCAGTTACGACGATCATCTGCGGGTTCTCCGGGTCGAACCATGCGAGGACCTCATGCCCCACCAAATGGGCGATTTCCTTCCCGCGATAGTTGAACCTCTTTTTGCCGATCGTGAAAGTCACCCCATTGAGCGTCACCAGCTTTTGCTCCTTGTGGTGGGCCAGCAGATAGCGGAGCCCCGCTCCGAACTCCATCGGCGGATCATCCGGGTCCGCAAGCTCCGTGTAAGCGGAGTCCGGCGATAGGCCGCGCAGGATTTTGCCCTGTTGCTCGGTGGCATTGTATTGATCGACGATTTCTCCAAACCGGCGTTCCCACTCGTGGTAGCCGTAAAAATAGGCCGAGGGGTGGACCTTCCGGGCCTTAACCTCAGCCATCTGCTTGCGTAGCGACTCGGGCGCGTCTTTCCGTTCATCCCGGCCGCAATAGCCCGGCTCGTGTTCCATCAAGTCCTGCAGAAGACCCCCGACACGCTCCACAGTCTTTGACCGCGCCCGGATCGAGTGAATGAAACGAATCCCAAACTCGCGCAGCCCTTGAACAACCTCAGTGAACTCCAGAGCGGCGCGATCATGGCCCGTAACCAAAGTGGAGCTCTTCCAGATGCCGCGCTCAAACTGCAAGACTTTCGGAATGCCGTGTTCTAAAAAAACGTGCGTGCAGAGACTGCGGATTGTCAGCGAACTGTAATTCCGGTCCGGTTGCAACGACCACCCCAAAACGCGCAAAGTCCGGAAGTCAATAAAGATAAGGATTTGGCCCCTGGTAAGGTTAAACCAGCCCTCCCCGTCGGGCACGTGGAAATAGACCGGCATGGTGAAATCATCTGCCGAATCACAAATGCGGGAGGGAATGCCCTCGTAAGTCCGATCCACGTGGCCCTTAATTGAATCGAAAGCGCGCTTGCCTTGATAGATGACCGCCAGAATCGCCACCTCAGATGAGACCGACTTCATCACCGAAGTGGGCACGTGGGACTTGCGGCTCGCTTTGCCGGCGTATCGCTGGCGAATTGCCTCCGAAAAACCGCCCTTCAGTAGGTCCCGCCACGCCTTCGCCACGTCCCCCCGATAATAAAAGACCGCCTGGTGAATGAGGTGATCCCGATCTTCCTCCGGAATCTTGAACCGCTCCCCGTTCGCTTCACGCCCGTCCCGCAGAGAACACGGATCACCGCCTGCCTTCTCCAAGGCATCGAGATTCCGATAGAAGGCCTTGCGGAGCGCATCGCGGGTCGGGGCTAGGAACGGCGCCTTGACGTGGAGAAAACTACGGACACGCCTGGCCGCCCTTTTTGCCGGCGTCCGGCTCTCTACCATGGATGCGTATTTCTCGAGAGCCATGGTCCAGATTCCCCGCTTCTCGATTTCACTTGGAGAAGCTGGGTTGGTGCATGCCAGGATGAAACTCTCAAGCTCCCCAAATCCCTCGACAATCGCATCCGACACCAGCCGCGCGGGCGTCTCTTTGGGTTTTGGACTTGCCGGCAGGTAGATTTCCAGGCGGCCCCAATCCCCGCTACCCCCGTCCCGCCGCAAAACGCGCATGAATAGTTCGCGCCAATATCGGGCGCTGATTCGATGTCCAAATCGGCTGGCGTAAGCGGCAACGCCCTTGGCCTCGAAATCGGCGCCGGAGAGGCTCGTGTCATGCTGGCCAATCAAGAGCGCCTGCATGGCTGAACGAAGCTTGCGGGCATAATTCCAGTCAGCCTCGCAAATTTGCGACATGGGAAGGGGAGGTTCCCACCGCTTCGGGGCGGCTGCCAGCAGGGCCTCCAAGCTGGCGTATTGCCGCCGAGACGCTTCCTCAGCTAGCCGATTGCGCAGGGACTCAGGGAGTTGACCCGGTGCCCACCCAGCCGCCTCATTCCCATGGACGACATGGATCCCGGCCGGCGTAACGTCCTGGAGGGATTTGCGCACGGCGCGCGGGGTGATGCCAAGACAGGCGGCCATTTGAGCGGCCGTGTAAGTGGTGACGGCTGGACGGGCCAGCCCAGGAGTCGGCGAGGCCGGCGCCGGCGCCGGTTCTGGTGCTGGTCCAGCAGCGCACGCGCCGGCGATGCGGGCAGCCAGCGCCGCCTGGGCCGCTTCCTGACGGTCTGTCCTCGATTGGGAATTCATGTGGGCGAGTGCCCGCCGGTGTCCGGCGAGCCTGGGGCGCTATCTGGTGGGCGTGCTTTACGCGCCTGGGCAAGTTTGAGCAAAAGCTCCCTGGCCACCGAACAAAACGCGGGTTCGGCCGCCCTCTCCTCTGAGCTTGGCATCTGGAATTCGCCATTGTCGGGGTGGACCATCCGCATGACGCTCTCACGCTCATCAGCCCAGGCAATCTGTGCCCACGGAAGGAGCTCCACTGCGGCCAGTGCTTCCTTGATTGCGGTTAGAGCATCGCCCAATGCTGATACCCGGTAGATCAACATCGCCCTGTTAAACTCCAACCCCGCAAACCGGCTCATAACGCGCACGCCGGCAAGCTGGATACGGGCTTCCAACAAATACGAAAGGACTCCCGTGGCGACCTGGTTGCCTGGGGGGCAGATGGTCAGCAGAATCGGCGTTGGCGGAATCATAAGCCGTACGCAGATAGTCAGCTCCCCGATCCCGGTCGGGGCAAACTCGACTGGCGAATTGGTTGTAGGGGCCTGTGTCACGGTTTATTGGATGTTGTTATAGGTGTCCGCGATCTGGTGCGCGTGGTGATCCAGGCTATCGATAATTTGGTGCATCAGCCGTTGAAAGGAGTCATCCCTCTTCAGGATCGCGGCGTGAAGGTCTCGCAGCACCGCCTCAGAATTGTAGCCGCTCCGGTCGATGGCCTGCGACAGCGCGGCCGTCGCGCTGGGCTGTCCGCGAGCTGACTGCCCGATGATCTGACCGAGCGGCGTTTTCGCCTCTTCGGCGTAGGTCGCCGCCTGGCGCGCCTGGTCCTCCATCGCGGCGGCCTGCCTCTGCCCGGCCTGCTTGCGTGCCAGGTTAGCTCTCTCCTCGGGAAGGGATTTCTCGATCTCGGTTGCCTCCGCAGCCTCGGCCGCTGCCTGTTGGAGAAGCTGCTGCCGGCGCTTCCTGGCCTGCTCCCGCTCAACTTTCTGGCGCTCGTGTTGGTTCTGGCGGTCGATGGTGTCCTGTGCCTGGTCGGCGGTCATCTGCTCCATTCCCCTGGCCTCCTGATAAGTGGTGCCATAGCCGTATCGCCACCGAAACGCGTTGTCCCAATACAGATTGCCCCGATGCGCTTCAGCCTCCGCAACAAACCCGCGCCGGGCTCTTGCCTCTTTCAGGGCGCGCTCTGCCTCCTTTTTATTCTCCTCGCGCTGCTGCTCAAGTTCCTGCTCGCGAGCCGCGTCTGCTTCGCTGGGCAGGTGGATTTTGGCTGCCTCTTGCCGCTTCCGCTCCGCGGAGGCCAGCAAGTCGCTCCGCTTCTTTTCTTTGTCAGCCAGAATATCGGCCTCGGTTTTTTGCTCACCCTGGAGCCCTGCCCGCGCATAGCTTCCCTCGATGGCTTCCTTTTGACGGCGGTATTCCTCATCGTTCATTTGGCCCGCGGCGTGCCTGGCCCCCAACTGCGCCAGATCCCTCGCCTTGCCCGCGGCAAGGAGCTGCTTCTGGAGTTCCAGTTCCGCTTGAAGTTTCTTGGTGAACCGATCGTGCGCTGCGCCAACAGAATCAAAGTGCTCGGCTGCGTCGCGGATCGCGGTCCCGAGCTTCTCGTAGGCCTCAGCCGCCGCGCTAACCTGGGAAATCGTTTTCGAGCTGAAGTCCGGGAGCTTCATCCCGGCCATGGCCGTCTCCAGCTCGCTGACCCTGTGCTTCCAAAGTGCGAAGGCACCCGTAATGCCGGCCACGACCAGGCCGACCGGGTGGAGTGCTAGGTGGGCGATGTGTGCTAATCCCGGGAATTGCGTAGCCAAGCCGCGTACCATCGACCTCAAATCGCCGTGCGAGGCCGTCAACTTCTCGACCTCGGATTTGACGTCCTTTGCTGCCTTTTCCCCGGCCTTCCCAAGGTCCTTGACCTTTTCCGTGGCCTCATCGGTCGTCTTGCCTTGTGCGTCAAAGATCGCCTGTAGCCGCTTCGCAGCCTCGGTGGTGTCCTTGACTTGCGCGGTCGCCGCCTGTCCGCCCGATAGGTCGGAGGACATTCGGACAGCAATATCCAGGCTTTGATCGTTCTCAGATGCCATAGCGTCTATTCCTGCACAGGAGGAAAACGGTTTTACAGAGGGATGCCATTCCGCCAGCACACCCGCGCAGTGCCATTGAAGAATGCGCCAAGTTCTTGAATTCAAGCCGGGCGCCTTTGTTACAGCCGTGGGCTTCCGGCGCGTCCTGGGGCGAAATGGCAAACGAGGAAGATCGGTTCATAGGGCTATATTTGGTAAGCCCCGAATCGGGCTGTGGCCGCCTCCTGGGCCCGGAGGTTCCTCCTGGCTTGGTGCCTCCTGCGGATTGTCAGCCGAGTTTCGGCGGGCACCATTCCAACCAGAAGCCGCATCGATATCCCAGCCGGCGGGAGCCGTTGCCAGGCCTCCCTCATGCTGCAGATGCCAGGCGCCGCACATTCGTCAAGGAAGCGGCAAATCAGGGCAGGGGATATGCCGGTCCGCTTGACCTTGTAGCCCAGGGCCAGGATTTCGGGCCGCTTCCCGGAGCGGAGATAGCGGTAGTAAAGTGTTACCAGCCGAACGCATGATAGCCGGATGGCCTTGCCTGGCGCGCTCCGATAGGTCTTGCCATGCCAACGCCGGGCGAAATGCGCACAAATTCTCCTGACTGCCTGACCGCGCTCCTTCCGCTTTTCAATGCAGCTGAAGACCCGTTTCAGGATGCGGGCACGCTCTCGGAACCATCCAGGTTGCCCGGAGGAAACCGGGAGCGCTCCCGCCCGCGCCGGCAGAGGCCCGTCCGATGCCGCCCGGCCGAAAGGTAACGCGCCTGGGCCGCTGGGGGCAGCCAGCCCAGGCGCGGGGGCTTTGACACAAGAAGGCCCAGATGGACTGGGTTGATCGCCGCCGAAAATATTGTGTCCCGCCCCCAGCATAAAACGTCATTCAGGTTTCCGCTACCGCTACCGGCCACCGGCGCCGCCTCAAGAAGGCGGCGGCACTATGCCTCCAGACCCGCGCGGATCCGCCCCGCCCTCGTCGACCGCGCGTGCAGAGCAGTAGTTCCTTGCGGCTCAAAAGGTGCTGGAGATGGCTCTGGGAGACATTAAGTACACGCTCGAGTTCCACACTGAGCACAGTCCCCTCGGCGCCAGGCAGAAGCATGCGCTCCACATGCCCCCACTCCAAGGGACGCTTGCAGCCAGCCTGATAGGCTTCAAGGGACTGGGGCAGGATACGAAGCTCGCGTTTCCTTGCCCTGCTCGGTTGCAATGCGAGGTCGAAAGCAAAAAGCAATTCTCCATTTTCAATCATTCGGAGGACGGCGCTTTCGCTGGCATCCAGCAGCGACATGGCGCCCCTGACAGGCAGTAGAGGCCGCTGGCGGCGCTGGGCCGGAGGCTGGGTCGGTTCCCCGACCAGGGCCGCGGTAATTGGATTTATGGATTCTTCGGTTGCGGCTCGCACTGCTCCACGGTCCGCATCGCCAGCTCGAGATCCGCCTGAACCGCCTCCAGAGCCGCGCGCTGCCGCGTGATCTGGGCGGCCAACATCGCCGAAAGCGCTTCCTCGCCGGCCGACCGCTCCCGGAGGACGTTGATCTCTTTCGCGAGCACGGCAAAGGCAGCTGCGGGGTTCATGCCTGACTCCTTTGGGGTTTGGACAGAGGCTTCCAGGTTGAATTTGCGCGCCGCCGGGAACAGCAAGCACCGGCGGCGCGGGGGCGCGCCGAAACAGCGCCCCGCCGGCTGACAGAAACGCCACGCGACACCGAGGCCGCGTGAACTCACCAGGACCGGCCAAAAGCATAAAAGGGGCTCACGGGTAGCGAATCGGCAGAATCTTCTTGTTCAAGCCGGCTTGGCAGTTGGTGAAGAAGCTGTAGCCGCCGGTGCTCCAGTTGGTGATCGAGTAAATGCCCAGTCCGGCGCACTCGCCGAGGTAGGCGCTCGAGAGGTTGGTACACCACAGGAACATCTGGTTCGTGAGCGGCGGCATGGTGAATGTCAACGTAATCTGGGGCGTGGTCTCGAACGTGTCCTGCTGGAGCGTATAGACCGTGCCGCCATAGACGGTGTTGGTGAGAACCACGGCCTGCGCGGGGCTTGATATGCTCCGCACGACCTGGATGGTCCAGGCGCATGTATTGGTGTTGGTGAGCGACAGGCAGGAGAACCAGAACAGGCCCTCCTTGTCATTCGGCACGGAGATGACGCCGCCAGTGTTTTGCCCGACGCCCGCGCTGGTGGGCGTGTTGGTCGGCCAGCCGACGAGGTTTGGCCCGGCGGTCGAGCTCTGGGCCAGGACGTTCGTGATGTTGAAGCTGTCCGCGCGCGCCGATGTGCCGGACATGGCCAGGATGGCGAGGCTTGCCAGGGCCAGGTGCAGGAGATGCGGGGCGCAGGTTGTTTTCTGGAGGATTTTCATGTTCGATTTTTCCCTTTCGATTTGACGTGGAGTTTGCGATTTCGGACTTCGCAGCTATTGGCTGGTGATGCACAGCCCGCCGCGCGGGTCGCCGACGGCTGCGCCAATCATGGCCTGGATGCGCCATTCGGCGTAACCCTGAGAATGGTTAACGTATTCCACAAGGAGCACAGAAATGCCAGTCTCGGCATCCGTGACGACCGTGGTCCTGCCGTAGGTGGCCCCGGGGAGGACAGTCGTGTAGTCGTTCGGCAGGCGCGTTTTGACGACGACCCCGGCGCGATGGATGGCCATGCCGACGAGGTTCGGAGTGACGTTGGGCGCTGTTAAGTTGGGCGCCTCGATGGGAACGAAGGTTCCGAGCTTTGGCAGCTCATTGTCTGTGATGATTTCCGGGGCACGCTGGCCAGCGTAGAAGGTCACGAGCGAGGGGTCGTTGGCCAATTGCCCGTAATAGGAGCTGGTTAAGAGTGCGGTCCGGTTGCCAACGGGGACTTCATTTGGATTGAAGATTTTGGCCAGGTTTATGAGTGAGGACCTGGCAAAGTCGCCCTGGGCAACTGGGAACGTGGGATAGGCGGCGGGAACCTTGGCGCCATTCACCACGGCGTACGCGTTGTAATTGGCGGGCGTGAACAGCTTGTAGATTTTTTCGACGAAGTATTTCGCGAGCGCGTAAGCGGCGGCGGGGCCTTGCTCTTCAAACAGGCTGCGCGAAGTGCTCGCAAGTGTGTTTGCGTCGAACACGATGGGGATGCCGATGTGCTCATCCAGCGTGATGAGGACGTCTTTCGTTTGCGCCACGCTGATCGTCGACCAGCCCTCGGGGCGGCCGGTGCCGTCGAGAGCGGGATTGTAGCTCTGAACCGAGGGAACGATCACGATGCGCGTGGCCTCGGTCTGTTTGAACTGTGCCGGCGTCGCCGCGAAATCCGAGTAGATGCGGCTAATCACGGGGAATTGGAGCCTGAACAATTCGAGCGTGTTTTGGGCACAAATAGTGCCACTGAGGGTACCCAGATTGACGTCGGTGACGTCCGCCGCCATTAGCGGTCCCTCGTCATAAAAGGCGTTCTTGCGCGGGCTTATCTCTCGCGCCCAGAGCTTGCCCATCTGCTTGGCTAGGCCGCTCTTTTGCTCAAACGATCGGCCGTCCGATGCGTGGATCTTGCTGTTGTCGACCGCGAGCCGGCGGTATGCCTTGAGGACCTCGGCTGGGTCCGACTGGGATTCTATTATTCTCATTGTTTCTTGTGTGGTGGTCTTATCTGTTGTCGCCGGCCGGCCGGGTCTGTCCCGAACGGTGCGGGCCGGCGACGCGCCGGCCGAACTGTTTTCTGGCGCCTCGCGGCGCCAGGCCGCCAGGCAAATTGCTTTGCAGGGGAATGCCCGGTTTCAGCCGTCCGGCTTTCAAAACGCGGTATCGGGCCATCAGCGAAAGGCTTCTCCGGAGGCCCTTGATCACCATCAAGAGATGGCCGTAAGAGACGCCAAGCTCCCTGGCCGCCACCCTTACTCCCGGCCAGCGCTCATTTCTGCGCTTTGGCTTTTGCCGTGTCATTTCAGGAGCAAAAAAGCAAATTACTTTGTTCCCGTCAATAACAAAGTGAACAAAGTTGCAAGTTTTTTTGCCGTGGGGTATCGCTAAGGAATGCCGCGTAAATCACAACTCAGCGATCGCGAGCGCCAGATATGCGCCCGCCTCAGGGAGTTTCGGGAAGGAACCGGCTTGTCACGGGTTGTCTTCGCCCAAATGGCCGGCATCGACAGTTCCGTGCTCGTGAGGTGTGAGCACGGCCGCACACCGCTTCGGTTTGGGGTCTTCAATGCCATTCATCAGCGATACAATCTCAACCCCCTTTGGCTCGGCGGCGGCGAGGGCGAGCAGTCCTGGAAATTCCCATTTTCGCTTGCGGGGTTGGAGCCAACAATACCTCGAGGCATGCTTTTCAGCAAGGCCTACGACAATTGCCTGGAGCGATGTGCAAGGGACGAGCAGCGGCCACTACAGGTAATGCTCGTGACATGCGAGCGCGCCCAGGCGGAACTCCTGGGCTATCTTGAGTCGCATCGCCACTCGGGCGTGAGCCGAGAGGTCCGAATAAAGGTCGCCGCTGCGAACGAGGCATGTAGGAAGGCCATCCGCGATGCGCTCCAAGGCAGGCCAGCGCCCTGGGGCGCCGTGCCGCTTGAACCTAAAGGCAGTTCCGGCAGGTCGACAACCGCCAGTGGCGCCGCGCCGCAACCAGGAGCTTCCCCCGCCCCGCCAGCAAAGCTGGCGTACTTATTCGCCTCTATAACTCGTAAGACTTAACTGTTGACATGTAACCCAAAATGGTTACATTGCTCGTATGACTCGACCGCCGAACAAGCTTAGCGCCCTATTGGCCCGCGCCAAAAAGGCAACTTCGGCACGCGGCAAAAAATCCGATATGGCTCGTTTTTTGGGCGTGCCGCGCCAGCGGATTAGCGCTTGGCTATCAGGGGCGCGCGCCCCTGGCGGCGAACTCACGCTTCGCCTTCTTGAATGGGTCCAGGAGGAGGAAGCCAGACCAGAAAGCCCTGGCCGTGCGCGAACACGGCCAGAGCCGCGGACCCAAGCCCGGAAATCCAATTATGAAAAACCGAAATCAGGTCCAAAAAAACGGTAGCCAGAGACCCATTGCCGCGCAAGCCAAAACCGCCCACGTCCAGCGGTGCAATGCCGGGGCCGTCGTTGAGGCGGCCCGAGATCTCCCGCGCGGCCCGTCGGGGATTTACTGCGCCAAAGAGTTCGGGCTAGTGGCTCTGCGCGAGTGTCCGTTGCCCAGAGCTCTCCAACTTTGTCAAACCCCAGGGGTAGCCGCGCGTTATTGGCGCCGCCATGTCGAGACGCACCCCTACTTCAACGCCGAGTGCGAGTGCTTTGCCGTCCTGATGCTCGACACCAGGCGGCGGGTAAAGGGCCACCAACTCATCAGCTTGGGCACAAAGGACACGCTACTTGTGGACGTGGGGCAGGTCTTTCGCGGTGCTGTTCTCGCCGGGTCCGCCGCGATAGTTGTCATGCACAATCATCCGTGCGGAGATCCGGCGCCGTCCGATGCCGACATTAAGATAACGCGCAATCTCATTGTGGCCGGCAAGATTATCCAAATCGACGTGCTGGACCACGTCATCATGGGCCGGGCCTTCAGAGCCTGTCGGGATGGCTTCATCTCACTGCGCGCCCAAGGCTTTTTCTCTGACCCTGCCGGGATTTCCGAGTCCAATTCTAAGGGTCCCGGCCGCGCGGGAACCAAGCGCGTAAATAAAACCGCCGTGGAATGCGTGTTAGATCCTGAGCTTGAAGCAGAAGTGCGTCTTTTCAACCCGAAGGATCGCCAGGAGCTCGCCGCCAAATTCGAGCTTTGGGCCAGCCAACTCAGGCTCTCGGCCGGGCTCCTCGAAGGTCGCACGGAATTGAGCCTCGCCAGTTGAGCGTACACGGCGCCCCTCTTGACCGCGGCGCTGGCCTCGGGCAATCTGGCCGGCGCCTTTTTTTTGCCCCGGACTGGCGCCTCAAATCGGCAAACTTGCCGATTTGCCGACAGGCCCTGGACCAGGCGGCAGCTCGGCATGGCCGGCAGACCGCCGGCAACGGGATTGAACCCTTCCTGCAAGCCCAATTCCGCCAAGCGAAACGCCCCAATAAAAGGCGGCGCCGACTTCGGTCCGGCCGGAGATGTAGCGTTAAAGTTGGGTCCCAGGTCCCACCCCCAAAAAGCCACGGTGATCCTGTCCGGTTGCCAGTTCCAAACGTTGCTCCCCAAGCACTTACGCTTGGAACTGCGAAACCGGACGCGCTTCCTCGAAACCGGACATGACCACCCCCAACAAATCATCGTAAGTCCTTGATAGACGGGTTATTCCGCTTAGCTCCTGCCTTTTCCCCGAAACCGGACAACATCGCCGCAGACTCTCACAATGCCCGGCAGAAATGGTGCGCGATAGAGGGTTTGAACCTCTGACCCCTTCCGTGTCAAGGAAGTGCTCTACCACTGAGCTAACCGCGCAACTCGGGCAAGAATCTAACGGGGCTGCCGCCGGGTCGCAAGGGCAAATCGCCACCCGGCCCCGAATACCCCCAAAAACCCAGCAAAATGGGTTGTTTCGACAGAACGGCGCGGTACCGTCGGTATGGATGGGTGACCCATCCTGAGCCGAATCCGGCCCAGCAGTCCGCACGCATGACCCCTTCCTCGTGACGGATACGACCCAATCCCGTCAGGAGCGAGCAACCCGCCTAAATCCCGGTGTTTTCCGTGGTTTGGCGAAAGCGAGACACTGAGCGGGCGCAACCAGGGCAAACGTGAGGGCGCCTGATGGCAAACAATGGCAAACAACTTCTGAGCCTCGCTCTAGCCGGAGAAGCGCTTCGAGGGAGGGTCAAGCCACCTTCTTGGAAGGCGCGAAAGGCCGAACACGTGACGATCCTGATCGTCTCGTGACAATCTTCTCGCCTGCCGTGCCGGACGCACCGTCAGATACTCCCCCCCATCGGATCGCCATTAGTTTGGATCCGCTAGGATCAGAGAAAGAAGAGAGAATGAAATACTACCATTTCGAGTCCGCGATTGCCGCAGAGAAGACGCAGTTTGTTCTGCGCGAGGAGTCCCCCTCCTTTTGTGGCACGCCCCCCAGCTCAACACCGTACATCGAGCCAGCTTTTGAGAAAGTGATCTGGGAGACTGAGCACCCGACAATCATTCTCGTCTCAGCCGTCGGGGCTGCAGGCAAAACCGCGCTTGCCCAACAGCTATCCCGGGACACGGGGCTGCCCCTACTCGACTTGGCGAAGCACAGGCACGTCGGAGACAAGAGCCTAACCGGACAGCTAACCGAAGCATTCCAGGTAGCCGACCTGAGCGCGGTGTTTGGTTCGATTGCGACTGGTGCGTACGGGGTCATAATTGACGGCGTGGACGAGGGCCGATCGAAAACAAAGTCCTTTCTCTCGATGGGGACCGTTATTACCTAAATCCGGCTGCGCTCAACAACCATTTGGGCCTCACGTGGGTCGATCTGCGAAAAGGGCGGATGCCACAGAAGTTGGTGGATTACCTCGAGAGCGTACCCTGCCCGAAGAGCAAGTAGCGGGTGCCCACTTTTCCCGTCAGCCAGTGGTCCCCGGGCAGCATCTGTCGCCCGGGAGCGATGGCGGCAGTGGGAGCGGAATACAGTGAGCATTTTTACAGCTCCCTCTGCCGCCCGGGTTCTTCTTCCTAGGCGAGAGTGTGTCTTGCCGTGTTCACGAAAAGTGCTATGTTCATGGCACCGTGAACAAATCAACGTCATGAACACCGGTTACCGACCAGGTCCGGCGCTAAGGAAGGCCCTTGCTGCCAAGCTGGGCGAGTTGCTCCGGAGTTTTCCCGGACTCAAAGGCTGGACCATGGACCGGATCGCCTCGCCGCAGGATGGCGGTTTTGATTTTCGCGTCGCATTGCCCGCAGCTCGCGGAAGGCATGTTGACATCCTGGTTCAGTGCAAGGCGGAACCGAGGCCCTCCCAATTCCCATATGCCGGCGCTCCCCAATGGGCACCATCGGCGATTCCAGTCTTTGCCGCGCCGCATATTTCGTCCAATCTCGCCGAGATATGCCAACAGCACGGATGGAGTTGGTTCGACCTCGCGGGCAATTGCCACATTGAGGTGCCCGGCCTGCTGTTTCTGGAGCGTAAAGGAAATGAGCCGGTCCGCCGACCGCCCCGTCCGAGGGCAAACTTGAGCACTCCCGAATCAGCCCGCGTCGTACGCGCGCTCCTGGTCGGGGAAGGTAGTGTCAAGCCCTGGACCCAGCGGGAAATGCAGAACGAAACGCAACTCCCTGACCAGCCAAGCGTGAGCCTCGGTCTGGTAAACAAAGTGGTGCAATACCTGCGCGATGAGGCATTTATCGAAAGCACGCCTGACGGCTTCCGTCTGCGTGACCCGTTGAAGCTGTTGTTTGCCTGGCGGAACGCTTACCGTTTCGACCGCCATCAACAACGACGCTACTTCACATTGAAGAAGGCGGCCGAGCTGCGGGAAGACCTCGCGCGGCTCGAGTCGGACGTGCGTGGGGAAGTCGCTTACTGCGCTTTTTCCGCCGCCGACTTCCAGGCACCGCATGTCCGCCAGCCCAAGACCTGGCTGTTCGTAAGCGCGGAATTGGAGGAGAAGTTCGCCTCCGCCACCGAAGCCAAGGTCGTGGATTCCGGCGAAAACCTCATGGTGCTGCTCCCCAACGACGCCGGGGTGTTTTACCTGGCTGACGCAGAGGCGGGACGGCTGGCATGCACCAACCCAGTCCAGACTTACGTGGATCTGTGGCACTGCGGCGGTCGCGGCCGGGAGGCAGCGGAGGCCCTGCTGGAGCAGAAGCTCAAGCCGGAATGGAAGCTGCGCCGCCCGTTATGACAAACGAACCGCGACATGCGAACGATTACAGCCCGCGCCAGACGGAGGCCGCGCGGCGAGTCTTGATGGATCTGGGGCAGGTGCTGGCGGCCTTTGAAGACTGCCTGGTGGTCGTTGGGGGGTGGGTGCCGGACCTTCTCCTGGCCAACCCGGACGAACCGCACGTTGGGAGCATTGATGTGGACCTGGCTCTCGACGCCGCGAAGTTGGCGCACGGGCGCTACGCGCAACTGGTGGAGACCCTGCTGAAAACCCGCCGGTACCATCAAGCGGACGAACCCTTTCGACTTTTTACGAAAGTGGACTTGCAGGATGGGCAACCAGCCGTGCGGGTGGACGTCGATTTCCTCAAGCCGGCCGAGGTCAAGCTCTGGAAGAACCGGCCGAAGCTGATTCCTGGATTCCGTCCACTGGACGCCGACGGCTGCGCCGCCGCCTTCAACCACCCCGAACTGCTGGTTCTGACGGGCCGGATGCCGCGAGGCGCGAAGAACCAGGTGCGGTTTCGAGTGGCCTCGGTGCCCGATTTCCTGGTCATGAAGGCTTACGCGCTGGGGAAGCGCGACAAGCCCAAGGATGCCTATGACCTCTGCTATTGCCTGGATCACTATCCCGGAGGATTAGCCAAGCTCGCGGAGGCGTGGAACGCGAAGCCCCGCAGGAAGTACGTCGCCGAGGCGATTGAGATCCTGAGGGAAAAATTCGCGACCCTCGATTCCTATGGCCCGGTCCAGGTCGTCGAATTCCACAACTCCAACGACCGCGAAGAGCGCGAGCGCCAGCGGCGCCGCGCTTACGAACTGGCGGCCCAGTTCCTGTCGTTGCTCCGGGACTGACTTTGGCCGGCTCGCTCCCCCGCCTCGGGTCCTTGCTCGGTCGCATGAGTTCTCCCCCGTTGAAGTCCAAAAAAACGGGAGAAAAGTGGCAAACAAACTGGCAAACGCTTTTTGCGGCCCTTCAATTCCCTAAGAAAAACGGTGCTTTTCACCTCCGTGTCAAGGAAGTGCTCTACCACTGAGCTAACCGCGCAACGGGCCGATAATTCACCGAGCCCGCCGCGGGGCCGCAAGGGCAAACAATAACCGCGAGCCGCGTGATAGCGGGGAATTGACCAGCGGCCCCTTTGGTGCATAGGATGGCGGCGTAGTCCGGCGTTTGACGCGGGGTCGTTGCCCAAGGACCGCGATGAACGCCGGGAGAAAGGCGAATATGCGCGGAGAAGCCGTCGTTGCGTTGGCAAAGGCCGGCGGGGTTGGCCACCAAAGGAATACGCGGGCCGGCAGGGCTGCCGGCTTGACCGCAGGGTTGGCTGCCTTGTGGCTGTGGGGTTTGCCCAGCGTCGCGCCGGGGCAATTCACCTGGTTGACCAATGACGGCGCGATCACCATCACCGGCTATTCCGGCCCCGCCGGCCCCGTCAACATCCCCTCCAATATCACCGGCTTGCCGGTCGTCGCCATAGGCACGAACGCGTTTATGGGCAATTCCGGCGTGACGGCGGCGACCATTCCCGACACCGTGACGTCGATTGGATTCCAGGCGTTCTGGGTTTGTCAGGGCATGACTAACGTCGCCTTCGGCGAGAGCGTCACGAACATCGGGGACCAGGCTTTTAACTGCTGCACGGCGCTGGCGAATCTCTCCCTGCCGCGCGGTCTGATCAGCATCGGCCAAGAGGGGTTTGAGCTCTGCACGGCGTTGAACAGCGTTGCGCTGCCCCAGAGCCTGAAGGCGGTGGGGTCCAGTGCGTTTTACCTCTGCCCGGCCCTGACCAATGTGGCGTTGGGCATGGCTGCGCCCGCCATTGGGGTGAACGCCTTTTCCTATTGCTACAACCTGACGAGCTTTACGGTGGACGCCGCGAACCCGGCTTACAGCAGTCTGGACGGCGTCCTGTTCAACCAGGGGCAGGGCACGCTCGTCCTCTATCCGCAGGGGAGGCAGGGAACGTACACCGTTCCCGACACCGTTACCAATATCAGCGACAATGCCTTCTGGCGTTGCACGCTTCTGACCGACGTGACGTTCGGCGAGAACGTCGCCGTCATTGGGGCGAACGCCTTTTGGCAATGCTCCACGCTGGGGAGAATTGTCCTGCCCAACAGCGTCACGACGATTGGCGATTCGGCTTTCTATGCTTGCTGGGACGTGACCAACGCCGTGCTGGGCAGCGGCGTCTCCGCCATCGCCCCCGGAGCCTTCGGGGAGAGCTTTGCGCTGGCGGGTTTCACGGTGGACCCGGCCAATGCCTGCTTCAGCAGCCCGGAGGGGATTTTGTACGATCGGAGCGGGAGGGCGCTGCTGCAATGTCCCCAAGGCCGGACCGGGACCTACGCCATCCCGGACGGCGTGGTCAACATCGGCACGAACGCCTTCGCCGGCTGCTCGGGCGTTACGGGCGTCACGATTCCCATCAGCGTCACCGACATTGGAGGGTCGGCCTTTTCCGGCTGCGGCCTGACGAATTTGGCCATCTCGAAGAGCATCGGCGCGATCCCGGACTCGGCCTTCGCCTACTGCATGGGCCTGCAGAGCGTGGTCCTCGCCGACAGCGTCACCAATATCGGCGACTCCGCGTTTATGGTCTGCCTTGGCCTCACCAATCTCGTGCTGGGCGCCGGCCTTGCCACGATTGGCCCTTCCGCCTTCTATTACTGCGGCCTGCTTCCGAGCCTGGCTCTGCCCAATGGCCTCACCACCATCGGCGATTCGGCTTTCAACCAGTGCACCAATCTCGAGGCCGTCACGATCCCGGACAGCGTTACGGCGATGGGGAGCAACGCCTTCGGCGGGTGCTGGAGCCTTACGAATGCCGTCGTGGGCAGCCAAATCGCCAGCCTTGCCGACAACACCTTTTCCGGCTGCACTCGTTTGGCCGGCGTGGCGCTTCCGGCCGGCCTGACCCGCATCGGCAACAGCGTCTTTGCGGGTGACTCGAGCCTGGTGAGTGTGACCATCCCCGCCGGCGTGGCCAGCATCGGCAGCGAGGCGTTCTCGGTGTGCTCGGACTTGCTGGTGGTGTATTGCGAGGGTAACGCGCCGGGCCTTGGCTCCCAAGCCTTCCTCTTGGACAGTGCTTCAATATACTACCTGCCCGGGACCACCGGCTGGGGACCGACTTACGGCGGGCGCCCCACGGTGCTCTGGGACCAAGAGGCGAAAAGCCCGCGCATCAGCCAGGCGAGTGTGTCCAATAACCGCTTCGGCTTCACCATCACCGGTGTCAGCAACGTCGTCGTGATGGTGGAGGCCAGCGCCGACCTTTCCCGCCGGGCCTGGACGCCCGTGGGGAACCGCACGCTCGTTGGCGGCGCTGGTGTGTTCAGCGACCCCGACTGGACCGACTATCCGGCGCGCTTTTACCGGCTGCGGTCTCCGTGAGGGGCGGAACACTGGCCGGCGAGGAAAGCCCAAGAGTGCATTTACAGGAACGGGAAACCGGGATTACAAACTGCCCGCATGAAATGGATTGCAGGCTGGTCTTACGCCCTCCAGAATCCAAGACGATATTGAGCTGAAAAATGGTTGCGCTCCGATGAGCAAGCGGTTTCTCATCATGCTCGGCACGGGCCTCGTTGCCGCGTTCGTGCTTATATGCATGGCCTTCATCGGCCACACAACCCGCAATCCCAGGCCGCCTCCGCCGCCAGGGGCCACGAATGTGCATTTTGAAGAACACAGCGCCTTGTATTCGTGGGATTACCTTTACCGGTTCGACGCCCCGCCGCAGGTGTGCCAGCAGTTTGCCATCGAATTGATGAGGCGGCAGTCACACCATGGAGAAAACTGCGTCATCAAGACAAACGTTTTCAGCGCGCTCCCGGTCCGGTTGCCGAATCCCCCGCCGTGGTTTGATGCATCCACCGTCACCAACGGGCTTCTGTTCACTGCCGATGATTGGTTTTATGCCGTCGTCGACCTGGGCCGAGGGCGGCTCTATTATTATAACGGCGAATGAAGCGCCGAACACTGAAGGGACTCCGCCCCGGACGGCGACCGGAGAATCATCACAATGTATATGTTGTGCTGCTGGACCCGGCGGCCGGCAAACTCCGCACCGTCCGCGCTGCCAACCCAGGCCGTGACCCCAAGAAGCCCTGCGTCTATGTGGGGATGACCGGGCTGCCCCCGGAGGAACGGTTCGCCAACCACAAGGCCGGGATTAAAGCGGCGTCGGTGGTCAAACACCACGGCTTGCGCCTGTTGCCGGAGTTGTACGAGCACCTGAACCCGATGCCGTTCGAGGCCGCCGCTCAGATGGAGACGGACTTGGCGGAGGACTTGCGCCGGGCCGGGTACACGGTCACGGGCGGGCATTGAGCGGGGGACCGGGGCTGCAAATCGCCCGGAAGGGACTGATTTCCGATTTCAGACGCGTGACTCGCCCGGAGGCGGCGGGGTCCGCCGTACAACCAGCCACAGCACGAGGCCGGCACTGGCGCACGCCAGCGCCCCCAGGGCGATCGTCCAGGGCACGCCCACAGCCTGCGAGAGCAGGCCCGATTCGAGTCCCCCGAGGGGCATTAGGCCGCCTGAAATCGGCCTCGCCCTATCCCAGGCAGACATTGAAAAACCTCACGGAAGCGGCATAATGGCAGGCTGACAATGTCCAACTCGGTTTCCAGCCACCAGGACGAGGGCCGGTATTCCACCGGCGAACTTGTGCGCCGGCTGCTGGCCCTGGCGTGGCAGTTTCGCGGGGATTGCCTGGTTTCGATGGCGCTGAGTCTGGCGCTGCTGATGCTGGGGCTGGCGGGCTTGCAGTGGCTGGGGGTAGCGGTCGATGTCATCCGGCACGCCGTGGACCCGGCGCAGCGGGCGCCGGCCTTTCCGCTGGGCTGGAGGCCGCCGTTGAACTGGACGCCGCTGCAAATAGTGACGGCATTGTCGCTGGCCATTATGGTCCAGGCCCTGTTGCGCGCGGTGCTGACCTATCAATACAACATGGTCACCGCGCGGCTGACCCAGGGCAAGATCGTGCCGGACTTGCGCAGCCGCCTCTATGGGCGGCTCCAGGGCCTGAGCTTCCGCTTTTTCGATGTCCACGGCTCGAGCTCGATCTTCAACCGGGTGACCGGGGACGTGCAGAATACGCGGCTGTTCGTGGACGGGGTGGTGTTGCAGGGGATGAACATGGCGCTTACGCTGGGGGCGTACTTCGTGTTCATGTGGCGGATTCACTCGATGCTGACGGTGGCCTGCCTCTCGGTGACCGTCGGGCTGTGGTGGGTAACGCATTACTACTCGGGGAGGCTGCGGCCGGGCTACCTGCGCAACCGCGAGTTGTACGACCAACTGGTGCTCCTGTTCAGCGAGACTGTGCGCGGCATGCAGACCGTCAAGGGTTTCGCCGCCGAGCCGCACCAGGTCCGGCGATTTGAAGAAGCCAATGACAGAGTCTCACAGCAGCAGAAGCGCATCTTTCTGGACCTGTCTCTGTTCACGCCGCTGACCCAGTTGCTCTCGCAATTGAGCCTGGTCATCCTCTTTGCATACGGCGGATGGCTTTATGTGCAGGGCCGCATCCCGTTGGGCGGCGGGTTGGTGGTGTTTGCCGGCCTGTTGCAGCAATTCAACGGGCAGGTGGCCAACATCACCACCATCGCCAATTCCGTGCAGCAGAGCTTCACGGCCGCTCGGCGCGTCTTCGAGGTGCTCGACACGCCCTCGGAGGTCCGGAACCGGCCGGAGGCCGTCTCCCCGGGCCGGCTCACCGGGCAGATCGTTTTCCAGGACGTGACTTTCGGTTACACGCCCCAGGCCAGTGTGCTGGAGGGAATCTCGTTCGCGGCGGCGCCCGGCCAGGTCGTTGGCATCTTCGGAATGACCGGCTCGGGCAAAAGCTCGTTGCTGGGCCTGGTGCCGCGATTCTACGACCCGCAGCGGGGACGCATTCTGGCCGACGGGCGTGACTTGCGGGAACTGGATTTGGACGGTTACCGCCGCCAGATCGGAATCGTTTACCAGGAGAGTTTCCTGTTCTCCAACACGGTGGCTGCCAATATCGCCTTTGGCAACCCGCGCGCCACCCAGGCCCAAATCGAAGAAGCCGCCCGCGCAGCCTCGGCCCACGAGTTCATCCTGGCCTTGCCGCAGGGCTACGAGACCGTGCTGGGAGAAGCGGGGGCCGACCTCTCGGGCGGCCAGCGCCAACGGCTCGCCCTGGCGCGGGCCTTGCTGCTGCAACCGCCGATCCTGATCCTGGACGATCCGACAGCCTCGGTGGACGCCAAGACGGAACATGAAATCGTCTCCGCCCTCCGCCGCGCCATGGCGGGCCGCACTGCCTTTGTCGTGGCCAATCGGCTGAGTCTCTTGCGGCGGGCCGATGTCATCCTGGTGCTCGACAAGGGCCGCCTCATTCAAAGTGGCGCCCATGCCGAACTGGCGCGGGCGCCCGGCCCCTACCGCGAAACCGCGCTCCTGCAGCTTATGGACCTGGGGGAGGGGCCGAGCTAAGGCGATGAACAGGGTTTCAAATCCGCCCAATCGTGCCGCGCCTGGCGCTCCCCCGGACGGCGCGCGGGAGGCGATCACGTACTTTCGTCCGATGGAAGAGCGGGAGGCGGACCGGGCGCCGCTGAGCGGGGCGCTGATCCGGCGGCTGTTCACCTACACACGCCCGTATGCGGGGCGGCGCAACTGGCTGTTCGCTCTGACGTTGGCGCGGGGCCTGCAATTACCGGCCCTGGCGTGGATGATCGGCCAGACGATCAACGGGCCGATTGCCGGGCAGGACCTGCGCGGCATCTATCTCCACGCGGGGGTCTATCTGCTCCTGGTGCTGTTCATGGTCGGGACGCTGCACCTGCGCCAGCGCTTCGCCCTGGAGTTGGGCGAGGGCGTGGCTCACGACATGCGCTCGGAGCTTTTTGCCAAGCTCACCTCGCTGCCGATGGCCTTTTTCAACAAGACCAAATTCGGGCGCATCATCAGCCGTTTGACCGCCGACATCGAGAACGTGCGCGTGGCCGTGCAGGACGTGGCGTTTGTGGTGGCTATACAGGCGGTGCAAATGACGGTCGCGGCGGCCCTGATGGCCTGGTACAACTGGAAACTCTTCGCCCTGATGCTGGTCCTCGTGCCGGTGATTTGGGCCGTCAACAACCGTTACCGCCTCGAGGTCAGCCAACGGTTGCGAAGGCTCCAGGAGACCTGGAGCCGGCTGACCTCGACCCTGGCCGAGTCGGTTGGAGGCATCCGGGTGACGCAGGCATTCGTGCGCCAGGAGATCAACTCGGGGTTCTTCCGCAAACTGGTGAATCTGCACGGTGAAAACAACGTGGGCGTCGCGCGGGCCTCGGCGGTGTTCATCCCGCTGCTCCAGATGAAGAGCCAGCTTTTCTTGGGCGCCACCGTCCTGCTCAGCGGCTACGGGGCCCTGCGCTGGCAAGGCTGGCTCCACATGGAGGCGGGGGACCTGGTCATGTTCTTTTTCCTGGCGAACTTCTTTTTCGACCCGGTCCAGGTCATCGGCAACCAGTATAACCAGGCGCTGACGGCCATGGCCGGGGCTGAACGCTATTTCCGGCTCATCGATCTCAAAGCGGAGTGGCAGGACGCCCCGTCGGCCCGGCCGCTCCCGGCCATCCAGGGACGGGTCGAGTTCCAGCGCGTCTGCTTCGCATACGAACCGGGCCGGCCGGTGCTCACCGACATCAGTTTTGTAGCTGAGCCGGGACAGACTGTCGCCCTGGTCGGCCATACCGGCAGCGGCAAGACCACCGTGGTCGCCCTGCTCCAGAAACTCTACCTGCCCAGCCGCGGACGGGTCCTCCTGGACGGGCATGACCTGCGGGATGTGACCAGCAGTTCCCTTCATGCCCGGATGGGCAGTGTGCAGCAGAACAACTTCCTCTTTGCCGGGTCAATCAGCGATAACATCCGTTTTGCGCGGCCGCAGGCCAGTGACGGCCAAGTCCGGGCAACCTTGCGGGCGCTGGATTGCCTGGACCTGCTGCAGGAACTGCCGGCAGGCCTGGATACCCAAGTGGGCGAAAAGAGCGCCGCACTGTCGCTGGGCCAGCGGCAATTGATCTGCTTCGCCCGGGCGCTGCTGGCCGACCCGCGCATCGTGGTGCTCGATGAAGCCACCAGCGCCATCGATACGGTCACCGAGGCGCGCCTGCAACGGGCATTGGAAGTCCTGCTGCGCGGGCGCACGGCCTTTGTTGTGGCCCATCGCCTGAGCACCATCCGCAAGGCCAGCCTGGTCCTGGTGCTGCACCAGGGCCGCATCGTCGAGGGCGGCACCCACCGCTCCCTTCTCGAGGCCGGCGGCGCCTATGCCCGCCTGCACGACGAGTTCATCAGGGGCCGCTGATCCGCAACGGACGGGTAGGGCGCGGCGGGCGCAGGACAACATTCTTCGTTTTCTTCGTTTCCTTGGTGTACACCATTCGCATGCACCCACTTTTCAAGAAAGCTGATGAGTTGAGCCACCTTGCCATTGGCGCGGCCATAGAGGTTCACCGCCTCAAGGGACCGGCTTTGATCGAAAGCATCTACGAACGATGTCTGATGCGCGAGTTGGACTTGCGCAAGATCGCAGCGGTCAATCAGCGCCTCGTCAAAATCGAGTACAAGGGGCTCGTATTTGAGGAGCCGTTGCGGTTTGACGTTCTTGCCGAGGATTGTCTGCTGCTGGAGCTTGACAGAAGGAAACGGAGCCAACGAAGGTGCTTCCCCAGCATATATGTGGCTATATAAAAGTGAGGCAAAAAGGCCGGACAATCAGGGCGTGTGAAGAATTCTGTCCTGCGCCTGGCGCGGCTCCGCCGCGAGATTCACCTTGCCTTGCGGACCACCCCGGCGCAGGCTGCCGGAGTCGAGCAGAGCATCCGGACCGTTGCGGACCGAATCGAAGCCTGTGGCGAAATGGAGAGAAAGAAATAGCGCCGTGCAGCCCGATCTATTTGAGCGCGGGGACCCGGTGGTTGTCGTCAACGCCTTTGATCCAAAGGCCCGCGCAATTCTAGTTCACGGGGACACGCTTGAAAAACTTCGCGGATTGCCAAACGGTTGCGCCAAGCTGGTCGTTTCCTCGCCGCCGTACAACATTGGGAAGGAGTATGAGGCCCGCAAGGAGCTTGAACATTACCTGCAAAGCCTCCAACCAATTCTCACCGAGTTGGGCCGTGTCTTGTCCGACGGCGGTTCCCTTTGCTGGCAGGTTGGAAACTACGTCGAGGACAGCGAGATTTTTCCCCTGGACGTGTTTTTCTATCCAATTTTCAAGGACCTTGGCCTGCGCCTCAGAAACCGCGTGATTTGGCATTTTGAGCACGGCCTGCACTGCTCGGTCCGGCTTTCCGGCCGCTACGAGACCCTGCTCTGGTTCACTAAGGGCGACCACTACACGTTCAATCTGGACGCCATCCGTGTGCCGTCCAAGTATCCGGGAAAGACGATCTTCCGGCCAGGCCCGGATTATGGGAAGCCGAGCGGCAATCCTCTGGGCAAGAACCCAAGCGATGTCTGGGAATTGATGGTTCACGAGTGGGAAACCGGCTTGTGGAACATTCCAAACGTCAAAGCCAATCATCCCGAAAAGACCCTTCATCCCTGCCAGTTCCCAATTGAACTGGTTGAGCGTTGCGTGTTGGCCTTCACCGAAGAGGGCGATTTGGTTTTGGACCCGTTTGCCGGTGTCGCCTCAGCGTTGTTGGCGGCCCTGCGCCACGGGCGGCGGGCGATGGGGATCGATAGGGAAGCCAGGTACATCACCGAAGGGCAAAACCGCATCCGGCAGCTTTGCAACGGGACCCTGCCCCGCCGCCGGATCGGCAAGCCGATTTACCAGCCAACCGGGCGCGAGAAAGTTTCCCAAATTCCCGAGCAATGGAGGACTAAATGAGGATTGCTGGCGAAAACTCGGGATGGAGGTCCAGCGGGGCAGGTATGCGTTCATGGTTTACAATGTGGCCGCCAACCAGCACCCACCACGATGCAACTCGTGAAACGGTAGCTGAGCTTCGCCGCTTTGAGGGATGGGGTTTCCGCCCGAGACCTGCGCCGAAACGGCCACGCCGCCCTGCGGCTGGTTAGCTGAGTTCAGCGCGAGATAATAGCGATATGCCGTGCCGCCGACTTCAACGGTCGTCGTGCTTGGATTCACATCCGGCGCCACGCTCCAGGGGGCGAGCATTCGTACAGCCAAACCTCCTAGCGTCCAGTTCATTGTCTTCATAAGGTCGTCGGTCCTTCCAGCGCCGGAGCGCCGGTTTCCAAACCGGCTTTGCGCGGGCGATGGGCGGGAACTGGCGGCGTTGTTTTCATCGTTCGGACTAAGCCGGCAACATGCCGGCGCTCCGGAGCGCCGGTTTCCAAACCGGCTTTGCGCGGGCGATGGGCGGCAACTGGCGGCGTTGTTTTCATCGTTCGGTCGAAGCCGGCAACATGCCGGCGCTCCGTGGCGCAACCTCTCATGGGTTGTTGGGTTTGTTCGGCTGCGCGGGTCTCGGCGCTGGCAACCTGCCGTACTGGTCCCGAAATCGGGCGCTGCTCCACTCCCAGGCATTCGCGGCGCGCACCAGGTTGGCCTTCAGAGGATTCGCCTCGACGTACCGCACGGCCTTTCGCAGTTGTTCGTCGTCCCGGAGGCGCGTATCCCAATACTCACGCTCCCAAAAGACGCCGCTCCGCCCCAGCAACGTGTTCGCCTCACGGGCCGCAAATCCCTTCCAGCTTTTCAGGAGCCGAGTCAGCGGCACCCGCCAAATCTCTACCACCACGTGGACGTGGTTGGGCATCACCACCCACCCTTTCAGCCGATACCGTTCGCCGTCAAAGAACCGCAGGGCACGCTGGGTCAACTCCGCGATGCAAGGCTGCCGCAGCCAGCATTCGCCCAAGCCACGATCCAGGTACGCTTCCAACTCCACCCGCCGCCTCCGGTCGTCCTCGATGCGCAACAGGGCCTCCCACTCGCTTCGGCGGTTTGCGGGCATGGAATCGTGCAGGCGGAAGGTGACGATTTGCGTGACGCCTGGCGCGTCATGGTGCGGCAAGTATCCGCGCTGGTGCCAGCCGAGGAAGCCTTGCGCTTTCGCTTCATCGTCCAGCGGTTCCGCCCAGGCCTGCTTGCCCTCGACAAGTTGGTGAAGCCCCGGATTGTAAGGCGGTCGCGAGCGCCGGGAGCGGCGGCTTGCAGCCGGCTTACCGGCTCCCGAGTCCGGGAATGGATCGGATTCCGAATCGCGTTGCT
>Ga0326728_10007972_pt1 | contig 26669 bp, 20 predicted proteins | sample MB3enrmetagenome_FD_207602 | JGI IMG/M metagenome (GOLD analysis project Ga0326728, IMG submission 207602) | Lab enriched peat soil microbial communities from McLean, Ithaca, NY, United States - MB31MN | ecosystem: Environmental > Terrestrial > Soil > Wetlands > Peat | place: USA: New York...
CGAACGGTTCCTCTGATAGGCGCAAGCACAGATAATGGTTATATAATACATTCTGTGGCACGTAACTTCTTCTGGTGTTGAAGTTTAAGGGATATTGTCCCACGTAAGTAGGAAAGTCGGGCTAGAGTCTTGAAGACTCTAAGCTCTTTGAATCAGTTCGATCAAAAGCCCATTCGTCGAGCGCGGGTGGATGAAGACAACCTTCGTGCCCGAAACCGATGCCGGCTCGTCGCTCGAGAATTGCACCCCGAGGGCTCTCAAGCGCACCATTTCTTCTTCCAAGTCGGAAACCTGAATAGAAATGTGGTGCAGCCCCCCTCCGCGTTTTTCGACAAACCTCTGAATCATCCCCTGCGCCCCGACAGGCTCGATGAGTTCAACCGTCACTTCGGCTTTCGAGACCAGGGTTGATTTGAATCCCGCTTCCGGCTCTGTGCGCGATTCCGCAATCTCAAATCCGAACAATTTGGAAAGCAATGAGAGGGTTTCATCCGTGTTTTGAACAACCAGACCCACGTGATCCAATTTCTTAATCATGACGCCCACCCTTTCAAAGTTCGCAGAGCTCTATTAAAACCCCTCCAGTGGTCTCGGGGTAGAAGAAGGCGATGCGTCCGTGTGCGCCCGGCCTGGGACAGCCTTCGATCATTTTCGCCCCGCTCCGCTCAAAATCGCGGATGGAGGCCTCGAGATCGTCCACCTCAAAACAGAGATGGTTGATCGCCCCCTTTTGCCCGCGCACCACACGTGAAACCGGATTGTCCCCTTTGTCCGGCTTGGTGTGGTGCAGGACTTCGATGGCAGTGTCTCCGATGGACAGAAAGCCGATCCGCAGGTCCATCGGCCTGTCTTCCTTGATCTCCGAACAGGCAAGCCCGAAGCCCTTGAATTTTTCGATCGCCTGATCAAAGTCCTCCACCATGACCCCGATATGGCGAAGTTTTTTCAGCATTGTCCCTCCGCTTTTACCCCTTTTGGTTTCCGACGATGCAGACGCTTCCGATGCCGGTTCCGGCGTTACCTCCCAGGTTGTGCGTCAAACCCAGGCGGGGGTTTTTCACCTGCCGGGGTCCCGCCTTTTGCTGGAGCTGTTTGTAGACTTCGTACATCATCCGGAGCCCGCTGGCGCCCAGCGGATGGCCGAAACACTTCAGTCCTCCGTCAGTGTTGACCGGAAGATCGCCCTTCAGGGTAAACGCTCCGGCATTGATGTCGTCCTGAGCTCTTCCTCTTGCGCTAAATCCAAGATCCTCGTACACGATCATTTCGTGGATTGTGAAGCAGTCGTGCACTTCGGCAATACTGATCTCCTTGCGTGGATTTTTGACGCCCGCTTCCTGATAAGATTTCCTGGAAGCGAGGACGTTCTCTTCAATGTGCACAAAATCATAGTCCTGCCTGATCGCGCCCTGGCGGGCCCCGACGCAGATATTCAAGGCCTTCATGTAAATCGGATCCGCTCTGAAGTTTTTGGCCAGATCGGCGCGGGTCACAATTGCCGCGGCCGCCCCGTCACTCACGCCGCAACAATCGAAAAGACCGAGAGGCCAGGCCACGATCGGCGCTTTGACCACCTGTTCGACGCTCAGCTCGTTTTTAAAATGAGCTTTGGGATTCAGGGTGCCATTGTGGTGGTTCTTGACTGCGATTTCCGCAAGAAGCCTCTTCCCTTCCTCAGGCGCCAGCTTGTAGTCATTGAAGTAGCGCGTGGCCATGTAGGCAAACGATGCCGGCGCACTGTATCCCGGTCCGATGCCCGATGTCCCGTCCAGGTTGTCGCCGACAATGCTTGGGCCTTTAACCCCGGTCGTACCGGAATCCTTCAATTTTTCCACTCCGATGGCCAACGCGATGTCGCAAGCGCCCGCGATAATGGCATAGCTTGCGGCCCGGAGAGCCTCCGTCCCCGTGGCGCACATATTTTCCACCCTGGTCATCGGGATATACTGCAGCCCCAGGGGGGACAGGGTGATAGCGCTCAATCCGGAGAACACGGTTCCTATCCAGGCTGCCTGGATGTCTTTGGGTCCGATCCCTGCGTCCTGGAAGGCTTCAAAGGCTGCTTCCACCAAGAGGTCTTCCACGCCTGCATCCCAGCGCTCTCCAAATTTGCTGCAACCCATCCCCACGATGGCGATCTTGTCTTTCAGACTTTCCATTTTCGAATCCTCCTCGAGCGGCCGGCCCTACTCCACGATCGGTTTCGCTTTCCAGAAGTAATTGTTGATCCCCTGTCCCTGGGACATTTTTCTGTATGTCATTTCCACCGGCATGCCGATCCTGACCTTATCCAGGTCGTAGTCCGTCAGTTCACAGATCAGCCGGCCCCCTTCGTCAAAATCCACCACCCCGTTCAGACCGGGAGGATTTTTGGTCGGTTGCAGCTGGTCGATGGCATAGCTGAACAACTTTCCCCTTTTGTCGGAAAACCGGTAGTTTTCGAAATGATCTTTGGATTGGCACACGGCGCAAATCCTGATCGTTTGGCCGATCGGGTGAAGTTGGGGGGTGCCGCAATCCTTGCATCGGACCCCGTACAGCGCCGCAATGCTTCTTCGTTCTCTCCACCGGCTTACCAGGGATGGCTCCGGACGTGTGGGAAGGCTGGACGCTTCAACCTGGACAAGGTTCCGCCAGTCGAGATATTTGCCGTAAGCAATGTATGATTTTTGCGCCAGCCTGTCTTTCATGGTGGGCTTCGCACGAGCCCGTGCGACGTTTTGCGTAGTACGCAGCGCAAAAACATCACAGCCATCCCCGTAGGTGGCGAAAAGTATCCGCTCGCCGGGCGCCGCTTCCTCCAGCGCGGCGACGAGCATCAGGAATGCTGCCGCGGTTCCGGCATTCCCGATCGAGGCAAAGAGCGGATCCTGGACCTGCCCTTTTTCAAAGCCCAGCTTTTTTGCCAGCTCCGCATGCTCCCGAACGCCCGAGGCATAAAAGACGAACCGGGAGAAGTCGCGAGGAACGGTCCCGCACTTTTTCATCAGCCCGGAAACGGCTTCCTGCAACGTCGGCACATAGCCCACCACATCGATAAAGCGTCCTTCAGCAGATTGAGTGAAATCGTCCTTGGCCGTTCTCCAGACATCGGTAAAGTCGCTCGAGATCGAACAGCACTCCTCGATTTCCGCAAGAGGGCGATCGTCTCCAATCACGATGGCGGCCGCTCCATCCCCGAGAAGCTGCTCAAATCTTCCCTGTGGAGCACCCATGCGGGAATCGGACACGGCCACCAGGACGCTTTTCGCGGAGCCGCTTTTAACCGCATCCAGGGCCGCTCTCATCGCGATTGATCCGGATCTCAGAGAATTCGTGAAATCGGCGGTGAGGGTTTCCCTCTTCAAATCAACAGCGCTTGCGATGATCGCAGACCCCTGCTTTTCCCGATACGGGTTTGTCGTGGTCGCCAAATAGAGAGCATTCACCTCCACTTCATCACGGCTCAGGCAATCCAGGGCAGCGGCCACGGCCATCGTGATGGTGTCTTCATCATAGCCGGCCACCGCCTTCTCTCCCCCTGCTCCCTTGATGCGCCAGAATTTTGTTATCTCCTCGACATTCAGCCTGTATTTAGGGATACAAGCTCCGATTGACGTGATTCCGATCATCTCTCCTCCTCTTGTAGGAGCTACAATTCAATCTCTTTCAAATCAGGCGATACAAGCATTTTCGGCTCCGTGCGCGCCTGTACCTCTTCAACCGTCCATCCCGGAGCAGTCTCGCTCAGGACCAGGCCTTCCGGCGTCACGTGTATAACCGCGATATCGGTAACGATGAGCTTTACGCAATGCGCGGCGGTCAGGGGATAGCTGCATTTTTTTAGGATTTTGAGCTGTCCCTTCGGCGTGGTGTGTTCCATTGCCACAATGATTCGCCCGCAACCCCCGGCCAGGTCCATTGCGCCGCCGATGTTTCCGATTCCCCTTTCCGGAAACGTCCAGTTGGCAAGGTCGCCCTTTTCCGAAACCTGCAGGGCCCCCAAAACCGAGGCATCGATGTGTCCACCCCTGATCATGGCGAATGAATCGGCGTGATTGAAGAAGCTCATGCCGGGCAAGGGAGAAAAGGGTATTCCATTGGCGCCCAGATAATACGGCTTCTGCTCATCTTCGGTGGGAACACCGCCGAAGCCGAGGACGCCGTTTTCAGCGTGGAATGTCACGTTCCGGCCTTCCGGGACGAAGTTTGCGGCGAGGGCCGGGATTCCGCCGCCGAGGTTCACCACCGCGCCATCTTCAAATTCCCTGGCAACCCGGAGAGCGATGGTCTGCCTGTCCAGCCGTTCTTTCATGGCGTTGCCTCCCTTGGATTCTCCACGATGCGATCGACAAATATTCCCGGCGTAACGACAGTTTCCGGATCCATCTCTCCGGGTGCGACGATTCGCTCCACTTCCACAATGGTGATCTTTGCCGCCGTGGCCATAATCGCGTTGAACGATCTCATGATCCCGCGATAGACGAGATTGCCCATTGTGTCGGCGCACCAGGCTTTGATCAAGGCATAATCCGCACGCAGGGCAAATTCAAGCAGCATTTCCCGGCCATCGATCACCCGCTTCTCTTTCCCGTTCTCAATCAGAGTCCCTGCGCCCGTCGGGGTATAGAAAGCTCCCACTCCGGCACCGCCCGCCCGAATTCTCTCTGCCAGTGTCCCCTGGGGGACATACTCGAGTTCCACTTGTCCGGCGAGGTACTGTTTCTCGAACGCGCTGGGCTTCGAGGTAACCAGGGAGGCGGGGACGCTGCAGATGGCTTTCTTGATCTGCCTGTTTGCCACCAAGATTTCCTCATCGACAAAAGGCTTCCCCCCGAGGGACCCGATACCGAGCGAGCCGCTGCCTCCGGCGCCGTTCACGATCATGGTGAGGCCCTTCGCGCCCCGGTCCCTCAATGCCCTGATGAGGTTCTGCGGCTTATCGGCTGCATGCCCAAAGCCACCGATCATGACGGTCGACTCGTCAGGGATGTCGGCGACCGCCTCGCGAAAGCTGGCAAAAACCTTGTTTTTCATTGAAACCTCCAGACCGCCCTGCGGGCGCTTTTCTTACGCTTCCCTGGCTTTGATATAGTGCTTGATATAGACGATGATGGCGAGGGAAATTGCGGCGACGAGCGCCAGGAAATACCATCCCGCCGTGTAGCTTCCCGTCCAGTCTTTGAGCCAGCCAAGCGTTTGAGGACCGGCGAAGCCGAATATCCCCGGACCCAACGAAACCACTCCCATGACATTGCCCATCTCCCGCCCTGAGACAAGCTCGGCGGCGAGAGAAAAACATTGCTGGGCGGCCGACAGCCCCACGGAGAGCACGAGGGCTGAAGAAATCCAGAAGAGCGGCAGGCTGGTGCTATTCATGCACAGGGAGGCGGGGACGAGGATAACCATCATGAGGCCCATCACGTTCCATCGGTTGAACCGGTCCATGAGGTAGCCGAAAAACATGTTGGCGCAGATCGCGACGACAAAGCCTGTACTGAGAATCTGGGCCGCGGCAGCCATGTCTTTCCTGCCGAAAACCATTTCCACCGCCCCTGGAATGAACCAGTTGGAGCTGAAGTATCCCACTCCGACGATCCCCTCCAGCACGGCAAGCGCCCAAACCACCGGGTTCCGGAAAACACTGACCGATGGCAGGGGGGGGGCGACGGACTGTTTCCTCTCGGGCCTGCGGTCAACGCGGGGCTCGTCAGGACCAGAGCGAACCCTGTAAAAAAAATAAAAAATGCAGGCACCGAGGAGCGCGACCCCCGCGAAAGCCAGAATGCCGTTGCGCCAGCCGAACCTCTCTCCGATGGCACTGCCGAAAGGCGCGCCGACGGCCGTGCCGCATGCGGTGATCGCGCCAATGATCCCCATAGACCGGCTTCTCAGATAGGGGGGGGCCGCAAGGGCGATCGCGGTCATCACGCAGACAAAGGCCGGCCGGTAGCCGAGCAGCCACAGGGCACGCCCGGCAAAAGCCGTCGGAATGCTCCAGACGCGGCTGAGCACAATCAAGCCGGCCATGACGACAAGAAGGCCCGCAGTCAGAACCCTCTTTTCACCAAAGCGCTTGGCGAGCATCCCTCCGGGCACGCTGAGGAGCAGCGCGGAAAGGCCATACATTCCCGTAAAAGTTCCGTACAGGGAGGCGCTCATTTTGAATTCTTTTTGGGCTTCCTTCAGCAAGGGAGAAGACCCGAGGTTCGACATCTGCAGCGCCATCATCGCCAGAACCGTCGCAACGAAAGGGACGATCCAGCCCGAGGTTGCTTCCCCAACAACCTCCTTCTCGGTCATCGTCTGTTGCATTCGACAAACCTTTCAGATGCCGGATGTCGCTCCTGCGTCCAGCATCCAGTCAAATCGTCCCGAGGGCTTTCAGAACTTTGTCGGGAGTGATGGGAAAATCGAGGATCCATTTGCCGATCGCGTTGTAAACGGCGCCGGCAAGAATCCCGGACAACGCGGCGCTGACATTCTCACCGATGCCGCACGAACCGTAGGAGGAATATCCGAGATGACTTTCGTGGAGGAGACACTGGATGACAGGGTAGTCGTTCATGGTCCCCAGGCGATATCCGATGTGATCGTAGTTGAGTCCCACGCCGGTTCGCGGGCAGCAGATCTTTTCCTCAGTCGCATTACGTCCCAAAGCCATGTAGGCTCCGCCGTACTGTTGCCCCTCAGCTCCCCTCCGGTTGAACACGTGGCCCACGTCATTGACGCATACAAGACTGACTACCGTGACTTCGCCTGTCTCCGTATCCACTTCAACCTCAATAAAGTGGGCCTGCCTGCTCATCATGTACAGTCGGGGGTCCGGCTTCCCTTCCGAGGTCAGACCGCTGATTTCGGGGATGACAGGATGGGCGATCGCCGGATCCGAATTCCAAAAGGCATTCGCTATCTCGGTCACTGTTTTGCTGTTCGCTGGATCGGCCTTTTCGAACACTCTGCTGTCTCTGATGTCCAGGTCTTCGGTTCTCTTGCCCGGAAAGAAGGCCGGTTCCTTGTGTCTCGGCATGACCGCGTAGCCTAAAATCTTGCTCTTGAGTTGTCGGGCGGCGACGATCAGCTGCGGTGTTGTGCTGATGGTACCGTAGGATCCCCCCGGCTCGGCAAAGTGATACACGTGGTTGTCGGAGCGTCTTTCCTGTATTACGGTATCTTCGAATCGCAGTCCCATCTCCGCAGCGACGCAACGCCGATACCCCGACTCAGTATCGACTCCCGGATCGCAGCGCATGCCCACAATCGCCACCTTCCCGTCGCGAAGGATCAGGCAGGCATATCCGTCAGCCAGGATTCCTCTAAGCCCCACCCCCCATTCGTTGATCGACATGAATCCCAGGCCGTGCATTCTCTGGTTCGACAGCTTCTTCGTTGCGGGAGGATGCCATTTCCGCTCCCAGCCTATGGCTGCTTTGCCCCGGTCGATCACTTCTTTGAGACTGTGTCGTTGCGGAAATCCATTATCCTTCTGGTACTGCGTGACCCAATCCCAGGGGTGCCCGCCGCATCCATCGTTCTTTAAGGCCACCTCGGTCGGGTCGAGGCCGAACTCGGCGGCGACGCGGTCAAACATGATGTTATGCGGCACACAGGCCGGGGCTCCGTGTCTTACGCTTTCCAGAAATCCTCTATTGGTGAACGCCCATTGCTGGGTGCTGCGCACATTGCGGATCGTCGTGCATTCGGGAGTCTTGTCCTTCGCGGGATTTCTGATCCCGACCATGTTCCAGTGGTATGCGGTGATGGTGCCGTCCCTCTTGGCGCCGACCTTGCAGGTATACACGCCGGCGTCATCGCTGCCACAATAGAAGCTGCTCTCATCATAGAGGAGCTTCACCGGTTTCCCTTTCGCTCTTTTCGACAGTTTGACGGCAAGCCGGATGAAACTGTAGGAATAGGCAAGCCATGATAAACCGCCGAAAACCGATCCCTGGAACGGATAGGTCAGGGTTGTTTTGCTCCAGTGCGCGAGCGGCGGATGCGGGTCGCTTCGGTGAGCGGGTTTACTGTCGGGATCGACTTTTGGCCTGGAGGCCTCGTCGCGGCCGACCATGTCCCAGGCCTGGGCAATCGTGTTCTCCGAGCTGAGGGTCTCCGACATGTCGTGTTGATGGTGAAGCCAGAGGTCCAGGAAATCTCCCCGCCACTGCGCGATACAGACCATCGGCTCGACGCCCGCCGGGGAATTTACAGCCCGCTTGATCTTGTACTCGACGACCTTATCGGCTGCGGCGAACCCTTTTTCGACATCGCCGGTTTCGAATTCCTCCGTTTGGACCGTGTTCGGTTCTCTCGCGGTGGGATCCAGGCGTATCACCTCGGTCATTATCTTGGGCGCGTCGGGCTTCAGCGCCTCCTCCATGTCCAGCAGGAACGGCTGCTCTTCCCACTTTATTTCGAGGATTCTCAAGGCCCGGTCGCAAATTTCCTCGCTGTCGGCGATGACCGCAACACCCATCGGGTGTTGATAGAAGTCGCTGGTCCCGGGAAGAGTCAGAATGTTGTATCTGCTGGCGCTGGAGCATCCCGTGACGCTGTCCGTGGAAATATCCGGATCATCAAACCTGAGTATGTCCCGAACGCCGGCGAGCGCAGCGGCCTTGTTCGTATCGATGCTCGTGATCCTGGCATTCGCGTGAGGCGACGTGAGTATCTTGGCATAGAGCATGCCGGGCAGGCTTATGTCCCGGGTGTAGATCGCTTCTCCGCTTACCCTTTCGTAGCCGTCCTGGCGGGACTGGTCACGGTGGGTTTCTTCATCTGCCTCCGGCGCTTTCCAAGTCCAGGGGCGAAACGGTTCGGTATCCGCCATTATCCAGTCCCTCCTCACTTGACGCACGGGCCAGTCTGGAAAAAAGCAAAACGCAACAGCTTCCACAAATTTTCACGGATTCTAACAGAAACGATAACCAGTGTAATCTGTGAAATCCGTGGCGCTCGGCTTTGGCCTTTTTTATTTACATTGATACCCCGATATGGCATGGTAATTGACTTGAGAAACATCATGACCAAGAGCCTTACCGAAACCGTCATTGGCATCGCCATTATCATCATTTCCGGGATATCGCCCGGCGGATAGAGAGGCTTGCAAAGGTGCATGCACCAAGCCCTCATCCGCCAGCCGGGTGAGGGCTTTTTTGTTATAGGGAGCTCGGAGACTATGAAGATACAGATCTATGACACCACGTTGAGGGATGGGACGCAGGGGGAGAGCGTAGCTTTCTCCGTGCAGGACAAACTCAGGGTGGCCCGGAAACTGGATGAGTTCGGGGTCGACTACATCGAGGGCGGGTGGCCGGGATCTAACGAGAAAGATGCCGAGTTCTTCCAGCGCGCCGCGTCCCAGAAGTGGACTTCGGCGAAGATTTCAGCCTTCGGAAGCACGGCTCTGGCGAAAAACCTTCCTGAAACCGATGACAATCTCAATGCGCTGCTCGAAGCGGCAACCCCGGTCGTCACGATTTTCGGAAAGTCCTGGGATTTCCACGTTCACACCGCCTTGAGAATACCTCTCAGCAGAAATTGTGAATTGATTCGCGCTTCGGTCGCCTATCTCAAATCCAAAGGAAGAGAAGTCATTTATGACGCGGAGCATTTTTTCGACGGCTTCGCCGCCAATCCCGAGTATGCGCTGCAAACACTGCGCGCCGCCGAGGAAGGGGGCGCCGATCTCATCGCGCTGTGCGATACCAACGGAGGAAGCCTGCCGGCCCAATTGCAGACGGCCATCCGCCGGGTTCAGGCCTCGCTCAAGCTGCCTTTGGGGATCCACTGCCACAACGATTCCGAACTCGCGGTCGCGAATTCGCTGGCGGCCGTAGACTGCGGGATTGTTCACGTGCAGGGAACCATGAACGGCTACGGAGAACGCTGCGGAAATGCCAACCTGTGCTCGGTGATTCCAAACCTGGAAATCAAGATGGGGCACAGCACCATCGGCGCCGATCGCCTCAAGCTCCTCTCCAGCACTTCCAGGTTTGTCAGCCAGATTGCCAACCTGCCGCACCGCAAGGATCTCCCTTTTGTCGGTGAGAGCGCCTTCGCCCACAAAGGCGGAGTTCACGTCAGCGCCGTGATCAGAGATGCTGCCACCTACGAACACATGACGCCAGAAAAGGTCGGCAATGCGCGCCGCGTCCTGGTTTCGGAGCTCTCGGGCAAAAGCAACCTGATGTACAAAGCGCAGGAGATGAGTTTGGACATTGCCGAGCACGACGAAAAACTCAGGCCTGCTTTGAACCGGATCAAGAAGCTCGAAAACGAGGGCTACGAGTTCGAAGCCGCGGAGGCCTCCGTGCGGGTTCTCATGGAAACAGCACTGAACGGGGAAAGGGAATTCTTCAAAATCGACAACTTCCGGGTCATGACCGACATGCACCGGACCGGGGAAGTGACTTCGGAGGCAACCGTCAAAATAAGAGTGGGTGACCGGTCGGTCCACACGGTCGCGGAAGGGGACGGTCCCGTGCACGCCCTGGATAAGGCGCTCCGCCTGGCGCTAAACCAGTTCTTTGAGCCGTTGCGGTGCGTGCACCTCACCGATTACAAGGTAAGGGTCCTGGAAGGAACCCAAGGCACCGGCTCCAAGGTGCGGGTGCACATCCAGCAGAGTGATGGAGAAGAGAACTGGACCACCGTCGGAGTTTCAGAGAACATCCTCGAGGCGAGCTATCTGGCGCTTGCGGACGGAATCAGGTACAAGCTTCTGAAGGACAAAGACAACACCGATTAATGATTGAGTCGCGAATTTTGGCGGACATGGACGGGTCAGAGTTGTCGCCAGCGGTGATCAGCGGTTCAGTCAATCCTTGGGTTTGGGCTCCAGGATCCCCATGGCCCGGTCTCTCTCGACGAGAGCTTTGGCATAATTGGCCCGAGCCTGAACTTCAGCAAACTGGGCGGAGCTGTAATCCCGCTGGCGCAGTATCACTTCATACGGGATCGTAACCCCTTCCAGCAGTCTTGCCTCCTCGGCTGCAAGCGACTCACCGCTCAATTTTGTGGCTTTCTGGGCCGCCTCGACCTGCGCCCTGGACTGAACCAATCCTATGATGGCGTTCCGGACATCCAGCGCAATGCGGTTGCGGGTAGCCTGCAGATTCGTTTCGGTCTGCTGCCTTTCCAGCCTTGCTCTGTAGAGATCCGATTCCGCCGCACGATTCCGGATGATGAGGTTAAAAGAGAAACCGACCGAATATTCCGGATAACTCCAGCTTCCCACCTGTCGCAGCGCCTGGGAGATACCACCCCGGAGCACGCCGGAGTTGATCGTCTCGTTTCCGTAAAGGCCTGCGCTGCTGAGATTGGCAAAAAAGAGCAGGGACGGCTTTAGAAGGTCCTTTTCATAGGTAACGGCAATGTCTTGAGTCTGAAGGTTGACCTCCGCCTGGCTTATTTCCGGTCTGTTGCGCATCGCCAGCGCCAGCGCCTCGTTTGACTTCGGTATGTCACTAGCTTTCGGGTCCGGCAACGCATCCGTCGGTTCGATCTGTACAGGGCCCAGCACCTCGGTCAAGTTCTTGCTGATAATATTTTTCAGATCGACTTCGCTCATCTCGAGTGCGGTCTGGGCGGTTACAAGATCCAGCTGCCGCGCGGCGACCTCCGATTCTCCGGTGATGACGTCCAGGCCAGATGCGGTTCCTATCTCTTCTTTTTGCTTGTTCTCCTCCAAAAGGCGCTGTGCGACCTGAAGCGATTGCTCTGCAACCCGGAGGTTTTCGCGCGCCGCAACCAGGTCCCAGTATGCATTCTGCGCCTGGGCCAGCGTCGTATTGACCTGCAGCCGCACGATCTCCTTCATGATGCCCTCTTCGTTCCTTGCGACATCAATGAAGCGCCGGCCCACGTTCCTGCCGAATCCGCTCAGCAGGTTTTGCGTGAAGCTGAATGAAAGCTGCGAAACAAAGTCGGGATTGTAGATAAGAAACAGCTGCGTGGAATTTTGGCGCATGTTGTTGAAAGAGATGCTGATGCTCGAACCATTGGTAAAGGCCTGGGAAAAACGCGCCTGCAGCGCCGTCGACTCCGTACTGACTTTTGACAGGCCGGAGACAATCGTCGAGTTCAATGGGCTATCGGTTTGATCCACGCTGAAACCGAGTGCGATGGACGGGTCATAACTGCCGCGGGCGATCCCAAAAACCTGCCGGGCTCCGCCCGTGATCCCGCCGAGATTTCCGAAGCCCACGAACCCTCCAGAGCCCCCCCCGACGCTTGTTCCGATCGCGCCGGCGAACAGACTGGTCGGGATCTGGACGCCTGCGCCTCCTCGAGGCGCCCCACCTCCCTTGACTCTCAACATGTCGGTCTGGGCATAGAAGGCGCTGTTATGGGAGGACACGATGTCGAGATTATTTTCAGTGACCGCGGCCTTCAACTGAGAAAGGGAAATTCGAATTTTTCCCCCCTGGATCATTTGCGAGAGATTTGCCGAATTTGCAAGGTCCACCTTGGGGATTTTCTGCGTCGCGTAAGGCTTATAAAATCGAGGAAACCACTCGGGGTTCCGGCTGAGATCCGGCTGGTTGTTGAATGCCTGGCCAGCGGCAGGAGCGGCAAAACCTGCCAGCAAAACAACGATGCAACAAAGTTTGGCGGGAAAGCGCATTACTTGCCCTCCCCGGATCCGCGGAGACTAAATGGGGTCACCAGAGTTTTTGAAACCCGGCCTTTCAAGGCGTCGGAGTATTCGATCCCATTTTGATCCAGCGTGATTCCCCGGGCGCGGTCCATCTCCACTAAAGCCTTTGCGTAAGTGGCCCTCGCCGCAACTTCCGCCTGTTGCGCGGTGATGAAGTCACGTTCTCGCAAGATCACCTGGTAGGACGTCGATGCGCCGGCTTCCAGCTTGCTCTCCTCCCCTTCCCAGATCTCGCGCGCAAGGGAGGAGGCTTTGTGCGCCGCTTCCACTTGCGCCTTTCCCTGGATCAGGCCGATGATGGCTTTCTGCACCTCCATCGCGATGGTATTGCGTGATTGCTGCTGAGTGATCAGCAGTTGATTGTGCTCGAGCTGAGAGCGGAGATTATCAGCCTGGGCGGTGCGGTTGCGGAGAGGAATGTTCATGCTGCCCCCCCCGGCGTACTCAGGATAACTGCCGTTGAAGCTCTGCCCGAAAGAGTCGAGCATCCCGGAACTATTCTGTGCCGAGGTCCCCTGCAGTCCGGATCCCGCATAAAAACCAAAAACCGAAAGGCTCGGCTTCAGTGCCTTTTCGGTAAACTGATCCGAAATATCTTGGTTCCGCAGATTGATATCGGCCTGCCTCAGTTCGGGCCGGGTCTCCATCGCCTTGGCCAGGGCAGTCTTCGCTTCCGGAATGTCTGCGGGGGCCGGCTCCGGCATTCGATCCGCAATGACAATGCGAGCCGCATCCAGTTCAGGCCCAACTTTCTTTACCAGCATGTTCTTAAGAGTGGCTTCCTGGAACTCCAGGTTCGTGGTCGCCACAGTCAGGTCCCGAACCCGCGACGCAACCTCGGACTCCGCCGAAGTGACATCCAAGGGAGACATGGTGCCGATTTCAAGTTTTGCCTTGTTGTCCTGGCAGAGCTGCTCGGCGACTGCCAGCGCCTGCTGGGCAACCCGAACGCTTTCCTGGAAAGCGGCAAGATCCCAATAAGCATTTTCAACCGCAACCACCGTGGTGATCACTTGCAGCCGGAAAACGTCCTCGGCGACTTTTATATTGTTCCGAGCAACGATGATGTACCGCTCGTTGTAAAGCCGTCCCAATCCATTCAGCAAAGGCTGGTTGACTCCAAGCGCAAACCGCGTCACCGACGCAGGATTGAACAGCAGGTACTGCTGCGTCGAGCTTTGCTGCTGCCCATTCAGAGTCACAGAATAGCTGGTCCCGGGTGAAAACAGCTGGGCGTAGCTTGCGGTAAAGGCGGAAGTCTGCCCCAAAACAGTGCTTACCCCAGATACGATAGTGGAGTTCAACGGAGACGTGAGGCGATCAAAACTGAAATTCACGCTGAGCGTCGGATCAAAGTTGCCCGACGGCCCGACCTGCACCGCACCGCCGCCCCCGGTAATCCCACCGGCGCTGCCGACACCCGAGCCAGCACCCGAACCGCTGATGCCGGCACCCAAAGCCCCGGCCGTTAATCCTCCAGGGATGTTACCTCCCGTGAAGCCACGGGGTGACTGCCCCGCTTGGCTTCGAAGAAGGTCACTCCGAGAAAATTCCGGAACATAGCGCTGCACGGCAATGTCCAGGTTGTTCTCCAAAGCCAGAGCCAGTGCATCGGCAAGAGCGAGGTTGAGCTTCCCGTTTTGTATCAGGCTCTCAATCCTCGGCGAATTCTCAAGCGTCAGCCGCGGAACGGATTGTTCGTGAAAGACATGGAAGAAGCCAAAATGATCCCTCTTATCCTTACTCGTCTGCGGCAATTCGCTTTTTGAGGTTTGGCCGAAAATGAATGACTGCGGGATCAGCCAATGGATGCAGAGCGCAATAAACAGGGCTGATCGATAAGGAAGCTTTCTCATCTACACCTCCTGACGCCGAGGACAATGCCTGGAACCACGGCGATTGTACACCGAAAGGGGGGCGTTGCGGCAAATGGAGATTGGGATTCTCACAACCAACGCGGAATCGATGCGCCATGATCCCGGAATCGAGATTCGATTGGCATTTGAAATTGAATATCATTAAAGTAAATGACCTCATCCACTGGCGCTTCCGACATATTTCGCATTTGACTGCATGGGTGTGAGCGGGAATTGTTGCGACCGGCACTCTTGAAAAACTCTAACCACGAAAGATACGAACTAAGCGAGAGTTTCCTCCATCATTTCCCCTATTTGTCGTGTTTTTTGCTCAAGAGCTTTTCTGAGGCTGCTGGCCTGCCCGATTCCTGGCGGTTTCATAAACGGACTCTTCGACCTTCAGTCCCACCAGAAATTCCTGTCCGTAAGTCTGACAGTAGATGAGCTCGCCAATGAAGGTGACAGTTCCCCATTCAACCTCGACTTGGGAAGCGAGAGGGAGTTTTTCCTGCAGAATGAGGCTCAGACCGTGAACGGAGAGATCGGCAAGCCTAGCCTTGCAGCTGCCGCTGGGGAGATCCGAGCAGATGACCTTAACCGTTAGATCGGTTTTAAACCGGGTTCGGCTTCGCTTATTCATAAATGGTTCAATCGGCGTCGGGGCTGTGGGACCTTAGCAGAAACCTCAATAGAAATCCCTTTCCCCGTGTATTTGCTGAATGAGCGGCCGCTGGCCCCATTATGCCGATTTGACAAAGAACTGGGATGCCATTATGCTCTGGCTCACCAGTAGATATCATCAAAGGAAATGCCGGATTTGACGGAATTTGGAGGATTGAGGCCATGGGAATTTTAAGAATTGACGCGAGCAAATGCAAAAGGGATGGATTCTGCGTTCGGGATTGCCCCACGGTAATCATTCAGTTGCCCGAAGGCAAAGGCGTTCCGGAAATCATTCCTGGAGGGATGTGCCTGGAGTGCGGCCATTGTGTCGCAATCTGCCCCCACAACGCGCTAAGCCATGAGGGGATTCCGATCAAGGATTCCCCATTAATCCTTGAGGAATTGAGAATTAATGAAGCCCAGGCACTCCAGTTCCTCCGTTCCCGCCGCTCGATCCGCCATTTCCTGAGTAAGCCCGTTAAGAAGACGACGATTGACAAGCTTGTCAAAGGAGCCCGTTATGCCCCAACCGGCGGCAACAGTCAGCAGGTCGAATGGCTAGTCCTGACGGATAGGGGCCGGATCAGAGAAATAGCCCGCCTCACGGTTGAGTGGCTGCGCGAGCTGGTGAAAGACCCAAAGGTGAGCGCGGCGAACCCCTATCTGCCCAAGGCCATCGCGGCCTGGGATGCCGGCAACGATTCGGTTCTCCGGGACGCGCCGGTCCTGATCGTCGCGTCGGCTCCGAAGGAAGCGATGAATGGGATGGTGGATCTTACCCTGGCGCTTTCTTATCTCGATCTGCTCGCACCTGCAATGGGTTTGGGAACATGCTGGGCCGGATTGCTCCAGGGAGCCCTTCTTCACTCGCCAGCGATCAAACAAGCGACCGGAATACCGGAGGGGCACCCGCATCACTATCCGATCATGCTGGGTTATCCGGGTGTCCAGTATTACCGGGTTCCCGAAAGAAAAGCGCCGAAAATTACTTTTGCGTAAAGCTTGTGTGGGGAGGCTGTCCAGAACCGCCTTGAACCACGAAACCCGCGGGAAAAAGGATACAGGAATTTCTCAGGGTTTGTGTGCTTCGTGGCTCAAGCTCCCGAGGGCTCGAGGACTCCGCGGATCTGGCCGGCAATTTTCTCAATTTGGGAACGAAGCGATTGCAAACTCTCCTTATTCTCCCCTGCTTTTTCCAATCCGCGGTCAATGGCCCGAAGCGTGGCCTCGCTCTGCCTGTCATGATAGCGGGTCCAGCCATCCACTGTGCAATGCTGATCCCCGACATAGTTGAGCAGTCGAACTGCCTTTTCGAGGCATTGCTCCGCCGGCTCAAGATAGCCGCTGCCGCTTCGCAGCGCGAGGGCTCCAACGCAATTGATCATCGCCAATACCAAATTCAGGGTTGTTCCGATGTCGCCGGGATTTAGATCGGAGAGCAGCTCCGCCAGTGGAGCCAGGATGTCTGTTGCATCGGAAGGATCGGCATCCGGCCGTTCCAGCGCGCAGCAGTACCGGATTTGAAGGCATAGGTTCAGCGGTGGAAAAAGCATGGCTTCTCGCGCTTTCTGTATCGTATCGCGCTGGGCGGCGGGATCCTTGATGCCCTGGCCTGCCAGATGCTCAGCCAATTCCGCAGGGACGTCTTGAGCCTGGCTTCGGCGCAGAAGCGCGATCAGCGAAAGCAGGTCATCCACAGCCAATCCGGAGAAGCCGTAGGCATTGTCGCGGTCCCCTGCCTCGAAGGCACTGGCGGCGGCATTCGCGAACCGGAATCCTCTCTCACGCATCGCAAGAATCGGGGAAAGGGTGCCCTCCGCATTGCGATCGCCCCCTTTCAGCGGTTCCGAGAGGAGGCTCTCCAGAGCTGCGGAGATCTCGGCGAGCAACGGCTGAGCCGATTCGGACGCGGATCCCGCCTCCTCCAGCGTGCGCTGCGCGCGGCGCAGCACCAGTTCCGCATTGCGCTGCAGGGATGGGGCGCCGCTGAAGCCGGCCAGGTGCATCATCGCCTGAGCCACCCGGACCGCCGCATTGATCTCCGGCGCGTTCACGGGCGGCGCGAGGCTGTAAAGCCAGGCAGAGGTTCCAACCTGGATTGCGTGGTTCAGCGCATCCACTACGGCATCGTATTGTTTCTTCTCGAATGCCTGATTCGCCGATTCGATGGAATGGTTGAGCTCCGTCGCTCCAACCTCCACGGGCGCTTTCAGGTTCACGGAAGAGACTGCAGTCCGGACCGCTCGCTCCAATGGGGCCCAGAGATCCTGCATCTCCCATTCCATGCATCTTTGCTCGATCACCAGCTCGACCCTCGGCCCCCGGACAAAGGCAACGCGCAGAGCCATCCCTTCCCCCGACTTAAATTCGGCACAAACGGCTCGGCTGGTGTTGGAAATCAAGTCGGTCAGGGACGCTTGGTCGCCGACCTCAGAGCGAATCTTTTCGACCCACTTTTCGTGCGGCTCCTCCTGAGCAATCGATGCAGGGCGCACATGAACAGCAATCAGGTCGTCCGGCCGGTCCCAGCGAATGAAAAAGAGGTCCGTCAGGGTGGAGTCAAAAGGATGGTATGCCCAGCCGGGCGGGAGCTCGACGGAAACTGTGCGGATCGGATCCTCAAAAAACATTGCGGCTCCATTAAAAAAACGGGGACGCTCCATTCCATGGGGAATGAAACCTCCCCGTCTCTTTTGTTGCGAAACTGCTTACAGCGGCCTAAAGAGGCTCTCTAACAGGATACACCCTGGCGCCTATCTGGGGGCAGGAAGAATGATGCGTTCCTTCATCTTGGCCTCGGTCTCGCTCCGGGCGCGGTTAATCATCAAATCCGCCTGCCTGTACAGCTGATCGCGAGTCAGAATCTTTCTGGCAACCCCTTGCTCAATGGCCTTCATCCCGACCGCGACGGCTTCTCGGGTGAAGACGTCGGGCTCATCCATTTTGGGAACAATGTAATCAGGCCTGAGTCCTTTATCTTCGGCACATTTCGCAAGTTCCGTTGCGGCAGCGATGCACATGCCATCGGTGATGGTTGTGGCAGCCACATCCAAAGTCCCTCGGAAGATGCCGGGGAATCCCAAAGAGTTGTTGATCTGGTTGGGGAAATCGGAACGGCCGGTCCCGACAACGAGAGCCCCCGCCTCGGTTGCATCCCAAGGCCACATTTCCGGTATCGGATTGGCAGTGATGAACACAATCGGATCCTTTGCCATCCCGGCGACCCACTCTTTCTTAATCGTATCGGGTCCCGGGGTAGACGCCGCGGAGAGCACGTCTGCACCACGCATCGCTTCTTCGACATTCCCCACGAAGTTGTCTTTGTTCGTGATCTGGCACATCTCCCATTTTTCCTTGAAGGATTTCTGGAGTTCCGTACGCCCCTTGTGGAGGGTACCCTTACTGTCGACGAAAATCAGATTGCCCGGCTTGGCGCCGTATGCCATATAGAGGGCGCCGATCCGAATGTTGGCGGCTCCGGAACCGACCAAAGTGATTTTAACGTCTTGAATCCGCTTGCCCGTGATCTTCAGAGCGTTAATGAGCCCGGCGAGGCACACCGTTGCCGTCCCCTGCTGGTCGTCATGCCATACCGGGATTTTGCAGCGCCTGCGCAATTCGGCGAGGATATAGAAGCATTTCGGCTGGGCGAAATCCTCGAGATTGATCCCTCCAAACGAAGGCTGGATAAGCTCCACGGTCCGGATGATTTCCTCCGGGTCTTTGGTATCCAGCATGATCGGGAACGCATCCACGCCTCCCAGGTATTTAAATAGAATGGCTTTGCCCTCCATGACCGGCAGGCCGGCTTCGGGCCCGATATCGCCCAATCCGAGCACGCGCGTGCCGTCGGAGACCACGGCCACTGTGTTCCCTTTATTGGTGTGCTCGAAAACTTTCCCAGGATTTTTGTGAATGTCTTTGCAAACCTCGGCGACACCCGGCGTGTACCAGATCGCGAAATCGTCGAAATCCCGGATACAGCACTTCGGCGAGGTTTCCAGCTTCCCTTTGTAGAACGGATGCAGCTTCATCGCATCCTCGGCGGGTTTGTAAGCCTTCGCCAGCAACTCCTCCTTGGTCATTTTCCGTGGTTCCGAAGGTTTCGCGCTTTGAGAGGCCGGATCTAAATTGTTGCCCATGTTTCCCTCCATTTATCATACTCGAAGTCGAATACACTCCCGCGGACGAACCTCGTGCTAAAGGACCGCGGGTTCCGTTGCTTTCGAACGGCTCGCACCGATAAGAAAAATGAATAAGGCTACGCAACTTTATTAGCCAGGATTAATCTTTGCCCGAACACGATACTCTTGTCTTTGTCGGAAATTCAAGAAATAACGTATCCCGCGATCGTCCACAGGCTCAAAAGGGCTGAACCACAAAACACACGAACTGTTCTCCGGGGGTTTTTATGATTGTCTGTGTTTGGCGGGTGTCGTTTGGCAGGAAGTTTAGTTCTGGATCCCGTATCCGCCCTTAAACAGCAGGCAACGGTTGAAGAACCAGCCGAAGCCCGTCTGGGTTCGATTGACCATCACGTCACCGGTCATGCCGGACAGCCGGCCTCTCACTGCATTGCGGCTCGCCCCAATATAAGAGTGACCGTCTGCTGAGCGACAGACCGCCTCAGCAGCCTGCTGGTCCCATCGGCATTGCCGCTTACAGTTGCCCCGGCATTTTCCATTAGAAAGCAACAGGGCGATCCAGCGCGGTCCCCGCCATACGGCGTATCGGCCGGGAACTTCCGGATCGTATCGTTGGGTCCGGTCAAGCGGATGCGCAGGTTGGGAGCGACCTGCCGATCGAAACCCCGGCTTGAAAACGAAAACCGGGCGGCGCGATCCGTTGGCGGCTGACGCATCTCCGTGGGTCTCGCCGCCGGAAATGGCCACCCCGCCGTCGAAATGATCTCTGCGGACGCAAAACGATTCCCGCGAAGATCAGGCCGCCATTTGGCCGGCCTTGACGCTGGCATCAGCATGAATGGCCGGTGCGGGGTTTCGCCTTTGATCCGCGGCGCGACCAAGGCCTTTGCATGCCAAATTCGCGTTCGCCCCTTGGAAAAGGATCAATGGACACGACGGCAAGACCGCATCTCCGGCACCGGACAAGGCCGTCGGTTTCCGACTACGCCGGTCTGTAAAGCGGGACAGGTCTCCGTCCCGCCATTCCCAGGGATTTTTCAGGAGGCACAATGGGGGCACAGTGGCGGCCCGGAATATCGGCCTCTCCGTTGAATCTTTGGAAGGCGCCGTCATGACAGGATTTTTTTGCTCGTCGTGGTTGACCCGGTTGCTCGGGCAAAAACGACAAATCCTGCGGTCCAGACAGGTCGATTTTATGAAATGGCAAAGCCCAAAGTAACTCCAAGAACCAGAGCCAAGGGGAGATTGCGGCCGATCACCCGCTTTGACTTCCCGCGAGGGATACCTGGCTGGTCTCGGGATTCTGCCTCGGTCGGCCTTCCATGCCTACCCTACCATTCCTGTCGCAAAAGCAGCCTGTAAAAAACCAAGGCCATTGGCCAGCCACCTCGGGGACGGCGACTTGTGCCTGCTCGGCGTTAACGGGTATAGAGATGGCGTTTGAAATAAAATTCCGGTTAGCAACCTACGAGAAGACGGCCGCCATGAGAAGGGGAGTTTGCGGGAATAAGGCTGACGGCTGAAAGCCTATTTGTTCAGGAATTGCTCGCGCTCGGTTTCCAGGATGCTGACATGGTCCTCTTCCTCAGCCGCCAACTCCCGGTAAATCTCCTTCTGGGGTCCTGCGGGAAGAGCGTCGGCGTGAGCCCTGAAATGATCCCGGGTCCGGCGCTCCATCGAAATCGCCTTGTCGTAGACTTGCAGAATATGCCCTTCCGCATTCTTGAAATCGATGCTCTGGAAAATCCACTGGGACAGGATCCCCTGCTCCTTTTCAGACAGGCTGCGCAGGTCGGTATCCGGGTGGACATGATACTTCTCCTCGAGTTCCGCCAAGTGGTCCTCTTCCTTGTGATACAGCTCTTCGAGAACCGCACGCAGTACTCGATCGCCGGTCCGTTCCATGGCGAGCCTGTAGAAGTGATACATGTCGACTTCATACTGCACAGCCTCGTGGGCAATGGCCACCAGGTCTGACTGTTCGCCGGAGTAGCCTTTGCTCAGCTCGTTTTCACCTCCGCACAGGAAACAGCGGCCGTAGGGAATGACGAAACCGGTCGAAAGCTTGCCGCAGGATTTGCATTTCCAGGTGTACTTGACGTCCGCGCAGCAGACGCTGTCGCTGTCGACGACCTGATGGCACTTCGGGCACGTTGAACTCATTACTGCTCCTCCAGAACAATGGCGACGTGTTTATTCGCCTTCCACCGCAACCGCTGCCGGCTCGTTGATCGGCATTAATCCCAGATACTGCAACATTCCTCGGGCTGCGCGGCGGCCGGCACCCATGGCCAGGATCACTGTTGCCGATCCGGTCACAATATCACCCCCGGCAAATACTCCTGGGACAGAGGACATACCGGTTTTCTCATCGATTTCGATGTAACCCCATCGGTTAACCTTCAAACCGGGCGTGCTCTGCGAGATGATCGGATTGGCCGAAGTGCCGAGAGCATAAACCACCATATCAACGTCCAGGACGTGTTCGGTCCCCTTTTTCGGCACAGGGCTCCGGCGGCCGGAAGCGTCCGGTTCGCCGAGCTCCATTTCGATGACTTCCATCCCGGTGACCCAGCCCGATTCGTTTCCGAGAATCCGGACAGGATTGGTGAGCCACTTGCAAATGATTCCTTCCTCGATCGCGTGGTGCAGCTCTTCCGCACGCGCCGGCGATTCCTTGATGCTCCGGCGATAAACCAGGTAGACCTTTTCGGCGCCCATGCGCAGAGACACGCGCATGGCATCCATGGCTGTGTTCCCTGCACCGATGACCGCGACCCTTTTCCCCATTCCGACCGGAGTGTCGTACAGCGGTTGCTTGAAGCCCTGCATGAGGTTGATGCGCGTCAGAAGCTCGTTGGCCGAAACGACTCCATTATAGGCTTCGCCGGGGATCCCCATAAACTTCGGGCTGCCTGCGCCGGTGGCAATGAAGACCGTATCGTATCCCATTTCGCTCATCAGTTGGGGAATCGTAAACAGCTTGCCGATGATGCAGTCGAGCTCGAATTTGACTCCCAACTTGGCGAGACCCTCGATTTCGATGTCGATGGTGTCGTTGGGGAGGCGGAATTCCGGGATCCCGTATTTGAGCACGCCGCCCGCGACGTGGAGCGCTTCGTAGACCGTTACATCCACGCCAGCCTTGACCAGATCCCCCGCACACGCAAGGCTCGCCGGACCGGAACCGATAACCGCGGCCTTCTTGCCGGTGGGCGTGAAATCAGGGGCCTTCTCCCAGCCGCGACCCACTGCGAAATCAGCGACAAAGCGCTCAAGCCTGCCTATGGCGACCGGTTCGAGCTTGTTGCCGATGACGCAAGTCGCTTCACACTGCACTTCCTGTGGGCAAACCCGGCCGCAGACGGCCGGCAGCGCATTCTCACTCTTGAGAATGCGATAGGATTCCTTGATGTCCTTGCGGGCCAACGCGCTGATAAAACCCGGAATGTCGATTCCAACCGGACAGCCGGGAACGCACTTGGGCTTCTTGCACTGGAGGCATCGGTCCGCTTCGGCAAATGCCATGTCCAGCGTGTACCCTTGAGCGACTTCCTCGAAATTCGCACTCCGCACCTTCGGATCCTGCTCCGGCATCCCGGTCCTTTTCGGAGCGATCGTCCGGATGTTTTTCACAACTCGCGCCGCAGAGGGGGGTGCAACTTCGGGTACGGCAGGAAGCGTCTCGGGGCTCGGTCGTTTGCGCCCGACCAGAACGGCAGGATTCGATCCGCCCTGTCCCAGCGCGGCCAGCCGCTTGCGCTCGTCCTCAAAGCGCTTCAGGCACTCCTTTTCTTCGCATTCAAAGCGCTTCTGCCGCAGCATCAGCTCATCGAAATTCACGAGGTGTCCGTCGAAGTCAGGGCCGTCGACACAGGCAAACTTCATTTTGTTGCCGACCGTGACGCGGCATGAACCGCACATCCCGGTTCCATCGACCATGATGGAGTTCAGGCTGACCATGGTGCGGATGCCGAAGGGACGCGTCAGTTCGGCACAGGCTTTCATCATCGGGAGCGGCCCGATGGCGATGACTTCGTCGATGCCCCGATGTTCTTTCAGGACCTGATCGAGAACAACGGTAACGAATCCCTTGGTCCCATAGGAACCATCGTCCGTTGCAACGCGGAACTCGTCGGAGTACTTCGCGAAAGGGTCGGCCCAGAACATGAGTTCTTTGTTGCGGAAGCCGATCACCGAGATCGTATAGGACCCGAGTTCTTTGTGCAGCCGCAATTGAGGGAACACGGGTGCGACCCCCAATCCGCCGCCGACGAGCACCACTTTGTTTCGCCTTTCCAGATGGGAGGCAACGCCCAGCGGACCGATAAAGTCCAGAACCGATGATCCCTCGGGAAGGGCCATCATCTGGTGGGTCGTCTTCCCGACGGCCTGCACGACGACGGTCACAGTGCCTTTGCCGCGATCGTAGTCCGCAACAGTCAATGGGATGCGTTCCCCCGTTTCGTCCATGCGAACCATGACGAAATGACCGGGAAGGCAGGACTTCGCCACTTCCGGCGCGACGACTTCCCATAAGAAAGTAACCGGACCGAATTGCTCTCGTTTTATTATCTGATACATGATTTCCCTCTGATGCCTGTCAATATTTTGAACGGCGAACTGCGAAGTATATGCAGACGAGTGCGTCAGTTCAACAGTTAAAGCAGGGCCGCAAATGGCAAATCGGGGGTGGGGTCGGAATCGGAATCGGGGCCCTGTTTTTCGACGCAGGATGCAAAATACAGGAGAAAACCACGGCTACGGTATTCCCAATCATTCATCAATTCCGGCGGCGGCCGCCGGGGCCTTTCCCCAGGACCCGCCCGATCGAAGCAACGCGCCTTCCCATGCAGTCGTGGCAAACCAGCGCCGTTTCGTGGATGCAGGCTTTGCCGGGATAGATCTCGTACAGCACCCGATACTTCGTCGGCGTCACATTGGGCATCACAACATTGGCACCGCGCGTGAGACCCAGTTCGCGCCCCGAAGCGGGATCAATGGTCGCCAGCGCCGTCGTGGAAGGGATGTTGGCCTCGGGACAGACAAGACGAGTAAGAGCCACAACCTTCAGCGTCGTGAGCTCATCGTTGGGGACCTGGCGCTCCGAGTCGAGATAGAATTCCGAAGCTTCAGGTCCGCCCAAGACCGTGCGTGGCGAGGGAAGAAAGGGGCCTACCCCAATCATGTCCATATCGTAATACCGAAAACTATCGATGTCCTGCGCCAGCATCTCCCATGACTGTCCAGGGATGCCGACCATAACCCCGGTGCCGATTTCATACCCCATGTCCCGCATCCGCTCGAGTTGAGCAAAACGGTCCGAAACCCTGCCCGGGAAAGCAGGGTGGATGCGGGCGTAAAGCGCCGGATCCGAGGTTTCGAAGCGCAGCAGGTAACGGTCCGCGCCCGCTGCTTTCCACGCCTGCAGTTCTTCGTCGTCGCGCTCTCCTAAGGAGAGCGTTATTGCCAAATCGGTGGTCCCCTTGATTTCACGGACAAGCTCGGAAACGAAGGTTTTGGTGAGCCCCGGATCTTCCCCCGCCTGCATCACGACAGAGCCGTAACCGAGGCGCGCGGCCTCCCCGGCCGCGCTGATAATCTCGTCCCGGTTCATGCGATAGCGGGTAATGCCGGCAGAGCAGGCATTGATCCCGCAATAGCGGCAATGACGCACGCAGTAGTTGCTGATTTCGATAAGGCCGCGCAGGTGGACCTCGTCCCCAACCCTTGCCCGCCGTTCCGAATCGGCCCTCTCCCAGAGCTCTTCCAGTCGGGGTTCATCCTTTTCATGCAGCCAATCCAGGGTTTCAGCTCGATCCATTTTGGGCCATGGCTCCTTTTTATGCTTTCCTGCATCTCGATTGTAGCAGAGAATTCCAAACCGGCGGCACGGTAGTCCCGGATTTCAGGCGGCGTTGCAGGACGAAGGGGGAGAGAGGTCATGCTGAGAGTCGGCTATATCGGGTTGGGAATCATGGGAAAAGCAATTGCCCGTAACATCATGAAGGCCGGGTTTCCTGTTGTCGTTCACAACCGGAGTCGAGCTGCCGTGCAGGAACTTGCGGCCGAAGGCGCCGGAGAGGCATTCTCGCCGGCTGAAGTTGCCGCCCGATCGGATATCGTTTTTACGAATCTGCCTGATTCGCCGGATGTGGAAAAAGTGGTTTCCGGACCGGACGGAATCATCGAAAAAGCTCGCGCAGGACAGGTCTTTGTAGACAACTCCACCATCAAGCCGGCGGTCGCGCGCCTGGTCGCGGCCAGACTGGCGGGGAAACGGGTGGAGGCGCTCGATGCCCCGGTCAGCGGCGGAGATATCGGGGCTCGCGATGCTACCCTGACGATCATGGTGGGCGGACCTGAAAGCGCTTTGGAAACCGTCATGCCCGTTTTCAAAGCGATCGGCAAAACCATCACTCATGTCGGAGAGGCCGGAGCGGGGCAGGTTGCCAAAGCAGCCAACCAGATCATGGTAGCGGCACAGATGACGGCGATGGCAGAATTGCTGATTTTTGCGCAGAAAACGGGCGTGGATCCCCAAAAGGTGGTCCGCGCCATCAAAGCTGGAGCTGCCCAGTGCTGGACGCTTGATGTCAAGCCGCAGCGGCTCTTTGCGGGGAATCGCCAGCCTGGGTTCAAAGCCCGCATGCAGGCCAAGGACATGAACATCATACTCGAAACTGCGCGCGAATACGGCATCCCCCTGCCTTCAACTGCGGAGAATGCCCAGCTCTTCCAGGCGATGCTTCAAATGGAAATGTCCGAACTGGACAACTCCGCTGTTATCGGCGTCATCGAGGCCCTGGCCGGCACCCGCTTGATGCAACAGTAAATAAATAGGGGGATTGCGTAGCCTGTCCCCTATCTGTTTTCATAGCGTCACCGTGTCCGGAAGGTCAGCATAAACCGGCGGCGCGGCAGATCAATTCCAACCACCTCCTGGTACCGGCTGTTGAGCAGATTAGTGCCATCGATTCCGGCAGTGAGTGGCGGGAATTGACGTTCCAGCCGGGCGTCCAGCAGACAGGAACTCCGGCCATCGGCGCGCACTTTATAATTCACGGTTCAAGGGCACTTCAGATCAAGCGGATGCGGACCGGGAATGGCGCGCATAATCCAGCCCATATCTGGAGATGTCGTCGACGGGGCCCGCATCGGTGAAAACCTTGCTGCAGCGGGCTGAGATACCTGCGTGAGAGGCAAACGAATGCTCCAGGCGATGCCGGCGCCGCTACGCCTGAAGATCCATCGTCCCGTCCAAATAAGACTCATAGGCGGCGAGGTCAAAATGACCATGCCCGGAAAGGTTGAAAAGAATGACCTTTTTTTCTCCGGATTCGCGCGCCTTGAGCGCGTGCAGGA
>Ga0326728_10007975_pt1 | contig 26666 bp, 21 predicted proteins | sample MB3enrmetagenome_FD_207602 | JGI IMG/M metagenome (GOLD analysis project Ga0326728, IMG submission 207602) | Lab enriched peat soil microbial communities from McLean, Ithaca, NY, United States - MB31MN | ecosystem: Environmental > Terrestrial > Soil > Wetlands > Peat | place: USA: New York...
AACTGGGCGAACGTATGTGCGAACTCATCGCCAAAGCGCCGGTGGAACTGAGCGGCGTGACGGCAAACGTCTCCATCAGCGTGGGCGCATTGAACGTACTGAGTTGCGCGCCCGGGCATGAAAGCCGGCTGATTGATGCCGCCGACGCGGCCCTCTACCGGGCAAAAGATGAAGGCAGAAACCGGGTGTGTGTGCAGTCGATCAAACTCGACAAGGTGCCGGCAACACCCGCGGCCCGGCCGCAACCCGAAAACCCGCTCTGAGCCGTGCCCCTGGCAATTTCGGTCATAGCCACCTGACGCCCCCGCTGTGAAACAATTGGAAGCGGACGTCTATGAATTGCACTCTTCCATGAACGAACGGATCGAATTGCTGGCGCCGGCCCGCGACCTCGGCGGCGGGCTGGCGGCGATTGATTGCGGCGCCGACGCCGTCTATATCGGTGCGCCGCGCTTTGGCGCCCGCGAAACCGCCGGGAATTCCCTCGAAGACATTGCCGCCCTGGCGCGGCACGCTCACCGTTACTGGGCCCGGGTCTATCTCACGCTCAATACCTTGCTCCGCGACGACGAGATTTCCGCCGCCGTGGATATGGCGTGGCAGGCGCATGAGGCCGGGATCGACGGCCTGATCATCCAGGACGTGGGCCTGCTGGAATGCCAGCTTCCCCCGGTGCCGCTGATCGCCAGCACCCAGATGCACAACCACACTCCCGAGCGCGTGGCTTTCCTCGAACAGGCCGGCTTTCAGCGCGCCATCCTGGCGCGCGAGCTCGATCTCGAACAGATCCGGGCCATCCGCCGGGCGGCGCCGGCGATCGAACTGGAGTGCTTCGTGCACGGCGCGCTGTGCGTCTGTTATAGCGGCCAGTGCTACCTGAGTTATTCCCTGGGCGGACGCAGCGGCAATCGCGGCGAATGCGCGCAGCCCTGCCGCAAGCGCTACGACCTGCTGGACGCCGGCGGCCGTGTGCTGGCGCGCGGGCTCCACTTGCTTTCCATTCGCGATTTGAACCTGAGCGACCACCTGGGCGAGCTGCTGGAGGCGGGCATCACCTCCTTCAAGATTGAAGGCCGGCTCAAGGACGCCTCGTACGTGGCCAATGTGGTGGCGCATTATTCGGCCCGGCTGGATACTTTGGGAGTGCGGCGCAGTTCCTCGGGCCACAGCACCCTGGATTTCCATCCCGACCCCGGCAAGACCTTCAATCGCGGTTTTACCGATTACTTCCTGCACGGCCGGCAAGCGCCGATCGGCTCGCACCTCACCCCGAAGATGACCGGTGAGTCTGTGGGACGCGTGGAAGCGATTCATGACGGCGGTTTTGTCTTGCCGTCCGGCCCCGCGCTTCATGCCGGCGACGGCCTCTGTTTCTTCGACCGCCAGGGCGAGCTTCGCGGCACCCTGGTCAATGCCGTGGACGGCCGCCGGATTCGCCCGGAAAAGCTGGAAGGGCTGGAGCCGGGCATTGAGATTTATCGGAATCACGACCACGAATTCCTGACGGAAATCGCCCGCAGCCGGAACCAGCGGCGAATCCCCATTTTTCTTAAGTTGCGGCCGGAGTTTGAACTGGAGGCACGCGACGAGGAGGGCAACGTGGCCGTGGCGGCTCTCCCCGGCACTCCGCCACCGGCGGCCAATCCGGAAGCGGCGCTGGCCACCCTCCGCCGTCAACTGGAAAAGAGCGGAAACACGGAATTCACCTGCTCCGGAGTCGAGATTGAATTGCCCGTCGTTCCCTTTCTTCCGGTTTCGGCCATCAATGGGTTGCGCCGCGACGTGCTGGACCGATTGCGCGAAGTGCGCGCCCGCAACCGCCCTCAGCCCCGGCCCTGGAGTCCCGGTCCGGCCAAGGTTTTTCCGGAGACAGAGTTGTCCTACCAGGGCAACGTCTTGAATCAGCAGGCGCAGGCCTTCTATCGCCGGCATGGAGTTGCGCAAATCGAGCCGGGCGCCGAATCCGGTCTGGACCTGCGCGGCCGCAAGGTAATGACTACGCGTTACTGCGTGAGGCATGAGATGGGCCTGTGCCCACAACGCACGGACAAGCCCATGACCAGCGCTCCCCTGATATTGGTGGACGAAGATGGGAATCGGCTGGAACTTCATTTCGACTGCGCCCGCTGCGTGATGGAGGTCTTTCTGCGGTAGCTGTTGACCATCCATGGCCATCCCTAAGGGCGCTGCCACGGAGAGCCTGGAAGACATTTATTATGATCCGGACAGGGAATTATTTTTCTCAGCGGCAGCAATGAAGGAGCGATTCATGTTCATTTCTCATGGCTACAAGGCGCAACTGGCCGCAGGTTTGATTCTGCTGGGCACGATAGGCTTGTCTGCTGCGGACGAAAAGAAACCGTCGAACCCGCAGGAAAAGCCGGCCGCGGCGCCCGCAAAACCCGCTGGTCACACCGGCGCCCATGGACCGTCCACTCCGGGCAAGCCCGGCGGGCCGGCAACCGCTACGCACCCCGGTCCGCCTGCCGGCGGCGCCCATACCCATCCAACCGGTGGCGCCGCGGCGGCAACCACGACTGGCTCCCATGCGGCGAACCAGCCTGCCGGACATGGACCCAACGCAATGCATCCTGGCCAGCCGCAGCATACGGCTCCGGGCAAGCCCGGCGGCGGTCCCGCCACTGCGCATCAACCGGGAGGCGTGCCGCGCCCGGGCGGGCCGGGGCACAATCCCCCGGGGCATAATCCGGGTATGCATCCGGTCAATAATGGAATCTCCGGCCGGCCGGCGCCCCGGGGAAGCCATACGCAACATCTGGTCAACGGCAATGCCATCCAGCGCCGCCCCAATGGCCGGGTGAGCGATGTGCATGATGCAAAACGCGGCATGGACATTCACCATTCCCTCAACGGTGGACGGCAGGTGACGGTAGTGCGCCCCGACCATTCGCGGATTGTGGTCGAGCGGGGACGGCCCGGATTTATTGAACGGCCGTACAGCTATCACGGGCATGATTTCGCCCGGCGCAGTTACTACTACCACGGGCATATGTATCAAACCTATTACCGCGGCTACCGGTATCGGGGAGTGTACATAAACGTCTATGCGCCGGTTCGCTACTATCCCATCGGGTTTTACGGCTGGGCCTATCACCCGTGGGGTGTGCCGGTGGTCTTTTCCTGGGGATGGGGCAGAGCTCCGTGGTACGGCTATTATGGCTTTTACTTCGCCCCCTACCCGGTATATCCGACGCCGGCGCTCTGGCTGACGGATTACATGATCTCCAGTGAATTGGCGGCGGCCTACGAGGCCGGAAGAGAGTCTGCCAATGCGGCGCCACCTGAGCCAACCGCCGGCAGTTCTCCCGCACTGACGCCGGAAGTGAAGCAGCAGATTGCCGATGAGGTCCGGAACCAGATTGCGTTGGAAAACGCCGAGGCGGAACAGAATGCGAACCACCAGGATGTGGACCCGGCCTCCAGCGGGATCGCCAGAATGCTGGGCGATGGCCACTCCCACATTTTTGTGGCCGGGGGCGCCCTCGATGTGGTGGACTCATCCGGAATGGAGTGCGCGTTGAGCGACGGCGACGTCCTGCAACTGGTCACGCCACCGCCGGCCGATGCCACCTCGGCTTCTCTGGTGGTGCTGGCCAGCAAAGGCGGCAGCGAGTGCGCCAAGGCGGCCACGGTCACCGTGGCTCTGACCGACCTGCAGGAAATGCAGAACCACATGCGCCAGACCATCGATCAAGGCATGGAAGAGCTCCGGCAGAAACAAGGCCAGGGCGGAATTCCCGCCGCTCCGCCATCCGCAACGGGCGCGCCTGCTGACACTCCCTTTGCCCAGATCGCGCCCCCGCCGGACCCGAACGACGCCAACGCCATCAACCAGCAACTGAAAGCGGCAGATCAGGCCGAAAAGGAAGTGACAACCCAGGCAGGACAAGGACCAGACACCAGCACCCCACCCCCATCTCATTGATCAAGCCATGAACGACAACGGCCGCAGCAATGCGGCCGTTGTCAACATCCAGCGTTTTTCCACGTCCTCCGCGTTTCATTTTTCCCGCGCATGATACCTCTGCGCCCCCGCGCCTCTGCGCGAGATCCAGGTTGTCCTAAACGTGAAACGTGAAACGACCAACGTGAAACGGTTTTCTGGTGGGCCCGCAAGGATTTGAACCTTGGACCAATGGATTATGAGTCCACTGCTCTAACCGCTGAGCTACGGGCCCGCTTGCATTTATCTATCAGATTATAAACAACCTACTGCCGATTACCAGAGCCGAGCACTTTTCGGCACTTTTGCACTGGTGGCACTTGGTTTTTTCCTCCGGCCATTCCATCGATCCCATGCTCTGCATCATCCGAAGCCGGGCCAATCGAACAGAGCCTTCCCTTTCTTTTGGTGTTATACTTGTATAGCAGAGGCGTTATGTTTGCCATTCGATTACCCGAAGCCATTGAGAAGCGTCTGGAGCAGCTTGCGCTGCGCACCGGGCGAACGAAGACCTATTACGTCCGCGAGGCGATCCTGACACACTTGCAAGACCTGGAAGACACCTATTTGGCCGAAAAGCGATTGGAAGACATCCGTGCCGGCCGCTCTAAAACCATTCCCCTGGGAAAGGTGATGAAGCGCCATGGCATGGAACATTGAGTTCTCTGCTGACGCTGAGCGGGAGTTAGACAAACTCGACCCGCCAGATGCCCGGCGTATCCTCAAGTTCCTTTCGGAGAGGGTTTCCCGCCTCGAAAACCCGCGCAGCATCGGCGAGGCATTGCACGGTTCTCGCCTCGGCGAGTTTTGGAAGTATCGGGTAGGCGATTACCGACTTATTTGCTCCATAGAGGATCAGCACTTGCTCGTTCTCGTTCTCCGCGTCGGTCATCGGCGCGAAATTTACCGGCAACCATAAGCCGCAGGTTCTGGGTCGGCGGCTCTGAAGAGTTCGAACCGGACTTAGAACTTGGCGAACAGGGGCGCGACGCGTTGGGCGGCGGCCTGGAGATTGAGCAGGTCCGTATCCGTGAAATCGGGGCCGGCGGAGTCGCGGGTGGCGCTCATGCGGGAGATTTGAATTACGCCCAGGGTTTCGCCGTTCTGGGCGAGCACGGCCGCCGACATCATTTTATGGACGCGCTTGGGCCGGTTGTCGTCGCCGCGGGTGGCGCTGCCCAGCGGAGCCAGTTCAAAGACGCTGCTGTGCAGCGCCTGGGAAAACTCGTTGAACATTTCCGGCTGCCGGCTGTTGGCCGTGCGCGCCGCCACCGCGGAACTGGATAGGGGAATGGACCCGGCGGTCCTCAGTTCCGTGGGGAACAGGAATTCCAGCGCAGACCCGCGGACCCGAAGCAAGCCCACCTCGTCGGTTCTAACTCCAAAAATCTGGGCCAGCGCCCAGGATGCCTCAAGGACATCAACCCTCTTCCGGGCTTCCAGATTCTCCAGCAGCCGCCAATCCACTTCGCGGGAAGATGCCATACTCGCAGTATCCGGAGCGCCCGCCAAGAGAGTCAAGCGAATCCCGGCACTCTGGCAGTACTAAAGTAGGGACACTGAGTTGCGAGTCGCGAGACACGAGACGTGAGTACTGCTCGCTCGCGTCTCGTGACTCGCGTCTCGCGACTACTTGATCTGCTTCCAGCTTTGTCCGGCGTTGGAGGTTGAGTAGCGCAGCCCGTCCGCGGTCCTGATAACGCCATGGGTGACGTTCTTGAACTGGATGCTGACGATGGTCTGGGCTTTAGGCAAAGCCACTTGATTCCAGGTAGTGCCGCCGTCCACAGAGTGATACAACCGGCCGCCATTGCCGCCCGCCCACACCTGCGAACCAACCGAGGCCACCGCGTGGAGGACCGCATCCGGAGCGACCTCGATGACTTGTGGTGCGGCGCCCCCGAGACTGCGCGTCAGCTTGCCTTCCGGCGAGATGCTCCATGCGGGCGCTTGCTGGGGAAGGCCGGCCACTGCGGAGCCTGGCGCCGCCCCCCTTTTCGCCTTTTTTCCTTTGCCCGGAAGCGTTTGTGCAACGCCCACGACGGAATTGTCCGTGAGCGGGATATCCTGGACCTTTCGCGTCGGAAGCACCTCGCCCAAATTAGCCGATTGATCGTTGCCCTCCACCGTTCCGGACGCGGCTCCGGTTACATGAACGATCGCCCCACCTTCGGCTTTTGCCGCGCCGGCCGGCAGCAAGGGCTGTGTCTGCTGCTGTACGAAAGCATTGCCCTGTTGCTGATTCATGGCCACTGCCGGCCCGTGTACGCCCAAAGCAGGCGGAAGGCGCCTGGCCGGAGCCCGGAGAAGAGCCATCTGTCCGAGGGAATCATACGTGGCGGGTGCGGGCGCCGTCTTCTTCGGCTGGTAATGCGACGCGGCTTTCCCCGGCTCAACCGCACTTGGCGCCACCGGTGCGGGAACGGCACTGGGCTGGGACTGGGCGGCCTGTGCCGGGCCCGCTGCCGAACCGGCGATCGTCCGATGTTCCTCGACCCGGGCGATCTGTGTACCCGGATGATGCAGCAGCGCCGCCGAGATTACCACGACCGCCGCCGCGGCCAGCGCTCCCCAACGCAACACCGGAAACTTGAGCAAGGCGGGCTTTCGCTGGAGCACAAGCAGCGGAGGCGGGCCTTCGTCGGGCATGGCCAGCGCGGTAATTTCGCGGCAGCGCGCGCAACCGGCCAGATGCGCCAGCAGGCGTTCGCGCTCCAGCGGAGTTACGGCATCCTCGCAAAAGGCCGTCAGCAGATCCGCGTCGGGATGTTCGGCCGGCGGCGGCTGCTCCAGGCGTGCGCGTACGGATTGTGGAAGTTCAGCCATGAGTTTACGTACCGCTATGGTCCTTACCAGGGAACGGCCCAGCGCCCAACTCTTGCACCATTTTCCTGGGCGCCAATGGGGCGCTGGAAGGTTGTCCTCCGGGCGCACCGGAACCGATGCGCGCCCTGACGTCAGTCGTGATATCGCGCACGTCGGTGGCCAAAGCCTCTTCGGCGGCTCGCCGGTCCATCCCCCGCGCCATCAGTTTTTTTATGATTCCGGCGCGGACTTGCCGGGTAATCTTATCGACTTTACGGCTGATGGTGGACTCGTGCACCTTCAGGATACGCGCAATTTCGGCCAGGGTGCGGCCATCCAGGAAGTAGGAAGACAGAACAAACCGGTCCTCGGCGCCGAGGGCTGCCAATGCTTCATCGATGGCCGCGGCCAGGCGCGGCTCGGGATCGGCCGCCGCCGGAGGCGGCGATGCCGACGCAAACTGGGTTCCCTGCTCCTCCTGTTCCTCCAGGCTGACCAGGTGTTTCTGGCGGCGGAAGCCGTCCACATGCTCCTGCGCCAGCACCGTACGCAACCAGCCTTCCAGCGAGCCGCGGCCCATGTAGTAGGACAGTTTGGAGACCCGCCGGCCATCCCGGGTGCGCGTGCCATAAAGATCGGCGTAGAGAGAATCCGCCAGTTCTCTGGCCACGGATTCGTTCCGCGCGATGCCCGCCGCCATTTCGAACAGCTTGGAGCGGTAACGCGTGAGGAACACCTCCCACGCCTTCTCATGGCCGGCCGCGCAGGCGCGCGCCAGCGCCAGTTCTTCCACGCGCAGGGACTCGCAGAACCGGGCGTGTTCGCCCGCGCCGGCGGCAGGCAGGTATTTCGCCGCAATTTCGTTCAGGATTTGCGCAAATTCGGTTTCGCCCAGCTCATAGGCGGCGGCGCCGCTCTTAAGGTATAGAGCCCTTACGAGAGGACTGGTTGCCGGCGCGGATTCGCCCAGATCGGCCATAGCTATATAGACACGGCGATGCTACCGATTTTCCCTGCAAGAAACAAATATGCCTCCGTTCTTTCGAACATGAGCACGGATGTGCTCCAGGAGGCCAATATGCGAACCCGGGTTTTAACGACGGCTTTTATGGTGATTGCTCTTTCCACTTGGGGGATGCGGCCGGCGGTGGCCGGCAGCGTCAGGCAGCCGTACAAAGTCCTGCCGCCCATGCAGCAGGGCAATCTCACCATCTTTCCCGTGGTGGCCACGATCACCCACGATACTTCGCGGTTCCTCACTCTGGATGAAGGCCTGCGCTCGGGCGAAATCGTAGTTACGGAGATGGGCCGGATAGCACGTCCCATGGTGCGGCAGCGTCCGTCTTTGCCTCCGGCCGAAGGCGCCGAGGTGAACCAGCTGGCGCTGATCAACAATTCCAGCCAGCCCCTGATTCTGCTGGCCGGTGAGATCGTAACCGGCGGCAAGCAGGACCGCGTGATTGGCAGCGACCGCATCGTGCCGCCGCATAGCGAGCCCATCGACCTTGCGGTCTTCTGTGTCGAGCCCGGACGATGGACGGGGGCGAGCAATGATTTTGATGGCCTTCCGGCACAGATGGCGCAGCCCAGCGTACGCGGTGAAGCCATGGCCGACCGCGATCAGCAGAAAGTGTGGGCGGCGGTGGCGGAGTCGAGAAACGCTATCATCGGGTCCGCCGCGATGAGTCAGACGGTTGAGGGCGTGGCGCAAGATGGTCCCGTCCAATCCAGTTCGTACGCGAAGGTGATGGCCGCGCCGCAAAATAAGAAGCAGGTGGACCGAGTTGCCGAGCCACTTCTTCGTTCTTATGACGGCGCGATGCGCAACTTGCGGGAGAACCACGCCGTCGGCGTGGTGGTGGCGGTCAATGGACGTCTGGAGTGGGTGGATATGTTCGCCAGCCAGGAGCTGTTGCAACGGTACTGGCCGAAGCTCGTGCGCTCCTATGCCGCCGAATCCGTCACCAACCCGGATCGCCGCCTGGACAAACCGCCCAAGCTCGATACGGTGGAGGCCCAGAAATTTCTGGAGGCAATGTCCGGCCAGCGCGAAATCAGCCAGATCGAAGCGGACTTGTATCGCCAGACGGAAATTCAAGGTCCGGGCTGGAAGGCTTTTCGCCTGACCGCCTTACTGCCGAACGCGGAGTTCGACCTGCACGTGGCCAAAATGCTTACCAGGGATTAAGTCGGGTGCGGGGGCGTGGAGCCCTGCAATACGCGGCCTCCGGTGATCGAATAAGAGAACCGCTTAGCCGCTGATCAACGCAGATAAACGCAGATGACACCACGGGGCGTCGAGCCGGGTTGCCTTGCAATGCACAGGGATGTTCTTCCCGGCTGATTCCCTCTGTGCTCTCTGTGTCCTCTGTGGTGAATTGATCTGTGTTTATCTGCGTTAATCTGCTGCTGGTTCAGGATGTTTCTACTTGTCTGTAAGCAGGGCGTCAACGATCCGATCGATCGTTTCCACGGCGCGCCGGCTGGGGAGTTTGTGGCTGTTGGTCAGGATGGAAAAGACGATGCGGTCGCCTCGCCGAGTAGTGGCATAGCCCGATAGCGCGTTGATGTGCCCGCTCGTGCCGGTTTTTGCGTGGACCCGTTCCCGCCCGGCGCCCTGCTTGAAGCGCTCGGCCAGGGTGCCGTCCACGCCACCGACGGACAGCGTACTTTCGTAAAACGCTCCCCAAGGTTGCTGGCCGGCATAGGTCAGAAGTTTCACCACCGCCTGCGGAGTGACCAGGTCTTGCCGAGACAGGCCGCAGCCGTCGTAGAAGATGAATTCGTCCGGCGAAATGCCCGCCCGCATCAGGAATTCGCGTACCACTTCCAGTCCGCTGGCGATGTTGCCCCCATTGCCCTTTTCGTGCCCGAGCAGGCGCAGCAACAGCTCGGCGTGCAGATTCTGGCTGACTTTGTTGGTAACTACCAGGTCTTCCCGCAGCGGCAGCGACTGATAGCTGGCCAGCACCAGCGGCGAACGGTCGCGGCCAGCCGCCGCAGCCTCGCCACCGCCCTCCGGCGCTGCCGGAGTGACACTGGGCATGGCCAGACTCGCCAGCTCGCTATGATGAGTGCGCGCGTGGCCATTCACCACGACGCCGCGTTTTTCCAGCAGACTGAGGAACAACCGGGCGGCGAAATCGGCGGGATCATCGACGGCCAACTCCTCGCCGGCGCCGCTACCGCCAACCGGGATCGTTCCCCATAGGGTCAGCAGTTTTGAGCCGGGTTCGCGGCTGACATGAATTGCGTGGGGGCCGCTTCCCGCCGCGGTAGTCATGATGCGGTTGTCGAGCTGATAGTACTCTGCGTCAGGGGTAAGGCTGACGATAGCGTGCTCTCCCGCCCGCTCCGCCGGCAGGATGCTGACGAAGATCACATTATCGTTGACCGTCAGTGCCGAAACCGGTGCGCCCCATTCCCACATCAGATCGTTCTGGGCCCAACCCTCGTCATAACGCTCGTACGCGTAATAGGAATCGTCGCCGACCACGTCGCCATCGACGTACCTCAATCCCTTTTGGACCAGTTGGTCCGCCAATTCCTCAAGCACACGGGTCGGCGGCTCGGTACGTTGCGTGCGCAAGTGGTAAGGCAGGGTCCGTCCGCTCAGGTTGGGATCGCCGCGCCCCACCAGAACCAGGTCGCCGCCGAGCCGGCCATTGCCATCGAGAACGGCATTGGTTTCCACCGTGGTTTGGAAGCGATAGTCCGGGTCGATCAATGCCAAAGCAGCGGCCGTAGTAAAGAGCTTGGCATTCGATGCCGGGGTAAACAGCTTGTCCGCATTCCGCGAGTACAGAGTACGGCCGCTGGTGAGGGAGACCGCATCGATGCCCCACATGCCACGGCTGACATCTTTCTCCGCCAGTATTCTGTCGATCCGCCTAGCCAGGACCTTGCTTTGTCCCAGGGCAAATTGGGCACCCAGCAACAACCACAGAAGCAACGCGATGACGCGGTAACGGCGCATTTTTCTCGACCTGCTATCAGGATTTTATCTTGGTTCGGCCCCGGCTATGAGGAATCACGTAGAATCCAGCCATGCGCCCTGCTTATCACTGGCGGCTGCGGTCGCGGACTTTGACGCTCGGCCCCCGCACGCTGCTGATGGGCATTCTCAATGTCACGCCGGATTCGTTTTCCGATGGCGGACGTTTTCTTTCGACGGAAGCGGCCATCGACCACGCGCGGCATATGCTGGATGACGGCGCCGATATCCTGGATATCGGCGGCGAATCCACGCGCCCGGGAGCGCGGGTCGCCACCGCGAACGGCCGCCAAGCCGCGGGAGTTACGGCGGACGAGGAGTTGCGGCGCATTCTGCCGGTCATCGCCGGCGTGAAACGCGCGGTACCCGAAGCGCTGATCTCGGTTGACACTTATAAGGCGGCGGTTGCGCGTGAAGCCATTGCGGCGGGCGCGGAGATCGTCAACGATGTCAGCGGACTGCGCTGGGACCCTGAGATGCCCGGTGCCGTGGCGGCGGCCGGCTGCGGAGTGGTGCTGATGCACACCCGCGGCAAGCCCGGAGAATGGCGCGATCTGCCTCCTTTGGGTACGAGTATCGTGGAAGTCGTGAGCCGCGAACTGGAGGCATGGGCGGCGGACGCGGAACGCGCGGGAATTGCCCAGGACCGGCTGGTGCTCGATCCCGGCTTCGGATTTGGCAAGAACTTTGAGGAAAACTATCCGCTGCTGGCGCGGCTCGACGAACTGCAGCGTCTCGGATATCCGCTGCTAGCCGGTCCCTCGCGAAAATCGTTTATCGGCCGCACCATCAGCCGCACCGGAGAACCGGCGCCACCCGAGCTGCGGCTGCACGGCACGCTGGCAGCCGTAGCCGCGGCGATTCTCAAAGGCGCGCACATTGTCCGCGTACACGACGTGGGTCCGGCACGCGACGTGGCGGCGGTGTGTGACGAAATCTTATTATTCACCGCGGAGGACGCAGAGGAAAATCAGGCGGATTTGTAATTTTGAAATTTGAATTTGAAAAGCGGTCACGTTGAGAGTTATAGGATCAATCCCAAATCAAGACTTTAAGATTCTTTCGCGTCCTCTGCGGTGAAAAATGCAAGGTTTTTCCCTTGCCGAAATTTCATCCCTTCGAATCTGCAATTTGCCCCCGTCTTGGTAACCAGCTTGCCCTTCGAATCCCGTACAATAAAGACGTGGATTACAAAACGCCGAAAGACTGGATGGACCAAGACCCACCATGCCCAGAGCGACACCGGAAGCGGAAAAAATTACTCCCGAACTGGTAAAAGAACACGGGATCAGCGCCGAGGAATATCAGAAGATCATCCGGCTATTGGGGCGTGAGCCCAGCATCACCGAGCTGGGCATTTTCAGTGTCATGTGGAGCGAGCACTGTTCCTACAAGTCTTCGCGCGTGCACCTGAAGCGCCTGCCCACGCGTTCGCGCCGGGTCATGCAAGGCCCGGGCGAGAATGCCGGCATCATCGATATTGGCGAAGGCTGGGCCTGCGCCTTCAAGATCGAATCGCACAACCATCCGTCGTTCATCGAGCCCTATCAGGGAGCGGCGACCGGCGTGGGCGGCATTCTGCGCGACATCTTTACCATGGGCGCGCGCCCCGTGGCCGTCATGGACTCCTTGCGTTTCGGATCGATTCGCCGCACCGATGGCGAAGAGCCCGCGGTGATTCATCGCAATCATTCCGTGATGGAAGGCATTGTCAGCGGAGTGGCCGGCTACGGAAATTGCTTCGGCGTGCCGAACGTGGGCGGCGAAACCAAGTTCGAGAGTTGCTACGCCAACAATCCGCTGCTGAACGCGTTTGCGCTGGGGCTGATGCGCAAGGACCGGATCTTCTATGCCAAGGCCGCCGGCATCGGCAATCCCGTGATTTATGTGGGCTCCAAAACGGGACGCGACGGCATCCACGGCGCCACCATGGCGAGCGAGGAATTCAGCGAGGCCTCGGAGGCCAAGCGGCCGAACGTGCAGGTGGGCGATCCGTTCATGGAAAAGCTGCTGCTGGAAGCCTGCCTGGAAGTGATGGAGACCGGCGCCGTGGTCGGCATTCAGGACATGGGCGCCGCCGGTCTCACCTGTTCGACCTGCGAGATGGGCGGCCGCGGCGGAGTCGGCGTCGAGATCGAACTGGATCTGGTGCCGCAACGCGAAACCGGCATGACCCCTTACGAGATCATGCTCAGCGAATCGCAGGAGCGCATGTTGCTGGTGGCCGAAAAGGGCCGCGAGGAAGAGGTGTTCCGCGTATTCCAGAAGTGGGGGCTCGACGCGGTGGCCATCGGCCGGGTGATTTCGGAACAGAAGATGCGCGTGCTTCAGCACGGCGAAATCGTCGCCGAGATTCCCAACCCGGCGCTCACTGACGAAGCTCCGATTTACAACCGTCCCATGCAGCGCTGGGAGCCGGCGGTGGAACGGGAAAAGCCCGAATCCATCCGCCTGGGCGAGACCGGCGACTTGACGGCCGCGCTGAAGCGAATGCTGGCGGCGCCCAACGTATGCAGCACCCGGTGGGTGTATGAGCAATACGATTCCATGGTGCAAACCAACACGGTGGAAGGACCGGGCGACGGCGATGGCGGGGTCATCCGGATCAAAGGCACGAATCGCGGCCTGGCGATGGCGCTGGACGGCAACGGCCGCTGGTGCTGGCTCGATCCCCGGTTGGGAGCCATGCATGCCGTGGCGGAATCGGCGCGGAACGTGGCTTGTACGGGCGCGGTGCCGGCGGCGGCCACCAACTGCCTGAACTTCGGGAACCCGGAGAAGCCGCCGGTCATGTGGCAGTTCTCGCAGACCATCGACGGCATCACCAGCGCCTGCGAAGAGCTCGAGTGCCCCATTACCGGAGGCAACGTCAGCTTCTATAACGAAACGCTGAGCGAAGCCATTTATCCCACTCCGGTCATCGGAGTTGTCGGCATCATAGACGACGTAAACCAGGCCATGCGCCCGCACTTCCGCGAGTCCGGCCGCACGGTGGTGCTGCTGCGCGGTTCCGAACCGGGCGATGCCGCCGACGCCGAAGCCGAGTTTGGCTCCTCCGAATACGCCAAGGAAATCCTGGGTCAGGTGTGGGGATTCCCCCCGGCGCTGGAACTGGAAAAGGAAGCCGCGTTGCAGCAGTGCATTGTGAAGTTGATCGGTCAGGGACTGGTCGACTCGGCCCATGACTGCTCCGAGGGCGGCCTGGCCGTGGCCCTGGCCAAGTGCGGATTCCGCAACCGGATCGGCGCGCAGATCAAGTTAAGCGGCGAGGAGCTGCCGGCTGAATTCCTGCTGTTTGGCGAGGATGCCAGCCGGATTCTGGTTACCTGCGCGCCCGAAAGTCTCCAGAACTTGAAGGAAATCGCGGTAGAATACGGAGTAGGGGTAGAGGCGATCGGCGAAACGGCTCCCGGCACATTGGAGATTTCGGTAAACGGCACGACTGTCGTTTCCGCGCCGGTGTCGGACCTGTACAGCGGTTGGGCGAGCGCTCTGGAAGGTGCGCTCCACAGCGCCAGCTAAGAGAAGTAGTCGCCAGCTTCGAGTGTCAGGTTTCAAGTTGCTGGGCGCGAAACTGGTTTTTGGGGCAGGGGAACTCGAAACTCGAAATTGGGTCAAAACTTGAAACTGCTTTTAGACAAATTCCACGAAGAGTGCGGCGTCTTCGCCGTTTACCAGAATCCTGAAGCGGCCAAGATCGCCTACCTGGGACTGCACGCGTTGCAGCATCGCGGCCAGGAGTCGGCTGGAATCGTAGCTTCCAATGGCCTCCAACTGCACCTGGAAAAGGGCATGGGACTGGTGGGCGACATCTTTACCGGCGCGGTGTTGGCGCGCCTGGCCGGCCCGCTGGCCATCGGCCATACCCGGTACTCCACCACCGGCGATTCCGCCCTGCTGAATGCGCAACCGTTGCGCGTGGAGTGCAATAAGGGCTCCCTCGCCGTGGCCCATAACGGGAATCTGGTGAATGCTGCCGAGGTGCGTGCCCGCCTGGAATCCCAGGGTTCGATTTTTCAGACCACCAGCGACACCGAAGTCATTGTGCACCTGATCGCGCGCTCCAAGGAGCAGACGCTTCCGGAAGCGATTATCGACGCCTTGCGCCAAATCGAGGGCGCCTTCTCGCTGGTGATCCTCACGGCCGACCGGGTCTTTGCCATCCGTGATCCCCGCGGCTTCCGCCCGCTCTCGATGGGCCGGATTCCCGCCGGCGCCGGCCACAACGAACAGGACACCCTCGTGTTCGCTTCCGAAACCACGGCCTTCGATTTGATCGGCGCCGAACTGATGCGCGATTTGAAGCCGGGCGAAATGGTGGTAGCCGGTTCCGAGGGTATCGAATCGCGCTTTTACGCGCCGCCGATGCCCATGTCGGCCTGCATTTTCGAGCACGTTTATTTCTCGCGGCCGGACAGCGTTGTCTTCGGCCGGCCGGTAAATCTCAGCCGGGAAGCCCTGGGCCGCGAGTTGGCCCGGGAATCGCACGTCGATGCCGATATTGTGGTCGCCGTGCCCGATTCCGGCGTACCGGCGGCCGTGGGGTACGCGGCCGAGAGCGGAATCCCGTTTCGCGTAGGCCTGATCCGGAGTCACTACGTGGGCCGAACGTTTATTGAGCCGGAGCAGCGCCTGCGCGATTTCGGGGTAAAACTCAAGCTGAATCCGGTGCGCGCCATCATCGAGGGCAAGCGGGTGGTCCTGATCGACGATTCCATCGTGCGCGGCACCACCAGCAAGAAAATTGTCCGCATGATCCGGAACGCCGGGGCCTCCGAGGTGCACATGCGCATCTCCTGCCCGCCGACGGTTTCGCCGTGTTATTACGGCGTCGATACGCCCACCAAGCGGCAGCTCATTGCCGCCAATAAGTCCATTGAGCAGATTCGGGAATTCATCGGCGCCGACTCGCTGGCCTATGTCTCCATGGAAGGTTTGCGGCGGGCTTGTGGCGAAGGCATAAACGGCATTTCTTATTGTACGGGGTGCTATACCGGGTCTTACCCGACCAAGTTCATCGATGTGGATGAAATCGAACCGGCGTCGACGATCACGCAGGATTGAGTCAGGACCGGCGGGCGGCACCCGCTATAATCAAGTTTCAGTTGGATTTGTCTATCAGGGAGGAAGAGTTCATGTCTGCTTTCAGCCGCGGCCCAGAAATCCGGCGCCGCCAGAATCGCAAGGAAAAGATCGTCAAGCTACGCCGCCGCTATGCCGCGGCTTCCGAGGCCGACCGCCAGCGGATTTTCCAAAAGGTCAAACTGTTGTCCCCGCAGATCACTCTGGAACAGTTCACCAAGGCCAACGAGGCCAAAGCGTAAGCAAGAAGGATTTCACCACAGAGGCCACAGAGGAAAACGACTCAAATCCCAGCTTAAGGTTTTCAGTCTTCTAAAACACGGCGGCGACGCAGGCTGGTTGAAAACCTTTCCCATCCTTTGTGCCTCTGAGTCCTCTGTGGTAAAAGTTCGTTTTTCCGATGAAATCGGTGATCGTAGGCACGGCCGGCCACATTGACCACGGCAAGACGGCGTTGGTGAAGGCCCTCACCGGCATCGACGCCGACCGCCTGGAAGAAGAGAAACGCCGCGGCATCACCATCGACATTGGCTTTGCCCACCTGCAGCTGAATGCTTCCGGCGAGGATTTGCGCCTCGGTTTTGTGGATGTCCCCGGCCATGAGCGATTTGTGCGCAACATGCTGGCCGGCGTGGGGGGCATCGACCTAGTGCTGCTGGTGGTCGCCGCCGACGAGGCCATCAAGCCGCAAACCCGCGAGCACTTCGACATTTGCCGCCTGCTGAATGTTCGCCGCGGCATCACCGTCCTGACCAAAGCCGATCTGGTGGATGCCGATACCTTGGAAGTGGCGCGCCTGGAGATCGAAGATTTCCTGCGGGGTTCGTTTCTGGACGGGGCTCCGGTCGTGGCCGTCAGCTCGCTCACCGGGCAGGGACTGGACCGGCTGAGAGTTGAACTGGCGCGCCTCTCCGCCGCAGTCCCCGCGCGGGATTCGCGGGCGCTTTCGCGCCTGCCCATCGACCGCGTCTTCAGCATGAAGGGTTTCGGCACGGTCGTGACCGGAACCCTGCTTTCCGGCAGCATTCACAAGGAAGACGAACTGGAGCTGTTTCCTTCCGGCCGGCGCTTGCGGGTACGCGGAATTCAAGTGCACAACGCGGCTGCCGAAGCGGCGCTTGCCGGCCAGCGCACGGCGCTCAACCTCGCCGGCGCCGCTGTCGAAGACCTGGCCCGGGGCATGACCTTGGCGCCGCCCGCGTGCTTGCGCACCACCCGGCGGGCGGACGCGCAGATCACGCTGCTGCCGGACGCGCATCCTTTGCGCGATCGCGCGCGCGCGCACTTCCATTGCTACACCACCGAAGCCATTGCGGAAATTGTGCTCCTCGGCGCCGTCGAATTGCCTCCCGGCCAAACCGCGTGGGCGCAACTGCGCTTTCCGGAACCGCTGTTGTTGCTGCCCGGCGATCGCTTTATCCTGCGCCAGTTTTCTCCCGTGGTGACCATTGGCGGTGGCATGGTTCTGGACGCAACTCCGCTTCCCGGCAAGCCGCGCCCGGAGAGGGTGGCTTTCCTGCGGGTGTTGAGCGAAGGAACTCCGGCGCAGGTGTTGGAGGCGCGAGTCGCGCGCCATCTCCATCACGGACTCTCCATCGCCGGCGCCACCGCGGAAACCGGCTGGACACCAGCGGTGATCGAAACTTGTCTCCGGACGGAAACTGCGGCGCAACACGTCCTGCGGTTCGGAAACGTGCTGATCGATCTTCGGGCGTTTCTGGAACGCAAGCTTGCCGCCGAACGCACGGTGCGGGAGTTCCACGCCGCGCACCCCCTGGTCCCGGGCATCGGCAAGGAGGAGCTGCGCGAGAAGCTCGACTTTGGTCCGGAGATTTTCAACGGGTTGTTGGACACGTTGGTGCGCGAGAAAAAGTTGCAGGTTGGCGGGGAAATCATTCATCAGGCCGGGCGCGGGGTTGTCATGAAAGACGAAGAAGCGGACTTCAAGCACCGCATCGAACAGGCCTTTGCCACAGCCGGGCTGAAGGTTCCGGCGCTAAAAGAAGTCCTGGCCGGCCTGAAGTTGGACCGCGGTCGTGCCCAGCAGATCGTCACCCTGCTGTTGCGCGAGCGGGTGCTGATCAAGCTTTCCGAAGACCTCGTCTTTCACCGCGAAGCTCTCGAACGATTGCGGCTTATGGTGGCCGATTTCAAAAAAACTTCTTCCCGGATCGACGTAGCCAAGTTCAAGAGCCTTACCGGCGTCAGCCGTAAATACGCCATCCCGCTCCTGGAATTTCTGGACCGGGAACACGTAACCCGCCGGGTGGGGGATGAGAGGGAGATCCTGTAGCTGGTAGCTAGGGGCCGAGACCCAAGATGTCGTCGGTTTGCCTAACTACCAGCTACTAACAACTAGCTACCAGGTTCTGCACGCCTTCGCGCTCACCATGGGCTCTCCCGCTTTGCAGCCGAAGGCACTCTGAAATTCCGGCATATTGACCAGCACGCCATTGGTGCGGAAGCGGCCGGGGGAATGGGGATCGGTGACTGCCAGCATGCGGGCGTTTTCCGGAGTTATGTTCTGACACCAGATTTGCGCGAAGGCGAGAAAGAACCGCTGCTCGGGAGTGAACCCGTCAATCTTCGGCGGCGCCGGATGGTCTTTGAGCCGGCTTTGCAGCGCCATATACGAAAGGCGCACGCCGCCGTTATCGGCCGTGTTCTCGCCCAGCGTCAACCGGCCGTTCAGGTGAACATCGGCCACGGACACAAAGCCGGAATATTCATCGGCCAAACACTGACCGCGCTGCTTGAATTCGTCAAAGTCCTGGGGCGTCCACCAGTCGCGCAGATTGCCCGCGGCGTCGTACTTGGCGCCCTGATCGTCGAACCCATGGGTCAATTCGTGTCCGATGACCGCGCCGATGCCGCCAAAATTGACGGCGTCATCCATGGCAGGATCGAAGAACGGCGGCTGCAGAATGCCGGCCGGGAAGTTGATGTCATTTTCGGCCGAACGGTAGTAGGCATTCACTGTGGGCGGAGTCATCTCCCATTCTTTGCGATCCACCGGTTTGCCCACTTTGTCGATTTGCTGCTGCGTCTCGAAGGCGGCGCCGCGGCGCAGATTGCCCAGGGCGTCACCGCGCACCACATTCAGCTTCGTGTAATCCCGCCATTGATCGGGATAGCCTATGTTGTTTACAACGTTTGCCAGCTTGACTTGGGCCGCCTGTTTGGTGGGGTCACTCATCCAGATCAGCGTTTGTATGTCCTTGCCCATGGCTTGATCGATGGCGCCTACCAGATTGAGCATTTGCCGCTTGCTCTCCGGGGGAAAGACGCGCTCGACATAAAGCTGGCCCAGAGCCTCACCCAGTGACAGGTCGGTGTTGGCGACGCACCGCTTCCATCGGGCCTGGATCTCCTTCTGGCCCGCCAGATATTGACGCCAAAAGCTGAAGTCCTCATCTACGAAGGGTTGCGCCAGCATTGCGGCCGCCGAGTCCACGACGTGCCAACGGAGATACGCTTTCCAATCGGCCAGCGGAATCGTGTTCAGGGCGCCGTTGATGGATTTGAAATAGTCGGGTACGTCGACGTTCAACGTGTTGAATTTTGGCGCGGAAACAGCCGCGAAATACCGCGGGAACTCAAAATTCGGAGCCAGCGCCTGTAAGTCCGCCACGCTCATCTTATGGTCGCGCTTTGCCGGGTCGCGCCGCGAAACGCGGTCCAGCGAGGACTTGGCCAATTCCGTCTCCAGGATGAGCACGGCCTTGGCTTCAGTGGCGGCCGCTTCCGGCGTGTCGCCCAGCAGCTCGAACATCTTTCTTACGTGGGCCTGATACTTCTCGCGAATTTCCAGCGACTTGGCGTCGGTCTTCAGGTAGTAGTCGCGGTCAGGCAGACTGAGTCCGCCCTGGTCCACATGCGCAATGGCCATGGTGGCATCGTGCAGATCGGGCGTGGAGCCGAACGCGAACAAGACGCGGACGCCCTGCCGGTTGAGCACGGCGATCGTATCAATCAATGACTTGCGATCCTGCACCGCCGCCACCCGGTCCAGTTCGGGCTGGATGGGTTTGGCGCCCAGCGCATTGATGGTCGTTTCGTCCATGCAGGAAGCGTAATAGTCGCCCACCTTGCGTTCCACTGCGCTGGCCGCCGGCTTCGGAGTACGCAGCCCTTCCAGAATCTGGTGCAGGATCTCCCGGTTGGACTCCTGTAGCTCATTAAAGCGGCCCCAGCGGACTTGATCGCCGGGAACGGGATTCCTCGCCATCCAGGCGCCGCAGGCGAACTGATAAAAATCGGCGCAAGGGTCGACGGAACGATCGAGAGCGCGAACGTCAAAACCGGAGATGGTCGCGGCCGGGGTAGATGACTGTTGCGCCAACAGCGCGGCGGGAAGCACACCAACCAGGGCAACGATGGTAAAGAGTCGCATAGTTCTCCTTTAACGCGTTCGTCGAGGTCAGCTAGGATTTTACCCCCGGGGGTGAGACGCCGTGGAGGCGAAACTCTGGCAGCCCGCGTGCCCGGAGTTAGAAAATGCGCAGATGGATGGTGAGGTACTGCTTGGGATTCGTACGAATCGCCTGCAGCAGTTCCCGGGTTTCGGTCATGACCTTGTCGGCATTGTTGTACAGCGACGGGTCGTTGACCAGCTTGCCGGCCGAGCCTTGGCCCGAGTTGAGCTTGTCGGCCAGCTCCGACAGCCGGCTGACGGCGTTGTCCAGCTTGCGGGCAAATTCCTCGTCTTTGGCAAATTTGCCCAGCGTGCCCTTGCCGGCGTTGATGTCGGTCATCAACTGGTTGGCCTTGGCTATGGTCTGGTTGGCATTGTCGTAGAGCGCCGGGTCCTTCATGAACTTGCCTACCGAGCCCTGTCCGGACTGGACATCGTCGACCAGACGATTGAGTTTGTCGAGGGAAGCATTGGCCTTGTTATACAGCTCGTCGCTGGCAATCAGTTTCCCGATGGAGCCCTTTCCGGCACTAATCGGGCCGATAATCTGCTGGAGTTCGCCAATGGTGGCATTCAGCTGCCGATAAAGCTGATCGTCGTAAATCAACTTGCCGATGGAACCCTGGCCGCTCTCCATGAAGCTCAGAATGCGGTCGGTACGCGCCAACAGAGCCTGCATATTTTGCAACGTGCTTTGACTGGCGCGCACCACATCCGTGATGTCGGGCTGTTCCTGCGTAGGCAGCACGTCCCCATCGTGAACCAGGGGGCCTTTGGCGGAGGTGCTGCTGATATTGACGAAGGTTTCTCCCAATACGCCCGCCGTGTCGAGCGTCGCCGTGGAATCCGCGTGCAGGGCAAAGCTGTATTTGGTGCTGACCCGCATGGTGACTTCGACCGGCGTCAGACTCCGGTCGGGAACAATGCGAATGCCAACGACATTTCCAATATCGACGCTCTGCAGCCGTACCGGCGCCCCCACCCGCAACCCGCTGGCATCGACGAAATAAGATTTCAGCTTGATCTTGGGAACGAACAGGCCGGTGGAACCGCTCATCAGAAAGATCAGGACGGCCAGCATGACGCTGGCGAACACTACCGTCAGACCCACCCGCAACTGGGCCCATTTCAATTGCTGCTGGCTCGGCAATTCTCCCTCAACCGAAAGCTTGGATGCTTCGTTGCTTTCCCTCCGGTCCTCATCGGAGCGTCTCCGCCTTTCACCACTATATCTTCCAGGCTCGCATCACGGAAAATTGACCCGTAAGAGGCGCATGATAACAGATGTAGCCACGCTCCGTAAGTGCTTGTCAGGGAACGGGGGAAGGAAGAAGCGCAATTGACAATTGCGCTCACCCCAAAAGGTAGTTTCCAGTCCACAGCTCACAGTTTGGAGCCGAACAGCGTTTCGACGCCGGTGAGAGGAAATTGATTTATGGTCAAACAGAATCTGGTCTGGCTGCAAACTGCAAACTGTAAACTGTGAACCGGGTGTTTAGCCAATCGCCAATTGCGGGGTTGTCGTCGAAACCTTGTAACTTTGAAACCTCTGCGTTATGGTGCACGGAACGCCATGATTGTTGGTACGGGAATCGATATTGTAGAAGTGCCGCGGATCGCGCAGGCGATTGCCCGCTTTGGCGACCGCTTCCTGCACCGCATCTTCACTCCCGGCGAGATTCGTTATTGCGATTCCAAGCAGAACCGGGCGGAGCGCTATGCGGCGCGCTTTGCCGCCAAAGAGGCCGGCCTGAAGGCCATCGGCACGGGATGGCGCCTGGGAGTGGCCTGGAAAGAACTGGAAGTGCGCCGCGAGCCGGGCGGACGGCCGACCTTGGTCTTTAGCGGGCGGGCCGCGGAATTCGCCACCGCGCTGGGCGCAAAGCGCGCCTGCCTTTCGCTATCGCATACCGGGGAACATGCCATTGCCCAGGTGATTCTGGAAGGCTGAGCGTGCCGTTGATTTTTCACCACGGAGACACGGAGGCACGGAAGAAAGACAAAAGCCTTTTAGCCGCAGATTCACGCAGATAGACGCGGATCAGAACAAAACAACCTAAGCTTGATATTGTCGGTTGTTTCTTTCAGCGTTCATCTGCGTTGATCTGCGGCTGTGGGTTTGTTTCCTCCGTGTCTCCGTGTCTCCGTGGTGAATCGTCCTCACTGAACGCTGTTCAACGCTTCCAGCACCACTGCGTCCTGTTCCGGGGACACGGTGCGCAGATCGATCACGACCCTGCCTTCGTCCACGCGGGCCACGATGGGCGGCTGATGGGTGCGCAAGCGCGCCGCCAGTTCGTCGGCGGTCAAACCATCGCTGGTCACGGCGATCAACCGGGTAGGCAGCGTGGCGCCCGGCGCGGCGCCGCCGCCCAGTACCGACTCCCCTTCGATCAGCTCGACCGTGAGCCGCCGGCTGCGTACTTGTTCCGCCAGCTTAACCGCGCGCGCGGAGATTTCTTCCACCGTGAGCCGCATGAAACGCAAAGCCGGAATCGCATCGTGGTCCTGCCGTAGATAGGCCAGCAAAGTGGCTTCCAGCGCCGCATAGGTGAGCTTATCCACCCGTAATGCCCGGAACAACGGATTCTGCCGGATGCCCGCAATCAGGTCCTTGTCACCGCTGAGCATGCCGGCTTGCGGCCCGCCCAGCAGCTTGTCGCCGCTGTAGGTCACCAGGTCCACACCCGTGCGCAGGCTCGAGGCCACATCGGGCTCGCCGGCAACCCCGACCGCCCGCAGATCGAAGAGGGCGCCGCTGCCCAGGTCTTCCATGACCGGAAGATGATGCTTGCGCCCCAGCGCCGCCAATTCCGCCAGCGAAGGTTGTTCGGTAAACCCGACAATCTGGAAATTGGACCGATGCACGCGCAGCAGCAAGCGCGTACGTTCGTTGATGGCGCGCTCGTAATCGGCCAGACGGGTGCGGTTGGTGGTGCCCACTTCGCACAACCGCGCTCCCGACTTGGCCATCACCTCGGGAATACGGAACGACCCTCCGATCTCGACCAACTCGCCCCGGGAAACGATCACTTCGCCGCCTTCTCCCAGAGCGTTCAGCGCCAGCAGCACGGCGGCGGCATTGTTGTTGACCACGATGGTGGCAATGTCCCGCGCCATGTCCGGAACATTCAACAGGCTTGCAAACAGCCGGTCGGCATGCACGTCGCGCTTTCCGCGCTCGCCCGAGGCCACGTCGAATTCCAGATTGGAATAAGTCCGGCTGGTTTCCCGGATATGCTCCAGCGCCGTCGCCGACAGCGGGGCCCGCCCCAGGTTGGTATGCAGAATGACGCCGGTGGCATTCACCACGGGACGCAGCGAATAGCTCAGCGCGGCGCACAACTGCCGTGCCACCGCCTCGGCGAGTCCGCCCAGCGCGAGTTCGATGCCCGCCTCATTCAGCATCCCCTCGCCGATCTCCCGCCGCAGGTTCTCCAGCGCCGCGCGGGCGGCATCCGTCACCGCGGCACGGCCTTCCCGTTCCGCCAGCAATGCCAGGTGTGGGTGGCGCAACAGTTCATCGACCGCCGGCAGTTTTCGGAAAAGGTCATTGGCTGTGGTCATAGGCTTACTCTTTCGGAAGATAGCGCTGCTCCCGCACGGCGAAACCGGCGGTCGCCGGGACGCCCACGCCCGTACCGCCGTTCAGGTGGTCATCTCCGGTGACTGTGCAACATTACACATCGCGGTTTGGTTAACATGCAAGGGTGACCGATTCGGAGAAGAACAATTTCCCTCCGCCCTTTACGCTGCGCCGCGGTTTTGCCGCCTGGTGGCGCGACTCTGTGCGCCAGCGCGGTTTTTGGCGCACCTTGGGCCGCCTGGGTTCGAGCGCCTCCGAGTTATTGCGCGACTGCGCCCCAGCGCGCCGGCGCCTGCGCTACGGGGATCTGGAGTATGACTGGGAATGGCGCGTCGATACCACCTGGGCCAATCCCCGGTTCGGGACGCGGCTGCGCGAAATCTTTGCCGGCCGTCAATATATGCCGACCGATCCCGAGTTGTTCCGCCCGGTCCTGCACGAACTGGGCGTGCCCTACGAACAGTTCACGTTCATCGACCTCGGCTCGGGCAAAGGACGGGCGTTACTGCTGGCCAGCGAATTCCCGTTCCGCCGCATCATCGGGGTGGAGCTACTGCCGGAATTGCACGCCGTTGCCCAGGAGAATATCCGTACCTATCAGGAGGGCGCCCAGCAGGCGCGTATTGAGTTGTGGTGTGGAGACGCGCGCCAGTTCCCGTTTCCGTCGGAACCGCTCGTGGTATTCCTTTTCGATCCTTTTCCGGAACATGTGCTGGAGCAGGTGATCGCGGCATTGGAGCGGTCCGTGCGCGCTGCAAGTTGCGAGTCACGAGTGGCGAGTGGCGAGGCAGGCGATGGCAAGCATGCGCACCAGGTGTATGTGGTTTATCAGAACCCCATCTCCGAGCACGTACTTTCTAATTCCCGCTGGCTGCGGCGGGTGAAGGGGAATATCCAGTATGCGGTGTATTCGAGTCGCGAGGCACGAGCCGGACAGTCCTAAGACCGTGTAGTGGGGCAAGCAGGTCTTTTCGCTTCCGGTGGCTGTAGCAAGGAAAAGGAAGTTTTGGGACGTTGGTGAGCTGCGAGATGCGAGGCGGCAATTGAAACTCGCGTCTCGCAACTCGCAGCTCGCAACTCTACTTGAGGGCCTTGATCTCGGACACCAGGGCCTTGATCTGTTCGGGAGTAAGCTTGCCGGTAAAAGCGGGCATCTTCATACCGCCACCGGCGGGGGTCATGCCTTTGGAAATGGTGTCGATCAGTTCGGCTTCACTCTTGCCGGCCGCGCCCTTTAAGGCGGCGATTTTCATTGCGGGCTTGCCTTCGGCATTGGCGCCGTGGCACATCGCGCATTTTGCCTTGAAGTTGGCATCGCTGGCCAAGTCCGCCGCAAAGACCATGGAGGGCACGACCAGCGATGTGAACAGAGCTGCAAGTAACAATTTCTTCATTTCTAAAATCTCCTCATAAGTTTTGCCGGGAGCCCTCTGCTGCTAACCTCGCTGGAATTCCCCTGCGAGAGCGCCACCGGATTACTAAACCCCACGCACGTACAACCAATGGTAGGAGATTCTAGCAAACTTGCCCCTCACTCGTCCCAGGCGGCACGCATGCGTTCCCAGGTTTGCTCCAGGGATTCCGGTAACACGCGGGTTTCCGCGACGGTGGTCATGAAATTCGAGTCGGCGACCCACCGCGGCAGCACATGCATATGAATATGCCCCGCCACTCCCGCCCCGGCGGCTTTCCCGATATTCATGCCCAGATTAATGCCGTCGGGACGGTACAGCCGGCGCAAGACGCGTTCCAGCTTTTGCGCCAACGCCATCATTTCCCGGGCCGCCTCGGTGGGCAGATGCTCCAGTTCGGCCAGGTGCTGGTAGGGCACGATCATGACGTGGCCCGAGGTGTAGGGAAAGATGTTGAGCACGACGAAGCAGTGCCGGCCGCGATGGACGATGGAAGCCTCGCGGTCTTCGCTCCGTTGCTTATCGCAGAATACGCATCCGGTGGCTTTGTCGACAGTGCTGACGTAGGCGTACCGCCACGGCGTATACAGGTAGTCCATGCAGGGCAGGGTAGCACAATGAGGGGTTCTAAACCCACGGGTTGGCCCCGGCAGCGGGTAAAATCCGGACGCCGGAGCCGGGTGGCGGCGGAGGCGCTAAATGAATTTTTGGTGACATTTGCCCCGGGGACGCCACATTCCGTTGACACTGCGGAGCTGTCGTTGCTATAGTCGTTAAGTCTCGGAGCGGCTTCTTGCCCTCGATAGCTGACCGCTGGTTCTGCCCGGCATCGGGCAATTCACCTTGACGATCTTTACCAGCAGTCCGTCAAATCTTGAGGAAACGACTCGCTCCGTTATATGCGTCCGAAAAATATGTGGTGCCCACTGCGCCGGCAGCATCAGGTCAGGTGGGTGAGAAACAATGGTCTTGTTCGACGATAACAACAACAACGCCTCCAACGACTTCCCCTCTACCACACCGCAGGACACCAGCAGTTCTGCTTCCGGGACGCAGTCTACGGCTTCGGCCGGGGAGTCGACCAGTTCTGACTCACAATCTTTAACCCAGGGTACTGATACGTCAACGTCTGAAGTTACATCCGAAACGCTCATCGCCACCGACTCCACTTCTGCGGCAGAAACCGAAACTCAAGCCGCCGAAACAACCCCAGTTGTCGAAACCCAAGCCGCCGAAACGCCGGCCCCGGAAGCAGTTCCCGAGGCGCTGAACGTCGAGGCCTCTGCTGCCACCCAGGAAATGCAGCCGCCTCCGCCGGTTGCCGAAGAGCAGTCCGTCGCGCCTGCTCACGAAGAGAAGTCCGATGTGATGGACTTTGCCTCGGCGCTGGAAGCTTATTCGAATCCGGA
>Ga0326728_10007976_pt1 | contig 26663 bp, 23 predicted proteins | sample MB3enrmetagenome_FD_207602 | JGI IMG/M metagenome (GOLD analysis project Ga0326728, IMG submission 207602) | Lab enriched peat soil microbial communities from McLean, Ithaca, NY, United States - MB31MN | ecosystem: Environmental > Terrestrial > Soil > Wetlands > Peat | place: USA: New York...
CTTTTCAGGCCGTGGTCCAGACCGCTGGAGGGCAGCCAGCCCAGCTTCACCGAGAAGAGCAGGATGAGCAGCAGGCCCAGCCAGAAGATCGGCATGGAAACGCCCATCAGGCCGAAGACCATGGTGCACTGGGAGAAGAACGAGTTGGGTTTGGTGGCCGAACGGATGCCGATGGGGATGCCGAACGACACGCACAGGAGCATCGCAAAGCCGACGATCCAGGCGGTATTGGCCAAGCGGGGACGCAACTGATCGAGCACCGGGGCGTGCATGACGTAAGACATGCCGAAGTCGCCCCGCATCAGGTTCGTGATGTAGTGGAAGTAGCGCACGACGAGGGGTTGGTCGAGACCCAGTTGCACTCGGAGCTGCGCGCTCAGCTCGGGGGTGTAATCGCTGCCGAGGATGACGGTCGTCGCATCGCCCGGGGTCATGGACAATATGGTGAAGACGATGAAGGTCAGCACCAGGATCACCGGGATCAAGGCGAACAACCGTCGGATGATGTAACGGACCATGCGGTCTCTCCTCTGCTCGTGGACGAGGCCCACAGGTTGGTTCCCGCGGGGCTGCCACCTTGCGGGGGAGTCCCGCGGGAACGGGGTGTGGCCGGAAACCGGCGCCGCCCGTGGCCGGGCGGCAGCCGTCAGTCGTAGTGCAGCTTGTAGTAGTTGAAGGGTTTCTCGACGGTCATCTCCACCCCCTTGAGCCGGTTGTTGCTCAGGGCGTACACCTTGGTGACATACAGATCCACCTCGGGGGACTCCTCCGCCAGAAACTCCTGCACCCGCTTGTAGACCGCGACGCGCTTGGCCTCGTCGAAGGTGCTGCGGCCTTCCGTGATCATCTGATCGAGCTGGGGATTCTGATACCAGACGCGGTTGACGCCGCCGATGCCGTCCTTGCTGAAGCGCCGCGACAGGAACATGTCGGGATCCCAGTAGCAGCCCCAGCTGGTGACGAACATGGGGGCCTTGTGGCTGGCGATGTAGGTCGGGAAGACCGCGTTGTCGATGCGCACGATCTCGACCTTGATGTTGATCTCGGCCAGGTAGGCCTGGACGGCGGTGGCGATGCGCTCGGCCTCGTCGCGGAAGACCACGATCTGGGTGGTGAAGCCCGGGCAGTTGGCCTCCTTCATCAGGGCCTTAGCCTTCTGCGGGTTGTAGGAGTACTTGTTGAGCGGGTTCTGGATGGCTCCGAGGACGGTGGGAGCGGGGGCGAAGGTAGCGCTGTTGTACAGGATCACTCCCCGGCCGTCGTGGCCGACCTTCATCAGGCCTTCGTGGTCCACCGCGTAAGCCACCGCCTGGCGCACCAGCTTGTTCTTGAACCAGCCCTGGGTGTTGTCCATGCCCAGGTGCCAGACCAGCGCCGAGGGCTGATCCCACAGCTTGAGCTTGGGGTTCTTCATCACACGATCGTAATCGGTGGGCACGAACTCGGCGTTCAGGTCGGCGGCCCCCGTCTCGATGGCGATGGTCCGGTTGGTGCCTTCAGGGATGACCTTGATGGTCAGGTACTTGTTCTGGGCCAGTTCGTCCTTGTTGAAGTAGCCGTCGAAGCGCTCAAACTTCACGGAGTCGCCAATGATGCGGCTGACGAACTTGTAGCGGCCGCTGCCGATGGGCTTGGACCAGTCCTTGGTCTGCTCGGCCTTCTGGGCGTAGCTCTTGGGCACGATGCTGGTGGCCACGTGCGTCAGGGCGGAGGTCATCGCCGGGTACGGACCGTCGGTGATGATGGCGAGGGTCTTGTTGTCGATCTTCTTGATCTCCTTCACCGGCTTGAACAGGGCGCCGATGGCCGCACTGTTCTTACCCCGGTTCAGCGAGTACACCACGTCATCCACGGTCAGGGTGGTGCCGTCATGGAACTTGACGTTTTCCCAGATGGTGAAATGCCACTCCGTGGCGCTCACCCGCTTGAAATCCTTGCACAGTTCCTTGACGTCGCCAGCGAGCCGGTTGTTGGGGTAGGTAAACAGCCGGCTGTAGATGTTGTAGAGGACATACTGGTTGTTGAGGTCGGACGTGGCGGTGGGGTCGAAGCTGATCATGTCCAGCGCCTGGACGACCGTGATACTGCCATCGCGCCCCGCGGCGGCGAAGGCGCCGGTCGCGAACAGGGTGATGGCCAACAGTGAAAACACTGCTACGGCGAGGAAGCGTCTCATCATATCCTCCTGAAATTGGTTAACGCCAGTTGTTGCCTCTTCGATTCGGGTATGGTTCCTTCATTCTCAGGAACCTCTTTTTTCAGCTCTGAACGGACTGGAAATTGTACTGCTTGGGAGTTAATTTGCAAGCCATAACTGCATCAGCCAACACACAACGGCTCGGTGCCGCGCGATTCTGGGATATGGCCGCGTGATCAAGCGCGTTCCGCGCCGCTTTCTCGGACACTGCTTTAAACATGATTTTCGGCTCTCAGGGGCTAAGGGGTGTAGCCCTTGATCTCCGGGTCGGCAGAAATGGCCACGGCAGATAGGGCCGCAATCCATAGGTTCCGCGCCCCGCGGTTGAGTGGCAACTGGCTACGTCATTGTGGGCGCGGCGCTCCTAATGGCACGGCGGAAAGTGTTGCTGATTCTATTGAATTTAGCCGCCGTATCATTCGCGTTTCAACCCGCAACGCGGGTCGGGTGCTCGGAATGACAGACGTTTTGCAGGATCCCGCCTCACTCGTAGGCGATAGCATCCACCACATCTTTGCGGGCTGCCTTCACCGCCGGATAGAGGGCGCCCAAAAGCGCTCCCACGATGGCAATGGCGGTGGCGTATCCGATCCAGGGAAGCTGAATTTGAAGGGGCAGGGTGGGAAAGCGGGAGAGGATGGCGGCCTTAGCCAGCAGGCTGGCTAAGATCCCGACCGCGGTACCACTGATGGCTAACAGGAAAGTTTCCCGCAGGATTACGTTTACGATGTACCACTGCGATGCGCCTAATGCCTTCAGGATGCCGATCTCGCGGGTGCGCTCCAGTACGGCGGTGTACATGGATTGGAAAAGCACGATGAAGCCTATGCCTACGCATACTCCAATGACTACCGTGATAAAACTGGCCAAGCCGGGCACGTTCTCCGGTGTCATCATCGACAGGTATTCCTGCATGGAGCGTACGACGTAGCGCTGCATGCCGGGATAAGCGTGCACTTCCTGCACCACCAGTTCGGCATTCTGGGGACCATCCGCCTTCACATAGAAAACCGAAGCCGCGCCGGACGCTCCCACTAATTCCTGAAGCGTTGACAAGGGAAGAAACTTCCGTGCTCCCTGGCCATGCTCCACCACTCCGGAGATGCGGAAGGTGTGGTTCATGACTTCGACTTCCGAACCTACATGTTTGCCTTTGCCGCAGGCATACACGTCATCGACGATCACATCGTATGGTCCGCGGAACGGTCCGCCTTCCAGGAAGTGGAATCCAGCGATTAGAGTGTTGTAACTCGGATAGTCAATACCGTAGATCACTTCCAGCGCTCCCCCGGTGGTGGTGAGCTGCCAGATGACAGGCGCTACCGTCTTGACGTGGGGAAGACCGTGTAGAACGTCGGCGACTTTCACCGAGACGGGCGCGCCGGTGAGTCCCACGAGGAAGGAGGAGCCTGGGGGTTGGACCAGGACGTCGGCGCCAATTCCGTGCTGTCGTGTTTTGCTGTCGTTCAACATGCCCAACGACAGGCCCACGATCAGCAGGATGAGGACCACCTCCACGGCAACCGCAATAACACTGATCGTAGTGCGCACTGGCCGATGCGCCAGATTGGATAAGATCATTCGGTTCATGGGGACTTTTCGCAGTCCTTTCGGTTTTTCGAGCACTCAGCAGCCGGCAATCAGCTTTCCGCCAAAGAAAAATGGATTGCTGCTGTTTAGTCGGGCTGACGGCTGAGTGCTCTTCCTCTGTGTGTCGGTGTCTATGTAGTGGATTTTCCTTTTCCAGTTCCTTATCTCTTGAGTTCTACCGGGGATAACGTTACGAAGGGATTACAGCCAGGTAAAAGTTCGTTAACGATCCGGCAGAAGAGTTGCTGGTCACCGCGGCTGAAGCCGCTCTTCTGGTGCTCTCCAATTCACCGGCCTTTAGCCGTTTCAATTACCCACAAATCCATGCGCAAGTGATCGGCGCGGGACTGACGAAGATGTGAAAAAATCGATTAGCCCGATTGTCGTTAGTTTTTCAGGTGAGGCGAAATGTATACCAGGTCTTAACGGATCGCGCATAGGGCATTTAAACGCGAGATTGTTTCCACCGCGGCCTACGTCTCCGAAAAACTCGCCTTTTTCACACCTTCTGACGTCCCGCGGCAGGCGGCCTGTTACTGATCCCCGGCACTTCCTATGCCTTGGCCGGCGGCAAGAAGGGCATGCTGTACCTGGTGAACACCAACAGCCTGGGGGGGAGGCAGCGAACGATGCGGGGGCGGCGCAGACGCTCTGGTTTGAGCAGGGTCCCCCCGCCCTCTCGTCCCCCTATCAGGCCACCTGCACCGACAACAATGGAGCCACCCTTTCCGACGAGATCACCGGCTATCAGATCTTTGGCACGGCGGCTTATTTCAACGGCTCGGTCTACCTCGGAGTGACGCCTTCGGTGGCGTCAACGCCCGGTCCGCTAGGCCAGTTCACCTACAGCAACGGGCTGCTAACCCCGGTAACCTACACCACGGACAGCATTGCGCCGGGCAGCTACGGCACCACCCCGTTCGTTTCCAGCAACGGCACCGCGAACGGAATCGTGTGGATGTTGGATCATGGCCAGCCGATTCAAAACTCCAGCGCGGTAGCTCCCACGGCGGCAGTGTTACGGGCGTACGACGCCGGCAATATCGCCACCGAGTTGTATAACAGCGCGCAAAATGCGGCGGATGCGGCCGGATATGGAATCAAGTTCACTTCCCCGATCGTGGCCAACGGCAAGGTCTATATCGGAACGGCGCACGACACGTTGAGCGTGACGAGCCCCCAGGGAGAGCTGGATGTGTATGGCCTGAAATAGCAGAGGCAACTCCGGAAGGGCTGCTCACCTTCTCAATCGTGTGCACTCGCGTGCACGTTTGGACCGTTGGAAGACCGTTTCCCGTTGCCCGTTTTCCGTTTCCCGTCCCCAGGCAGATTTGAACGGGTAACGGGTAACGGGCAACGGGCAACGGGCGGCACTAAGGACAAAGATATGAGGCCCCTGGTTCCCCGTAGTCTCTGCGGTGTAGGACTGTTCTTAACCCTCTTGCTCCCGTTGGTTTTCATCGGATGTGCGGGCATCAGCAGCAGCAGTAATAACTCCCCCCAGGGCCCGACCTCGGCGCTAACGGTGGGCATTACTCCAAGCTCAGCGTCGATCGTTGAGGGGCAGTCAGCCACTTTGACCGTGACGGCAACGAATGCCAGCCAAGTGGTGGTGACCGGCACCAACAACACGTCGTATACCCTGGCAGGCAATAGTGGCACACTAACCGTTACGCCTATTACGACAACTACGTACACGGCGGTCGCCACCGGACCCGGGGGAACTTCTTCTTCCGAGAGCACAACCATCACCGTAGCGAGCTCCTCCAGCACACCGCCCAACACCACCACGCCCCCCGGGGCCCCGACCACACCCACGGCGGGCTCGGTGCAATCGATCCAGCACGTCATCTTCATGCTGCAGGAAAATCGCAGCTTCGATACTTATTTCGGGATGCTGAATCCCTACCGGCAGGCGAACGGCTGGAATATAGGCGACGACGGCAAGGATTACGAGGTCGATGGAATCGACGATAAGCTCGGAATCAGCAATGTGGACGATGCGGGCACCGCTTTTTCTTTGTTCAAGCTCACCACCACGTGCGTGGATGACATGAGCTCGGCATGGCTGGAAAGCTACGGCGATGTGAATCGCTATGACTTTCTTACGACTCGCCCCATGCTGATGGATGGCTTTGTCCACACGGCTGAAGGATACGCCGCCAGCGGATCCGGGGACGGTTCCTTTACCGATCTGGTCGGCCAGCGGGCGATGGGCTATTACGACCAGGGGTTTTTAAACTACTACTACTACATGGCTTCGCAGTTCGCCGTGTCGGACCGCTGGTTCTCGCCGGTATCCAGCAAGAGCACCCCCAACCGGATTGCCACCATGACGGGCGGCACCACCCAAGGCCTGGTGAAAGATCCGTTCGTGGACGATAAATTTACCAGCCAGCTCACGATCCCCACGATCTTTGGCGCGCTGGATAAGGCCGGCGTTAGCTGGAAGATCTATTACACCCTCAACGAGGGCGGCTGCACGGACCCGGACGGGGATTGTGCCACGACGGGGAAGACGGATGCGTTCCCGGTGACTACCTTCGCCGATTTCACGGACTCGTACCAATATCTTCACGCTCCGCAAAACGGCGTGTGCGCACCGCCGACCCAGCCGTCGGGGCAGCCCCCCGTGAACGATTCGACCAACAGCTTTTGTATCGACACGACGCGCATTGCGCCGCTGAGCCAATACTTCACGGATGTGCAGAACGGGACCCTTCCCAGCTACGCGTTCATCGAGGCCGGTTACGGCGTCAACGACGAGCACCCCGGTTCGGGACAATCCATTCTAGCCGGCCAGGCGGAAGTCGCGTCGATTATCAACGCCCTGATGAACAGCCCGTCGTGGGCGAGCTCGGTGTTTTTCCTGAGTTACGACGAGCCGGGCGGGCCTTACGATCACGTGCCTCCGGTCCCCGGCTCCACTAACAAAAACACCGATGCGAGCTTGGGAGTGACGACCGACATCTCCAGCATCGCCGTAAACCCGGACACCTTCTTTCCCTGCGTGCCCAGCGGCGGGACACCTACGCTTCATTGCGACCTCAGCGCGGTCGATCCCGGCGCCAATCCGGGGGATGCGCCAGCCGTAAACGGTTTTGCGGCGCAGCTCGGCTTCCGCTTGCCGAATATGATTATTTCGCCCTTCACCCGGCGGCACTACGTCTCGCATACTCCGATGGACCACACGGCAATCATCCGGTTCGTGGAAGACCGCTTCATCGGAGATGGGAAATACCTCACCCAGCGCGATGCGGTGCAGCCTAACTTGCTGGAGTTCTTCGATTTCAACAATGTTCCCTGGGCAACACCGCCCACACCGCCGCAACCGCAAAGCATCGGGTCCTCTTGCCACCCGGCGACGATGCAGTAGGCGAGGAATTTGTAATTTCTAATTTGTAAAGTACGGCGGTGGCCCAGGTATGCGTCCTGGTGGATATACCAAGCTCAATGGTGTTATGGCGCATACCTGGGAACCAGAGCTTTCGAAGCCCTTCTGGGTATGCATGCATCCTATCTCCCCAGGTATGCGCCACAACGTTTTTCAGCCTGTGAAGCCGCGCAGGGCGCATACCTGGGCCACCGCCCGCCGTTCTGCTTCTGCTTTACAAATTGCAGATCACAAATAGAAGGCGATTGTCCTAATAGAGCAAATTCCTGCACCTGGCAATGTCTTCCTCCCCCTTGCTGTTGCCGCCCGCTCCTGGACACCTTGTGAAACTTACTCCAATGCTCTTCTGAACTTAGCGCCACTTAGCTGGGTGCAATTTAGCGATTTTTCGTGGCAGACCGGTTGCTCCCTCACAGGAGGAGGGAGAGCTCCTGCTCACCGCCACCGATGCCCAACATGATTTCGATTTTGCCGCTGGTCCGCTACCGCTCCTTGACGCCCCCGGGGGGATTGCCTACTTTCCTGCATGGAAAAATACGGAAGCCTTGGTTCCCGTATCTGCTTTGCGCTCTATTCCTGGTCCTTGTGCCGGCGGCGGTCCGTGCCCAGACACAAAATACCGCATCTAAGTTTCGCGATGGCGTGGTTCTTGCCAGCTTTCAGACGGGAGTGTCGGAGGCTCGGCAGGCGGCCATTATTGCCGGCGTGGGGGCTAGCGTACAGCGAGTTATTGGCGTCCATGTAGACGTCCTGGCGGTTCCTGCCGGCACAGTTCAAACCGTGATCAACGCCCTCAAGCAATATTCCGAAGTGCGATATGCGGAGCCCGACTATAAGCAGCACGTAAGCGGCGGCGTACCCGACGATCCTGATTTCCCTTTGCAGTGGGCGTTTCAAAATACGGGGCAATCGATCCAGGGCACCGCAGGCACGGCAGGGGCCGATGAAGGCGCCGTCGCCGCCTGGAGCGTGACCACCGGAAGCAAGTCGGTGGTGGTGGCCGTGGTGGACACCGGCATCCAGTATAACCAGCCGGACCTGGCGCCCAATGTCTGGTCGAACCCGGGCGGGATCGGCGGCTGCGCCGCCGGCACCCACGGCTACAACGTGCTCACCAGCAGCTGCGATCCGCTCGACGACGATGTGGCCTACAACGGACACGGCAGCCATGTTTCCGGCATCATCGGGGCGGCAACCAACAACGGCATCGGCGTCGCCGGGGTGAACTGGCAGACCAATATATTGGCCGTCAAATGGGTCGATTCCGAAGGAGACGGGAACACCAGTGACCTGATCACCGCCTTGGACTGGGTTATTACGGCCAAACAGGCGGGCGTGAATGTGCGGGTGGTGAACGATTCGCAGACCTGGTCGGGGACTGCGGCTTCCCAGGCGCTTTCCGATGAAATCGACTCCCTCGGCAGCAACGACATCCTGTTCGTGACGGCGGCGGGCAACGCCGGCATCAGCAATGACACCACGCCGCGTTATCCGTGCAGCTACAACCAGGCCAACGAAATCTGTGCGGCCGCCAGCGATCAGAACGACCAGCTCTGGTCCAGCAGCGACTATGGCGTGCAGGCCGTGCACCTGGCGGCGCCAGGGGTGAACATTTACTCGACGTTGGATACGGTTGGCGTCTACGGCTACATCAGCGGATGTTCCATGGCGGCAGCCGAGGTAAGCGGCGCGGCCGCCCTGGTCCTGTCGCAGGGCTATCAAACCGTCAGCGATCTGAAGAGCACGCTGCTGAACAGCGTCGACCTGTTGCCTGCCTTCAGCGGAGTGACCATCACCGGCGGGCGGCTGAATATCTGCAAGGCGATGGCCGGCTGTTCGCAGGTTCCCGCCAACGAAACGCTGCCGACGATTTCCGGAAGCGCGCAACTGGGCGCAACCTTGACGGCATCCGCCGGAAGCTGGTCGGAAGCACCGAAGAGCTACGCCTATCAATGGGACCGCTGCGACAACACCGGCAATAACTGCAGCCAGATTTCCGGCGCGACGGCGAGATCCTACACCACGGCCGGCAGCGATGTAAGCAATACTCTCCAGGTCACCGTGACGGCAACGAACTCGTACGGGTCGGCCAGCGCCACCTCGGCGGCGACCGCAGTCGTCATTAGCGCGGTGCCGCCAGCGCCCAGCGTTACCGTATCCGCCTCGCCTGCCACGCAGACCGTGGCTGCCGGTCAGGCGGCCAGCTATACGATTACCGTGACGGGACAGGCCCTGGCGGGTTCGGTTTCCTTGACTTGCGAAAACGTGCCCAATGGGGCGGCCTGCACATTCGCTCCCCCTGCCTTAACTTTGGGATCGGGTAGCGCAACCTCCACGCTTACGCTTTCCACCGCTCCCAGTGCCAGCGCTCTGTTGAAGACCGGCAGGATCTTCGCTTTCGCACTTCTGCCACTCGGCTTAGGCCTGATGGTGCTCCCCGTTCCCCGCCGGTTATGGGGCGCCGGTATAGGGCTGGCGCTGCTGCTGGCGGCGCTGATCGCCTGCGGCGGAACGGCAGGCAGCAGTGGCAATAGCAGCAGCAGTGGAAGCACCAGTGGGAATACGACTTCGCTTGCCGGCACCCCGGCCGGCACCTATGCGGTCACGGTGACGGCCAGCTCCGGGAACGTTCAGAACACCGCCGTGGTGAATGTGACGGTGCAATAGACGGCCATGAAAGCGTACCTGACAATCGGTCGTTTGCGCAGGTTGGTTCTGCCAGCAACGTTTAGCGTTGTGCTGGCGGCTTGCGGGGGCTCGGCACAGAGCACGGAGGCGCCGCCGAGCGCGCCGGCGACAACCAATAAGGCGACGGCGCGGGCAACGCAGTCCCCGGCGAGCCAGTCGCCGGTTGTCGCTCCTACGGCTAGCATCAGTTCGAGTCCGTCTTCCATCTCCGCCGGTCAAAGCTCGGTATTGACCTGGACTGCCACCAACGCGGCCATGGCGCAAATCGATAATGGCGTCGGAACAGTTTCCACCAATGCTTCGGTAACCGTGAAGCCGGCGCAAACTACCACCTACACGCTCAGCGTGAGCGGTCCCGGAGGAACGGCAACGGCGCAAGCCACCGTCACCGTAACCGCCGTTCCCTCTGCACCCTCGGCGCCTTCCGCGCCGGGAGGCGACTTCACCCTCGTGGTACTTCCGGACACCCAGTACTACTCAGCCGGCCTGGAGGGGGGCGATCCCCGCATGTTTGCCGCGCAGACCGCCTGGATTGCGGCCAACCAGGCGGCCCGCAACATCGTGTACGTCGTCCATCTGGGCGACATCGTGCAGAACGGCGATAGCGATCCGCAAGAATGGCAAAACGCCTCCGCGGCCATGCAAACCTTGGACGAGGCGGGAATTCCCTACGGCGTCGCGGTGGGAAATCACGATGAGACCCCGGAGGGCACGGCCGGCGGGACAACCTTGTTCAATCAGTACTTTGGGGTTTCCCGATTCTCCGGGCGCACCTACTACGGCGGGAACTACGGTGGGACCAACGACAATCACTACGATCTGTTCAGCGCCGGGGGACTGGATTTCCTCGTCGTGTACTTAAGCTATGATCCGTCGGCCAACCCGGACGTTCTTGCCTGGGCGAAGCAGGCGCTGGCCAATTACTCTTCCCGCCGCGCGATTGTGGTTAGCCATTTCATTCTGAATGGCGGCTTCAACGCGAGTTTCGGGCCGCAGGGCCAGGCCATCTACAATGCGCTGAAGAGCAGCCCCAACCTGTTTCTGATGCTGAGCGGCCACGTGACCCCCATCACCGAGGGCCAGCGGCAAGACACGTACAACGGCCATACCATCTACTCGCTCATGTCCGATTATCAGTCGCTGGAAGACGGCGGCAATGGATGGCTGCGCATCCTGCGCTTCTCACCGTCGGCCAATCAGATAAGCGTGAGTACGTATTCCCCCGTACTGGACCAGTTTGAAAACACCAGCAGCGGGCAGTTCACGCTCGCCTACGACATGCAAAGCGACGCGACGGCGAAGCGCGAAGGCCCGCGCCTGCTGCCGGAAAAGGCGCCGGGATGGGCGCTGATGTCCCATACCTATTCGCCCTATCTGTTTTCTTCGGTGTTCCAGTCGGCCATCTGGGATCAGATGATGGGGAACCGAGCGTCCTATGGCGGCGGGATGCAGGGTTTCGGCAAGCATTTTGGCGCCGACCTGGCCGGCGCTGAAGCTTCCAGCTTCTTCAAGACCTCGTTGCTCCCCAGCCTCTTGCACCAGGATCCGCGGTATTATCCCCGGCGCAGCGGAGGCATGCTCCCTCGCGCCTGGTACGCCATCACTCAGTCGCTGCTGGCCCACAATGGCCGCGGCGGCAAGACCATTAACGGTTCGGAGTTGCTGGGCAATCTGTTCATCCGATCGGTGGCCAATGCCTACATTCCCAGACAGGATCGCGGCTTCGGCCCGACGCTGAATGGCGCGGCCGGCTCGATCCTGTCGGATGCGCAATCGAATCTGTTGTGCGAGTTCGCTCCCGATATTCGCCGCATTTTCCGGAAGCATGAACCGGAAGGCGCCAAGAAGCTGGAAAAGAAGATGCCGCAGCAGCTACAGAAACTGGCGCATATCGGGAATTACCAGGAATAGCCAGCGGGATCTGTATTCCATTTGGGGGGTGACCTCTGAACCGCAGAGGACGCAAAGGACGCAGGGGAATTTTGATTTTTGAATTGTGATTTCGACACCCCGATCAGCGGTGCCAGGTTTTCAATCAAATTCTTCCTCTGCGTCCTTTGTGTCCTCTGCGGTTCAGAGGTCCCGAACGTATGCGGGTCACGCTAGCGGGAATGGCTCACCTTTAATCTCTTCCTCGCGCACAAAAGACATCGGCAGATAGGGCCCGAATACACATAGGTTCCTCGCCACGCGCCCTGGCGGAATTGCAATTGTCCAAATTACGTCAGGCGCGTGGCTCGGAATGACAGAAGTAGTGAAGGGTTAAGACTACACCCGGGCGAACACCATTTCCGCGAGCGTCAGGCGGCGTGGGGGCGCCGGAGTCTGGTTCGGGTATCCCACGTCCACATAGGTGACGATCTTGGTATGCTCCGGGATTTTGAAGCGCTGGTTGAGCCTTTCGATCATCTTATCGGTAAAGGTCAGCCAGCATCCTCCCAAGCCGTAGGCGTGGGCAGCCACTACGATGTTCTGCGCGGCGGCGCCGCAGTCCAGCAGGCGGTTCCTCACCGGATTGCGCGGGTTGGCATGGTAAACACGCTCATCCTGCATTAGCACGATATGCACGGGGCCACCCGGTATGTCACTGCCCAGGAAAAGTCCCGGTTCGTTCTTCTCGCGCACCACCAGATAACGGATGGACTGAAGGTTGCAGGAATGCGCCGCCCACAAACCGGCATTCATCAACTTATCGATGATATGGTCGGGGACCTCCTGGTCCGTCCAGTGCCGCACGGAACGCCGCTCATAGAGGATCGCGTCAAATGCCTGGACGTCCGCCGGGCTTAACTTACGGGGCGCAAACCGGGTTAAATCGACTTTCTTTTCGGCCTGGCACAACTCGGCAAAGCACACCAGTTCCGCCGCCCACTGATAGTCGGGGGCGTCCTTGGGCAGTCCTTTTGCTTCCCAGATTTGCATCAGTCCCCGGACTTTGTCGGTCTGGGACTGGGAGAGGCGTTTGCCGGAATCGATGGCCGCATAGGTCTGAATTTCCAAAGTGTGATGGACGCGCTCCCGGAAGCGCGCCCTGAACTCCACGGGCTCCAGCGCCAGGTACTCTTCCCTCGTCAAATCCATCCTTACTGGTGGTTCCATCTGACTCCTCCTTGTCTAAAATCAAAGTCTTGGCATTGAACCAACGGACAAACCTTTTCACCGCAGAGTACGCAAAGGACGCGGAGGGAATCTATGTCCATTGTTCTCATCGTCCTCTTTCCTCTGTGTACCTCCGCGTCCTCTGGGTCCTCTGCGGTAAGAGGTTTTTTCCACTTTCTGTGCCCGCAACATCACAGCCGCCGCCGCACCAGCGGAATACAGAGCAGACACGCCATAATCGAAAGCACGGCAAGAAAATAAAATCCAGTTTTAAGCGATCCCGTCATGTTGTAAAGAACCCCGATGCCGTAAGGAGTAAGCGAGGCAAGCACATAGGCAACGCCATTGAAAACCCCGGTTGCCGTTGCCACTTGCTCCTTCGTGGTTACGTTCTGCAGCATCGTCCACAACGGGGGGACGCGAACCCCACTGGCAGCATAGGCCACCGATAATACCACCACGGCAGTCAGCGGGCTGCCAATCCGCATGGCTGCGCCGAGCAACAAGGCAAACACTACGCTGCCCAGGAAGGTAAATAAGGCGCGACGGTTATACCTGTCCATCAAAGGCGTGAAGCCCATTACTGCTATGGCGCCGCCAACATACGGCAGCATCGCCAGCGATCCCATCGCGGCCCAGGAAAAACCCAGGGTTAACTTCAGGTAGGAAGGGATCCATGCTAAAAAGCCCCAGCTGCCGGCGTTAGCCAGACCGTAAATGCTCGCCAGATACCAAAACGTAGGGTTTTTCAAAAATCCCAAATCCAGTTTCGCTGCTTTCGGCGACGACGCCGCCAGGTTTCCGTGCGCGGTAATATAGTCGGCTTCCTCCTGGGTGATGCGCGGATGCTTGGAAGGATGGTCATAGACCCAGTACAAACATTGAAGCACGGGAAGAACTCCCAGCAGCGCCAGCATATAGTAACTCCACCGCCAGCCCACGGTAGCTATCCACCAGGCAAATAATGGCGTTGCGATGACGTACGCAATCATCGTCCCGACATACCATGCTCCATTGGCCTTAGCCCGCTCATGAAACGGAAACCAGGTTTGCACGAGTTTAGAAACGGCCGGGCCGAGCACCGCTTCCCCTAGTCCGAGTAATGCCCGGCAAAGAAGAACGATAGCAAGCGAAGACGCGGCCCCCATAGCGCCGGTTAAAACCGCCCAGGATAACAACCCGACCGCCAGGCTCTTTTTGGCTCCAAAACGCTGGATGACCGGGCCAACCACGAAACAGGACACGCCATAGGTGAACAGGAAGGCCGACATCAGCAAGCCTTGCCGCGATTTGTCCGCAGCAATGCCCATACTCCTGATGAACAGCGGGTCGGCAATAAGTACACTTACATTTACGCGATCCAGGAAGGCGATAACATAAGCCGAAAAGCAAAAGGCCACTACCCAGACGCGTAACCTGCCTTTAGGCAGGGCCGCCACTGGCTTGGTATGAGCCGCTACCGTACCGTTGCTCATCGAGACCACCTCAAGTAATTAACGGGCTTTTCTCTCTTTAGGATGGAAGTCGCAGCAGTCGTCGCCTAGCGCCCGGCAGGAGGGCCGCTCCAGATCGGCGTTAAAGCCGTCATAGAGTACATGATCAATGGAGCAGTACAGGTATCCCAGCTTCCGGCCTTCCTCCCCGTATTCCGCCCAGACGCTATCCATGGGGCAGAAGGTGACCTTCCGGGGGTTGTTGGGATCGCGCTCCCATCCCGTCCCGGGCATATCGCGCACCTTCTGGTAGGTGTCGAAAGATTTGGGGTCCAAACCCCTTTCGCGCGCTTCCTCGGCCATCGATTTCAGCCGGGCTTCGGCAAACCTCTTAATTGCCTCCAGAATGACCTGCTTGCCGCGCTCTTCGCCCAGGGCCGCCATGATTTCCTTGGACATGGAGTAGTGCAACAGGGCCAGCAACTTCGCCATGCGTGTCACGGGCTCTTCGGTAGTTCGGATCATGATGTCTTCTCGCTTTTGTGTCAGGGCGCCGCCAAGAACAACGTTTCCGGTTTCCGGTTTCCGGTTTCCGGTTTCCGGTTTCCAGCGGGACCCGCTCGAAGCGAGTATCTCATGAACTGGAAACTGGAAACGCAATCCCTTTGGCATTCAAGTGAGCGGAGTACTGCCGAGCGGTTTATTTGATGTGCGTCGGCAGCCAATTCATCAGAAAGCTGGCTGCCTCTGGAAGTCGGCAGGCTGCGGCCCGGAGTACAACGTTTCCGGTTTCTGGCGGAACTCCCAAGCAACGAGTCTCTTGGGAGCTGGAAACAGGAAACGTGGAACGGGAAACGTCGTCTTAATGTATCCCCTTGGCGTTCAAGTGGGAGGAGTACTGCCGATCCGTTTGTTTGATGTGCTTGGACAGCCAATCGATCAGGAACCCGGCTACCTCGACGGTGGGGACGCCGCCTTCTGTGGCCAGACTTTGCTTGAATTTCTGTACCTGCGCGATGAACGTCTCGTGCTGTCCGCGATGCGTCGCCAGAGCGGGATAGCGCGCCTGCTGCATCAGGGTTTCCTCGGCCTTGAAATGCGTATCCGCATACGCGTCCAGCTCCTGAACCAGAGGCGCGATGACGGCGCGGCCCTGCCCGACACTCATGGCCTGGTGAAGTCCGTTCAGCATAGAAAACAGCTTCTGGTGCTGTTCGTCACAGCGCTTCACGTTCACAGAGTACGATTGGTCCCATACAATTAACGGCATGTTCCCACCTCCTTTAGGTTTATCGGCGGCGTACGGCGATTTCTTTAGGAAGAAAGTTTCCAGTTTCCGGTTTCCGGTTTCCAGACAACAAAAAGCAACAAGCGGCAGGCAACAAGCCGGAAGCGGAGAAGCCATTGAAAGCGAGTTTTCGGTTTCCCGTCTCCCGTCGCAAGCATTGGTGAAAGCGAGGACTCATATGCGGAAACTCGCGGTGGTGCTGATCTGCATGTCGTTCCTGCAGCAGGCCTTTGGCTGGGGGGACGAAGGACACCGGGCTATCAATCGGGCGGCGGCCGGCAAACTGCCGGCGGAGATGCCGGCGTTCTTGCGCGGCGCGGCGGAGCGGATCGAGTATCTGGGGCCCGAGCCTGACCGCTGGCGCCACCAGGAAGAATTTGCGCTGAAGAACTCCCAGGAGCCGGATCACTTTATCGACCTGGAACGCGTCGCGGATGTGCCGCAACTGCCTCCGGGACGATACCAGTTCTACGAGCTGCTTTATGAGAAGCGAGCCGCGTTACTCGCCCGCCGATCGGTTCATCCCCGGCAAGGTCCACCACCCGCCACCACCGGCATGGATCTGGCCAACCCGGATGATCTGCTGCCGGAACGGGTTGGATTGCAACCCTACATCACCCTGGAGGTGTACGATCGCCTGAAAGTCGCATTCCGCGAATATCGCTATCTGAAAAGCCAAGGGCAAAAGACCGAGGCCGTCGAACAGAACATCGTCTTCTATATGGGCTGGCTGGGACATTATGTAGGTGACGCCGCGAACCCATTGCACACGACGGTCAAGTACAACGGCTGGGTGGGAGACAATCCCAACGGTTACACCACCGAACACCGGATTCACTGGATGATGGAAGGACCGTTCGTGGGCGACAATCTGGCACGGATGCCCTTGCTTGGGCTATTGCAGCCGCCGGCAAAACTCCAGAATCCATGGCAGGACTACCTTGCGTTCCTATGGAGCTCCCATGCCCTGGTGGAAAAGTGCTATCAACTGGAAAAGACGGGCGGCTTTATTGGTGAAGGCACAGCCGAATCGCGCGAATTTATTCGCCGGCGCCTGGCCGCCGGCGCCCAGATGCTTGCGAATATGTGGTATACGGCATGGAAAGAAAGCGAGAAAGCAGTGGTCAGTGGCCAGTGGCCAGTGGTCAGTACGCAAGATAGTTTCCAGTTTCCGGTTTCCGGTTTCCAGATGAGAACCGGTCATAGCACTTTGCCGCTGGAAACTGGAAACTCAAAGCTGGAAACCGGTTTACTGAACACTGACCACTGATCTATGTCTTTCGAAATTCAAGCGCGGAGTGGCGCGGCGCGGGCCGGGCGGCTGATGACGCCGCACGGCGTGGTGCATACGCCGGTGTTTATGCCCGTGGGCACGCAGGCCACCGTCAAAAGTGTCCCTCAGCAAATGCTCGAGGAATTAGGCGTCGAGATTCTGCTGGGTAATACTTACCACTTGTATCTGCGGCCGGGAGCGGACCTGGTGCGCAGGCTTGGGGGATTGCATGCGTTCATGGCCTGGGATCGCGCCATTCTCACGGATTCCGGGGGATTCCAGGTATTCAGCCTGGCGGCTTTGCGGAAGCTGGGCGAAGAGGGGGCCGAGTTCCGGTCGCACTTGGACGGTTCGTTGCACACGTTGTCGCCGGAAAAGTCGATTGCCGTGCAGTTGTCCCTGGGCGCCGACATCATGATGGCCTTCGACGAGTGTACGGAGTATCCGGCAGACCGCGTCCGGGCCCGCACCTCAATGGAGTTAACCCTGCGTTGGGCCCAGCGCTGCCGGCAATACTTCGCAGACCATAAAGAAGAAGTCCCCTGGAAACAAGACCATCGGGGGATCGGGCGATCGGGCGATCGGGTGATCTTAGAACCGACTACAAACCCTTCCGATCACCGGATCACCGGATCATCCGATCACCCCATGCTTGGATCACCCGATCACCCGATGGTTCCGGCTTTATTTGGGATCGTGCAGGGCGGGATGTACGCCGATCTGCGGGCGGAATGCGCCGATCGCCTGGTCGAGATGGATTTTCCCGGTTACGCCATCGGCGGATTGAGTGTGGGCGAACCGCGGGAGCTCACTTACGAAATGGTGGCCCGGACCGTGGAGCGACTACCGGCCGGTAAACCCCGGTATGTGATGGGGGTGGGCACGCCTGAGGAGATTGTGGCGTATGCGCGCCTCGGGGTCGATATGATGGACTGCGTGCTGCCGACGCGGGCCGCCCGGCATGGCTTGCTGCTGACCAGCGAAGGGCGCATCAATATAAAAGGAGCCCGTTATGCGGAAGACTCCGGTCCGCCCGACCCACGCTGCGGCTGCCCCGTGTGCGGCCGGTACTCGCGTGCCTATCTGCGCCACCTGTACGCCGCCAACGAGGTACTTGCCCAAGTGTTAAATACCGTTCACAATTTGGCGTACTACCTTGACACCATGCGGCGGGTGCGGCAAGCTATCTCTTTCGGGGAATTCACAACCGCTCGTGTGAGTGTGTCTTCCGGGCAGCCGGAAGACAGTTGAGCGTGGGAAACAATTTCTCACCGGCGCCGGCAGACCGGCATTCGGGAACTTCCGCAGCTTGTCCCCCGATTCCACGGGATGTACCCAGGGACTTTGGATCCGTCGCCCGTAGCGCGTGTCAGTTCCCCGGCCGCCGGCCGGGAAGCCAGCGCATGGCGGCGACTGTTAGTCTGAAGAATGACACCCAGGCCCGGAGTGAGACACCCGAAAGCGAGGTTGACACTAAAGAATGCACATGAATGCGATGTACTTACTGCAACTTGGCGGCGGCGGGTTGGGTTTCGCCCTGCCGCTGGTGTTTATCTTTGCCGTCTTCTATTTTCTGATGATTATGCCCCAGCAGCGTAAGCAGAAGAAATGGCAGAAGATGCTGGGAGAGCTGAAGACGGGAGATCGTGTGGTCACCAACGGCGGCCTCCGGGGCACAGTGGTGGCCCTGCGCGACGACTTCATCCACCTGCGGGTACCACCCGACAACGTGCGCATCGAGATTCAGCGCGCCTCCATCGTGTCGGTTACTCCGGCCGAAGGCACAGACGTAGCGGCGAGCAAGTAGAGCAATTTGTAATTTGTAATTTGCAAAGTACGACCCGTTCGGCGATTGCTTTTCCTTTGCAAATTACAAATTGCAAATGACAAACTCGTAGAAAACGGTTTGCTTCATGAATAAGAATCTCCTCTGGAAAGCGGTTTTTATCGTAGCGGTGTTGGTGGTGTTTCTGTTCGGCATCCTCGGCTGGCCGTCGTCTTGGACGCGCCAGGGAATTGCCCAGAGCATCCAGGACCGGATTCACCTGGGCTTGGACCTGAAAGGCGGGACGCACCTGATCCTGCAGGTTCAGGTAAACGATGCCGTGCGGGCCGATGCCGAACGGGTGGTGGAGCGGCTGAAGGAAGACATGCGGACGAAGCGCATCCCTTACTCCGAAATCGGCCTTCCCGACCCTGCCAACCAGCCGGAACGCATCGTGTTGAAAGGCGTGCCGCCGGAGAATTCCGCCGACCTGCGCACCATTGTCAACGACCGTTTACCCGAGTACAACCTGGTCTCGCAGCCGGATAACACCTGGCTGATCGCCATGAAGCCGGACCGGCTGACCGAGCTGAAGAACCGGTCGGTGGCGCAGGCCATCGAGACCATTCGCAATCGTATCGACCAGCTGGGCGTCAGTGAACCGGTAATCGAAGAGCACGGTCTGGGGCAGTATCAGATCCTGGTGCAGTTGCCGGGAGTGGACGATCCCGCGCGGGTAAAGGAAATCATGCAGTCCACCGCCATGCTGGAGATTCGACAGGCAGTCGATGCCAACGAATACGGCAGCGAGCAGGGGGCCTTGGCGACGCACGGCGGTGTCTTGCCCCCCGATTCGGTGCTGATGCGGGGACGGCCCATTGCGGGCCGTAAGACCAGCGAGAACAAACCTGCCCAGGATGTCTGGTACATCATCTCGCGCTCCTCGGCCGTAACCGGGCGCGACCTGCGTGACGCCCAGCCCACTACTGACGAGTACAACAAGCCGGCGGTACGCTTCATGCTGACCGGCGATGGCGGCCGGCGCTTTGCTTCCTTCACCGGCGCCCATGTGGGCGACTGGCTCGCCGTGGTGCTGGACAACAAGGTGCAGGAAGTGGCGAGGATCCAGGAGCAGATTCACGATGAGGGCCGCATCACGGGCAGCTTCACCCAGCAGCAAGCCACGGATCTGGCCATGGTGCTGCGTTCCGGCGCGCTGCCGGCCGGCATCCGCTACCTGGAAGAGCGCACCGTAGGGCCGTCCTTGGGCGCCGATTCGATCCGCGACGGGGTGCGGGCGGCGATCGTGGGTATGGTCGCGGTGCTGGTTTTCATGCTGATTTATTACCGCGCTGCCGGCGTGAACGCCAACGTGGCCCTGATCTTCAACCTGGTAATCCTGCTCGGCTTTCTGGGCTTCAGCGGAGCGACGCTCACCTTGCCTGGAATCGCCGGAGTCATCCTGACGGTGGGCATGGGGGTTGATTCCAATGTGCTGATCTTTGAACGCATTCGCGAAGAGGTGCGGAACGGCAAAACGCCCCCCAGCGCCGTGGAACAGGGTTTCGCCCGTGCCTGGGTAACCATCGTGGATACCCACGTGACCACCATTGTTTCGGCGTTCATCCTGTTTATTTTCGGCACCGGCCCGGTGCGGGGATTTGCCGTCACTCTGACTTTTGGTCTGCTGGCGAATCTGTTTACGGCGGTGTTTGTCAGCCGGGTGATTTTCGATTCCGGGTTGAACCGGATGAAACGTGGCGAGGCATTGAGCATCTAAAACCCGTCGCCGGCGAGGGCAGTGGGTGTTGTTTAGCAAAGCTCAGGCGAGGCTCTGGGCTACTTTCGTTTCCTTCCTTACGGGAAGGAAGAAGGCAAATACAGTGGAGCTCTTCCGCAACCCGAACATCGCGTTTCTCAAGTACAAGTGGTACTTTCTGGCCTTCTCGCTGATTTTCAGCGTCACCGGCATTCTGTCCATGATCTTCTGGCATGGCATTCCCCTGGGAGTGGATTTCCGCGGGGGGACGCTGGTCACGGTGAAATTCGCGCATGCGCCGAACGATGGCGCGATCCGCGCCGCGCTCGACCGGGTCGGACTGCGCGACGCCAAGATCCAGCGCTTCGGACCAGAAGCCAACCATGAAGTGCTGCTGTCGCTGGCGGAACGCCAAACCAACGAGGCGGCGCTGGACAAGGGTAAGACGCAGATCATCGAGGCGCTGGAACCGCCTGAACCGCCAGCCAACAAAAAAGATCTCAACAACGCCAGCGCGCTGGACGTTACTGCCTATCTGCTGGCCGCCGATCCGCAGCATCTGGGCACGGATGCGCAGGCACGCTACGCGCAAGAGGCGCAGGCGGTGGTTGGCTACCGCGACAAAACGCTGAGCGGCGTCTTCAGCAGTTTCGACCAGCTGCGCGGCACGGTGCCGGATGAGGCGCTGGCCGCGCTGCAGCAAGGCTACTTTCTCTCCGACTTTGGCGTGCGGAACGTGGACATCGTGGGACCGCAGGTGGGCAAACAGCTGCAGAGCCAGGCCAAGTGGGCCGTTTTGTACTCCATGCTGGGCATGCTGGTTTATCTGGCCCTGCGCTTCGAACTGATTTACGGCGTCGCGGCCGTGGTGGCCTGCATTCACGACACGATTATCACTTTGGGCGCCTTTTCTTTGGTCAATAAGGAAATCTCGTTAACGGTCATCGCCGCCATTTTGACTCTGGTCGGCTACTCCATGAACGACACGATCGTGGTATTTGACCGGATTCGCGAGAACATCAAGCTGCTGCGACGCGAAAGGCTTACCGATATCGTCAACCGCAGCATCAACCAGACGCTGAGCCGGACGGTACTGACCTCGGGCCTGACCTTCCTGACCGTGCTGTCGCTTTATCTGTTTGGGGGCGAGGTGCTTAACGGTTTCAGCTTTGCCCTGGTTATCGGAATTATCATCGGCACCTACTCCTCCATCTTCATCGCGTCGCCCATGCTGGTGGCGTATCAGGACTGGAGGCAGAAGCGTGGGGGACGTGCCGCGGTGCCCGCCGCGGAACCCAGGCGCGGCAAAGTAAAGGCGAATGCGTGAGTGGTCCGCGCTTCGGAGCCAACGTAAAAGTTCTGTAAATAATGTTGTCAGCTTATTGGGCGCTCACCCTCTCGGGAGTACACTGACGCCGGGAACCCAGCCGGCCACTGGTGGAAAATTTTGGAAGGCGCGATGGTCGCGACGAGTTCGAAGACTGCCGCGACCGGCGTAGGATAAACTCGGAGCTTGCCGAAGGGGTGGGTTTTAGCTGTGCTGTAAGCTGGCCTCTTCCTCAATTGTTGTTCGTTGGTTCTTCCTGTTTCGGAGAGGGGTTATGTTCGAAGACAGCCTGCTCGAATCGGGAAATCGATTCAAGGCAGGACGCCGCGGGGCAACTACCGTTTTTTCGTTTGTTGTACAAGGCCTGCTTTTAGGAATCCTGGTTCTTATTCCGCTGATCTACACGGAAGCGCTGCCCCAGCAACAACTGATGACGTTTTTGGTCGCGCCGCCGCCGCCGCCGCCACCTCCGCCCCCTCCCGTGGCCCCGGTCATGCAGGTCATCAAGAAGATATCCTCGGATATGGCGAATGGCCAACTGCGCACGCCCACGCGGATTCCGGAAAAGGTGCAGATGGTGAAGGAAGAGGAACCACCTCCCATGGTGGCCTCGGCGGGCGGCGTGGCCGGAGGGGTGGTCGGCGGTAGCGCAGGTGGGGTGCTGGGCGGGGTTCTCGCCGCGGCAGCACCCACCGTGGCGGCGGCTCCCAAGCCGGTGATTCCAACCCGCTTGAAGGTTTCGCAGGGGGTGATGCAAGCCAACTTGATCCGTGAAATCAGGCCGGTTTATCCGATGCTGGCGAAACAAGCGCGCATCTCGGGAACCGTGATCCTGCAAGCCATCATCAGCAAGGATGGTTTGGTCGAGAATCTGACCGTGAAGCAGGGCCACCCCATGCTGGCCCCGGCGGCCATCGAGGCAGTGAAGCAGTGGCGGTATAAGCCCACCCTCCTCAATGGAGAACCCGTGGAAGTCGAGGTGGTGATTTCGGTGAATTTCACCTTGACGGGAGGATAGAGTCCCTGTTTAGTGATATTTACGGTGGCTGGACAAGGTTTTTACGCATATTCTGCAGGTGAGTGCAGCTCGCGCTACGGATACGCATCAAAGGTAAGTGGCGCACTCCTCGGGAGGAGGAGAGCGCCTGCGGGGTTCGCCGCCGCCGGAACTGTTGGGTTCGCGCCTGATCCGCCAGCCGTCTGTTTCGGGAATTTACAGAAGTTCTGAAGTCCTCAGGAGGAAAAAACCACATCATGTTTCTCGCAAATCTTGCAACGCTGGTCTATGCCAACGTCCCGGCCGCCGCCGGCTTTATTTTCCAGGAAAACACGGTGGGATGGGATCCGATCTCGCTGTGGAGACAGATGGGCATCCTGGCGAAGGTAGTGGTCGTGATTCTGTTTGTCATGTCGGGCTGGTCCATTGGCGTAATGATCGACCGCTGGATGGCCTTCAGCGCCGCCCGCAAGCAATCGCGCTCCTTCGCTCCCGCCGTGGCCGGCGCTTTGCGCGAAGGGAAAATTGAGGAGGCGATCAAGGTTGCCGAGCGCAACAAGAAGAGCCACCTGGCCAAGGTTGTCGCTGCCGGCTTGCAGGAGTTCCGGGCGCAATCGGATACGGCGGAACTGCCGGGCGAAACCATTGACGCCACCCGCCGCTCGCTGGAACGGGCCGAAGCGATCGTGCATGCGGAATTGAAGCGCGGCCTGGGCGGTCTGGCGACTATCGGCGCCACGGCGCCCTTTGTCGGGCTGTTTGGCACGGTGGTCGGCATTCTGAACGCTTTCCGCGAGATCTCCACGCAAAAGGCCACCGGCCTGGGCGCGGTCGCCGGCGGTATTTCGGAAGCGCTGGTGACCACTGCGATCGGCCTGTTCGTCGCCATCCCCGCCGTCATGATGTACAACTACCTCACCGGCCGGGTGGAAGCCTTCGATGTCGAAATGGACAACAGCTCCAGCGAGCTGGTCGATTACTTCCTGAAGCGGCGCAACGCGACGGCCCGGCGGTAGTGGAGCGGACCTCCGCCTCTCTCTAATCGCCAGGCTCGCCGGGGACGGCGGACTGAAGACTGGAAGACGGTATAGCTATGGGAATCGTAAAGCGGAAGATGGAAGTCAACTCCACCATCAATGTCACTCCGATGGTCGACGTGATGCTGGTGCTGCTGATCATTTTTATGGTGATCACGCCCATGTTGCAGGCCGGCAAAGAGGTGGAATTAGCAAAAACCGATAATCCGGTGCAGATGCCGGATGCCGACCGGGAAGACTCCGTGCTAGTAGCCATTACGCGCGACGGCAAGGTCTTCTTTGGCACCGATCAGATCACGCCCGACCAGCTGACCACCAAGGTGAAGGACCGGCTGGCCAACAAGGTGGATAAGAAGGTCTACATCAAGGCCGACGCCCGCGCCCGGTATGGCAGCGTGGTGGAGGTGGTGGACGATGTGCGCTCCGCCGGAGTAGACCAGGTCGGATTACTGACCGAGCGGCGTGTGGCGGGGTCGTTTGCGCCTTTGCCCGCGTCTGGCGGCAAATAGAATCGCGGAGCGCACGGCGCTCCGCCCTGTCGAGGAAACGAATATGGCAATGAGCATGAGCTCGGGCGGCGGTCCCACGCACGACATGAATGTGACCCCGTTGATTGATGTGCTCCTGGTCCTGCTGATTATCTTCATGGTGATCACCCCCCTGACGCCCAAGGGACTGGACGCACTGGTTCCCCAACCGCCGCCCCCCAATCAGAAACCGGAACAAACCCCGGATCGCACGATCGTGGTGCAGTTGTTCAAGAGCAACGGCGGCCAGCCCGCGCTGAAAATCAACCAGGACTCCGTTACCTGGGAAACCCTGCAGCCGACCTTGTCCGACATCTTCAAGAAGCGCGCCGAAAAGGTCATGTTCGTGAAAGCGGACACGGATCTGCCCTTTGCCGACGTGGCCCAGGTGATCGATATTGCCCACGCGGCCGGCGTTGACAAAATAGGTCTCATCACGGCAAAGATCGAAGCGGGATCGTAGGTCCGGTCCGGGCAGGCGCTGCTTTGGCGCGCGTCCGGGGGGGGAAGATAGTCGCCCGTTTCCAGCAGGTAGCTGAGGCAGATTGTGAGTACCGGCTACCCGGGAGCAGGCGATGGAGGCGCAATTATGAACAGAAGCGTGCGAGCATTGGCGTTCCTGGCGGTTTTGGCGATGTTGTTCGGGGCGGTAGGCTGCAACAAGCTGAAGGCGCGCGACCAGTTGAACAAAGGCGTGCAGTCTTTCAAGAACGCCAAATTTGAAGAGGCGATTGAGCACTTCAAGAACGCGGTGTCACTGGATCCCAGCCTGCTGACGGCGCGGCTATATCTGGGTACGGCTTACATGCAGCAGTACATCCCCGGAGCCGACACGCCGGAAAACAATCGCAATGCGGAGCTGGCGATTGCGGAGTTCAAGACCGTCCTGGATTCTCCCAGTCCTACCAAGGAACAGCAGCTGCACGGGCTGAAGAGCATCGCTTTCCTGTACTACAACATGAAGAATTTCGATAAGTCGCGGGATTACTACCGGCAGGCGACCAAAGTCGATCCCAACGATCCGGAAATCTTCTACATGATCGGAGTTCTCAACTGGGTCGATACCTACAAGACCGCGGCGGACAGCAAGGCGAAGATCGGCTTGAAGGTGGACGACGAATTCAAGAAGTCGAAGGAAGACCTGAAGGTTTGCGCCGAAGTCCGCGCCGCCAACGAGGCCAAGATAAACGAAGGTTTCGCGGCGCTGAATAGCGCGCTGAAACTGCGGCCTGAGTACGAAGACGCCATGGTTTACATGAACCTGCTGTACCGCCGTAAAGCGGACACGGAGTGCGGTGATCCGAAAACGCGTATGGCCGATCTGAAGATGGCCGACCAGTGGTCGGAGAAGAACATGGCGACCCGCAAGATCAAGGCCGAAAAGAAACAGCAACAACAGCCCGGCGGCATCGTCCTGGAACAACAAAGCGGGAAGTAACCGCTCGCCAACGGCAGCCCAACAGCCCCCCCTCCGCGGAGGGCGGTTTTGCTTGGTCATCGCAAGCATCACCTCAGGCGCCAACTGGCCGGTTGGCCCTGCCTGGCGTACGATTTTTAAATGCGCGGCGCAAAGGCAATCCGAGCTGCGGATTCCGAGTTAGTGCAGATTGTGGATGCGGCGCTCGCGGACTCCGTCCGGCGGAGCGGCGCCTGGCTGGCCTGCCGTCCCGGCTGCACGCAGTGTTGCGTTGGGGTGTTCGCCATCAGCCAGCTCGATGCCTGCCGCTTGCAGGAAGGCCTGGCCGAACTGGAGCGGCATGATCCCGAGCGGGCCGTGCGCGTGCGCCAACGCGCCCGGGCTGGACTCCGCCGCCTGCGCGCCGGATTTCCGGGAGCTGTTTCCACGGGAATCCTCGACGAGAGCGCCGCGGAGTTCGAAGACTACGCCAATGACGAGCCCTGCCCGGCGCTTGATCCGGAGACGGGCCGATGCGATCTGTATGCCGCGCGCCCGATGACCTGCCGCGTCTTCGGACCGCCCGTGCGCTCCGAGGGCGGCCTGGGCGTTTGTGAATTGTGCTTCCAGGGCGCCACGGCGAAGCAAATCGCCGCCTGCGAACTCCACCTGGATGGCGAGAAATTGGAAGCCGAGCTGCTCGCCCGGGTGGAAGGCGCTACGGGCAAACGCGGGAACATGGTCGTCGCTTTTGTCCTCGGGAAAAGCTAACCGAAGTTCGTCACGAGAAGGTCGCTTTTGCCTTTTTTGAGGCTTCGGACACGCGTAAGGGTCGTGTTTGCCATCTGTGTTTCTGAGAAATGCGATGTAGTGTAGACCTTCCCTCTTGTCCT
>Ga0326728_10007977_pt1 | contig 26661 bp, 20 predicted proteins | sample MB3enrmetagenome_FD_207602 | JGI IMG/M metagenome (GOLD analysis project Ga0326728, IMG submission 207602) | Lab enriched peat soil microbial communities from McLean, Ithaca, NY, United States - MB31MN | ecosystem: Environmental > Terrestrial > Soil > Wetlands > Peat | place: USA: New York...
AATGTCGGAGCGGCCTTTCTCTTCGGCCGCATGGCCTTGCCCCAAATGCACCGGCCGGGCCTGCTCATAAAGGCCGGCGCCGCCATTTTGTGCGTGGCGGGATGCGCTGCGCTCATAGCGATCAATCTTGCGGGCGCGCACTATCGCGATTTCAAGGCGGGGGCCGCAAGCCCCGATCCTTTGGTTGCAGCCGCGCCGAAGCACGAAACCGCCTCAGCACTTAACGGGCAGAATCGTGCTCCTTCCGGCGCTTCTCTTCGCAAGGCAGTAAAACCCGCCTTTGCCGGTCCGCCGCTCCCGCAGGCTCAAACTGCCCAGATGGAGAAAGCCAAGGAGCGCGAAGCGATCGCAAAATTCCTCGCCGCTCCCTTTGCGTTCGATAGCTTTATGAGCTTTTTCCTCTTCGTCATCGGGCTGTGCGGCGCCGCCATTGCCGCGCTTGACGGCTACAAGCTCGACGATCCCTTCCCCGGCTATGGCAAGCGTCACCGCAAATTTGCCAGCGCGCGCGCTGGGAGCACCGAAGCGCTTCGGCGGATCTTAAGCCAGTCGAACGCGATCATGACGGGGAGCTTCCAGGCCATCGGCCGCAAGATCGAGAACTTCGCGCATGAAATGTCCGCGCTTCTGACCCTTCACCACGCCTATGCCGGCGACTGCAAGGCGCTGCAAGATAGCCTTGAGGAAGCGGCGAGGGATGCAGAGGCGCAAATCGCCGCCCAGGGCCGGCTACTCAATAAGCTGCCCAGCCGCGATACGCGCGATCTCTATGCCATGGCGGTCAAGCAGCTTCCGCCGCTCGGCGAGAAACAGATCAAGTTCTACGAGACTCAAGATAAAAAGCTGAAGGCATTGCAAAAGAGCGCGTCGAAAGAGCAAAGCGACGTTCTCGGCGTGTTCGAGGCGGCCTCGGCGGACTTCCAGCAGCTCCTTGCGGATGCGAGCCAAGCGAGCTTGAACGCGGCCCTCGCTGCCCCGCCGGAAGACCGCCGCGGTAACGGCGCATGAACGCAAAAGCCATGATCGGGGCCGCTCTGATCGTTATTGCCGCGAGCCTCACCGCCGGCGGCGTTTACGCCGTGCACATCTTGAAGCAGAAGAAGTTCGATCCCGAAACGCTGTGTCCCCTTCAGGGGTCGAAAACGGTAACCCTCATTATAATAGACAAGACCGACCCGTTAACGGCACCGGAGCAGGCGCGCATTCGCAGCACCGTAGCCGCGGAGCGCGATACCGTTCAGCGCGGCGGCCGCATTGCGGTGAAGCTACTCCAGCAAAAGCCGGGCGCGCCCGGGACCGCGCTCGAAACCATCGCCGATCTCTGCAACCCCGGCGCCGAAGCCAATCCTCTGTTCGAAAACCCAAAGCGCGTCGCGGCGCGCTATGAAAGCGCCTTCCGGGAACCCATCGAGGAAGCGCTCGCGAGCCTGCCCGCCGCGGGCTCTGCACCGTCCTCGCCGATCGCGCGCGCAATCCACGAAAGCATAGAGGCAGCGCCGCCGGGCCCGGACCAGCACCTCAAGCTTATCCTGATCTCCGACTTGATGGAGCACACCGCCGAGGCCTCGGCCTATGCCGGCACGCTGAGCGAAGCGGCGCTGCGCAAGGCCATGCCACAGCCTGCGCTGGAACGGATGAAGGGTGCGCAAGTCCGGGTGATGCTTCTCGCCCGGCCCCGATATGCAAAGCAGCAAGACGCGGCGCTCGCGATTTGGCGCCGTTTCTTGCAAGCGGTCACCGGACGCGAGCCCGATATCGTCCGCCCCTAGGGTCTGTGCTGTTTTTACGGAATCGCCAGGAAGTCCCCCTCACTCTGTCTCTCTCCCCAAGGGGAGAGAGGACGCCCGAAACTCCCTCTTCCTCGTGGAGAGGGCCACAGCCAGCTCCCTCTCCCCTCGGGGAGAGGGCTGGGGTGAGGGTCTTTAGCGATTCCGATAGACCAGGACAGACGCTAGGCGACGCCGGCGCGCAACAAATCGTGGATGTGGACGATGCCCACCGGAACGCCGTCATCGACCACGAAAAGCGCGGTGATCGCCGAAGAGTTGATGATCTGCAGCGCAGCGCTCGCGAGCATGCCGGCCGTCACGGTCTTCGGCGAATGCGTCATGATCTCCGCAACGGTGCGGCCGAGCAGCTCCGGCCCCATGTTCCGCCGCAAGTCGCCATCGGTCAGTATGCCCAGGAGCTTGCCATCCTCGCCGGCGATGCCAAGGCAGCCGAAGGCCTTCTCGGTCATCACCACAAGCGCGTTGCTCATGCGCTCGTCCGCGCGCACGATCGGCAGCCGGTCGCCGCGGTGCATGATGTCGCCGACGTGTTTCAGATTGGCGCCGAGCTGGCCGCCGGGGTGAAAAACCTTGAAATCGAGCGCGGTGAAGCCGCGGCCCTCAAGTAGGGCGATCGCGAGGCAATCGCCAAGGGCCAGCTGAACCAGCGTCGATGTCGTCGGCGCAAGCCCGTGCGGGCAGGCTTCTTTGACCTGCGGCAAAGCGAGCACAACGTCCGCCGCCTTGCCGAGCGTGCTCTCGCGCCCCGACGTCATGGCCACAAGCGGCACCCGGAACCGCCGCGAATAGGTGATCAGATTGGCAAGCTCGCCCGTCTCGCCCGACCAGGATAGGGCAAGGACAACGTCCTTGGCCGTGATCATGCCGAGGTCGCCGTGGCTCGCTTCTGCGGGATGAACGAATTGAGCGGGCGTGCCCGTGGACGAAAGCGTGGCTGCGATCTTCTGGCCGACATGGCCGCTCTTGCCCATGCCAGTCACGATCACGCGCCCGTCGCATCGAAGCATAAGCTTGACCGCGCGCTCGAAGTCCGCCGCGAGCCCATTCACAAGCGCAGCTTGCAGTGCCTTCAATCCGTCGACAGCGCAGCCAAGGGTTCGGCCTGCCACCGGAGCATATTCGCCCGCTGAATCGCTAAGCCGGCCGATTCGCGCCAAAGGCTGTCCCATTTTGCCCCCTGAACCCTCGCGCGTCCTCTAAGGGCCGCGCGGCTTTCATTATTATATTGAGCGTGAGGCTCCGCCTTTGAGCCGCCGGGCTATGCGGCCGCCTCACGCTCTGTGCCTAGCATGCTCGGCCTATAGCTCCGCCGCAAGCTTTTTCAGCTCTTCGGCGAATTTGGGTCCGATGTCGGGCCGCGCGAGCGCGAAGGCGACATTGGCGGTCAAAAAGCCGAGCTTTGAGCCGCAATCGTAGCTCTTGCCGCGGTATTTGTAGGCGAAAAACATCTGGTCCTGCATCAGCGTCTTCATGGCATCGGTCAGCTGGATCTCGTTGCCCGCGCCGCTTTTTTGATTCTTCAGAATATCGAAGATTTCCGGCTGCAGGATGTAACGCCCCATAATGATGAGGTTCGAGGGCGCGCTTCCTGGAGCGGGCTTCTCGACCATCGATTTGACCCGCCAAAGCCGCTCGTCCTCCTGGCTCTCAAGCCCAACCACGCCGTAGGAGCTTGTCTCTGCGGGAGCGACCTCCTCTACGGCAAGAACGTTGATTTTGGCGTCCGGGCCATACTTCGCGGAAAGCTCGTTATACACCTTAATCATCTGGCCTAAGCAGCTTTCGCCCTCCTTAAGAACGATCACGTCCGGAAGAAGCAGCGCGAACGGCTCCCCGCCGGCGATGTCGCGCGCGCACCACACCGCGTGTCCAAGACCGAGCGGCTCTTGCTGACGCGTGAAGCTCGTGGCGCCGGGTACGGGCAGATGCTGTTCCAGCTCCCGCAGCTCCTCGAGCTTGTTGCGGCGGCGCAGCACTTCCTCCAGCTCGAACTGGCGGTCGAAGTGATCCTCGATCACGCCCTTATTGCGCCCCGTTACGAAAATGCAGTGCTCGATGCCCGCGGATCGTGCCTCATCGGCTACGTGCTGAATGATGGGGCGGTCGACGACGGTTAGCATTTCTTTCGGCATGGCCTTGGTGGCCGGCAGAAAACGCGTGCCAAGACCGGCGACGGGAAAAATGGCCTTGCGGATGGGCTTGCTCATGACGGAAATCCTGGAGGCTTCGAGATGGGAAGATACGCAAATTCACGCTAACCGGCATAGCAGCATATTTCAGCCGGAATTGCGACAGTCAGCAGCATTCGCACGAGGTGGGCACAAACCGCCCGCTTGGGCGTTTCCTGCTGCGCAAGTGCGGCCGCAGATTCCCACAATCTGCACCGATTGTGAGGCGGCCTCGCGTATGAGGCTTGATCCTGACACAATATGCAATAAAAGGTTACCGGGGCAGGGTTTGGGGGAAATGCATTGAGCTTGAGCGAGGTCTGCGGCAGCAACGACCGGACGTTGAAAAGCGGCAGTGGCCTGCACCGGCCCGGCAGCGTGTTAGCAAGCTTGCTTTTCTTGATTTGTAGCATTGCCGGCGCTTATGCCCAAAGCAATGCTCTTCTCTCATCGAGCTATATCACGCCCTTTCCCCAATCCGACCGGTATCAGGTCCGCGTCATAGGCGACTGGCTGGGTGCAGGGCTGACGTCCGGTCTCCAGGACGCCTTCAAGAGCGATGTCTCCATTCAAATCACCGATATGTCCCGTTCGAGCAATGGCCTGGTTCGGGCCGCGCAAATCGATCTTCCCGGCGAAATCGACCGCATGCTGGCCGGCGGGCCTGTTCACATCGTCATCTTTATGCTTGGCGTGAATGACCGGGCCTCGTTGAAAGTAGGCGCGGGGCGCGTTCAACCTGTCTCAGCGGAATGGAAAGAAGCCTACGGCAAGGAAGCGGAAAAGCTTATCAAGAAGCTGCGCAACGCAAATGTCGCCGTGTATTGGGTTGGGCTGCCGGTGATGAGCAATCCAGGCTTCAATGAATTCGTCGCGGGCGCGAACGACGCTGTGCGCCAAGCCGTTTATATCAACGGTGCAAAATTTATCGAAACCTCGGCGGGGTTCACCGATCAGCTCGGTGCCTATAGCGCGTGGGGAACGGACATAACCGGGCAGACCAAGCGGCTGCGCGAAGGCGACGGCGTGGGTTTGACTCCTGCGGGGAGTCGCAAGCTTGCAAGCTACGTTGAGATCGCTCTGCGCCGCGATCTAGCGCAGGCGCGCGCACAGCGGAACATTCCGCTCGCAGGCGACGAGGAGGAACAGGCTCGCGTTGTGCCGCAAAGCCCGCGCAGCTCCAGCGCCGCAAAGTCCGCAACAGCGGGCCAAGGAAAACAGGAAGGGCCGGCCTCGCTTCTCAAGCGGCCCGATCAGGCCGGCAGCAAAGCGGACGCGGGCGCCAAAGCCGCCGGTGGCTTCAAGACCGAAGTTACGGCCCCGGCTTCGGCGGCGCAGGATACCGCCCGGCGCGAGCAAGCCGCATTTGCGGGAGCAGGCGCGCAACAGGGCGAGCTCATTTTGTCCGATCTTGACAACGGGCTCACCTCGATCGCTGTGATCTCGCCCGTGAGCGACTTGTCCATCCGCGAGATTCAGAGACAAACGCCGCTAGCCGACCGCCTCTATTTCAAAGTCTTGAGCAAGGGCGAAGCCCTGCCCGCCAAAGAGGGCCGCGCCGACGATTTCCGCTGGAGGGAAAACGGTGCGGAACAGTCTCAATAGTTGTCTTTCTACGCGTTCACATGTTTCGCTGGGGTTCTAATGCAGGGCAGTCAATTGCGAGATTGCGGTTTGTGGCGCTGCGTTTGCGGGGCGGCGCGGGCGCGCGTCCTCATATTGTTTCTCCTGCCCTTGCTTTCGGGCTGCTTCCCCGGCTTCAGATGGGGCGACGACGATTCCAGCGACGCCTCGGTGTCTGCGATCCCTCCCGGGGCACCGGCTCTCAATCGCTCGTATAAGACGAACTTTCTATCGCTGCAGATGCCTTCACTGGGCGTTCAAAGCAGCCAATCTCAGCTCATGCCCGACGCCGGGCCCTCATTCCTCAGCGCATTCTCTACAGTCGAGGCGCGCAAGCCCGCCTCCTCAGGCTCGCCCGGCCGCTTTTCTGCCGGCACGGACGCGAACCTCGGGTTCGAACCGGCGGTCCTGCCCCCGGCGAAGTCCCTTTCCAGCTTCTACACCGCGCTTGCAGCGCTGGCATCCGGAAGGCGCCCTCAGCCTGTCACGGTTGTCCATTTCGGCGATGACCGGATTGCGGGCGATCGCTTTGCCGGCGCGTTGCGCGAGATGCTTATAGGCCGGTTCGGCACGGCCGGCCGGGGGCTGATGATGCCCGGCCTCTTCCCGGTGCGCGGAATGAAGGCCGAACGTGGGGGACCGTGGACGCTCGAAAGCTCTGCCGCCGGTGCGCCGGGCCCATTCGGCGTTACGGGGGTGCGGATGACCTCGCAGGCGAGCGAGGCGTGGCTGCGGTTCACCTCCGCTCAAGGCGCTTTCGATTGGCTTGAGGTAACCTTCATGACGGGACCTGGGTTCGGAAACGCTCTCGTCAGCGTGGACGGCGACACCAAGCTCGTGCAAACCAGCGCAATGGCCGCCAATGAAACCTCCATCCGCATAGCGGCCAGATCGCACGAAATTTTAATTAAGCCCAGAGGCGATGGTCCGGTCTCCGTCCTCTCTGTGGCAACCGGAACGAACACTCCCGGCATCGCCTATAGCAACTTAGGCCTGCCCGGAGCGACAGCGGCGACGCCCGGAAAGTGGACGGCGGATTTTGCGGCGTACGACCTGCGCAAGCTCAATCCCGATCTAATTCTCCTGGAATATGGTACGCGGGAAGGCTTCGACGATGGGCTCGACGTGAGCCAGTACGAAATGCGCCTGCGCCTCGTCATCGATCAAATCAAGGAGTGGGCGCCGCAAGCCTCTATTCTCATTCTTGGGCCGCCTGACGCCGCGCGTCTGCCCGCCTTCGCCGGCTCGGCGGGAGCGCAAGTTTGCCGCGCGCTCAACAGCCAAGAAATTGCAATCTATGACCGCATGACCGAACGCGCAGACGAGCGCATCGCGCGCTGGCATGCTCCGCCCCGGCTCGGAGCCGTGCAGCAGGCACTGCGGCGCGCCGCGGCCGCCAGCGGAGCTTTTTATTGGGACTGGGCGAAATATATGGGCGGGCCCTGCTCCATCCATGCCTGGGCCTCGTTCACGCCGCCGCTTGCTGCGCCCGATCACATAACGCTCACCGACGCGGGGGACGACCGCTCCGCACGCGGCCTGTTCGCTGAGCTTATGGCAGGCTACGACGCTTATCAGCGTGCGCTTCAGGCGAAGGCTCAAGCGCTTGCGGCTTCGGTGCAACCCGCGCGCCCGGCCGGCAAAAAGCGGAACGCCCGGCTGCAACAACATTAATGGGGAAAGCCCGAACGCGATTTCGCGTTCAATCTCCCCCCTAAAGAGTTGGCTTCGTACTCAAGCTTTCTTCGCATTATTCTTCGAATTAACGGGCCGGGCTATGCGCTTTTCACGTGTGACCAGCGCATAGACATATCTCAGGATGCCAATGACCCACGGCATTGCGGCAACGCCGGGGAAGATGAGATGCCGCTCGGAGAGCACGGCAATGAGGTTCCAGGCCGTTTGCGGAGCGAAGATCTCGCCGGCAATGAGGAATGCTCCCGCAGATGCAGAAAGCACGAAGCCAAGGAGAAGCGCGCGCACAAAACGGCTAACTGCAGCTTTCAGCGTAAAGGCGGTCAGGCCATATCCGGTTAAAATCAAGATTCCGGCAAGCCAAGGTGCGAGCGATACGAGCCCGCCCCCGACAATGCCCATCAAAATGCCCAAGTAAAAGACCGACCAGCGATCCGGCCCGCTTTCGGGGACTGGCAGGAACAAGGTCTCATCCTCATGCTGCGAGGTGTCTTCGACATAGTCGATTATGTCGTCGCGGTCCGAGCCAGAAGACATGCATGCCTCCACTCAACTATCGCATCTACCGGAGGCGAAGACGCCGCCGGTTGCAGCGAATGACGGAAATGTAGTCACCAAACAGAAAGGTTGTAAGACACAGCGCGCAGCTCCAGGCGGCTCCGGGCAGAATATTTACTCTTCCCCTTCATAGCCTCGCGCTCGCATCTTACATGAAAGGGCTTGCCCGCTGGAAGACCATTGGCCCGCGCTACCGCGCAAGTTCCTTGAGACCGAGGCGTATGAGGTCTTCCGTGCGCGGCGCATCTCCAGCTTTCTGCATGGCATTTGAGATCGCAGCGTTCGCTTGCAGCGGCGCATAGCCGAGATTGAGGAGCGCCGAGACCGCTTCGGCTATGGGGGAGACTGCGGCGGCATGCGCCGCACCGTTAGCCGGCACCGCGGCGATGGCCGCCGCAGAGATTGCAAGCGGCGGTGCCTTGTCCTTCAGCTCATTGACGATGCGCAGCGCGACCTTTGGGCCGACCCCTGGCGCACGCGTGACCATGGCCCTGTCTTGCAGCGCGATCGCCTGGGCAAGCTGGCCTATGTCGAGCGTGCTGAGGATCGAAAGCGCGACCTTGGCGCCGACGCCTTGCACGCTTTGCAAAAGCCGGAACCAGGCGCGCTCGGCGTCGCTCAAAAATCCATAGAGCTTGATCGCGTCCTCGCGGACATGCGTTTCGATGGAGAGCGTGACAGCTTCGCCGGGCGGCGGAAGCGCCCCCAGCGTTCGCGACGAGCAGGCAACTTCATAGCCGACGCCGCCTACATCGATAATGGCATGATCCGCACCGGCCGAGTCGACGGTGCCCCGCAATTTTCCAATCATGCTTGAGTGTAGCGCGAGTCCTGGCCCGTCCGCCCGGTCCGCGGCCAAGTTTTACACAAGTGCCGCGTACTGCGCCGCCAAAGCCCGGGCCCGGCGGTGATGGGCATGGGTGATCGCAATGGCGAGCGCATCGGCCGCATCGGCCGTTTGCGGTGCGGCTTTCGGCAAGAGGTAGCGGATCATGGCGCGGATCTGCGACTTATCGGCATGTCCCGTGCCGGTGACGGTCTTTTTGACGGAGTTCGGCGCATATTCGGCAACGCTCATGCCAAGCCGCGCCGGCACGACAAGGGCGATGCCGCGCGCTTGCCCCAGTTTGAGCGCAGAGCGGGCATTGCCGTTCACGAAGGTCTCCTCGACGGCAGCTTCGGCCGGCATCCACGCTTGAAGCACCTCCTCAAGTCCGCGGAACAGCACGGCAAGCCTTTCGCCCATGGGCTCTGCCGGCTCTGTCGTGATCGCGCCGCAAGCAACGAAGGTGAGACGCGCCTCGTCCCAATCGACCACGCCCCAGCCAAGATTGCAGAGGCCAGGATCGAGCCCAACGATGCGCGTCGAGGATTTTGGCATGGCGGCAGCCTCATTTTCCGAATCGGCATGTGCAGCGTTTTCCACGGGCGGGGGTGCGGTCAAGTTCGTTTCACTTTGCGGAGAAGCTTTTTCGCCTCTGGAGCGCCACGGCGGCTAAAACCGCCTCGCGATGACGCCCGCGTCCGGTTAAACGCGCGAGGCTCTAGGTATGCCACACCGCCATAGCTGCCCCGAGACGATGCCATTTTGCCTAGCGATGAGGCACCAAGGCAACAGCAAGCCGCGCCGCTGCCTTATTTGGCCGTTAGCTAGTCTCTGCACTTGGCTGGCCCGCGCATCGGCGCGGGGTTCTACCGCCGGGTCGCGGACGTCCTCACCGGGGCTCTTGGTACGAGCCTAATCCGGCGCGTGGAGCACACCAGCTCCTGCGGGACGCCACCAATAACAATAGCAAAGAGGTACCGAGTTATGCGACTACTCATAATGGCCGCCGCTTTTTTGGCCATTTCAATGCCGGCGCAAGCCGCGCAGCGTCATCATCACCGTGAGTATCATCACGCCCAGCATCATCGCTCCCTCCACCGCGTCCATCGCCGGGCCGCGGTCCATCGCCACGCTGCCGTCCATCATAGGCGGAGCAAGCATGAGCTGGCGGCGCACCGACAAGCTAAACACGCCGCGCCGCAACACAGAGGCGGCATGGTCACGGTAACGACAGCCGCCGGGCCGATCACGGTCGCCAGCCACCTCGCGGGGCGCTTCCAGGCGCTGATCGCGGACTTCGTCGCGGCCGGCTACAAACCGCGGCGCATCGGATGCCTGGCCCATGGCGGCCACGTGCCAAACTCGCGGCACTATGCTGGCGCCGCATGCGATTTCGACCAGCGCGGCTGGGGCTTGACCGTTCCATTCATGTATCGTGCCCACGCCATCATTGCCCGCCACGGGTTTCGCGACGGCTGCAGCTTCAACGATTGCGGCCACGTCGATGACGGCCTGCCGGTGCATCACGCGCAGCGCAGGCACGATGTAGACTTCGACGGCTAAGTTCCGGCGGAGGAAGGGCGGTGAGCGCCGCCCTTCCTCACTCTAGGCGCAGGCCCAGATAAAGGAGGCCACTCAATTCAGCGCTGACCTTACGCTTCACGGTTGTGTGCTCGCGGCATTTGCCCTTTGCCACGCGGCGCCAAGCCGGTTTACCCTTCGGCTCCGACTCAGGAGCTTTGCATGAAAACCGATCTGCCTCGCCCCATCTATCTCAAAGACTACGCTCTACCGCCGTTCTTGATCGATGAGACTGCTCTCGATTTCGCGCTCGACCCGGCAGAGACGCGCGTGCGCTCGCGGCTTTCGATGCGGCCCAACCCTTCGGCCAAAGATAGCGCCGGCGTCCTGAAGCTCGATGGCGAGGTGCTGAAGCTCGCTCGCGTCGCGATCGACGGAAAGGTCTTGGAGGAGGCGCGCTATAAGGTCACCGGCAAAGACCTCACCATCGAGGCTGTCCCCTCGAGACCGTTCACGCTTGAGATCGAGACGGTCTGCAACCCCGAAGCCAATAGGGCGCTCTCCGGCCTCTATCGCTCGCAAGATGTCTACTGCACCCAATGCGAGGCCGAAGGCTTCCGGCGCATCACCTATTACCTCGACAGGCCGGACGTTCTTTCGAAATTCCGCGTGCGCATCGAGGCCGCCGCCAAAGAGGCGCCCGTGCTGCTCTCGAACGGCAATCTGATCGAGGCCGGCGAGGCTGGCACCGGCCGGCATTTTGCGGTCTGGGAAGACCCGTTTCCGAAGCCCTCCTATCTCTTCGCGCTGGTGGCCGGCAAGCTCGCCATGGTCCAGGACAGTTTCTCCACGCACTCGCAGCGCAAGGTGGACCTAAGGATCTATGTCGAGCCCGGCAAGGAGGACCGCTGCGGCTGGGCGATGGAGTCGCTCAAGCGCGCGATGGAATGGGACGAGAAGCGCTTCGGCCTCGAATACGACCTCGACACCTTCATGATCGTCGCCGTCTCCGACTTCAACATGGGCGCGATGGAGAACAAGGGGCTGAACGTCTTCAACGACGCGCTGATCCTCGCGCGCCCCGACACCGCAACCGACGCCGATTACGAGCGGATCGAAAGCGTGATCGCGCACGAATATTTCCACAACTGGACGGGCGACCGTGTCACTTGCCGCGACTGGTTCCAGCTCTGCCTCAAAGAGGGCCTGACCGTTTTCCGCGATCAGGAATTCACCGCCGATGTCCGCTCCGCCGTCGTGAAGCGCATCGAGGACGTGCGCTTCCTGAAAAGCGCGCAGTTCCCGGAGGACGCGGGCCCGCTTGCCCATCCCGTGCGGCCCTCGTCGTTTATCGAGATCAGCAATTTTTACACCCGGACCGTCTACAACAAGGGTGCCGAGCTCTGCCGGATGATGCAAACCGTGCTCGGCCAGGATGGCTTCCGGCGCGGGCTCGATCTTTACTTCGAGCGGCATGACGGCCAGGCGGTGACGGTGGAGGATTTCGTGTCCGCGCTTGGCGACGCAAACGGCACCGATCTTTCCGATTTTCTGCTTTGGTACAATCAAGCTGGAACGCCGGTTCTCGATGCCCGGCTCGTCTATTCCGCCGCCGCCAAAACCGCGCGGCTTTCACTCAGCCAGTCCTACACGGACACCGATGGCAGCGCGAAACGCAAGCCCGTGCCGATTCCGGTCAAGCTCGGGCTTCTGGACGCGAATGGAAAAGATCTTGCGCTGCGGACCGCTGAGGGGCCCGTGCAAAACGGCCTCGTCGTCCTCCGGAAAAAGAAGGAGGTCTTTACCTTCGAAGGGGTGAACGAGCGCCCCGTCGCGTCCCTGCTGCGCGGCTTCTCCGCTCCGGTCAAATTGATCGAAGGGGCGAGCGATCGCGACATGCTCACACTGATCCGATCGGACAGCGACCTATTCAATCGCTGGCAAACCGCGCAAGGGTTCGCGCTCAAGCATATGACGCAAATGGCTCATGCGATTGCGGCCGGCAACGCTCCGCGGGTCAACGCGCGTTTCGTGGCGGCAGCTGGCGCGGTCGCGGACGATGACAGGCTGGAGCACGCCTACCGTGCTGCATTCCTGAGCCTGCCTTCCGAGTCCGATGTGGCCCAGGCGATCGGCGAAAATATCGATCCCGAAGCCATCCACACGGCCCGGATGACCCTGCGCGCGGGGCTAGGCAAAAGCTTGCGCGAGATCCTTGAAGGCATTTACGAGCGCGGCACACCAGCGGAGCCCTATAGTCCGGACCCTGAAAGCATTGGGCGCCGCGCGCTGCGGCAGGCCGCTCTCGGCTTGCTTGCGGCGGGCAAGAGCCGCTTTGGCATCGCAAAAGTCAAAGCCCAGGCGCGGACCGCCTCGAACATGACCGAGGCTGTGGGCGCACTTGCCATCCTCTCCAATCTCGGCGGAGACGCTTACGAGGAGGCCCTGGCGCGCTTTTTCCGGCGGTGGAAAGACGAACCCCTCGTCTTGAACAAATGGTTCTCCTTGCAAGCAACCGCACCCAGCCCGGATACGCTGAAACGCGTGCCTGAGCTTGCCGCTCATCCACTTTTCTCGATTCAGAATCCTAATCGCGTCCGCTCAGTTTATGGCGCTTTCGCCCACGGCAATCAGGTGCGCTTTAACGATGCGAGCGGCAAAGGCTACGAGATCGTAGCGAACGCGGTGATCGAGATCGACGGCTTCAACCCGCAGGTCGCATCCCGGCTGCTCAGCGCGTTCGAAAGCTGGCGCATCCTGGAACCCGGGCGCCGCGCGCTCGCAGAGGCGGCCCTGAAACGCGTCCTTGCTAAGAAAGACCTCTCGCGCGACTCATTCGAGATCGGCTCGAAAATCGTTGGCGAGGAGAGCGGCAAGGTGGCAGCATAAGAAAGTTTTTGAGTCGCCGGCCTCGGCGGGAGGATCGAGCGGGGCCAGCATAAGGGTTTTTGCGCATGCGACTTTAGATCGATGGCGCTTTGCGCTGGGATCGCAAGGCTTTGTTAACTAAAGCCCGGCAAAATTAAGATCTTAGTGAGAAGGGTTAACACCATCGGCAGGACGGCATGTCCCTAAACGCTCTTCGCGAGACTTTTACTCATTCCCGGTCCAGCACCCGGCTTGCGGCGCTGTTTCCGTATGAGTGGAACGCTGGCCTCAAAGACAAGCCCGGGACTCTGCTAAGCATGCGGGCAAAGCACGCCGAGCGGATTGCGCTCGCGCTTGGCCTTGCAGCTTTGCTTCCTTCTGCGCTCAGCGGCCTAGGCTATTTGCCCCTCGGTGCTGCAGCTAGCGTGCTTTGCCAGGCCATCGCTGCCTTCGCTTTGTTTTTTGCTTTTGCTGCCGTCCGGGCAACTACCGCCAAAATGGCGGGGCCGGCAGAATCTTACAGCATTCAGTCGGAGGCCGTCGCCGCAGCCGGCGGCACGATTCTGCGCTGGCAGCTCCTGGACGGCCAGCTGACCTGGATCGGGAATGCGGCAGCCTTGTTTCCGGAGGGGTGCGTGCCGGCCAATTTCCGCGATCTGAGGCCATATCTGCATCCCGACGATTCTCTCTACAATTCGATCTCCGATGCCTTGAAGACCCACGCGCGGCGCATTTGCTGGAAAATCCGCCTCAAAGACCCAGAGAACGGATGGCAGGCCTTCGATCTGCGCGGCGAGATCGCCAACGGCAACGGCACTCTGGCACCCTATTTTTGCGGTATCCTGCTGCCCGCGGAGACCGCTGCCGCCGAAGCGTTAGGCGAGCGGACCGGTGCGGCAAGACTGAGGGTGGTCATCGAGTCCCTGCCGATGTCTTTTGCGGTCTGGGACAATCAAAACCGGCTTCAGCTTTGCAATCGCAAGTTCCGTCAGCTCTACCGCATTGCTCCTGGTGCCGCTTTGCCGGACACTCCATTCGAGGAATTGCAAGCGCAGGCGAAGGACTTGATTGCGCAAGGCCCGGCCAGCGCCTCCAGCGCTCCCGGCCGCTTTCAACTTCGCGACAAAGAATTGGCGGACGGGACTTGGCTGCAAATCTGCGAATATTGGACCGGCGACGGTTCGATGGTGAGCGTAGGCACCGACATGACGGTGCCGAAGCTCAGCGAGCAGCGCCTCCTCGAACGCGAGAAGGAGATGCGGACGACCGTCGAGGGGTACGAGCAGAGCCGCAGGCAGCTCGAAATCCAGACACGCCAGCTTCGCGAGCTCGCAGAGAGCTATAATGATGAAAAGACCCGCGCCGAAGCCGCCAACCGGGCCAAATCGGAGTTCCTGGCCAATGTCAGCCATGAGTTGCGCACGCCGCTCAACGCGATCATCGGCTTTTCGGAGATGATGCGCGACGAGGTGCTTGGGCCGATTGGCAATAAAAAATACGAAGGCTATGCGAACGACATCAACGCGAGCGGGCGCTATCTCCTTGAGATGATCAACGACATTCTCGACATGTCGAAGATCGAGGCGGGGCGGGTAACCTTGGCGCCCGAGTGGGTCGCACTCGGCCCGCTTTTCGCCGAATGTCTGCGCATCGTTCATCTGGGCGCGGCGAAACGCAGCGTCCAGCTCCTCCAAGGCGGAAATACGCAGGTTTCAGTCTTGGCAGACAAACGCGCCCTCAAGCAAATTCTCATCAACCTGCTTTCGAACGCGGTTAAGTTCACCCTGCCCGGCGGTAAGGTCCTGCTTCGCGCCTACCGCTATCGCGGCAGCGTGCGTATTGCCATCGCCGATACCGGCGTCGGCATCGCGAAGCACGACATAGACCGGCTTGGCAGGCCGTTCGAGCAGGTGCAAAACCAGCTGACCAAAGGCCACAAAGGCACAGGTCTTGGCCTTGCCATCTCGCGCTCGCTGGCCGAGCTGCATGGCGGCAAGCTCGATATCAAGAGCAAGGCCGGCGAGGGAACGACAGTGACTTGCATCCTGCCCGCGCACGATGACAAGGCCTTGAGCCGCGAGGCGGCGTGAGTAACGGCGCAGGCCCGGGCGCCCAGCCGGCTTCAGCGAAAACCTCGGCCGCGGTCGCAGATCTTGCGCAGCGAATGCGCGGTGAGGACGTGCCGCTCGGGGCGATTGTTGCCCATCTCAAGGATCGCGGTTTCGGAATCTTCATGATCCTGTTTGCGCTGCCGAATGCCGTAATCCCGGGTATTTCGTTCATTCTCGGCGCGCCGGTGCTCCTGTTCGCTCTCCAACTCGCAGCCGGGCGCGGCGAGGTCTGGCTGCCGGGTTTTCTGCGCCGTCGGACGCTTCCGGCTGCGCTTTTCGAAAAGATCGCAGAGCGCACGGAAAAATTTCTCATCTGGGCGGAGAAGCGCGTGCGCCCGCGCTGGGTGTGGCTCGTTTCTGGCCGCGCCGAGCGGTTCCTTGCCCTCTATATCGCAATCGCCGCCGCGTTCCTCATGATGCCGGTTCCGTTCGGAAATGCGTTGCCGGCGCTCGGCATTTCATTCATCTCGGCGGGCCTCATCGAAAAGGACGGAAAAGCAACGGCGGTTGGGATCGCGCTGAGCTTTCTTGGCGCCCTTTATATTGGAGCCGCGTTTATATTGGGGCTCGGCGCGATCGCGGCCCTGCTCGCACGGTTTTAAGCGCCGTGCACCGCCCTGGCTGGCCCCAAAAGCGGGCTGCCGCCCGCTAAGGGAGGAACCATCCCTTCGTCCGTGCCTTCCCTATACCGGCGAGAGTTGGAGCGTTCATGGCCGTTATTAAGAAGGCAGCGTTCGATTGGCCTTTCTCCTTGCGTGAGCGAATGCCGGCGGGCGCAACGCTTGCAGTCGCAAACCGCTCCGGTCTCGCAAGCGTGCCGGCCTGGCAGTCCGCATTCCAGTCGAAGCGCAAAGACATGCGCTATTATGAGCTCGTCGAGGATACGGTTTGCCCCGAATTTACCTATCGCTATTTCCTCATCCAGGATGAAAGCGGGCGGACGCGGGCCGTGCAGCCGTTCTTTCTTCTCGATCAAGACCTATTGGCGGGGCTTGGTCCGCGCTGGCTCGCGATGGCCGCGAAGGTCAGGCGCTTTTGGCCGCGCTTTTTGAAGCTGCACGCGCTGATGGTGGGTTGTGCCGCAGGCGAAGCGCACCTGCAATCGGGCTCGGCCGCTGCGCAGCGCCGGGATGCGGAAATCCTAGCGGCGAACGCCGTTCGTATCGCGAGGCAAGAGAGAGCCTCGCTTCTCGTGCTCAAGGAGTTTCCCGCAGAATACCGGAACGCCTTGTCTTGTTTTTTGGACCGCGGATTTACCCGCATCCCGAGCATGCCGATGACGCGGCTCAATATCGCTTACGATAGCTTTGACGATTACGTGGCCAAAGCTCTCAACGGGCGGACGCGGGGCCGCTTGCGCAAGAAATTTTCCGAAGCGGAGCAGTTCGGCCCCATCGACTTGCAAATCGTAACCGATGCTTCGGCTGTCGTTGACGAAATATATCCGCTATATGTGCAGGTGTATGAGAAGTCTTCGTTGCATTTCGAAAAGTTGACAAAGCCTTTTTTCCGGGAGATTGGCCGCAGAATGCCGGATAAGGCGCGCTTTTTCTTGTGGCGCCTGAACGGGAAAATCGTTGCGTTCTCCTTATGCCTTCTCGAAGGTCATACGATTTATCCCGAATATCTCGGGCTCGACTATACCGTGGCGATCCGTCTGCATCTTTATTTCTATGCGACGCGCGATGTGATCGATTGGGCGATCGAGAATGGCTTTACGTCGCTCGTAAGCAGCGGCCTTGGCTATGCCCCCAAGCTGCAGATGCGCCATGTGCTGGAGCCGCTCGACCTCTATGTCCGTCACACCTCGCCGTTTGCGAACGCGATCCTCAAGCGCCTGTTGCCTTGGCTGGAACCGACACACCGCGACGCGAGCTTGAAGCAGTTTTCGAACTACAGCCAGCTGTGGGAGCCGCCGCGCTAGAGTGCGTCCGGAAAAGCGTGAAGCGGTTTTCCGGTCAAGACGCACGATAAAACAAAAACCTAGAGCCCGCTTTTGATTCCATCAAAAGCGGGCTCTAGGGTAACCTCCGCAAGCTGCCGTCTGCGAGCCGCGCAGTATTCGCGCTCGCACCGCAGCTCTTACAGCGTGAGATTTTGCGCGAGTTCTTCGGCTTCCTTCGTCTTGCCCGCTAGCTCATCGTCGAGAGCCTTTTCCTCGGCGCCCATAGCGGCAAGCCTGTCCTCCTGCGCTTTGAGCGTATCGAGATAATGGCGCCCGAGATCGGAACTCGAACCGGTGCTTGCGAGATTTCTGCGGATGCGCTCCTGATCGTCGCCGATCTTCCTGCGCTCGGTATCGAGCGACCGCAGGCGCGCGTTGACCTTCGCGATGCCGCCCGCAAGCGCGCTGAGCTTCGCTATGGCTTCCTTGAGCGCCGGGGTCTGGTTTTGAAGCCCGCTGATGACCGTAACCATCCGATCCGGGGCAAGCGAGGTCAGGGTCACGCTTTCATAATCTACGTGCTCGCGCGCGAGCGCCGCCTTCGTGGCCGTTCCCTTCTGCGCCAGCACCGTGTAACGAATGCGGGTTGGCGTTTCCTCGATGTCTTTGCTTTCGCCCGCCGGCTTCCAGCCGTCCTGGCGCGGCTCCTCGATGACCACTTCGCGATCCTCCCCTGGCGGCGGGGTGATCTCATAATCGATCGTCCATAGCGATTTTACAGTGAGCGTCAGCTCGCCGCGCACGGCTTTGCCGAGCCGTGTCTGCTTCACGCCTTGATCGGACCGGCGGATTGCGGTTTTGGAATCGAGCGCGAAGGTCACAAATCTCGTCGCGCCCCGCGGAAGAAGCGGCAGCTGCGCGTCGCCTGCAAAGTTCACTGCGCCATCGCCACCGGTCTCGAAGGCTGTAACGAGACCTGCGGGCAGCGCCGAATCCCCGTCGTTGCGCAGACGGACAGCGGCCAGCGGCCTATGCGCATTGGTCTCAGGCTGGTAGAGATAGATTCGCGATGCCCATACATCCCGGTCGACAAAGGGAACCATCATCGTCGCGCCCGAGGCAAGCGTGACATGGGAGGGGAAGCGGTACAGCACCTGCGTTGCGGCTTCCTCGGTCTGAGCCGCCAGAGCCGCGGAGGCTAGCTGCTCCACCATGTGCGGAGCCGCAGCGCCAGAACCTATCGACGCCGCGCGCGGAAGCGGAGCCGCGGGAGCCGCAAAACGAAGCGACCGGGAACCCGATGCCGAATACCCCGCCTCCAATCCACCTTTAGCCGAATCGCTTCCTTTCTCCTCGGCGTCGTCCCGGCGCGGCACGATCCGCGCAGAAGCCGAGACCGGAATCTCGGGCCGGTCGGCGAACACCGCCGAATAAAGAGGCTGCTTCAAGGCCACCGGATTGCCGGAAACGAGCGTCAGCTCGACGTCTTTCCAATCTCCGCCGGTCAGGTTCTCCAGCACGCCCCAGCCCTGTAGCCGGGCGTTTCCGCCTTCCTTCGGCAGAACGAGCCGGTACGCCGTTTTCCAAACCGGCGCACTGACGACGTAGCTGAAACCGGCATCGCGCGGCCCCTGCCCGGCCAAGTTGATGGAGATCGTGCGCTGATCCTTGGCGCGGTTTTGCGCAACCGCGGACAATGCGCGTTCGATTTGCGCCCGCAGTTGCGGATCGGTGAAGCGAAGCGCTCTGACATCCTCAAGAATTGCCTGGACGAAGCCGTTTGCTGTCAGGAGCGTGAGGCGATGACGCGAAATTTGACCGCCGTTATTAGGAAGTTGTGTCTGCTCGTCCTCGATGCGGAAGATGCGGCCCTTGGCGGTCACGGTGCCTTCGATTTCGACCTCGGCTCCCACAAGCGCATTCAGCAAGGCCGATTGCGAATCGAGGGCTTGCTGGCTGAAGGGAAGATCGCGGAAAAGCTCGGTGAGCGGGGTTTTGCCGGGAAGGCTAACCTCTCCGATTGCACCTGCGCTGTCGAACACCGTCAGGCTCTTCAGGACGTCGTCCACCTGGTCGAGCCGCACCGGTAGCTCGATAACGGTACCCGCCGTTACACCGCCGGAATGAGTGAATTGCGCCAGGCCCGCAGTAGACAAGACGACACGTTTGAGAGGAAGCTCCGCGGCCCCGGACATCCCAGGAAGCGCTACCAATAAAGCCGTTACGACAATCCGTTTCATGACGCCGATCCGCAACAAGGTTGAACAACGGACATTGACTGCCACAAAATGATAAACTTGCTATTACGATTACACTACGGCCAAAATACATTCGAACCGCGGCACGATTGGCCCGGCGGTAGCCACAATTCGATTTTCCGCTTCAATCGCGTCCCCGGCACGCACGGGGCTGGACGCAAGAGCCCTGAGATCGCATTTATTCACATACCGCGAAAAGCAGCTCTGGGAAGGAACGCCATGGTTGAAGGCAAGAACCGGCAGATCGTCCTCGTCTCCCGCCCGCAGGGCGAGCCCACGCCCGGAAACTTCAAGCTCACCGAAGCGCCCATTCCCGCCATCGGCACGCGGCAAGTTCTGCTCAAGACAAAATATCTCTCGCTCGATCCTTACATGCGCGGCCGCATGAGCGAGGCCAAATCCTATGTGCCGCCCTTCGTTATCGGTGAGCCGCTCGGCGGCGGAACGGTGAGCGAGGTGGTTGCTTCGCACAACCCGAAATTCGCTGTTGGCGATATCGTGCTCGCCTTTGGCGGCTGGCAAGACTATGCGGTTTCCGATGGAAACGGGCTCCGCAAGCTCGACCCGAACATTGCGCCGGTTACGGCTGCGCTTGGGGTGCTCGGCATGCCGGGATTGACAGCCTATACTGGGCTTTTGAACATCGGCCAGCCCAAACCGGGCGAAACGCTCGCGGTCGCCGCGGCGGCAGGGCCGGTCGGCTCAGCGGTGGGGCAGATCGCCAAGATCAAGGGCTGCCGCGTGGTAGGCATCGCCGGCGGCCAGAAGAAAGTGGACTATCTTACGGGCGAGCTTGGCTTCGATGCCGCCGCCGACCACCGCTCGCCGCGCCTGAAGGAGGAGCTGAGGGCTGTCTGCCCCAACGGGATCGACATCTATTTCGAGAATGTGGGCGGCGCGGTTTGGGACGCGGTCTTTCCGCTCCTCAACAATTTCGCCCGCGTGCCCGTGTGCGGCCTCGTTGCGAACTATAACGCCACCTCTTTGCCGGAGGGACCGGACCGCTCGATGGCGCTGATGCGCTCCATCCTCACGAAGCGCCTGCGCGTGCAAGGATTCATCGTCTACGACTTCGCGCAGCAGACGGAAGACTTCCTGCGCGACGCTGGCGCCTGGATTCGCGAGGGCAAGCTCAAATACCGCGAGGATATCGTCGAGGGGCTCGAAAACGCGCCGCAGGCTTTCATCGGGCTGTTGAAGGGCGCGAATTTCGGCAAGTTGCTGGTCAAGGTTTCGGATTAGAGAGCGTGCCGCGCGGCGGCGAAAAATTGCCGCGGCAAGCGAGCGGAACCAGCCGATCCGGCTTGGAGCAATACGGCGCGCATTTCTGGAATAAAAGCCGGGGTACCCCGTTTTACGCGTAGTGTCCTTTTGCACGAATACGCGGTAACTTGCCGCGCATCGATTGCTTGCAGGTATTCGAATCTAGACGGCGCAGACTTCGTGGCCACGCGTGCAGGCTTTTAATAAATTTTCATGTCATTAATATCTTTGCTGTTCCGTTAACGAAATCGATCCAAATTTTACCTCAGCGTTGCCATAATGCGCTTTTAAGCAAGGGCAAGGTAGTGCGTAGCAGAAGGTAACTTTCATGCCAGATTCTTGGCGTAATATCCTTGAAAGGGCGGCGGGTAATCTCTCGATCGATCTCGATAAAAGGGCTAGCGCCGGTTTAGGGCGTCAGCCTGCTGGCTGGCGAGCGCCGGGCCGGCCGGCTTCACGGCCCCGTTCCTTTGCCGAAAGCCGCAATCTTCTGGCGCGCGAGCTTGACGCGATCTCGGGGCACTCCCCGAAGGAGCGGCCCGGCGGCCCTCAAATGCCAGCGCCGCGAGCCAAGCATCAGGGCAGCGCTCCAAGGCCGCCCATCACCCAGGCCGTCCGGCCGCCGGCGTCAGATTTGCAGCCCGCCCCCGTTCAAACGCCAACGAGCGGCTCAGGGCGCGCGCTTGCCACGCTTGCTATCTCAGTTGCGATCGTAGCGTTAACGGTTTACGCGATTTTTGGCCTACTGCATTAGGGTGCGCCGACCTGCCGGTGGACGTCATCCCCTGTGCGCCGCGGCATGAAATGACGCTGCGCCGTTATTTTCATCCCGTGCGCTGCGGCACATAGTGCTGCTGCGCACGGGATGGTAAAAGATGCTGGCGTCCGTAACGATTCCCGATACGGCGCAAGCGCCGTTCCAGGATGATAACAGAGGGTAGGCCGTAAACCGCGCCAAGCGCTTCCCCGTTTACGAATCCTCGTATAAGAAACGGCCCATGCTTTCAAAACCATCGGTCCTGCCTGGGCGGCCGCGCTCCCAGGCACTGGAGCACAGCGAAATCGAGCACGGCGCATACGATAAGGTCTGCGTTCGCGATCTCGTTCTGCCCATGCGCATCGGCATTTGGAGCGAGGAGCAGAACATCGCACAGCGCGTGCGCTTTACGGTCGAGCTATGGGTTAGCCCCGGCGGGCACCGGCCCGGCGACCTGTCGAGCGTAATCTCCTACGATTTCATCATCGATGGCATTAAGGAAATCATTGCGGAAGGCCATGTGCTCCTGACCGAGACGCTCGCGGAGCGCATCGCCGCGCATTGCCTCAGCCATGTCCGCGCGGCCAAGGTGCGCGTCGTTGTCGAGAAGCTCGACCGCATACCCGGCGCATCGCTTGGCTGCGAGATCGTGCGCCTTGCGAGCGCCGGCGGGCGCTAGGATAGTCTGTCTTATGTGAGCGGAAACAGACCCCCTCGCCCCAGCCCTCTCCCCAAGGGGAGAGGGAGTCTGCTGCGGCTTGCAACAGCGTCCCTTCTCCCCTGGGGGAAAAGGACAGGATGAGGGGGACTTCCGGCGATTCCGATGTACCAGGACAAATTCTGGTTTGATTTCCGCGGCAGTTATGCCATTGACGCTTCCGGAGACGATTGCCCTCAATTGCGGCTCCAGCTTAATTCTGTCCGGCGAAAGCGGTCCACGCCATGCGCTCCCAAAAAAGACCTTGGAGCGCCACCGGCAGTTAGGCTAATCAAGGCATCTCGCTTCTATGCGAACTGTTAAGGAGTAAGGAACTTGCGAGCTTTCGCTTTCCCAGGCGCCGGCACCCTTTTTGCGCTCGCCATCGCCACCGCATTGGCCAGCTGCTCCGGGGGTATCTCAGGCGGAGGCACAACTCAAATGGCTTCGAATGCCGAGGCCCCAATTACGAGCCTGCAAATCACCGACATCAAGGTTGGAACCGGCCTCACCCCGAAGCCCGGTCAAGTCTGCATCGTCCATTACACCGGCTGGATCTATGAGAATGGCGCCAAGGGCAAGAAGTTCGACAGTTCGGTCGATCGCAAGAAGCCTTTCTCCTTCGTGCTTGGCGAGCAAAAGGTGATCGAGGGGTGGGAGCGAGGCGTCAGCACCATGAAGGCCGGCGGCAAGCGTACGCTCATCGTCCCGCCAACGCTTGGCTATGGGGCAGCCGGAAACGGTGCGGCCATTCCGCCGAACGCCACCCTGATTTTCGAGGTCGAGCTTCTGGATGTGAAAGCTGCTTCTTAGCCGCAGCAGAAGCACTTTCATCCCAGCCTTCACTGATTTCGACCGGTAGACCCCCTCACCCCAGCCCTCTCCCCAAGGAGAGTGGGGGAAACAACGTCCTCTCTCCCCTTGGGGAGAGAGACAGAGTGAGGGGGGGGTGAGTCAGCGTCAACGAAGGTTGGCATACTCCTGCTCAACCTATGGCTTCCTGCGCTCCCTGCGTGAGAAGAGGCTCGGCTTCCCGTCCGCCGGCATGACGGGAATGCGGATCACAGCCTTTAGTCCGCCTAGCACGCTATCGCCAAGCGTGATCTCGCCGCCGTGGCCCCGCACGATGTCGCGCGCGATCGCAAGGCCGAGGCCGGAGCTTTTCTTGTTCTGGTTGCGTGCCTTATCGAGGCTATGAAAGGGACGGAAAACCTCCTCGCGCTTATCGGCGGGGATACCGGGGCCGTCATCTTCGACCGTGATCGTGAGCCATCCGCGCGACCGGAGTGCCCGGATCGAGATGCGGCCGGCATAGCGCGAGGCGTTCGAGACGAGGTTAACGAGTGCGCGTTTGAAAGCGTTACGCCTCAGCGCGACGACAAGCGGGTCTTGGCGCACATCGAGTGTGACCGTCTTGCCCGGCGCATCGGCTCCGGCTTGAACCTCTTCGAGCATGCGCCGCACATTCACCCGCCGGATGGTTTCGCCGGCATCGCCTTTGGCAAAAGCCATATAATCTTCGAGCATTTGCTGCATCTCATCGACGTCGCGCTTCAAGTCCTCGGTCTGAGGGGCGCGCATCATCGCAAGCTGCAGCCTGAAACGGGTCAGGATCGTCCTAAGGTCGTGGCTCACGCCCGCGAGCATGATGGTGCGCTGCTCGACATGGCGCTCGATCCGGTCGCGCATATCGAGAAAAGCCTGCGCCGCGAGCCGCACCTCGCGCGCGCCGCGGACCTTAAAATCGGACGGAGCGGGCCTGCCGCGTCCAAACCTGTCGGCGGCGTCGGCAAGGGCGAGAATGGGCCGGATCTGATTGCGCAGAAACAGAACGGCGACGGCGAGAAGAAGGGTGGCGGAGACGACCATCCACACAAGGAAGATATGGGTGTTGGAGGGGATGAGCTGGGCGCGCGGCGCCAGCACCCGCATCACCGCGCCGTCAAGCTTGACCCTGATCTCGATATGCCCCGACGATCCAACCGTGTCGATCCAATACGGCCTGCGGATGCGGGTACGGATCTCGTTCGACAGCCGGCGGTCCAAGAAACCGAAAAACGGCTTCGACCTTGTGATCGGCAGCTCGTCGCCCGGCACGAAGCGGACGATAAGGTTGAGCTGATCGCGCGCCATGTCGCTCAGGCGGTCGAGCCCGGCGGGGCCGCTATTTTTGCTCCAATCGTAGGTCGCCGCCAGCATCGCGATATCTTGAGCCGTCGCCACCGAGAGGCGCCCCGTCACCGCCTGCCAATGCCGGTCCAAAAACACGAAGGTCAAAATCGATTGAAGGATAACGATCGGAGCGATGATGATGATGAGCGCGCGCGCATAGAGGCCCTTCGGCGCCCACGATCCAAGAAATGCGAACGCACGGGACAGGTGCAGCGGCAAAACGCCCCGCCTTGCCTTGCTTTCGAGCGCCGCGGGCACGCCGCCTTCGCCGCGGCCTGAAGCGGCCGGAGAGCCTTCAGACAACTCTAGGGATATGGTTTCGCTCCCTCCAGCTAATCGAGATAAAGGACATAGCCCTTGCCTCTAACGGTGTGCAAATAGGCGGGGTTGGCCGGGTCTGTCTCAATCTTTTGCCGCAGCCGGTTAATCTGCACGTCGACGGCGCGTTCGTTGTCGTATTCGCCAAGCCGGGCCAGCGTCTCACGTGAAACGGGCTCGCCGCCGCTCAGCGCGAACTCGCGCAGCACTTCGCGCTCCTTGTCCGTGAGCCGGATTGGCTCCTCCCCGCGCTTCAGCTCGTTACGGCGAAGGTCGAAGGTGAACGGCCCGAAGCGGACCTCTCCGGCCTTGGTTTTCGGCGAGGCGCGCCGCCGCAGAATATTTTGCAGCCGGAGCAGAAGCTCGCGCGGCTCGAACGGCTTCGGCATGTAATCGTCGACGCCGAGCTCGAGCCCCCGCACGCGATGCTCCGGCTCGGACCTTGCCGTCAGCATCAGGATCGGCACATCGGACGACTTCCTGAGCCTCTCCGCAATGTCGAATCCGCTCTCGCCGGGCATCATGACGTCAAGAACGATACAATCGAAAGCGAGCCCCTCCATTTGGGCACGCGCGGCTGCGCCATCCTCCGCAAGCGTGACGCGGTAGCCATTTTGACGCAGATAGCCGCCGAGAAGATCGCGGATGCGTGCGTCGTCGTCCACGACGAGCACATGGGCCGCATCGTCTGCCAAATTCGGTTTTTCGATATCGAGCGCTGTCATGACAGTGATAAGCGGATGCTAAGCTCTCACTCTTAGGGCGTTTGCAACGCCAAAACAACTTTTCAGTGGACGCAAGCGATATTGACACGCTTTATTCCACTCTCTAGCTTCTCAAGAGCCTAGAAGCGCTGCACCCTACGGCAGCGGCGCACTCTCAAGAAACAAGCTCGAAGCATCGGAGACGGCTATGTCAATCATTCCATATGACCAACGGGACGGTTACATCTGGATGAATGGCGGCTTGGTGCCTTGGCGCGACGCGAAGATTCATGTGCTGACCCATGGGCTCCATTATGGGAGCGGCGTCTTCGAGGGCGCACGCATCTATAGCGGCGAAGTTTTCGCACTGAAACAGCACAGCGAGCGGCTGCATGCCTCCGCCAAAGTCCTCGGTTTCGAAATTCCATACACCGTCGCGCAAATTGAGCAGGCTTGCCGCGATGTCATCAAGGCGCAAGGGCTCGCGGAGGGTTATATCCGGCCCATCGCCTGGCGCGGCTCGGAGGAGATGGGCGTGGCGGCGAAGGCCACGAAAATCAATCTCGCCGTCGCCTGCTGGGATTGGGGCTCCTACTTTCCGATGGAGGAGCGGCTCAAAGGTATTCGCCTGCGCTTTGCCGATTACCGCCGGCCCGATCCCATGACCGCACCGTGCAAAGCGAAGGCGACGGGCCTTTACATGATCTGCACCATCGAGAAGCACCGCTCGATGGACACGGGGTACGCCGACGCGCTGATGCTCGATTACCGCGGGCTCATTGCGGAGGCGACCGGCGCCAATGTATTCTTCGTGAAGGATGGCAAGCTCCACACGCCAGCGCCCGATTGCTTCCTGGACGGCATCACCCGCCGCACAGTGATTGGGCTTGCCAAAAAGCGCGGGATCGAGACGGTCGAGCGGCAGATTCAGCCCGAAGAGCTTGCCGGTTTCGAGCAATGTTTCCTAACCGGCTCTGCGGCTGAGGTCACGCCCGTCTCCGAGATCGGGCAATACCGTTTCACCGTGGGCGAGATCACCAAAACGCTCATGGACGATTACAGCGCCAACGCTCGACCGAAGCACGCCGCCGCGGAGTAGGCAGCGAGTGTTGCGCGCAAAGCAAGGTGCTTTGCGCGGTCATCGCTTTTAGGAACGTCTGCGATGTCCGGTTCCGGGCGGCTGCGGCCTCCCGCGTCGCAGCCAGAGGTGGACCCTTCTCGGAAGAAGCGGGAGTGCATCGGCAAGGGGCACACCGGGGAATTTACCTAGAACCAAGGCTGCTAGCATTCCCCATTTTTGACGCTATTTCAGCTAACAACTTCTGTACTTCCCCCGGGACTGGCTTTCTCTCTTCCCCACAGATGTCGATAAAAGTTTCTAAAGGGAGACCGAACTCATTCGCCCGAACGAAGCTCATTACCTCCTCCAGCTCGGAGGGAGCGAAGA
>Ga0326728_10007978_pt1 | contig 26659 bp, 22 predicted proteins | sample MB3enrmetagenome_FD_207602 | JGI IMG/M metagenome (GOLD analysis project Ga0326728, IMG submission 207602) | Lab enriched peat soil microbial communities from McLean, Ithaca, NY, United States - MB31MN | ecosystem: Environmental > Terrestrial > Soil > Wetlands > Peat | place: USA: New York...
GATACATAATTCCGCCGCCCGAAGGAGCGAAACGGTTTCCAGTGAACTTGACTTGTTCATCTTTATAGCCCAGCGCGGTCAATCGGGCCTTGACGTCCTGAACTTTCTTGTTGTTCTGGTCGAGGGCGTCGGCGGCGAGGGGAGAAGTCGAGCGCACGCTCAGGAAGACGATGGCCACGTCCGGCTTGGCGCTGGCCTTCCCCGTCGCATTGACGCCGATGGTAGGTTTCGGGTTCGCCGGGGTTTGCTGGGCGCACGGGGCCAGCGTACCCGGACCGGCGACAATCAAGACCAACCAGATGCACTTTTTTATCATCGTGAGTCCTCCTGCAAAACGGCTGGCGGCTACCGCCACCGGTAAGTCGCCGAAATTCGCACCGAAACCTCAACCGCCTGGGGGCGCGAAGATTTGGGATTGTCGGGTAATTCTTCGATCACCGATTCTCCCGGGAGGGGGTCATAGCTGACCTCCAGGAGCTCCGGCTCTTTGCCCGGAGCCGAGGCCTTTAGTTCCCGCAAGCGCGCCTCAATGCCTGCCCAGGCTTTCGCCACAGCCCGCCGGTACAAGACATCAGCTTCTCGCACGGAGAAGACCACGCCTTCCGCGTGGCTCGCTCAACCGCTTCCAATACACGTGACGCAGTGGGAATTGTAGCGGGCGCCCAGATCCTCCAGCTTGGCGACCAGGGCGTCGCGGGCCGGAAGCGGCTCGCCCGCGTGCGGGCTCATCAGCGTGAACACGATATTCCGGGTATAAACATAGCCCGCGGTCTCCACGCTGTTCGGTGGCGTGAAGAGGTTGTTGCAAATTCGATAGGAGAGGTTGGGAATCTTCAATGCGTCCACGGCTGCAAGAAAGTCGTGGAGCCGCTGTTCACCCTTGGTTGCGGCGTCGGCGGCCAGACCGGATTCGAACTCCATCTTCATCAAGAGGTAGTAAACGTCCGGCGTGGCGGTCTCGCTGCCGACGCTTTCCAGAGTCCATTTTCCGGCACGCGCCGGGGCCGCCGATTCCTGGCACCTCAGCTTACAAGGGCCGCCCCAGCAGAGGGCCAGCGCTCCCAGGCAACAGATTGTCTTCACCATACGGGTCCTCATGCGCTCAACTCCTTTCGCGCAGTCGCTTCAATGTTTCCTCCAAGGCCGAGGGAAGGTTCTTCAGCGTCTCGCGGCCGGCGCCATCGGCGCGGAGGAGAACCTTGTCTTGGGGAGAGATCAGAATGACCACCGGAATCTGCCGGACTTCCCATCGCGCCACTTCTTCCGGAGAGCGGTCGAAGTCGATGGCAACCAGCCGCACGTCCCCGGAGTGCTTGCGCGCGAATTTCTGAAGGATCGACTCCACCGCGTGGCAGGGCTCGCACCAGGCGGCGGTGAAGAACAGAATCGTTACATTGTGAGCAGGTTGAGGTGTGGTGGCGGGGGGAGTGGCCGCAACTGTGATCGGACGCGCTGCGCACAGAAAGATCGCTGATAAGGCTGCGGCGATCATCGTTCGCTTCTCTTCCTTTGCCGAAAGGCCGAACCAGCCTCCGCCCGCCGGGTGAATACGCATCCCCTCATGCCCTCTGTTAAAGAGCGCAAGCATCGCACTCACTTGTACGTATAGGTGATATTCACGTGCACCTGCACCGGAACCGCGTCAACGGAGGAAGAGAAATAATCATACGGAATCTCGTCGAGCGTGGTGAGGGGTACGCCCGCCGCGGCCCGGGCCGCCGGACTTACCGACAACGAGAAGACTCCCGTAATGCTCACCTTCATGCGTCCGGCGGCTTCGTCGGCGAGAGGTCGGGCCTTGTCCAGAGCCTGTTGGGTCGCCTGCTTCTCGTAGGGGGCGGGATCTTTGATGGCAAATAGGACTTCTGAGCCGCCGCCCAAGGCAACGTTCGCATTGGATAAATTGCTGGCCGTCGCTCCCTCCTTGCTGAGTTCGTCGAGTAACGTGCTCACCCGCTTGCTGAATTGGGCAGGATCGTTGATCTCCGGGCCCTCAATGTAGATATAAAGGCTGTTATACGCGTCGAACCCAGGGGGGCGCTGGCCTCCGCCGTAGTACGCGCCTCCGCCGGATGGGCCAAAGCGTGCGCCGCCCAGTTTTACCTGTTCGTCCTTGTAACCCAGCACCTTCAAACGTGCTTTAATGCCGTCCAACTTCTTGTTGTTCTCCTCCAGCGCGTCGGCGGCGAGGGGAGCGGTGGACCGCACCGTCATGAAGACGATCGCAAGATCGGCCTTGGCGTTCACCTTTCCTTGCACGCTGACGCTCAAGTGATTCTCATCCCTGGAAGGCTTCTTGGCGTACAAGGGCAGCGTCGAGAGGCCGGTGAGCATCAAGAGCCCCAAGATCCGTGTTCTTTTCATAAGACCTCCGAGTACGTTATCTCAACTATTGAGGCATGCATCGTGTTCACGCTACATCACCTTCGTGTGCATTTCGGCCGCTTTCAAATGAGCTTCTAGAGTAGTAATCAACGCATTGATTCCGTCCGTCACACCGATGGACAGCTCATCGTGGATTTGGGCCGGGGCGGGATAGCTCAATGCCAGAACTGCAAGTGCGGCTGCAACTGCTCTAGATTTCAGCAACAATGAGAGTCGCACCGACCGTACCTCTTGGCGCCAAGCCAAATGGGGCTACTCTGAATACCGATTAACAGGTACTCGACTGCAAGCTGTGATTCCCGAAAGAACCGGTTGGTTGCCCCTGCCTTGGGTAGTGTCCCAATTTGATGGATCCCGTAGGGGATGTCATTCCGAGCCCTTCGCTTGTCATTCTGAGCGGAGCGAAGAATCTCCGCAGTTCGCTCAGGGTAAACTCCGCGAGGAATCTCGCTCTGATTCGCCCGAGCGTGCCCCAATTTCAAGCCCAGAGCGAGATTCCTCGCTCCGCTCTCGGAATGACATCCCTTGGGTAAGCTTGACGCGGGACAGATTGTCGCTGCCCGAATTGGCTACGTGGGTCGGAACGTGTGAAAAAACCCGAAACCTGTCATGCTGAGCGCAGATCTCATGATCCTTCGGTTCATGCGGCACATATGGAAGGCGGTAGCTGCTGCTACCGCACTCCAAGGCGCCTGCGGCGCAACCATTTTCAGAGTAGAGATTCCCGGCTGAAGGGAATCTCCATGGACTTGCTGCCCGCGGGACGGTTGTTGCCGCTCCGTCTGGCAAGTCGCCATTTCCATTCTCGCTTGATCAATCAGCGAGCGGTCGTACCCAGATGTTTCGGAACTTCACCTCGGTGTTGGGTCCGTTGGGCCCGCTGTGGTCTTGGAGCACGAGGGGACCGGGCTCGCCGATGCCTGCGGCACAGCCGCCCTTCTCGAGATCGACAATGTCGCCGTCGTTGTCCCCGCCCCCCGGTCTCCAGGCGATATATTTCCGAATCGCGACGTGATCCTGGACCAGAACTCCGTTATGGAGCACGGTGAGGTTTCCGGGTTGGAGCAATTTTCCGTCGGAGCTGCACTTCGTGCTGTGGAAGATGATGTCGTAAGTCTGCCATTGGCGGGGCGGCCGGCTGGCGTTGACGAGGGGCGCATACTGGCCATAGAGCGCCGCGCAGCTCCCATCGGCATAGGTCGGATTCTGATAGGAATCCAGAATCTGGACCTCATAGTGGTTCTGGAGGAACACGCCACTGTTAGCGCGGGCTTGGCCGTGCTGGTCCGGCATATAAGGAAGGAAAAACTCCAGATGGATCTGCGCGCTGAGGAACTTCTGCTTGCTATAGATGTTCCCAGCGCCACTCTTGCACAGCAACTCGCCATCGCGGATGGGCCAACGGATGGGCGTCCCATCCGAGCGTGTCCACTGAGAGCCGTCTTGGCCATTAAACAGGACGATGGCATCCGCGGGTGCTTGGCCCGGTTTGCCCGGATCCACAACGCGGGGCTGCGGCCCCTCGTCCTTTTGCGCCCACGCCAGGCCCAGCGCCGCCAGCCCACACAGAATCCAAAGCCAATTCTTCGCTGATCGTATCCTCATAAGTCTCCTTTGCCGAATGTCGGTGGGAAGCAGGGCCTCCGCCGCCATTACGTGTTGGGCTCGATTCTCAATAGGCGAAGTCCACCCCTTGGAGTCTTATCGCGCTTGACCTCCAAGGCGAAGCTCGCCAAGTCTCTGTCCGAGTGGAGCCGCGTCTCGCCTGCGGGCCAGAGATCGGTGGCTTTGAAACTCGCGTGTCCTGCCATGCCGATCGCTTGCAAGGGGAATCTCAACTCGAGAAGGGCGTCCCGGCTCGTGTCCCGATTGGCTGCTACGATGACCGCGGCGCGGCCATTCCACCGGATGTAGGGAACTGGAACCGCAATCTCACTCTCGAAGGGGACGGCCTTGAGCTTAGGCTCCTCCTGGTCAGGGACCGCGGCCAGAAGATCGGGCTCCCGCTTACGGACAGCCAGCATCTGTTTTACGTCTTCGAGCATGGCGCGATGGGCTGGTTGGTTGAGTTCATTCCAATCGAGCATGCATCCATAGAGCCATCGTCCCTTGCCGGCGCCTTCCGCGCCGAGAAAGTGCGGGGATTCCCAGGGAATCGGCGTGAAGGTGGCGTCGAACTCCTCTCCAGAAAAGAAAACAGGGATCATCCCTGAAAAAAGAACGGTGTAGCCAAATAAGGCGCGACTGCCCTGAGCGACGTAGGGATTCTTGTCCGCCGGGAACCCTTCCCAACCGCGGTCGTGACAACTCAGCATGACGGAAGGCCAGCCGTGACCAAGGGTCGCCACATAAATCTGAAGCGAGGGGGGAGTCCCCTTGACTGCCAAGGTAGTCCGATAACGCCAACTATTCGCGCGGTCATCCTTCACCACGATGTCGTCAATGGCTTCATCGCTGACGTTGTCAACGGTGAGCTGGATATCAGGGATGCCGTCAAGGCGGTCGCCGTCACGGCCGATCTCGTCCGTCGTCAAACCATCCAGGCGGACGCGCAGCGTCCCCTTGCCGTTCACCGAACCTTCGGCCCGGCTTCCGTCCGCGTAACGGATCTCGACCTGATAATCCCCGGCCCGGCCGAATTTGCGATCGTAGAATCCGGGCAGGTTCTGAACCAGCATTTCGTTGAAGGTTTCAGGGCCGTCGGAGACTCTGGCGCCGGCTTGGGAGAAGTCAGTCAAGCCCGCGATGGGAACGGCGCCTTCCTCGAAGATAACAATCTCATGTCCGAGGGTGGCGGCGTTGGATCGAATTCTCGCCCAGAGGTCCGGCCGGGCAATACCGATGTCCAGGCGAAATCCATCAACGCCGTACTGGCTGATGCAGTTCGTCCAGACATTGACCCACCAATCATCCAAATCCGTGTGGCCCCCGTACCAATCGAAGTCGACCATGCTCGGGTCCGCAAGCCACTTTCGGAACCACTTTGGATGTTGCTTTATAAGGGAGCTCGTGGGGTGAACGCCGTGCACGTGAACGTCAAGGAAGATCCTGATCTCATGCTGGTGCGCCGCTTCGATGAGGGAGCGAAAATCCTCGGGGGCGCCCAGGGAAGGTTCGATCTTGTCCGGCTCGAGGTTCGCATATTGCGACCAGATGTTGTAGAAATACCGCGGCGGGGCCGCCGAATGGCCGGTGAGCCAAATGCCGGTAATCCCGAGTTCCTGAAGATAAGGGAGCCTCTCCTTCAGGCTATTGAAAGTGCCGGACTCCGGGCCGTGGGGCGACGTGAAGCCCTTCGTGGCGATTTCGTAAACGACCAGGTCCCTGGTCCATGAAGGCGAGGTTGACGGTGATGAGAGGGCTGCGCCGGCTTCGACCGGCGCGCCGCTCGTAGCAATGCGCTTTGGCGCAAACAACAGCCCCGCGGTGGCGCCTGCGCCGGCCTTGAGAAGACGTCGGCGCGATGAATTCACGCGATCCCAGGAATTGCCCACCGTGATGACCTCCTCTTTGAAATGTAATGGCGCTTCAAACGAAAGCAGTGTCCGCGCTCCCGAAGAATAAAGGTAGAACCTTGGCCCGCGTCCATGGCAGGGACACATTCGGAGTTGCCGGCCCACGGTTCGGGGGTCACCGGAAGATCACCCACACCGCCGAAGTGATGAGAACGACCGCGACCGCCCCCAGCCGATAGTCCGCTAGCCCTTTCCACGGGCCGGTCGGCCCCACGAACATCAGCCCCCGGACATTCTCCGCTTTGGGAGCGGGCGTGGCGAGACTGACCGCCACCATCACCAGAATGGTGATGATCCAGCAGACCAACGAGCGGTGGAGGAATGAGTTCATATACGGATGGGCAAGGATGGGCAGCTTCCAATTCAGGGACTGATCCAAAAAGCAAATCAGGCCCGCGACGAATCCCACCGCCGCCGAAGCGACGGCGCCGGTGGTGTTCGCACGTTTCCAAAGCAGCCCGAGGAAAATCGCTCCGCCCAAGGGCACCGAGAGATACGCCGAAATCTGTTGCAAGTAAAACCAGAGGGTGACGGAGTGGCCGACCAAAGGGGCGGTCAAGACGCCCACGACCACCATTGCCGCCGTCACCCAGCGGCCGAAGACCACTTGTTGGCGCTCCGAGAGATTGGGCCGCCAACGCAGATAGAAGTCTTTAGTCATCAAAGTGGCGCTGGAATTGTAGCAGGCGCTCATGGAGGACATCAGCGTGGCGATGACACCTGCCAGCACCAAGCCCCGCAACCCGGGAGGCAGAAGGTTCGTGACCATGGTTGGAAACGCCAAGTCATGGCGTCCCAGATTCGGGTAGAGGACGCGAGCGATGACGCCGGGCAGGACCAAGATGAACATGGGGAGGACCTTGAGGAAGGCGGCGAAGATTGCGCCCTTCTGACCCTCTTCGATGGTGCGCGCGCCCAGGACGCGCTGCACATTCGTCTGGTCAATGCACCAATAGAACAGGCCGGCAACGAAGTTGCCGAGCAGAAAGCCGGTTATGGGAAGCTCGTGATCGAGGGGCTTCACCAGGTGAATCAGCGGGCTCTGCCCCTGCGAATGCAACCCTGCTACCAAGCCGTGCCAACCGCCCACCTTGATAAGGCCAAACACGGTCAGCACGGAACCGCCCACGATGAGCCAACTGCCCTGAATCATGTCGGCATAAACCACTGCTTTCAGGCCGCCCTTGAAGGTATAGAGGCCGGTGAGGATGGAAAGCACAATCATTACTGCCAATTGGTTCCAACCAAATAAAGAGGTGAACAGAAGCGAGCCCGCCCACAGGATGATGGCGCTCCGGGTAAAGATATTCATCACCATGAGGTTGGCCGAAAGAAACGCCCGCACCCCCCAGCCGAAGCGGCGCTCCAAGAACTCGGGAATCGTGAACACCTGCGACTTCAGATACAGCGGGGCAAAAAAAGCCGCAAGCATCACCAGGTCCCACGCGCCTATCAATTCGTACCCGGACACGGCGAGGCCGACGCGGTGCCCGTCACCCGCCAAGCCGATGACGTGCATGGCGGAGATATTCGTCATGAAGATGGACATGCCCACGAGGGGCCACGTCAGGTCGCGCCCCGCCAGGAAGTATCCCGCGCCGGAAGATTTGTCGCCGGAACGGGAGACCCGCAGGGCGACGAAGATGACCACTACCAGACTGAACAGAATCGTCACGTAATCGAGCGTGGATAGCATCGGATAAGTCGGCTCCAGGGTTGGTTGCGCAGGCCTCAAAGCAGCTTCATGCCTTCCGGGTCCCACTTAACGATCCGGCCTTCCTCGTAGCTGACATTGGCCAGCAGAGCAGCTCCGGCTGCCCGGTAGCCGAACACTGCATCTTCGACCACCGGCCGCCGCGTGCGAACCGCTTCGAAGAAGTTTTTGAAATGATCGAAGACGTCACTGTAACCTGCCGGCGCCACAAAGCGTTCCTCTTCTGCGGATGGGGCGCCGGAGGGGTGGACCAGTGGGTGCTTCCTTCGGAACTCCGCCAAGAATTGCGCTTGCGTCGCCGCGGCAAAGGAATCGATATCGTAGTCAGGTTCCGGCTGGCGTGCTAAACGCGTGAGAATGACTGAGCCCCCGGTGACCTGTAACACGCCCTCGGAGCCTGTGAACACGAAGCCTTCGGTCTCCGCCGCGCCGTGCACAAAGTTCACGCGCAGATGGAGATTGAATCCCTGCGGGTAGTCGAACAAACCCAGCAAGACATCCGGCTCGTCACGACCATCTTTCCAATAACGCAGCCCGCCCGTAGCTACGGCCCGGACCGGCCCGTGGGACGCCGTGATGAAATGTGTGCCGCTGAAAAGGTGGACGAAGAGATCCCCCGCCACGCCGCTGCCGTAAGCCTTCCACTTCTTCCACTGAAAGAAGTGCTCCGCGTTGAAGGGTATCTTGGGAGCGGAACCGAGGAAGCGATCCCAATCAATGGTCTTGGGGGAGGCGTCCGGCGCGATCGAGGCATCGAACGCCATGACGGGGGAGTTGATATTGCGGTCCCACCAAGCGTTGATCACGGTGACTTCACCGATGCCGCCGGCTTGCACCAACTGCCTGGCCTTCTCGTAAATGATGGAACTGACACGTTGACTGCCGACCTGGAGGATGCGCCGCGTCCGCCGGGCGGTTTCGATGAGCTCCGGGCCGTCGCTGTAAACGTGAATCATCGGCTTCTCGAGGTAGACGTCCTTCCCTGCCTTCATCGCGTCGACCGCAGCCTGCTTGTGCCAGTGGTCCGTGGTCGCGATCAATACGGCGTCCACATCCGGGCGGGCAAGGATCTCGGCGTAATCGCGTGTGGTGAAGATGCGGTTGCCCCAGAGTTCGCGGCAACGGGCCAGCCGGCCGTCGTAGCAATCCGCCGCGGCGACCAGCTTCACCCCGGGCGCCTGGACCGCCACCTGCGCGTCGTACTGACCGCGGACGCCCGCGCCGATGAGCGCCAGTTGAATCTGGTCGTTTGCCGAACGCGGAGGCAGCGGTGCAACCTCCGGCGATGCGAGCACGTGCGTGGCGACACCGCCCATCATGTAAGCTCCCGTCGCCGCGACACTTCCCTTCTTGAGAAAATCCCTGCGGTTAAGTCTATCGCTCATGGCTTTCTCCTCCTGGTTTCAATTCTCGACTCAATCCTGCTCATTCGTGCAGTTTGGCCTACGCTCCTTACGCCGGATGTGCGCGGGCTCTGATCGCCGCCGGGGCGCTGGTCATGCACCCTCCAGCAGTTCCGCCCGGACGTTCTTGAGTACATAGGCCGCGCGCTCAACCCCGGCCTCGGTCAGGATCGAATCTTCATTCTCGATGCTCAGAACGCCCTCATAGCCCACATCCATGTAGGCCTTCACGATGTCCTTCCATACTTGCGCCGCATGGCCGTATCCCACGGCGCGGAACATCACGGAGCCCTGGCTGGACTTTGCCAGGTCCGACGAGAAATTCAGGACCCCTGTCTGGGCAGCAATGTCCTTGAAGATCACGGTATCCTTCATATGAGCATGGAAGAGAGCCCCGTGCTTGCCAAACAAGTGGATGACCTCCACCGGATCGCAGCCTTGCCAGAAAAGGTGGCTGAGGTCACAATTGGCGCCGATCTCCTCACCCGCCACCTCACGCAGTCTCAGCAATGTATAAGGGTTGTAAGCTACGAAGCCGGGATGCATCTCAATCGCAATCCGCTTAACGCCGTGAGCGCGCGCAAACTTAACCGCATCGCGCCAATACGGGATTACCACCTTCTCCCACTGCCAGGTGATGACCTCTTCGTAGTCGGGTGGCCAACGATAGGTGACCCAGTTGGGATGCTTGGCGGTTGGGGAGTCCCCGGGACAACCTGAAAAGGCGACGACAACAGGAACTTCCAACCGCTCGGCCAGCCGGATGGTCTTGCGGAGGTCATCATCGTGAATCTTAGCAATGTCGGGGTTAGGATGTATAGGATTACCCGAAGTGTTGAGCGCCGCCACTCTGATGTTTCGGTCTTCGAACTTCTTCTTCCAGGCTTTCCCTTTGGCGGGGTCGGCCAGGATATCCTCGATCGGGATGTGTTTGGGGTTGCCATACCCACCCACGACGATTTCGACCGCTTCCAACTCCAGCGAGCTAATCGTGTCAATCATCGCGTCAACCGACAGGTGAGAGTACTGCACGTCGAGAACTCCGATCGGAATTCTGCGGGGTGTGGTTCGAGGGGCAGAAGAGGCCGGTGCAGGCTTGGCCTCGCAATGGACGGCCGCCCCGCCGCTGATCATCGGCGTCACGGCAAGCGCGCTGCTGGAGCCTACCAGGAACTCTCTGCGGCTCACAGAATTGAGACCCATTTTGGGTTGCATCTTTCAATCCTCCTTGGCGTCAAACAACCTCTGCACGTTTGACTTCTTGCGTTCGATCTCGGCGAGCCTTCTAACGAGAGCAACATACGAATTAGCGCATTCGGCTGTGGCAGCGGCCGATGACCGCCGTTGGTGCTCATGGAGCGCCGCGAAAATTCATGTCACGCCGCACAGTTGAGTCCAGGCAATAAGCCGGCGGCACTATAGGCCCCGACCGTTCTAGCGCATTCCATCACGGTATGGATGGAAGCCGGAGGCGTATCCGGCGGGAGGGCACAACCCGGCCCCATCAGGAAACCGCCACCTGGCGCCATGACTCGCATGATGCGCAGTGTGTGCTCGCGAACTTCTTGTACGTCGCCGCGCCGCAGCACGCCATGAGGATCGAGCATGCCCAGGACACTCGTCTTACTCTTGATGGCGTCCTTGCAGGTCCGGGGGTCGGTCAAAGGGTCAAGCTCCAGGCAGTCAGCCCCGGTCCCAACCAGGTGCGGAAGGAGCTCCGTCTCGTTGCCGCAGGAATGCACAAAACTCCGGCATCCGACCACGCGCATGGCGTCGCAGAAAGCCTTATTGCCCGGAAACTCGAGCGCATCGTACATCGGCGGCGAAATCAGGCTGCTCCCGACCGCGCCAATGCTGCTGCCGTGAGCGCCCGCGCGGCGCTGGGCCTCGCCGAATACGATATTCATGCGTGAGGTGAAAGCAAGCAACTTCAGAACCCTGGGCCGCAATGAAAGATCGGCGGCAGCCAGCAGGAACTTCTCCGGCCCGCACAGTGCGAGCGCCAAAGCCATGGGTCCCTGATCGGCACGGCCCATGACGAATACCTTGCCCTTCGTCTCGCGGACCAAGACCCGTGTGGCCTTCAACAACTCGTCGAGAGGAAACGTCGTCTCCGGGTCAGGAATTCTCAACTTGTCGATGTCGTCGAGTGAATTCAAGGCGGGGACTATGACATGCGGAGGAGCCTCGCGCTGATAAGAAATCTCACAGCCCAGCGCTTCCGCCTCAGCGCAAACACCGTTTTCATGCATTAGAACGTCATGGCCGAATTCCCGCCAAGCCGCAAGCTGAGCTTCTGCCAGCATATCCCCAGAGCGCATAACCTCACGAAAGTCCGCACGCATCAGGCGAGCCGCCATCAGGAAGTTATGCAGCGCGACCGGAACCCGATCAGGAATTCGGTGATCGAGCACCGCCACGGTCCGCTCGAGCGAAGTCATCTTTTCTGTCATCGGCCAAGCCTTCGGGATCACCCATTGTTACATCCAGCAGTCAATCGGCTTTGTCTGGGCCACGGGCACGACACGCTGGGAACGATCCTCACTTTGCGGTCGGCAGAGATGCAAGGGAGCAAGCACCACTGTGACGGCACACGGACTGTAGTTCATCTTCGTATTGGAGAACCGCTTGCATGCGTCGCCAGCTCGATTTCGCGTTGGACATGGCCTTGAGTGGGAAGATCGAGTGTGCCCGAACCGCCGGACCAGCCGTCCAGGTGCAGCACCACGCGCGCAGGACGCACCCGGGACGGCACGTCTAGGTCCAGCGCTGCTTTCTTCCCCTCCGGCGAGACTCGCAACGCGAAGGAAAGGGATCCGAAATCGGTTAGAACACCTTCCAGCCGGGTGACCATGCCGGGCTTGGTCCAGGCCGAGGGAAGGCCCTCCAACAAGTGGAGCTCCGAGCCGCGCTCGAGCGCCAGCATGAAGCGCACTTGGCGGATGAATTCCACCGACCCCCAGTGGTGTGGCATATCTCCGGAAACTTCGCGGCCTATGGATTGGACCATTTGCTCTTCCCACCAGTCGAGCACGGGAGCGGCGTGGTTGGCAATGGCATAAAGCAACGGGGCGGACTTCTGGCCTTGCCCTACCCACAGCAAGGCGTTGGCCTGAAAGTGACTGAAATAGGGCCATACGCCATTGTCCATCCAGCCGGCATCCAGCGGTAAGCCTTCGATTTGCGCGGCCTCCAGCATCGCGAGTGTCCCCAAGACCAACGGGTCCTTTGGGTCTTGCACCTGGCCCGGGAAGATGCTTTGCAGATAGGCCCACTGTCCACGCGGCGCCGGAGTGCTTCCATCGGAGTTCATGGCGTTGGGCAGGTACAGGTTTCCGAACTTGTCCCTGCGCGCATCCCGTTGCATCTCCTTGCGCAGGTACCCCCCCATCTCGTCCATCTCCTGCTGCCAGCGAGCGGCTTGGTCGGTCTTCCCGAGCATCGTGGCGCCCAGAATCGCCGCCCGCAACCCCGCGTAATCCCAAAGGGGATTCGAGTACTCCGCGCACACTCCTCCGGTTCCGCCGTCGCCAAACCCGTCCGGGATCAGTCCATAGTTGAGCGCGTTGGGGTTCATTTTTGCGCGCCGGCGTAACTCCTGGATAAAGCCGATCATGCCTTCGATGTGGCGCCAGCGTTTTTCCAGCCACGCCTTATCCCCGGTTAGCTGGGCGTAGCGCACCATCGCCCAAGTGATCAGCCCATTCTCCTTCCAATAGTCCGTGTACAGCCACAAGCGGCCATTCTCGCGCTGGAAGGTGAGGAAATAATCCAGCGTGTCGCTGGCGTCTTGGGGGCGATCCAGCAATACGCCCAGCTCGCAGAAGAACGAGCCATCAGCGCAGGAAACGTCCCGGTAGACGGTTGGGCCCACTTGATAGATCGGCACGCCGTTCTTAAAGTCGCGGTTCTGATAAATGCCGCGCAAGCCGGCTTCGACGAGATTCTGGATGCTGACGTCGGGAATCTGGATGCGCTCGTAGGGAAGTTGAAGCGTGTGCCAGTACTCTTCGGCACGGCGACGGAGCGCGGCGGCACTCTCTACTGTCCGGGGGAATTCGCCCGGCTCTGCTTCACGCCAGAGGCTCACCGCCACAGCGCGTTCCTGCCCGGGCGCCAACGCTCCAGAAGCAAATTGCAGCTTCGTACGCTTCATCTCAGCCGCTACGGCGGCAAAGGGTTCGGTGCCCGTGACTGTCCAGGCGCCGAAACCAACCTCCCGCTCTCCGGGCTGGGCGGGGTCTGGACTTTCCACGATGAACGCAGGGCTGACTTGGACCGCCGTCGCCCCCGTGTTGCGGAGGCGCAGCAAAATGACATTGACCGATGGGGAAACGAGCTGCCGGTCCGGATCATCGCCACAGGCTATGTGGGCTAGGGCCGGTACGCTGCTGTGACCCAGCAGCAGTTCTTCGATGTTCAAGGCGGGCTTTTCGGCAAATACCCAGAGCACATTCAGGACACTCGAAGGGTCCTTGCAATCGTCCACCGGCACTACGGCCAGGTCCACCAACCCGTCGCCGTCCTCGTCCCGCGCCTCCAACGGAATGAGCACCGGATGATTTCTCCCCCATTCCGCTGCCAGGTCGAGCCGGCGCCGCCGTTTGGCTTCCACCTCGATATCGACCAAACGATCGCCCGGCTGGTCGTTGGCTCCCTCGCAGAAGCCGAATACAACAGTGTAGTCAGACCCCTTTTCGGCCCGGAAACGATAATGCACGATTTCCTTACGATCGGTCGCGGCGTGACGAAATGCCGGTTCGCAAGGGACGCTGGGTGAAGCCCAGTCACGGAGTGTCCCACGTCCTCCCAGGCGCTGAACGAACGGCGACTTCACCCGCCTGGCGTCGGCGGCAATCGGCGAAACAAAAGCCTCTTCGACGATCTCCAGGTTTTCCGCTCGTTTGTGGGTAAGCATGATGGGCACGCGGGGGGAGACCAACTCCTGGCTAACCCAGGTGCTATTGGGATCTGGGAGAGGAATCAGCGTCAGATCCTCCATATTACTCATTTTTCCGTCTTTCCAGATAAGCGTTTTGACTGGGTCTGAAGGCATACAGATGAGGCTGCGCCAGTCGGCGGGGTGGTAGCGAAAGTCAACTTTCAGCGGCTCGGAAGCTCCGTCACGCGTCGATGACACCGGTGCTCCGGATGCGGCGGAGAGCATATGATTCCCCAGTGCCGTAATCCCTGCCATGCCGGCCAGGAAATTTCTTCTGGAGAGATCAAGAGTTTCCTTCATCTGCATCCGCCCCCCTTGCCTTCAGTATGGAGTCTGGTGTTCCGCATCATTTCGTGCCGGACAAAAGGATGAGGCATCGCGGTGGAGAACCCGATGCCGTATTGAGTGCCTATGTCTACTTCCGCAATCCCTTCTGCACCCCTTGGCCGAGGCCAGATCAGATTCCCCAGTCCCCCAACATGTCCTCACTTGAGATCATCCATAGACCGAAGGTAACTTTCGTGTTTCTGCGCTTCGTCTGCTTTGAACAACGCAAGCTCCTTTTTGGCTTCGTCCTCCTTGCCTACTCTTCTATATAACTGGAAAAGGCGATAGTGCACGTCAATTTGAGTTGGGCTAGTTAGGGTAGCGTGGTGGTAGGCGCTGATGGCTTCCTCGGTTCGTCCCGCAATCTCATAAGCCTTGCCGAGGTCAGCGTAGCCCTGGCCATCCTGGGGATTGGTCCTAAGTAATCGTTCGAGAATAGGGATGGCTTCGACCGGGTCCCGTGCCTCGGTCAAAGCATGGCCCAGGTGAGCCAGGGCCATCTGGTTTGACGGGTCCAGTTCCACTTCCGCGCGAAACTCGGCAATGGCCGGTTGCCATTGGAATTGGCTCTCGTAGACCTTGCCCAACGCAAGATGAATCCCCAATCGATCGGGAGCCAGTTTGAGCGCTTCTTGATAAGCCGCGAGAGCTTCTTTGTATTGCGAGGACGCGGCGTAATAGTCCGCTTGAAGCATTTTCGCCATATAAGAGTTCGGCCGTATGGCAGTGACCTGGGCCAGGTACGTCAATGCCAGCCACGTCTCAACCTCGATGGAAAGCAAGGAAACCGAGGGAACTTTCAGATAGGGCAGAAGTCGATCGCCCAAAACCTGCGCTGCGTCGTCGTAGTCTGCGGCATGCAGGTAAGCTAGTGCGAGAAGATAAGCTGCGGCCCAGTTTGTGTTAGAAAGTTTTGACCGAGAAATCTCTGCGGCTGCACCTTTATAATCCCCGGAGGAATAAAGCTGGAGCGCCTTTTTCAGCGCCACCCCTGCGGGCGACGCGAGGCTCGCGGTGAGAGCCCGGTTTACAAATCGGTCCGCAACAACGGGGCCCGAGTGGCTCTCGTCAGGGGACGGTATTTCATCCCATAGTCGCCGAAATCCGACCTGATTATCCGCTACCACGTTTTCCGGCGCCACAGATTCGGCACGCTCGGATTCCACTCCGATGCGAGGCAAGCTTGATACGTCGAGCTGGCAGTTCGGGTCGAGCACTTTGAGACGCTGCAAGGCAGCAGAAGCCAGATACGGATAACCCGATTTTTGGCAGAGTATCGCCAGCCGCAAATAGAGTTCCGCAATTCCCGGATCGCAGGCCAGCGCCCGCATGTACTCTTGAATCGCCGTCACGCTGTCATTCTTCTGCTCTGCGCCGATGGCCAGCGCCCAATGATAAGGCGCGGTTTGATCGCCGAATTCCTTGAGCTCGGCCGAAGCCTGCTGGCTAGCCTCGAGATAAGCTTGGCCGATGCGGTAGCATATGTCAGCGTCATTGGGATGGTATTGGGCCGTGGCGCGCAACGTCGCCACCGCGACGAGCGGCTTGTTCAACGCGCTATAGGCGAGTCCCAGGTAAATCCCTGCCTCGCGATTCGTGTGGTCGATTTCCAATGCCGCCTCGAGGTGCGGGACGGCGCTTTGGGGGTCTCCGGCTAGGTATTCGTCGATACCCAAGAACAGTTGGCCGCCCAGCGCGCGCGGATCCAGGGCGACGGCCGTCCGCAGGACCTTTACTGCCTCCGTGTACCTTCTCTGTTGGTGGCGCACAATCCCCAGATTGAGATATGCTCCGGCAAACTTCGGCTCACGCGAAACAATAAGCTGGTATTCCTCCGCCGCCAACTCCAAGTTGTTCTCTTGCTGCGCCCGTTGCGCTCGCCCGAAATGCTCCACAACCCACGCATCAAGCACCTGGCCCGAAGCGGTGGGAAGGTCAAAAAGGGAAAGCAGGGGCAGGGCGAGAAGGAAGATCGCAAGGACGCTTGAAACAGGCCGAGCCCTAGAGGGAACAATCGTATATCGTTCCCAATCAATCTTGGAGCCTATCCGCCGAACGATTAGAGGAATGTGCCTCATCACCGATCCGTTATGGGAAAGCCAATCGTCTCAGCTCCCTTGTTCAACTCTCTGAATTTCTCGAAATCTTCCGCCGCCTCGCGCATTCGGTGTTGTTGCTGGTGAACCTTCCCCATCAAATAGTACGTCCGCGGGTAGTCGGGAGCCAACCGCTTCGCGATTTGCAAGTAGTGCTCGGACTCTTGGAGATTTCCCTGAAGCAGCAAAGCATGCCCCATCTCGTAATTCACCACAAACGAGCTGGGGCTCAACGTTGCGCCTTCCCGCGAAACCTCGAGGGCCTTCTCCCGTTCCCCTGATCGAATTAACATAGCTGCGTAAAAGCCAAAAGGCTCTCCGTGCTTGGGGCCCTTCTCGGCCCTCTCCATTGCCATCGCTTTCAAGTAGGCCTCTGCCGCCTTCGAGTTGTCACGCAGCGCCTCGTAGCAGAGGCCCAAGTTCTCATAAGCCTTGCGGTAATCAGGCTGAATCTTCAGGCAGGCTAGAAATTGGTCACGCGCATCATCGTAACGCGCGATGGAGTACAGGCACCTGCCGTAGTAGAACCTTATCTGCGCATTGTCCGGGTCGAGCTCAGCAGCCTTTTTCAGTTCCAACGAAGCGGCGGTGTCTTGCTTGATGGTGACGTAAATTATGCCCAACAACTCGTGCATCCGGGCATCACTGGGCGACAACTGGAGCGAATCCAACACCGCAAGCTGAGCGGAGTCATAATGCTTCTGCTGAAACAGAAGCTCAGCTTCGAGTGCGTATCCCAGGGCGGTTGCCCCGCATAAGTTGACGTAACGCCTAAGGACCTCCATCGCGGCCGGGTATCGTTCCTCGCTGATATAAAGAAGGACCAGAGGCTTAACGTACTTACCACTCCCTGGATCTTCCGCCGCCGCTGCCTCAAACTCCTTCTCGGCGCCCCTGTCGTCGCCCGATGAGCGGAGCCGCTGACCACGTAGGTAATGGTCCTCCGCATCACGGTTCGGCATGTCTCCGGGGCTCGCGAATTGTGGCGTGGAAAGTTGAGTCGAAGGCCCGGGCTGGGAACAACTCGTCTGCATGCCTGTGTTCGCCTCAGGTTGGCCGGAAGGCGGAAATGCGGATATGCTGCGGCCTCCTCCAAAGCAAAAAAGATGCCACGCGACGAGCCATACTAACTTAGCACGTCGCGTGGCAGAACAGAGGTACTTCACTTTAGGCAAGATTTCACCAGTCGATTCGAACGTGGGCCTGCATCAGCCGTTGGTTACCATTAGTACAACCGATGGTCCCGAAGCCGGAGGAATTACTGATGTCGGTGTTAGGGCCGCACCACTCGACTCGATTGAATATGTTGAACATATCAATCCCAAGGGTCATTTTAGCCCTCTCACCGTGGATGGGGAAGGACTTGAAGAAACTCACATTCTCGTTTGAATATCCGCAGGAACGAAGATTGCCGAGGTAACGTGAAGTGTTGCCAAACTGAAAGCCGGATGGAACGGCAAAGGCGGCAGGGTTTAGTTGCCGATCCACTCCGGGGTCAAAATTGCTACACGCCGTGCTCGTCATAGGCACACCGGGCACACGGTTGGCACGCAGGTTGGACGTCAGAGTGGGTAGGGTCAGATCTGTGCCGATACTTAGAGGAGTGCCCGCCGTGTACGTGTGCACCCCCGCCACCGACCAGCCTCCAATCACCCAATTGTCCACGATATTGCTACCAGTCTGGAATTTCTTACCTTTCCCAATTGGCAGGACATATGTGTAATTCAAAATCAGTGTTTGCGGCATGTCAACGTCCGCAACTGACTTTTCCGCCCGAAGGTTATACGCATCCTGCGGCGACCCAGCAAAGTATCCAGGAGTGGTTGAGTTCGATGATAGTTCTTTGCTGAGCGTGTAGCCGATCAGGAAGGTCAGATCATGCGAAAACCGCTTTTCGGCTTTCAGTTGGAAGGAATTGTAGGTGGACCAATCCACTATCGAAGCATAGTTATTGATACTCAAGAATTGTGGAAATGGTGTCAAAGCTTGGGCCACCGTACCTTGGAAGCCCGAGTAGGGATACGTGATGCCGAGTTTTTGTGCATCCGCGGCGGACGAAATAACCTGCGTCAGTTCGTTCCCCAGTGATCCATACTGCTGGTAATTCAATTGATTGATGTTCTGGGTGGACGTCGAGGTTATGCCGTGGGCAAAGGTCCCGTAGTACTCACCCGAGAGCAACACTCCGCCAGGAACCTCCCGTTCTAATCCAAAATGCACCTGTTCAATGCGGGGTGCTTTCCCGGAGTCCAATCCTTCATACTCAGTCGAACTGCCGTTGGCTTGCGTAGGATCGAAATTGGCATAGAGCTGTGACGCCGGGGGCAATGGGAAGCCGCTGTCCCAATTCAAGGTGGGGCTAAACCCGTCCAGAGAGGCCTTGCTGAAGGTGGGTGAGAATCCCTGCGAATTATAGACTTCGTAACCCGCCATAGCCTGAGACACCGGCGCGTAGAGCATCGCGAAGTTGCCGCGAACAACAGTGTTCTTGCCTAAATTGTAGGCAAACCCAATCCGAGGCGCGAAATTCCTAGCCGCGTACACGCTCGGCACAACCTGGGCGGTATTGAGGCGGCCCGCTCCAGATCCCATGAAAGTCAAGGCGCCGGGGAGGCCCCCAGCCGCGGCGTTCGGTACCGTGGGGTTGAATGTGGTTTCATCACCATTCAGGATATGTGGAACCGGTTGTGCGTCATACCGAAGCCCCAAAGTGACGGTGAGATTCTTTGTGGCGTGGAATTCATCCTGGGCGTAAAAGCCCCAGAAATGATAACGCGGCGCCTCGTTCACGAAACCCTGGACATAGCTTTTGTAAGCGCCGCCCAGCAGAAAGCTGGCGTAGCCGGATCCCGTCTGACCTAGTAGGGTTCCCGGCAGCCCTGTTATCTCGGGTTCAAAGTCGAAGTACTCGCCGTTCGACCGCGGAATGTTAGTGTCTTGTCCAAGGTAGTTCCCCCCGAATTTCAAGTAGTGCCTGCCTCGCACATACGAGAGGTTCTCATAGATCTTCCAACTGGCGGTTCCTTGCTTCTGTGAACAGAGCACCTCACTACCTTGTGTAGCGGTGGTTGAATAGAAGCCGCCAGCAATATTGACGGTGGGCGTGCAAGGCCCGGTGAGGCCCGTGAGGCCGATGAGGGATGCGCCTGTGGCGGCCTCCGTAGGACTTGTAATCGGTTCGAGGAAGCGATCGCCTCCAATGTCGAGCTCGTTAACCAAATTGGACGAAATGGTCCGGGTCCAGCCGAACCGCCCGCTGTGTCTACTATCTGTCGTAAAAGTCCTCAAGGCAAAGAACGCGGGATATGGGAAAGGACTGACGTATCCGACGTTGTCATACCAATATAGCCCCGAAAAGTGGTTCTTCCCTTGATAGAAGTCCATCTTGACGTTCCAATAGTGTTCCAGGTTATGGCCACTCCCACCACCGACGTCAAAATTGTTGACGATTCCCGGAAGGTTCGGCTCCGGATAGTACGATTGGAACTTTTGCGAGACCGTACTGAACTCGCCGTTAGGGATTTCATTATTCGGATAAGGGTCTCGAATGGGGCCGCTGGCTGTGGCCGTGAGACCCGACACCGGGTCAACCTGACCGGCGGTGACATTGCGAGTCGTCGAAGGGTCGTAGATCTCGCCCTGTAATACTGACCGGCCTAAAGCGTCCGTCCCAATTTGAGAGCCCAGCAGGGCCGAAAAGTCTCCGTTCTTGAAATCATCGGTAGGAATGGTGTTAAGCGATGAGGAGGCCCCATAGAAATACCGAGACCAGCCCGCATTCACAAAGAAGAAGAGCTTGTTCCTGCCGTCAAAAACGTGCGGGATATATACCGGACCACCAATCTTGAACCCAAATTCATTCTGGTGGTCAGGAGTTACGTCTGTACAGAAGAAACACCTCGAGTCCAAGGCGCTGTTGCGCATGTACTCGTAAGCGGAACCGTGTAATTGGTCGGTGCCCGATTTGCTCGTGTAAGAAATGACCTGCCCTCCCGAGTTCGGCAAGTCGGCGCTGGGGGATTGGTCCACTTTGAACTCCGCCAGCGCTTCGCCTGAGAACGGCATCCGTAGGTCTCCGGCAAGCGCGTACGTATCGGTAGCCGGCACGCCGTCTACGACGACTTCGTTGTAAACTCCCAGGGAGCCGTTGATCTGGTTTTGAAATCCCGCTCCGCCCTGATAGCCGGGCATCGCCGTCAGGTACTGGTTAGGGTCGCGCTTGGTTCCGCTGAGCAGTATCGGCAACTGTTGGAGAGTATTAGTATCGATCGAACTTGAATACGTTGTGTCGCGCGTTTCGAGTACGGGGGGTGTGCCGGTGACCGTCACCTTTTGAGTGAGTTGGCCTACCTGCAATGTCAAATCGACACGCTGGTTCGTCCCCGAGGCCAGCACAATTCCTTCTCGAACTTCGGTTTCAAATCCGGGGTGAGTTACAGTTATCCGATAAGTTCCCAAGGGCAGGCCACCGAAGACATATACTCCCGCCGAGTCGGTGTCGACGCTTTGGGTTGTCTGTGTGTCTGTGTTGGTTAAGACAACCTTTGCGCCCGGCACAGCAGCCGCCGATGGGTCCGAGATTACTCCTGTTAGTGAACCCACGTTGGTTTGACCGAAGGCCACCATCGAAGCCCATGCCAGCAAAACCAACACGGAAGAACCGGTAACGACAGTCCGTGTCCGCATCATTTGCATTATTCCTTCCTCCTTTATCTAACGGGTCCAGTTTACAGCCATGCATGATAGATTCGCAATGTTACGCATGTCAAGAGGAAAATTAGATCGAGTATTGAGGTATATTCGCAATGAATCGCAATACCATCGGAGTGCAGCCTCAACTTGCCAGGTCCTACTCTGATGGATCCCGTAGGGGGATGTCATTCCGAGCACTGACAGCCTTTTGGCTGGCCATGATGGAATGACATCCATATTAGGAAACTATCCAAATTAGGACACTACCCGCTCTTAAGATTTTTTGACATTAGAGAGGAAGCGCGCTAAAAAGAGAAGAGCCACATGATTACTTGACAGCCTGGCGGAATCCTCGGAGCCCTTGGCCCATGTTGAACGAAGAGCGGCGACGCGCCATCTTAGAGATACTCGAAAGCGAAGGTCGCGTCCTTGTCCCGGAACTCGCTCCCCGATTGGGAGCCAGCCAATTCACCATCCGGAATGATCTGAACGCTCTGCACCGCCAGGGCCTTGTCTACCGAACACATGGCGGCGCACTTCCTGTCCGTCGGGGAACTCTCTCGGACCCCAGCTTTCGCAGCAAAGAGAATCTCAAGCGAAGGGAAAAAGAGCGTATTGGCAGAGCGGCCGTGAAATTGGTGCAGAAGGACCAGTCCATAATCCTGGACTCGGGCACAACGACGATGGCTATTGCTCGGGCCCTTCACCCCGTTGACCACTTGACCGTCATCACCGCAACCATAAATATAGCGGCTCAACTTTCCGGTTCTTTGATTGAGGTTATTCTGACGGGAGGAGTCTTGCGGGAAAACTCACTTTCACTGGTAGGGCCGGCGGCGGAAGAGACGCTGCGCCGCTTCACCGCCGATATCGCCTTTTTGGGGGTCGACGGATTTGATGCTCGCTTTGGCTTGACCAGCCCGAACATTTCGGAAGCCAGGATCAAACAGGTAATGGTGGATATCGCTCGCCGTACCGTGCTCGTGTGCGATTCCAGCAAGTTTGGCCGCCGCTTCCTCGCGGTCGTGGCGCCGCCCACAAGAATACATCAGGTAATCACCGACGCTAAGATTCCTAGGGCAGACCGCAAATTCATGGAGGACGCTGGTATTGAGGTCACCGTCGTCTAGCACGCCACAGATTGCGATGGCGTTGTGACGTGATATCACGATTGAAATTGCCCACGACACACCGACTCAAGCCCTGGAGAAGCTGTTCCTTCCGCATCGCGGAGGGCCTTTCGTACATTGTCCAGTGAGGGTGTGGACTGGCGTCCGCCCCGCTGGCGGACCGAAAGAGAGCTTGCCGCGCAGGCCAGCTTCAGCGTGTGCTCCAGGGAGAGCTTCTTGAGAACGCCATACGCGAAGGCGCCGTGGAAAATATCCCCAGCGGCTGTCGTGTCGACCACTCGAGCAGGATAGGCAGGCAGGTGGCGGCAGGCGCCTTCCGCTTCATAGATCAATCCGTTCTCGCCTAGAGTAACCACTATGATCGCTCCCGGGCGCAAGATGTCGCGCATTCGCCGCAGACATTCCCGGCAGTTGTTCTGGTTGGCCAAGTCCGGCAGACCGGTGACTTGATGCGCGAAACGCTCCGATGCGACTAGATAGTCAACTCTCCCCGCCAATCCTTCGGTTCCGGGGCGCAGCGAACCCGCGTCGAGGATAGAGACGGCGCCCCCAAACAACTCCAACGCCAGACGCGCCGTTCCGAACTCATGACCGTCGAAAAGCAGCACCTGAGGCGGGAATTCGGCCAGACGCGCCGCACTCAGCTCCAGAGCACCTAACCTAGCCTTCCGGTTCACAATCGTCCGGCTGCCGTTGAGGGTGTTGACCAGAACCACGGAGAGAGGAGTCGGATGGCCTTCGCGCACTTCCACCAGCGAAAAATCGGTGCCCGCCGCTTCGAATTCGGCGGCAATCCGCTGGCCGTACATGTCGTTCCCGAGAACTCCTGCGAAAGCGCACTTCACTCCCCAGCGGGAGAGCAGATAAGCGGCGTTGGCCGCCGGGCCGCCTCCACCCTCGAGCATCTCGGGGATTTCGAGCTTGCTGTTCTCGCGGGGAAATCCGTCCACAAAGATGCTCAGGTCGTAACTGGCGGTGCCGATCGCCAAAACCTCAACTTCGTGCGTGGGCATCAGCGGCCAGACCCTCCTTCAGCAGATGGACCAGCAGATGTTCGACCACGAGATGGATGGCCTCAGTCTGCGGAGTGGACTCGACGGGAATGAGAATCGAGCAGGTCGACACACGGCCCAAGACCCCGCCGTCAAAACCTACCAGCGAAATGGTTGCGGCCCCGACCTCGTTCGCGAAATGGATGGCGCGTGCCACATCCGCGGAGGCCCCATCGCCGCCGTGTACCGAGATGGCGATTACGGTGTCCTTCGGCGTCAGCAGACCGCGCAGTTGGTGGACGAAAACGTCTTCGCGCGCCGCGTCGTTCGCCCATGCCGTATAAAGGGCGATGTTGTCCGTAAGGCAACGGACATCGAAGGGCCAGCCCCCTTCAGGAACAATGTATTTGGCAAGATCGCACGCGAAGTGTTGCGCAGTTGAAGCGGAGCCGCCATTGCCCACCGTAAAGACGCGGCCTTTGCGGCGGTAGCAATCCAGCAGAATTCGGAATGCCCTGTGAATGGCGCCCCGATCAAGCTGCTCGATAAGCCGAATGGTCTGGCATAGAAACTCACTAATCTTCTTGGTTGAGTCGATCATAAACCCTTTCGTACACCTTGGATTTTCACCAACTCCCCACGACGCCGCAGTGGCCTGCATTGCGTCGAGCGTTTCGGGTACCAGGCCGCTTCACCTCCTGCGACCCGCGGAGCAATTTCTCACTGCCACCGGAGGTATTCCGGGGATTCCCCGACACGCGTCGTGCAATCGACCATGCAGACAGCGAATCAGGCAAGCCCTTCGCGAATTCAGCGAGCTTCATTCCCGTCCTTCACATTGGGTCGGGCGCTCCCGAATGGACACCCACCCAGTTCCTGGGGCGCCAAAAATAGGCAATTCCTCTCCATCGAGTGCTGCTCTCGCACAGCAGCATGTTTTTGCGAACGCGTGCGTTTCTTGGAGAATATACCATTCTTAGCTAACTAAATAATGCGCAGATGTGCGATTCTGCCACATCTCCCCTGCTAATGCAAGGGGGCGGAATACTTGGAATATTTGGTCTGCTTTGGGATTGATTGTGTCTGGTTTCACGGAAAGTTGGGAAGGAACCAGTTTCCACTACTTCGCCATGCGTGGTAGTGACCGGAAACACAGACACTGAACGGCGTGTCTGCGGCAGCCCCCCATTTTCCATTACCTCGCCATGCCCGCCCACGGCCTTTGGACCTGAGCCTATTTCGGCGAGGAACCTTGCGGAGCGGCCGAGCCCATTACGTCATACACGCGCTGAATGGTGACCGGACCTTGCAGGGAAGAGTTTTCGAGGCGTGAAACGACCGTGAGCTGTTTTCCGTCCTCGCTCAAGCGGAATGATCTGGTGAGTTTGGTGCCGTGGTCCAGTTTTGTTTCGGCCACCAGTGTATTGCCTTGCCACTCAGTCTTGGTTGTAGAAACCTTCTTCCCGTTCTCGTCTTTGTCGTCGTGCTTCTTTCCGTCCAGGTAAAAGTTTTGGGCGTGGTCGGAGTCGTCCGTAACCACTAGCTGGTCAGATTTTTGATCGATCAGCAAGAACTTAGGATTCTGCCCCAGCCGATCCCAATCCTCGGCGCTCACGGTGCTTCCGCGATTGCCTTGTTGTCCTCCGCGGCGGCCCATGCCTCCACGTCCCATCCCGCCTCCCGGCCAGCCGCCCCCGCCGCCTGGCCATCCGCCCCCTCCACCCGGATATCCGCCGCCAGTGCCACCACCTGGGTAGCTGCCGCCGCTGTTAGTATTTGAGCGCTGGCTGCTCTGCGCGTCACTGATCTTCTGCTGCGAGTCGTCGCTCTGGTCTTTGTTAAACTGCCAGCGGCCGCTCAGTTTGGGCTGATTATCTCCGGCGCGAGCCACCGCCGCCAGTGACATTGCCAACAAGAATGCTGCCGCCGCGAACATACTGATTCCCGCAAATTCAAACCTTTTCTCCATGAGTCGCCGACCTCCTTACCGATGATGTCCCTGTTTCTTCTGGTTCGATTCCATGCCCGGGCTTCCGGTTGCATGCCGGGTAGATGTTGTAGGGGCGGCCCTTGTGGCCGCCCGGCCCCTACAGCTTGGCGGTGAGAGGTTCTATTATCCGCCGCCGGAACGTGGAACGCGTGGGGGCGGTTTGACCACCGCCATGGGCAGGCGCGTGAATGCCACCCGCGCTGCCCCCGGATCCAGCACGTTCACCTGCACGGTGTATCGCCCCACCGGAAATTTCTCCAGAGGAATCTGCGCGAAATATGTGGTCTTAGGCGTAGAGCCCCGTTCCGCTTTGGCAGTGAATGGCCCGGCTTCTGCAAACTTCCTTCCGTGCCGGAGGAAGACGAGCGCCACCGAAGGCGCGGCAGCGGACCCAGACGAGGTCCCTTGCGCGTTCGCGGGCGTGGGAGCGTTTCCGGCATACGACTCCAAATAAACCGAAAGGGTCTGGTTGGTGCGAAACACGCGGGTCACACTCGGCAGAACGGTTCGATTCCCCACCTGCAGCGGAGCGTTCCTGTCCCTATCGAATCGCGTGCGCGGCAACTGATCGGCGGGCCTCACTTCGTTCGAGAGCACCACCGAACTCAGGCTCAGCCCCTGGTCGGAAATCTCGGGCAATTCGAGCGCGGTTTCGAACGTTCCGATCTTGCCGCCTTGATTTTCACGGGCCACAACTTTCAAGTTATATTTTCCCGGCGCCAGAGTGACTTCCCCTTCGTAAAGCAGGTTGCCGCTGGTTACCTCCTCCAAGGTCTCGTCCGTCATCTTCACTGGCAGCGTGTCGTGCAATCCCCCGGCGATATGGTTCTGCACGTCGGTGAACCGCCAGGCAAAATCGAACTCGGTCTCGTGCTTGCCGGACTTTTTAAGAAAGGAAACCTGCGAGCCGGGGATTTTGGCGGCCAGAACGACAGTGTATTTCTTATCAGGGCGGCGGAAGTAAGCAGTATCAATAGCGAAGGGAAGATTAACGAAGGGCACATCCAAGTCCATCACTTGTTGGAGTTGGACCTCTTTATCCTCACGCGTCAATTGGCGGAAATTCTTGGGAGCGAAATAGCCAGGCCGCGCCTGAACCTTGAGGCCGGAGCGCGTCACTTCCACTCGAATGTGCCGGAAGCGGCCATCGGAGCGCTTGTTGGTGGGTGAATATCCAATCAAGTAGTAGCTCGAATTCTCCTTTTGGACCTCTTGGAAGGCGGGGCTGAAATCGTTGAGGTCATAAAAAAACCTTCCGCCCGTGTCGGTGGAAAGGGAAGCAAGGGTTTCGCGGCTTCCCTGCAAAGAGGAAATCTGCGATGCGTGGGCAGAGCCTGAGTAGAGAACAGTGCCGGAGGGGCTGGACGATGAGGCGTCGCCACCCGGCGGCAAAGCCAGCAGGCCGCGGGCGTCCATGGTGTAAAGTGAAACGTCCGCTTGATTCGCCGCATCGATGGTGGCCCGCAACTGCGC
>Ga0326728_10007980_pt1 | contig 26658 bp, 35 predicted proteins | sample MB3enrmetagenome_FD_207602 | JGI IMG/M metagenome (GOLD analysis project Ga0326728, IMG submission 207602) | Lab enriched peat soil microbial communities from McLean, Ithaca, NY, United States - MB31MN | ecosystem: Environmental > Terrestrial > Soil > Wetlands > Peat | place: USA: New York...
GTCCCTTCGGCGTCTGTCGCCTCGCTCTTGGCCCCCTCGGCCATTCGACGCTCGGCCGCCGCAGTCTCTTTGCTCGATGAGGTGTGCGACCTCACCGTGTCCCGGATCTTGCTGACAACTTGCCACAGCCCTCTGCCTACAGTCCCATGTGTCACTCTTCGCTCCCCGCAAGGTTGCGCCAGCTTTTCTCGGCCAAAGGTGCCCATGAGATTTCTGTCATCGGCCATTTTACCCTTATCGTGAAGTCTTCATAACTGTAGTTCTGTTTACCCGGCTCCTGACCCCTCCCGCCCGTATGACTTGACGCCACCGGCCCGGCACCGTTATGTTTGGGCCATGAAACAGTCGAGCTCAGAAGTCCAGGTCTCTTCCGCCTTTCCCATGGCGAAGTTTAGATCCGCCCTGCGCTCCATGGAGCTCTTCTACGCCTTGAACGCCCACCAGATGAGCAGCCTTCAGCGCCAGGCCACGCTGGGTCGGCTCGAGCAGGCCAGAAGGATCCTTCGCACGGCCGCGGTGACGGGTGCGCGTCCTTTTGATCTCGCGCTTTGCCTGTCCAGCCCCAACGCCCTTGGCGCGCTGTCGCCCCAGGCGCGCGCCGAGTGCCAGAAACTCTTATCTTCCATCTCGGCGACAAACGAAAAGCTTTCCGAGACTGCTCGCGCGATGTCAGGCGACCTCAACTCGGTCATCTCCCACGCACAAAGCGAGTCGATGCCCATTTTCTCATAGAGTCGCCCACTAGTTCGGCTGAATCGCTGTCCGATGGTCCGCGGTACGCGGCGGCCAGGAGGTGCTTCTCTTTCCCGGCCAAGAGACGAACTCAGAAATCACCCACGCGTGACCATCTTTCCGTCGGGGACCTCGAACACGCGTTCGCTGTTGGATGTATCTCTCATTGGACACCTCCCCTGTCTACCCTCGCGCATTTGCTACAGCCGCCACATGCGCGCTCGTAAGGACGACCTTGTTGCGGCCCGAGTTTTTCGCCTCGTACAGTGCCTGATCGGCTTCCTTGATCGCCTCCTCCGGTGAAAGGGAACCGAACTCCGTAACCCCGATGCTAACCGTCACACGAAGTCGGGAGCCTGCCGATTCAAGCTCCTTGGACTCAACGTAGGCCCTGAACTTTTCGGCTGCCACCGCGGCCCCTCGCACGTCCGTCTCGCTTATGAGAGCAAGAAACTCCTCCCCTCCCCACCTCACCTTGAGGTCCTCGTTGCGGAGACAGAACTTCAGCGAGGAGGCTATTTCCTTGAGCACCAGGTCGCCCACATCATGGCCGTACTTGTCGTTGACGCTTTTGAAGTGATCAACGTCGCACATCAGGATGCAGGTCGGCCGACTGTGGCGCCGCGATCGCGCGAGCTCCGCCTCCAGCCGATCGTAGAATGCCCTGCGGTTGAGCAGCCCTGTCAGGTAATCGGTTCTCATTGCCTCATCGAGCTTGCGGTTTGCCTCTTGCAGGCGCTTCTGGTAGTCGTCGGCGATACGCACCGTGCGTACCAGCGTGCGGCGCATCGCTTCGTAGCGTTCGGCAAACTCCTGAAACACGGCCAACAGCTTGTTGTCTGCATGTGCTGGATCGACAAGCTGCTTGCGGACGTGCTTCAGGTACGGGTCATCCCCGTTTAACGACGTGCCCTCCATCAAAATCCTTCCCTGGGAGGGGATGGTGCACAGAAAAACTCTCTTCCTGCAAGAGCCCCGCGCGTCAAGCAAAAGCAACGTCGCGCGAGGCGGCTTTTACCTGTCGAGGGGTCCCCTTATTTTTGCCTTTTTATTACTTTGACTCAAAACTGTTCAGTAGGTATTATCATTATGAGAGGAGAGTATAGACCCTGCGAGGGCCTATTTGTATTCTGGCTCTTCCGTAGGAGGCGCGGCCGCGGTCGGCCAGGGAGTCCGCGGTCCGGGGTGGATTCGATCCGGACAGACTCCAACAGATTGCGGATGTGACCGCCTGGCTGTACCCCCCTTACCGGCGGGATCCCTCGTACCCCTTTTTGCTTCGCGATGGCGCTGGAGACTAGGAGAGCCGCCATGAAGGAGCTACACCTACGGGGTGGCCGCGCGGGCGCCGCTACGTTTTAGAGAGCACCACAGGGGAAGAGCAGCTCGTGCGGGACGGCCGCCGAACGCTGTATCGCTCGCCGAAGGCCGCCGTCAGGGCGGGTCGTAGACTGCTGCGTACGCGTAGGGAGTGGAGAACGAGTTAAATGGCAATCTACACCGCGCGAGGCGCCAAGGCGACAATCGTCGACCGTTTTTTGCGACCTCCTGTTATTGAGTCGCACGCCGGTGGATGGGGAGAGAATTAGCCATCTGTACGCTGTCCAGACTGACCGGTTCGGGACGAATCTTAAGTGTGAATGAGAGCACTCGCGCGGCGCGCTCGTGGGCCTGGCGAGTCTTCCGTGTGGGCCCCAAGTCTGTAAGCAGTGTCTGGCACTGCAGCAGATACAAGTTTTTCTGACTGCTCCCCCTGCACCTGCAGGCGCGAGAAGCTGCAAACGGAGCGTGCCTTTCGGGGAGGGTGTTACTCGACGACGTCGACCTCGCCAGACAAACGACTGCACTGTAAGGGCGGTGCGTCTTGCCTTCGCCATGCCAGATTACGACACAGCGTACGACGCCCTGGCCAGAAAGTGCTCGCAGCGCTTCAGCCTTAAGCGCTTCCTGGGCCACCAAGATGTCGTTTTCCGCCATGAAGGGCCAAAGACGGATGACGCTTGCGCGCTTTTGCGCCGAGCACCCGTGCGGCGCCTACATCTGCCGCGTTGCCAAGCACGTCGTGGCGGTCCCTGATGGTGTAGTGCACAACAACCACCCCGAAAGGCCCAATAGGTGCGTGTACCCGCCTGGAAGATACCGGCTGGCCTCGAGGACCTGCTGCCGCGCGAAACGACTATGTTTGACTTTTCCCTCTCGTCAGGTATAAAATCAAGAGGAAGCGGTGAGACCCCGCTCCAAGGAGAACCTTGTGAAGGAACGTAAACAGCCCACTAAGGAGCAGATCAACGCGGCTATGGCGGTCCTGCGATCGATTCGCACTGAGAAGCGCCGGCTTGCCTCCCAGGCCAACGCCAAGCTTGGCGGTAAACCGCCAAACTTTGAGGGTGATGTTCGCTTGGTGGGGAGGCATTTTGTCGGCATCACCTCGCGGGACGTTGACCTACTGAAGAAACGCTTTCCGGAGCTGAACATCGAGCGCGAGCTGAACCAGATCGCCGTGTGGATCAAGACAAAGGGCTGGCAGCCAAGCCGTGCCTACGACCTAAAGAGATGTATCGGTCGACGGCTGTGGATCGCGTGGCGGAAGAGAGTGGGAAACCAAGGAGCTGCAAAGGCCAGAAAGGCCACGAAGGGCTGAGCGGGGCCCTGGATAAAGGAGGTTACAGTGGACACCATCAGTGTTCAGTCCGGTGAAATGGCTTTCGTCGGCGGCGAGCGCAGCAGTAGAGAATCTCCTCACTGCGATGCTGCCGTACTCTCAGGGAGATCTGCAATCCTGCTGGAGGCTTTCCGCGGGAGCTCGCCTGCGGCGTGCCCAACCAGGTGTAGATCGACGCGGCTATGAGAGTCCTGCGATCGATTCGCACCGAGAAGCGCCGTCTCGCCTCCCAAGCCAACGCCAAGCTTGGCGGAAGACCTGCTGTTTTCGAGGGCACTGTGCGCCTCGAGGCGGGAGAGTTTGTCGGTATCACGGCGCGAGACCTCGGCAAACTCCAGGCCAGCTTTCCCCAGCTCCATATCGAGGGAGAGCTTCGCCAGATTGCCAAACGAATTACCGCCTCGGGCCGCCAGCCCACCTCCTCCCAGAACCTCACTCGGCTTGTCGTCCGTGAGCTTCGCAGGCACATCCCTTCGTGCGGGCAGCCTGCGTGCGCAGATCTCCGCACCGGCAGGGCCAGCACTCCGTCGGGGCGCCATGACGCTCCCACGCGTCAGGATATCTGCCTGGCCATGCAGATCCTGCGATCAATCCCCAGTGAACGGCGCCGCCGGGCGTCGCGAAAGAATGGTGCCCTGGGCCCGCTTGTTCGGTGGGGAAGGGTTGATCAACAGGCTGCTTTTCGTTAAGCAACACTGATGTTCACCGAAGAACGCCGGTTGAAACTTCTGGACTATCTTGGGCAGCACAACACCGCCACTGTGACCCAGCTGTGCGAGGCGATGAAGGTCTCCCCAGTCACTATTCGAAGCGACCTGCAGCGCCTTTCCGACGCCAACCTACTGGTGCGCACCCGCGGCGGCGCCATGGCGAACACCAGGACCGGCGTCGAGCACGCTCTGGGGCGCCAGGATAGCGATCATGTTTGTGAAAAGCGCTTCATTGCTGCCTCAGCCCTGCGGTTGATCGAGGACAAGGACGTCATCATCCTCGATGGCGGCACCACTACGCTAGAGATCGCTCGTCTTCTGGGCCAGCGCAAGAATGTGACAGTGGTCACTAGCGACCTACTCATCGCGCTTGCACTTGCAGACATCGATGCGGTAAAAGTCATCCTTATTGGTGGGATCCTCCGAAAGGATTCACGCTGCACGGTGTTTGGCCGCCCGCTTCGTGGGGAGTTTTGCGCCGGCCTCTCCGTCCATCAGGCTTTTCTTTCCGCCGACGGTTTTTCCATTGAAAAAGGCGCCAGTGCCTCCGAACTCGACCTCGCGGAGGCTAAAAAAGCGATGCTGTCTGCTGCCACAAAAGTGATCATGGTCTGCGACTCGAGCAAAATCGGCCATGACTCTCTTGCCTCCTTTGCGCCTCTTGAGGCCATTCACACGCTTGTTACCGACAAGATTTCCTCTGAAATGCGCGCACAGCTCGCCGGCCGAGGCCTCGCCGTCATAACGCCCTCATGAGGCGTTCTCCAGGAAGCTCCACCTATGCACATCTATGACAAAGTCGAGATTGACACCGATTTGGACTACCAGCTTGTGGACGCCGGCGGTGGGCTACTGGAAGTATATCAGCTCGGCGCCAAGGCCAATTCCTTTCCTATCGGCGAGGTCGCGATGCGCAATCTTAAGTCCCAAGTTGACCGTCTTTCCGAGTGGAGGGCGCAACAACTCATTCAGGAGTACTGTGACACCGCCGCACAGCTGCGTATGAGGGGTTCTAAGCGGCCCTGACCCCTGGTTTGAGATTGCAAAAGAAATACAATATCTCCTCTTGCACCCCCATATAACATAGAGTATAGTCCTACGAATCAGGGAAGTGATGGATAACCTATGCACAGCGCAGAGCGCTCCTGGAACTTCTGTCTTTTCTCTATCGCAAAGAGTTTTCACCCGCGCTATCACCATGCCGAGACGTCCTGCTCGGTATCCAATCACGATCATCAGGGAGGCTGATACAAGGAGAAGGTAGCGGCTGCTCATCACGGCTGTTCGTTGAACAGCCCTAAAAACGACGAAACCCCCGAAACTCTCGGGGGTTCTCGCTTGCATCCTGGAAGGGTGCGGTACCGTCTGACCGTGGTAAGCCAGATAGTACCATTCCTCCTCCAGGATGTCAAGCAATTCTGTGCGTTAAAAATTTGCCCTCTGGAGGGGGTTTGGTGCTATGAGAAAGCTGGAAGTTGACTTGGAGGTGTTATGCGGGACAGCCTCCGATCCTTCGCCCTGGCAAGGCCTCAAGCCCACACAAATCGTGCTTTTCTGCTATATCCGAAATCTCTGTGAAAGCCAAAGCAAAAAGGTCGTTGAACGTAGGACACCAGATGGCTATACATGGGTCAACTACCATGCACTTCTCGAGGATGTTCCATGTCTTAACATAGGGTATGAAGGGCTCCGCAGGGCTATGGCCTCGTTGGTAGAGTCGGGTCTCGTTGAAAAAAAGGTTATCAGAGCCCAGAAGTCGAGTCTTTGCTATTTCAAGGTCTGCACGGCCTTCTACGACAGGGCTGCCAAGTTTGACTTTGCCGACCTAAAAAAGAACGGAAATGACGGTTTTCCCGCCGCAAAACCACATGGTGGAAAAAATAGCCCTAAGAGCTCACAGCGTGACAAAAATGACGTTGTGGCTCCACAGTGTGAGAAAACTAACGGTGTTGATCGTGATAAAAATACTGCTGTGGAATCTTTGGAGCGTGAAAAAAATAACGCGAATCCGGTTCCTGATCCTAGACTAGGACCGGAAGAGAAGAAGTCAGTTGCCAATCCTCCAGCAATACCCTCCCCCTCCCCTCCTGATACCAACCGAGAGACGATCGAGGAAAGGCTCCGCAGCTTCGACAAATCCATTGGCGTTACAGCTAATCCTTCCGTCTTTGACTTGGAGCGTGTCAGGGTATTTTCTGAGGAGTTCGGTATCGACAGGGTCATGATCGCTTTTAAGCGATGGAGGAAGAAGAAGGGTCCTACAAAAGACTTCCACTGGTTTTCCGAAGATGCTATGGAGTGGATCTCCCGCGTCCCAGCGCAGCGACCTTCCCAGGTCGTCGCCGGCTCGCTTTTTGAGAAATGCCTCGGCTGCGGCTCTGAGCACCCTCGCGGCTCACCATGCCCTATCTGTGCACGCCAGGCTGACTCTCAGACAGCTCCAAATCCGGGTCATCCGGGTGATACTTTCCAGCGTTACCTAGAGTCCCGAGCTCATCTTTAGCCTGATCTTACCCTTGAAAACGTGTAGCGCTTCGCCTTTTGCAAGCACCTCGACCGCTTTTCCAGCCTGCCCGCGGAGCTCCGGCTGCGGTCGTTCGCTGCGTGGACTGGGCAAACGACCGCAAGGTAGTTGCAAATATTTGCTATTTCTTTTTTCGGCTCCACATTGCCGAGCTTGGCGCACACCGAAGAGCCTGCTGGCGACAGGTCTGGAAGGACTCACCGACCGGCTGCAGCGCGGAATGGATGCGCTTCTCATTAACAGAAAACAGGAAAGGCGCAATATATGAGCGACATCGCTACACAGAGCAGCTCTCTCCGCGGCCCCCGGAATACTGACCAGGCAACCGGCCCGAAACTCGCGGCGCCCGAAAGGAAACAGCGAATGACCGTTTCCTGCATCAAGCGGGACAGCCCTGAACGGCATAAGATATGGTCAGCATTTCGCGATCCCCACGAAGGGGAAGGCTGTCTGCTTCCACGCGGAGCCGGAGAGTCCCTATAAACGGGCCCTGGGCTTCGCTGGCGGGCCTCCAGCTGATTTTCCCACGGCTCTGCCATGTCCTTCGTCGTTTGGACAGTGCATAAAGGCATACTCGAGCTCCTCCTGGCAACTGACCTCTCCTTCGCACAATCCGTCACCTTTCACTCCACAAAACTCGTCAAAACACTTGGAGCCTGTCATCGCTTTCAATTCCTCACTCCTCCCCTCCACCGCTTCCAGGGTAGGTTTGCTAAATCCGCCTCGATCCGCGCCGCACCTTGCGGATCACTCTGCTGAGATAGGATTTTCTTTCGCTCGGCTTCCCGTTCCCGCTCAATAGTCTCTGTCTCTCGCTTGTCGTGCTGTAGCTGACGCCCCCGCCTTGTCTGTTCTCGTGATACCTTGCGCCATTTCAAATAGTCCCGCGGAAAAAACGTCGCTCTCTCTGGGGCGGTCTCGATGCAAGCTGTGAACGCTTTTAGGATCTCTTCCCCGCTCACTCCCCCTGTCATCAGAGCTCGGATCCCGCTCGACCATCCTCCAGCGATGAAGCAAGACGGAGCTCCCCGCGCTTGGGCTTCTTGTCGTATTCGCTCCAACAAAAAAGAGAGAGAGTCGGGAGCGAGCTCGTGCGACGGGTTTTGCGCGCTCTGGGGAGCTTTGTCTGCTTGCGCGATTGCTCTCTCCTTATTTGGATCTAGTTCAGAATGGGTGTAGTTCGTGTCCATCTGGTGGACGGGGGGGAGTCTATCTGGGTGACAGGGGGTGTCCTTCCGGGCGACGGGGGGGTAACGCTTTGCGTCGATTGGCATGAGTTGATAGACGTTTGAGGTCACCCCACCATCGGCGCGGAAGCGCGCCGTGCGCTTCAGGTAGCCCAGGGCCTCCAGGTGCTTAATGGCCTGAAAGGCCTTTGAGCGACACACGCGGGCAACTCTGGCTATGGTTGCCATGGAAGGCCAACAGGTACCCTCCCCGTTAGCGTGTTTGGCCAGGGCCAGATACACTAGGACATCGACGGCGTCGAGTTCCTGATCCTCAAGAATGATGTTCTCGATGAGTGTGAAAGGCAGACGACGACGTTCTACTCCAACGGAATCACTTTGCATGGTCCCCTCCAGAGCCATGGCGCTTAGGACATACCTAGAGCGCTGATTTTTTGCTTGACAGCTTGAGGGGTTTAGGCTATTCTCTGGATTACCACGTCTAGAAAACAGCCGTTCCCTGCGGCGCCAAGCATAGCCCCCGAAAGACTCGGGGGTTTTGCGTTTTTACGGCCGTCAACGACGGCGCAATTGTTCGTTTCTTATGTTTTTCTTATAGGTATCTCCTTTCGAAAGTCGCCCAGTATGTTTGCACGTCCAGGAAGCCCAGTTTAAGCAATTGTAAAGGGTGCTTCCTGGTGGACCGACTAACTCCTTTTTCCCTCCCAAAATTGAAGAACACAAAGGACAAACCTATCTCCTGTTTTCTTCTTGACAGTCTTGAGGAAGTGGTGTACTGTTCGGCTTACCACAGGCGAACAGTACTGGCCTCCAGAAGGCCACAAGCATGACCCCCGAAAGACTCGGGGGTTTTGCGTTTTTTATGGCCGTCAATGACAGCGCGATGTCAGTGGGCTATCTTTTCGTTCCGACTTGACCCCTCCCAAGATCAACAAACAACATACAATGCCCGCTGGTATCTTGCAACACTTTACTAACACTTTGCTGAGTCTCGCCCATCGTCTTAGCTCCAAGATGGGGGCGCCGAGCCGCCGCTCGCTGTTGCTCGCTGGGGGCCCTGACGGGGGACGGAGCAGGTTGCGAACAATCGCCTCCCGCGGGTCTGTCATGACCCTCCTTTGGCTCATGATGTGCACAACCTGCTCCTCGCTGGGAGCTCGGGCGCGGCGGAGTAGACCTCCCCGCTCCTGGCCGCCGAGTACCGCGGACCAGGAGCTTGCAGCGCGGATCTCCCCGGTACCGTTCTTCCGGGGCGCCCTCGTCCCAGCGCCCCCTACGGGCCCCAGCCGCGCTACCGCGCGGGCCTCCGCGCCCCCAACCCCAAGACCCCTTCTGAGGATCCCCCTACACGCGCGCACCCCTGCCCTGCAGGAGCCCTGCCCGGGCGTGTTCCGATCGTGCGGCCTCGATCTGCCTGAGCTGAGATCCCCATGCGCCAAGCTGCCGCCCGAAGAGGTGGTGAAAATGAAGATTGCAAGCGGTGTGCCAGGTGCGGGGGCGCGGCGGGTCGGGAGAGGGCACAATATTCTTCTGAAAATGAAAAATAGTTATTGACGAATACCTACTTGCCAGGTATAATTGTCTCTGTTCGATAATGAGGCAGGAGGTTCAGTGATGAACGAGCTTTACGCGGCAAATACTTATCCTTCCGCTCGTCGTGTTGCGGCCGCGCGCCGCGCCGTAAAGCGCGAAATTGAAAGCGTCGCTCTTTTTCCTGAGCTGGCCCGCTGGAAGACGCCCAAGGAACGTATTGAGGCTATGGACAGCGAGCGCGTCACCCTGGGCGAGCGCCTTGCCGCTATCGAAGCGGAGGAAGCGCACGATGCGGTTGTGCGGTGGAATGCTCTACCAGATGACTTGCAAGAGCGTGTGGCCGAGAAATGGAACCGCATATACAGATACGGCGGCCGCAGCGCGCCGCTTGTCTACTTCCTGGAATTGATCGGAACAACGGCCAAAGTAAATGCCTGCTTGACAGGAGGTACGGTGTGAACAGAAAGGAATTGTTCGAGCAGGCCCGCGCAGCGTTCACTCCGGATGCTTCTGACAATCCCGAGTGCATCCCGTTCTATCGCGTGTGGGCTGGACTGAAAGCGGTGTGGGGCGCTGAGTTTTGCGCGAACTACCACTATGTTGTCCACCAGGCCGCCTGCTATGCCTCCGATCGCAAGGTGGACGCGTATGAAGTCGCCGTGGCTACTGCCAAGGACTTTGCCCAGCGCATTGAGCTGCCAAGAAAGCCGGAACCGTGCATTTCTTGGGGCATCACCGTTCCCCAAGAGCCCACAGAAGACGACGCCTATTCTCTTTTCAAGACCCAATTCCGAACGGCGTTTCCAGGCAAAAGACCCAATTCCGCTTTCGGTAAGGAGAAATGGCAAGCCGTGCGCACCAAGGCCGTGACAATCGTGCGGGACCGGTACGCGGAAGAGAAGGCCCAGTATGACGCGGAAATTGCGCGGCGAAAAGCCAGGGACGGTGCCGCACTGGCCACTTGGGAAGGCAAAGTACACGACATCGAAACTCTGCGCGCGGCTGTCGCAGCGCTTGACCAGGACACGGATAGTGACTGCCACCTACGAGCGCAAGAGATCTCCATCGGAGCCGATGGCTCCGCGTCGTAATGCTTTGAGGAGAAATGCGATGAAGAAAAGGAAGGCACTGTACAAGGCGTTCGCGATGGAGATGTCCGTCCAGTACCGCAACTGGAGTGGACACGTGGAAGCCCTTCATGCCCTGTCGATCGTCCAAGAGGGGATGGAACAGATTTTCGGGCGCGACAAGCATTTTGATCTTAACGCCTCCAGGAACGCCTCACACGGCAACATGAAGCAGCCAACAAATCCCTCCTGGCTCTTCTGGGAAGACCACGAGGTAAGCGATTCGTATCTGTATGCGCTGATAGGAGGCTCCAATGGGTAAACTAGGGCGTGAAATCGCGCGGGATGAGGCTGCTACAGGGGCCAAGATTGCCGGTGCCAGTCAGCGGCTGCTTGGCCAGGAAGAAAGCGACGGAAACAACAGCGAGCGCATGCACTTCGATCTAGATCACTGCCCGAAATGCAGCGGTGACCCCCGCTCTGTTATTGAGACCGTTGAATGCAAGGTCTTTCTCGAACCGGATGGCAAAGGCGGCTTTGTATATGATACCAGCGATATTGACGTCATCTGGGAAACACAAGCGCCGCTGATCGAGGACGGAAGGGTAACGTTGGTTTGTCGAAAATGCGGCGATATTTGGTCCGCAACCATGCCGCGACGGCTAACGACCAGACGCAGAAAGGCAAAACGGGCAACGACCAAACGTACACCGTCAACGTTACGATGGAAATCCGGGCAAACGATGAAGAGCAAGCCGCCCGGATTGCGTGGGCGCTCTTAGAGCGCATCGAGGATAACGACCTGGTAGATGCCACCGTGCAAAAGGTCGAACTGTGAGTGAGACAATGCGGAACGATGACGCACTTTGAGGCTTTATAGGTGACTCATGCACTACAACCTATCCTGGAAGGTAAAGAGTTATGGAAAGAGCGTTGATTTACCTGGCGACAATTCGTGAAGCGATCGTCAGTTCGAAGCCTTTCTCGGGCCCGCTCAATTCTTCGCAGCTCGACGCCGCAACTTCCGAGTACGATCGTTTTTTGCGCAGAAGCGGGATACTCTAGCCTTCGCCTGTATGAAGGCTATCCTCCCGCGCTGAAGAGCTTCGCCCGAAGACAGCTCCCGCCATTCGTGTAGGGGCGTTCGCAACCCAACAAACGCCTATACCGCTTAGAAACGCGGGCGAGTGTGCTTCACGTTGTAAACTCTGTAGAAGACCCCCACCCGCCCACCCCGCCCCCGAGCACGGGGCTCCCCCAAGAGCGTCGAGAGTACGGCGCCCAACCGTCCAGCACCTAAAAGAAGTTACCTCGGACTTCGCTTGGTTTCCTTATCCTTTTCATCATTCGCTTCTGTCTACCGTACTTTTCCTGATCCAAAATCTAACTCCTGCAGGCGCATCCCCGTACGGAAATACCGCACGGGGTCCGGGAGCTGCGTGCTTTCCGCTTCGCTCCCTTGCGCTTGTTGCCCGACAGCTTCCCTTAAGCCCGCAGCGCCTCTGCCACCCTCGTCTGTCTCCCGTCTGCTTCTAGGGGAAGCACTGTAGACACCCTCGCGGGGCCTTGATCTGCCGGAGCTGAGATCGCCGTGCACCGGGCGCCCAAAGAAGTTGTAAAAGGAAAGATTGCAAGCTTTGTGCCAGGTATGGGAGTGCGGAGGGTCGGGAGAGGGAGAATATTTTTGTGAAAATGAAAAAAAGTAATTGACTAATACCTGCTGGTCAGGTATTCTAATAATAGAAAGGGCAAGTTGAGTGCGTGGGAGAAGGCGGGAGAGTCAGCCAGAGTTCAGACATAGCCACTCAGCGAGCCCGCTATTGATCGGAGGTTCGAATATGCCAGAGCAGCAGATCGTCAACACCCCATGGGGTCCTGCGCAGAGGGCAGCCGAGATTGCCCCGGGCATCGTGTTCTACACGACTGCAACTCACGGCGGAATACGGCTGGACAGTGAGCACCAGAAGAAGATTGCGGACATCCTGGCGCGCAACTTTCTCTCAAGCCTTGAATGGGTGGGAGGAGGATTCCGACTGGTGCGTCGCCTACACCTATTTCTGGCGTGAGATCGCTCGCAGTGACCCTGAGTATCCCCGCATGGTTTCCGCTGCCATGGAAATGGTTTTCCTTGCTCATCGCGAAGTTATCGGACGGTTTGAGTCCCCAAACCTTAGAGCCGCTGACCAAATGGCCGTATGAGAAAGGAGAGCTAAGATGTCAGCAAAAGACCGTTGCGACAACTGCGACGGTATCGGCCTTTGCAAAAATTGTCCGGTGTTCCGCAAACTCCGCGAGATCACACGGGCAGTTAATCATAGCCAGGAACAGAAACGCTGATTGCCAAGCAGCTTCGCGCAATCGGCAGGAAGGAAGGTAATTCCTTATGGCACTATTTACCCAGGCAATCGAAATGACCTACAAGCCCGAACAGGTTATCGCACAGCTTCTTGATTTTGACTTTGTGCAGGTCGGCACAACCATTCACGTTGTTGACCGTGATTCCTCGTGCGCCTTACGGACCTACGTCAACGTGGAGAGCCCCGGGCACATCATCGCTCGTTTCTTTCCCCCTGACGAGTCTTATATCATTCTGGACGAGCTTGCCCGTGTCACTCGCACCGTGGCCCTTGCCTCGAACAAATACCGCATCACCCGCGAGCAGTACCGAGACGCACAGCAGGAGTTGAGCCGGTTGGCCAATTCCATCCCCGAGTACGACGTATACCCGGCTTTGCTGAGCCCTCACGCCAACGGCTGAGGCCGGCTCTGAAGGTGAGCAAAATGCTTATCATGAATAACAGACCTAGAAGACTAGTGCGTGACCTGTTGTTTCTTCCTGTCCTTTTCGCCATTTCTTTATTCCTTTTTTCCCCGTTCCACATCGTTATTCTGTGCGTAGCGGTCTATCTTGCATTGCTTGCCGCCTTGATCGCCGTCCTAATCGGACTCCGCTACCTTTTGCGGCACCATATGCTCTGGAAAGCCGCCGGCATCGCTCTCCTTGTCGTCCTCGTCGTGCTTGTTTTCCGCTATAGCCCCCACGGTCTCGCGACTGCCGGTTTCCTTCTTCTTGCGTTCCTTTTTTTTCGTTCTTTCATCCTGCGTCTTCAGAGAAACGGGGTACCCCGGAATGCCGGAAGAGTTGCGGCATGAACGAGCCTGTACGCGCTCTTAGCTTCGACGAATGGCGCGGCGCATGGAGGTGCGCGAAGTGCGGCTTGCTTTTTTCGCAGCGCCGGAAAATGCACCAGACCGCCAGTTATGCGCTTTGTGACGGTGAGCTTGTCCCGTATGACGCCGTACTCCGGAGCCGTCAACCGGATGGACCGCAGAAACTAAAATGACAAAAACCGCAAACACAATCCGGTACTTGAAATTGTGCCAACGGGCCTGCGCGGAAGGATACCCCGTATCCTACACCACGGATTCGCACTGGCTCGTAAATATGGCAATCAACCGTCGCGCCGGCTGGCAAGATGACCCTACCCTCGCGCGCGGATCGGCCATCCCAGTCAATGGCAAGTATCCCGTGAGATATGCCGGGGATCGGTACCACCACCTGGCACTCCTATCCAGCGCCATAAATACCCCTCGTCTAATCGTGCACGAATCGGAGCTTGGGGAATGGCGCAGGCTACTACTCAAACGCCTCCCTTCGAGGTTTACTCGTGCGGGAGAGGACTGGTGACGGCTGGCCGCCGCAGGTAACCCGACAGGAGACGCCGCCGCGGCCGCCCCGTGGGGGCGGTCGGATCCCAAACCCCACAAGCCCAAAACCCCTGCCCACCACACCACCGCCCCCGCAATACGGGGGCTCCCCCAAGAGCGCCGAGTACGGCGCCCTCCACCCGACTCCCAAACACGGGGCGCAGGGCTGTCGCTCGCTGGGGGCCCGGCGAGGACGGCCAACAGCTCGGGTTTGGCCGCCCGTATCTTACCGCTCCTGGTCGCCCCGTACCGCGGACCGGGAGCTCGCAGGGCCAATCCTCCTGGTTCCACGTCTTGCGCGGCGCCCTCGCCCCAGCCCCCCTACGGGCCCCCGCCTGCGCTACCGCGCGGGCCCCTGCGCCCAAACCGCAAGACCAAACACCCCGCCCAGGGACCCCCAGAGCGCAACCCGCGTCCTCGAGGAGATCCGCAGACCATGCTCGCACGCGATCTGGATCTGCCGGAGCTGAGAACGCCCTGCGATCGGCGAAAGCCCAAGAGGTGGTGAAAGGGAAGAATACAAGCGGTGTGCCAAGCGTAGGCGTTGTGGGGATTGCTAATTTTGTGTTAATTCATTCAGAGAGGGATTGACGAATACCTAATGAGCAGGTATTATAAACACAGATAGTCCAGAGAGAAAGGAGATAAGGCGATGGTAACCACGGACAATGCAAAAAAACTTCTTGCGGAACTTGTTGAGCAGCTCGACGCGCACACAATTGCAAAATTCTGCCAGAAGAAACGCTTTACTCGTGGATCTGATGTACCAATGCAGAAATGGTCGACGTTGAATCAATTCGCTTGCTTTTACTTGGGCGGGACCTCGGATGCTCGGGGTTACGATCAGTGGCGCAAGGTCGGCCGCTGGCCCTGCAAAGGCTCCCACGCCGTTTATATTCTCGCCCCTATGTTCCGCACGGTAACCACTTCCAAGACAGACGCCAGCAAAGAGCCTACAGAAGCCGAAGAGGAAATAAAGATACTGACCGGCTTCCGCTGCGTGCCAGTGTACCGGGTTGAGGATACCGAAGGCAAACCCCTCGACTATCGACTCGAACTGCAAGCTTTCGATCCCTCGGCCTTCCCTCTTTACTCCGTTGCCGTTGCCATGGGGGTTAAGGTTCAAGCCGGACTGACCGGCCGCTTCAATGGGTACTTTGAACCCGGAACAAACACCATCACTCTCGGGACTGACGATCCGACCACGTTTATGCATGAGCTCACACATGCCATTGACGCCCAGCTCCCGGGCCAAAGCGAGGACAAAAGCTACAACGAGGTAGTGGCCGAGCTTTCCTCGTGCTTTCTGTGCACTCTGTATAACTTGCCCACGCACGAGCAGTACACAAAGGCATATATCCAGTCGTACAGTGAGGCAATGCCAGTTGCCCTGAAAATCGCCAGCGCAGTTGACCGGGTCCTTCAGATCTACGCCTACATCGAGAGCTTTGGCGCAGCCGACCAGCAGCAGGCAGCGCAGTAACGGTGACGGCACCCCTTACGGGGTGCCAACCGCAGCCCCATCTGAAATCGGAAGCGGAAAGGACCAACGAAAATGCCAGAATGGCAGTACAATACGATCTTCACATTTCCACCCATCCCGCCGCAGCCCTATACGCAAAAGGCCATCAGCTGTCTCCGCTAGGAGTTACCGCATCGTGGAGATGGATAGCAACGCGTAAACAGTTTCGCGGGTGCGTGTCTCCTGCCAACTACAATCTTGACAAAGGCAATTGCAACGTCGGCCCGCATTTTTCGCTCACTCAGGAACAAGATTGGGCCGGACGGTGTTCTACAACACCAAAGAGAATCGCAAGCAAAAGGTGACGGCTACCCTCTAGGCCGCAGGTAATTCGAAAGGACAACGCCGCCGCGGCCGCCCCATGGAGGCGGCCGAATCCCAAACCACACAACCCAAGACCCCTGCCCACCACGCCACCGCCCCCGCAATACGGGGGCTCCCCCAAGGGCGCCGAGTACGGCGCCCAACCACCCAACTCCAAAAGTGAAGCGCAGGGCCACCGCTCGCTGGGGGCCGTAGGGGGAACGGAGCAGGGTTATCCACAATCGCCGAAGCCCTCGGGTGTTCGAGCACCCTCGGGCAACTTGACCTCGGCTCATGATGGATAACCCCGCTCCTCGCTGGGAACTCGGTCGCAGCCGCACAGATCTCCCCGCTCCTGGCCGCCGCATACCGCGGACCAGGAGCTCGCCGCGCGGATCCACCAGGTCCACGTCTTGCGCCGCGCCCTCGTCCCAGCCCCCCTACGGGCCCCGCCTGCGCTACCGCGCGGGCCCCTGCGCCACAACCCCAAGCCCAGACCAAGACAAAGACCCTGCCCGCACATCCCACCTTGTACACAGCACGCACCCGTCCTGCAGGAGAAAGCCCAGCCGAGCGCGATCCGCGCACGGCTTCGATCTGTCTGAGCTGAGACCGCCATGCGCGACCGCGGAACAAGGTAGCGAAAGTGAAGATTGCAAGCTGTGTGCCAGGTATGGGGGTTTGGCGGATCGGGAGAGTAGGAAATATTTTTAGAAAATCGCGAAATAGTTCTTGACTAATACCTGCTCAGTGGGTATAAGTATAAAGCTGAGGAAGGATAGAGCATGTCAAGCAAGGAAGCAATCTTAAAGGCGCGCTACGAAGAAGCCAAACGGAACGGCAACACCATCGCGATGATGTTTGCACTCCGAGAGATTGTTGCCGTCAAAGCGGCTTTGGATGCCAAGAAAGGGGGAAAGCAGTAATGAATATTCGGACGATCGTCAACGAAGCCAAGAGGGGTTGTGGCTACCGAAAACAGGGCGGATTGTACCTTGTTAGTGGCGGCCTATGCGCCCCATGCAAGGGATTGCCGATTCCGATCGAAACCTGCCCGGTATGCAATAGCGGCATACATCCTTCGCGCGGCTGGACGTGGATCGCCGCTAAGGCCCTGTTCCAGGCTGCAGGTATCACCAACGATTGCGGCTTGCCGCACTGTTCGACATGCCCGGTAAGCCACGCTCCCAAGCGCGCGGGCTTGCTCTGGGTCGGCGAAACGTACTACCCCAGCCCTGAGGACTTCACCCAGGAAGCCGACCAGCAGGGAGTGAGCCGACGTATTTCTGCAATCCCGAGGGACTTTGTCGTCGGGGAGACATGGGTGTACTTTGCGCACCGAAAGTCTAGCAGCTCAATCGCTGCCTGCCCGGAGTGCAATGGTGAGCGCTTCATCGACGACGAAGCCGGTAACCACCTTTGCGGTATGTGCGATGGGGCTGGAAAAGTTGAAGTATGGACGCCCGGCATTTTCCATGCTTTCAAGCCCGAGCGCATAGAGTACATCGTGCGCGACGACGACACGCCGGAAAAACTGGAATCCCTCGAAAAGAGGGGAATCAGCCTCGTGCGGCTTGTCCGCACCGACGGGGTCAACGCCCTTTTCGATCAGGGCGACGAGACCAACGGACTTTAGGACGTCATCGGGGGGGCGCCGGATCCCCGCACCGGGGCCCCTCTTTTCATTATGAAAGGACTTTATATGCAAAACGCCTTCGATTTAGTGACCACCGACAGGCTATTAACCGCTTACTTCCCGGCTATCCCCGTCGTCCCCATCTATCGACTGTTCGAGCTCTCCCACTCTTTTAGCGTCCACAAGGTTTTGATTCCTTCCTCACGTGACCTAAAAGGACTCCGAACGATGGTCCAGAAGCACATCAAGGAAGGATGGTTCGTCAAGGCAGTAACGGCCGTCAACACCGATCCAGATAGCAGGTTCCGCGCTCTCATGGTGGATACGCGCGGCGTAGTTTCTGCGCAGTTTCAAGTGCAGTAGCCGTCGCCAAGGGGCGCGCGCGGGCTGCTTGCATCCTGAGCCTGGTTTATCGTCGGAAACGAGCGCATCTTTCGCCCTTAGACCCTCAGACCTTAAAGACCCTCCAGGCGCCCGCCCACACCGCGCCGCCCCCTGGGCTTTGCGCCTCCGGCAGCACCCTCCGACGCAAAGCCCAGGGGATGCCCCAGACCCAAAGGGCGCGCAACTCTGCCGTTCGCTATCGCTCACGGGGGCCCTTCAGTGGCCTGGGCCTCGGGCGCGGCAACGTGAGCCGAAACGCACCTGGCCGCGGCGTACCGCGGATCAGGAGCTCGCGGCACGGATCCCCCCAGGGACTGTTCTAGCGCGGCGCCCTTGCCCCAGCGCCCCCCTACGGGCCCCTACGCCCCCCAACCCCAAGTCAGGCCCCATCGCTCCAGCCCCTTACGGCGCATCCCCGGCGGAAATACCGCTCGGGGACCGTGCTCTCCGCTCCAAGGCCTCGCTCCCTTCGGGAGCTGCGGGCTTTCCGCTTCGATCACTTGCGCTCTTTCGCGACAGCTTCCTTTTCGCCTCCAGCAAGCTCGAGCTCCCGATGACGCGCCCCAAAACCGAATCCCTGCCCTCCCACCGCCGCCCCGCAATACGGGGCTCCCCCAACAGCGCCGCAATACGGCGCCCACCACCCACAGCACCAGGTCCTTCGTATTTACGACTTCCGCGACGAGTCCGCGCCCCAGTGTCCAAAACGGTGATGAATGGGCGGATTGCAAGCGTCAGGCCATGCGGAGCAGGCAATAGGACTCTAATTTTTTGTTAGTTATCGCAAAAAATGATTGACGAAAACCTGCTCAGTAGGTATTATACTAATCAAAGGAAGGGGATAATCCAGCATGTCGAAACGGCAGTTCTTTGCGCCCTCATTGAATTTGTCGCTCTTTGAAAATCCGTTGAATCCTCCGTTTACCATGCCTAAGTACGCCGAAATGGTTTACCGGACCATCGAAAGCGGAAAGCCCGTACTGCTTGTCGGCCCGAACGGTTCTGGAAAGACCCGCCTTTACAAGGAACTCGCGGCCCAATGCCAGCGCAAACTACGTCGCGTCAACCTCGACGGTTCTCTCACGCCAGAGGCATTTCTAGGAGCACCCAGGGTACGGTCGAAAATCGGGGAATCCGGGGCGGTGCAAACCGAAACTTTTTTCCAGCCCGGCCCGGTGACTTTGGCAATGGAACAAGGGGACTGGCTGGTTCTTGACGAAGTAGATAAGGCATTGCCCGAGTACCTTTGCGCCCTGCACCCGATCACCGAAGATATCAAAAACCCCCTCGTTCTTCTCGACGATGGAGCGCGGGAAGTTTTTGCGCACCCTAACTTTCGGATCATGGCGACAAGCAACACTCTCGGCCAAGCAGAGGATTTTTCCTCGGGGTATTCGCCAGGCGCCTCGCAGATAAACCAAGCGTTTCTGGACCGCTTTTCCATCCTGCGCGTGGACTTCCCGGAGCACGAAGACCAGATCATCAACACCGTGCTCCAAAACGACGAACTGTCCTTGAGTCTCACCCGAGTAGCCCGACTGACCCGCGAAGCTAGCTCCAAAGGCGAGCTTACCCACTTCGACTTTTCCACCCGCCGCCTCATAGCCCTTGCCACCAGCTTTGTTTCTCTGTCCAGCTTGAAAGACGCCATGGAGCTTGAGCTACTTTCGCGGCTTCCATCCGAAACCCGCTCACTGGTTGAGTCTTTCATTTCCAACGTGTTCGGTAGCGGCTGGAAATCCATTTCCAAGCGCAGGACAGAGGAAAGCGATACCGCCAGCGAAGCAGCACAACCCGCAGACCTCTTTAACACAGAAACACCCGAAGCGTTCGAAGCGCCGGTAGCGTCCGAAACGCCAACGCCATCCCCTACCCGCAGAAAGCGCAAGGCGCGGAAAAACGAAAGCTCCGATGATCCCGCAGAGGAACCCTCCGATGATGAGTAGTCAGTACACGCCGTTCTCTCTGCACGAATACCTTTCGGGGATGCTTTCGGAGTCAATACAAGTCATTGAGAACCCATCGGCCCAAACCGCCAGTGTTGACCTGAAAACCAAGCAGATCACCATCCCGGCCCTTGACTACTCTAAACCGATTACCTCAGAGGCGTACCGTATAACCAAAGCCTACGTCGATCACGAATCGGCGCACATTCTCTACACGCCGCGCTTTGAGGGCGATCTAGGGCACTTCCCCGCCAAACTTCGATACCTCATAAACCTTATGGAAGACTGCCGTATCGAGCGGCTTTATTCCAAAGAGTATCGTGGTATCGCACAGGACTTAGCCCACTTAAACAAGATGCTTTTTGCCGACGCCCTTTCACAAAAGATCGGAACTGACTCGCTACAGACCATGATTAGCCTTATGTTCGCCTCGCTTTTCCGCATCCCACTTCCAGCCGAGAAGCATTTCAACCCCAAAACCATAGAGGCCTACGACAAAAGGATTCGGCCAATCGTCGAACGGTTTGCCGCCTCCGATGGACAAGATCCCGAACCGCCAGCGCAAAAAGTCTATGACACTCTGAAAGAACTCTACGGGATCGTTGAACTGCCGACCGTTACTGTCACTGTAGTCTCTCGCCGGGGCGGCGATCCCTGCAAACCCACGGAACAGAATCCCTCGGAGCCGCAGGATGCAGAAACCGCCGCACCCCAAGACGACGCCTTTGATGCCGTGCTTGAGGCTTTGCTCCAAAACCTAGACGCCGGGCAATACCTTCAAGGTGAGCTTGAATTGGTAACCCCGCCGCCCGACGACAACCGTGACACACTCACCTTTTACTGCGACCGCATAATCTTTCTCCCGCCCGAGCAGGCTTTCCCCGGTTTGCCGTCCGCTGGCATATATGACAAGACCGTGAAAACGTTCGCGCATCTGATTGAAAGCTATCGCCAGCTTTTTTCTTCCACGCTTTTTTCCATGAGCAAGAAACAGACTGTCTCGACCTTTTACGGCCGGTTTAATGCCCGGCGGGTGGCTCAAACACTCACCAGCTTTAACCCTCGCGTTTTCACGGTGACAAGACAAAAGCCTACTCTCACTTATGACGTATCCGTGCTTGTAGATTCCTCCGGCTCCATGAAAGGCAAACAGTTTACCACCGCAGTACAGGCAATGATTGTTCTCGCCAAGGCGCTCATTGGCATCCGCAACGTAACTCTGGAAGTTCTAGGTTTTACGGCAGACTCTTACCTTGACTTGTCCTATCGTAAGGTATTGCCTTGCTGCCCTGACAATGTTGTTTACGTCCTAAAATCCTTTTCGCAGACGGACGTTGGAGGCATCCCCTTTTACCATAAGCTCGCCAACCACTATGACCTGCTTCACAACAACTTTGACTTGGCCGCGATAAAGGTTGCCTCTGCCCGTCTACTTGCGCAGACTACAGGCAACCGAAAACTGCTTATTGTGCTTTCGGACGGACAACCGTCTTGTCACGCGACAAGCTCTGCAAAGGTTCTCAAACGTTATGTCGAGTACATATCCTGCAAGCACCCGATTTTTGGAATCGGCATCGACAACCCTTCCATTTCCAAGATATATCCCCGCTCCGTCGATGTAAAGGACATGAGCACTTTCGGCACTGAGGTTCTCACCACGATTCGCAAGTTTTTACTCAAAGACGTACTGACCGATTGACGGATTGCAACGGCAAAACGCGGTGATAGCTGAGGGGGGATAGACTGCCGCCCGTCAATAAACTCGCGGGGGGACTACAGCCCCCCCGCCCCCCCCACTGCTAAACTCCGACCCTCTTGGAACTGGAGCTCGACGAGCGGATCCCCCGACGTCTACACAAGATGAAGACCCTGCCCACCCAACCGCCGCCCCTAAAGGGGCTCCCCCTCCAACAACCCCCAGAACGTCTCCCGCGGATCTCCACAACGGCGCTTGGCACTGGGTTGCCCACAATCGCAAGACAGGCCTCCGGGTGTTTATGCACCCTTCGGCCAGCTCATGATGGACAACCCACACCCCGTGGCGTGGCCGCGGCCATCCTTGCCTTCCACGCTTCGATAACGGCCCGTAGCTGCGTCTTTACCCGTGACCAAACAAAATACACAACTACCTTCACCCCACTCCTTCCAGACCCCGCCACGCCAATTCAAAGCCAGTTTTCCGACATATCTCAGCCCTACCCTTCCAACTCTCTACCAGACTACTCCCGTCGTTTTCCTCCGCATTTCCTAAATTCGCGATTTTCCCAGAATTTCGTATAATTCTGACGTTTTCGTTTCCTTCGGCTGTATCAGAATGTCCTTTTGACACAGACTTTGCAGGGATTTGGCGAAGTCTGAGGGGAAGAATTGGGCTACAGCAAGATAAAGAGAGAACGCTCAGTTGAAGCTAAGTTATTGCAGTACAAGGAGCTGAGACGACGCTCGTCCTCCCGTTTTGAGCGTTCTTCGAGCGTTCTCTGCTGGGCGTTCTTAGATCGCCATCATCTGTAAGTCCCTTAGCAGAGGCACTTACGCAGTCTGCTGTCTTGCACGGAATCTCTTCTGCCGCGATAATTGGCTTTTTATCTGTGTCTGACAAATGTTTGACCTTATCTTGTCCACTTTATTAGTCTGGTTGACTTTTTTTACCAGTTGGCTACCCTGTCTGGCATGACGGTTAACGAACTTCTGGGGGATCGCCTTCAAGATAGGCTTTGGCCCGTCAAGCGGAGGCCCAAGATGCAAAACTTTCCGAAGGTCCTTTCTTCGCGTGCCTTTCATGCCGCGTTTAAGGACTTTGGCCGCTATGGCAAAATGCAGCGGGTTGTTGTTAAGGCCACTTACAGCTCACCAAAGTCTCTTAACCGCCACCTACAGTACATCCAACGTGAGGGCGTCGGGCTTGACGGCCGGAAGCCCGAGCTTTTCGCGCCTGCAAAACAAGAGCAGCTTCCAACGCAGGCGATTGACGGCGAGCAGCGCTTCTTTCGTTTTATACTCTCGCCAGAGCACGGCGATCGCATTGAAGCCCAAAAAGATGGCATGCAGCAGTTTACCCGAGACTTTATGCAGCGGCTTGAACAGGAGACAGGTCGCAAGCTTCAGTGGTGTGCCGCCGTACACTACAACACCGACAATCCCCACGCTCATATCGTTATACGAGGCAAGGATGCTGATGGACTCGATGTCCGCTTCCCTCGCTACATATTCAAGTCTAAAGCCAGGGAGATGGCCCAAGAGCTGGCCACCGCGTGGCTTGGCCTTCGGACTCCGGAAGAGATTCGGGCTCAACTCAGCCGAGAGGTTGTGTCCCCTCGGCTGACTTCGATCGACAAGGGTATTCTCGCTCGCGTCGACGAACTCGGCAATTTCATCCCGCTGAATGCCCTTCAACAGGCAAGGGCGGAACGTCTTGTGAATCTCGGCCTGGCGCAGAAGTACGGCAAGGACTTTTACATGCTGAACCCGGACTGGGATAAGACGCTTCGAGCTAACGGCGAGAAAGACGACATCATAAAAAATATCTACAACGAGCAGCCTAAGGGCATTCGGAAGAAGTTTGACCTAGACAACACGTCCCAGCACAAGTTCAACTTCTACGACAAGGCTTGGACGGTCAAAGGCAAAATTGCCGCCTCAGGCTTGACCGATGAGCTTAGCGAGAAGCCTTATGTAGTCGTCCAGACTCCCGCCGATGCGGCCAATCGATACAGGTCAGAACTCTACTACTACGCCAGCCACAACCTCAAGTTTTCGCAGTTGAAGCCAGGTCAAGAGGTCATGCTCGAGAAGGGCACTCTACGCTTCGGACAGAACCTGGAGTCGACGAAGGAGCCGTGGCAAACCCGCAAACAACAGGCCCCGCGGATCCAGAGCGATCTGTACCACGCAATTGCCCTGGGCGATAAGGATGGGGTTTTGCGCGCCATCCAGAAGGACCTGAGCCCCGAGCTAAAAGAGCACTGGGCAAAACACAATATTCAAACACGGCCAATGACCTTCTATAAGCCGTCCTTTGAGCGCAGCGCTGAGGGAAGGATTGTTGCAAGCGGCACCGTCGAGCCGCTCGCCTTGACGAACGCCGACTACACAAAAGGCTTCACCTCGGAGAGCAAGATCCCTTACGTCCTTATCGAAAGCACCTCGGGTGTTAAGTCACCGCGGCTATGGTTGTACACTGACACATCGCTGGAACAGAAGAAGCTCGTCCCTCTCTCCACGATCAGAATATCCCGCGGGGAGCTACTGACACAGGATGATGTACGGTCCCGTGACATGCGCCATTACGAGAGTCTTCGTAACGTGCGCGGCATCAAGGGCTGCATCTATGACAGCCTGAGCCCAGAGCAGCAACGGCAGTGGACGGAGAAGAAGACTCTCCAAGGCAAACTCTTCTTCTGCGACGGATACACGAATGCCTCGGGCCGTGTTCTCTCTAAGGGCGTTATGAAGTCGCCCGATGGGACCGGTCGAACTTACTTGCTTCTCGAGTCGAATATGGGCCACGCGCGAGCTCTCCATTTTTACAGCAGCACTTCGCTTGCCGCAGACAAGTTTACCTCAGGCGACACCGTTCGTATTTCAAAAGGCCAGGCCATTTCCCAGATTGAACAATTGAAGATATCTCCGTCGCCATCACTCGGCAGTCGGCTTCGGGAGTGCATCGTGCAGGGCGACAAGAAGGGCGCTCTCCAGGCTATCTACGAGGATCTGTCGCCACGGCTTCGAGGCCGTTGGGATAAGTCCGGTCTGCTCAATAAGCCTTATTCGACGTACCTGATCACGCAGGCAATCGAGGGTGAAGTTGTTGGAAAAGGTAACGTCGCAACCAACCTTGGGAGCATACGCCCGTACGTGCTCATAGAGACAAAGCGCGGGCAGCTTTTCTACTACAGCAGTTCATCGATAGAGCTAGATAAACTCCCTGATGGCGCGCAGGCAACGTTACGCGCCGGCAAGATGTCGTCGGTCGACGAGAAGGGTCAACGAATAGAACATCGCCGCAGCTACAGAATGACCATGTAAAGAAGGCACCATCATGAAACACGTGCGTCTCATCGCGCACTGGATCGTCTCATTTTATAGGCCTTTTGGCCGCTATGGAAAAATGCAATGTGTCGTCGTTAAGACCAGTTACAGCTCACCCAAATCTCTTCAACGCCACCTGTCGTACATCCAACGTGAGGGCGCCGGGCCTGGCGGCTGGAAGCCCGAGTTTTTCGCGTCTTCAAAACAGATACAGGCAGCAATTGACGGCGAGGAGCGCTTTTTTTCGCTTATTCTCTTGCCAGAGCACTGCGCTCTTATTGAAGCGCAAAAAGGTGGCCCGCAGCAGTTCATCGCCGAGTTTGTGCAACGGCTTGAAGCGAAGACACGTCGGACAATCCGTCGGAAACTCAAGTTTGGTAGTGCCGGGCCGCTTCAGTGGTGTGCCGCCGTACACTACAACACCTATAATCCCCACGCTCATATCATCATACGCGGCAAGGATCTCGACGGGCGCGATGTCTGTTCCCTCGATTCGTACTCAAGTCGAAGGCAAGGAAGATGGCCCAAGAGCTGGCCACCTCGTGGCTCGGCCCACGGACTCCAGTGGAGATCTTGGCTCAGCTACAAGATCGCCGCAATTTCATCGCCGACAGATGCCGCAGCTATACCGTAAAGGCCGTTGAGGCAGACCGATCGGTGTATTTTCTCGAGAAATGATGGATCAGGTAAAGGAGGGACCGTCATGAAGCGCTTTCTTCTTATCGTATATTGGATCGTCTCGTTTTTGTTCTCGCTCATGGTCGGATCAAACGTTTTTGCAAATATGCTTCATCATGCCGACATTCTGGGCCGGCCTCAGTTTGGCAAGTTTTACGAGCCGCTGCACCTCATTTACTGGTATTTCACAATTCACGTTACGGGTAATCAGTACAAGGTTTCCTTCATCGTCGCGCTGGTGTGTTTTGTACTCCTGTCCTTCCTTGGGTTTCGCCTTTACACGCGACTCGGTGTCAACGTCCTGGGAATCTACGGGACCTCACGCTGGATGCGAAGGCGAGAACTTGCCAAGGAGGGCGCCTTCGCCGCCCGCGGGGTATTCCTCGGCCAAACTAAAGACGCTGAGTTCAGAAAGACCCGAAAAGGGCAGTACAAGCTGGTGTCCCAGGGAAGGGTCATCTCCGACCAGCCTCACACGCACGTTGCTGTTATTGCCCCCACACGCGGTGGAAAAGGCGTGTCGTGCGTTGTGCCTACACTGTTGGGCTGGACCCATTCCGCCGTAATTAACGACCCCAAGAAGGAAAACTACACGCTGACCTCTTCGTGGCGAAACACGTTCTCGAATGTCTACCTCTTCGAGCCAACGTCGCCAGAGAGCAACAAGTTCAATCCGTTTTGGGAGATTCGTAAAGCGCCCTACGACGTGATGGACGCCCAGATAATCGCGGAGATTATTACGCACCCGCGAGGCGATAGTGACTATGACAACGTGGGTCAGAACCCACACTGGGTCAACACCGCCAAGCAGCTCCTTATTGGCGCCATTCTCTATGTGCTCACCGAACCCAAGATAAAGGACAAGTCACTGCACGGCGTGGCAAACCTTCTTCAAAGCCCAACCATGCCAGTCAGTGCAGTGCTGCAGGAGATGCTGCAAAGCGATCACATGGCCGTAGCGGAGACTGCCATGAACATGATGAACAAGCACGAAGAAGAGATGTCCGGCGTCGTGAGCACCGCGTGCGAGTTCCTTTC
>Ga0326728_10007981_pt1 | contig 26658 bp, 30 predicted proteins | sample MB3enrmetagenome_FD_207602 | JGI IMG/M metagenome (GOLD analysis project Ga0326728, IMG submission 207602) | Lab enriched peat soil microbial communities from McLean, Ithaca, NY, United States - MB31MN | ecosystem: Environmental > Terrestrial > Soil > Wetlands > Peat | place: USA: New York...
AAAGCCTGTTCCCAGGAGGCCGGAGCCAGCGTGCCGTTCTCGCGAATCAATGGCTGCGTCAGCCGTTGGCCGGGCGCGAACGCGTCGAACGCATAGCGGCCCTTAATGCAGAGGAAGTCGCCGTTGATACCGCTTTTGTCGCGGTTATCGCCGCGGACGATCTCCATGCCCTCCGGCGAGCGGCGAACCCCCAGAGTGGTCTTGCAACCGTCGGCGCAAAAAGCGCACGCGGTGCCCACGTGCTTCATCTCCCACGGCCGGGTCTTATAGCGATAAGCGCCGCTGGTAAGCGCGCCTACCGGGCAAATGTCGATGCACATGCCGCATTCTTCGCACTCGAGCGTGTCGCCCTGATTGGGCACGATCAATTGCGAGGAATTCCGGTTGGCGATGCCCAGGGCCCAAACGTCCATGCCTTCGCCGCACACCCGCACGCAGCGATAGCACATGATGCAGCGTGGCCGGTCGAAATACACCACCGGCGACCACTGTTCTTCCGGCCGATGGTTCTTGATGTCGATGAGCCTGGACTCGGGAGCTCCGTACTTGAAGGTCATGTCCTGGAGTTCGCACTGGCCGCCGGCATCGCAGACCGGGCAGTCCAGCGGATGGTTCTGCAACACGAATTCCAGCATGGCTTTGCGCGCCTGCTTGACCTCGTCGTCATCCGTGATGACGGCCATGCCTTCCTGTATGACCGTGGTGCAGGCGGTCTGCAGCTTGGGCATGCGCCCGATTTTGACCAGGCACATGCGGCAGGCGCCCTGCAGGGAGAGACCCGGATAATAGCAGAAGGCGGGAATTTCGATCCCGTGCTGCCTGCAGACCTCAATCAGCAACGAACCCGCCGGCGCGGTGAGCTTTTTGCCGTCAACCGTGATGTTTATGTCAGCCATGTACTACCGTTTCACGTTTTTCGTTTCTCGTTTCACGTTCCGCGCCGGAAAAAACGAACGCGGAGGACACTAAGGACGCAGAGGTTCAACAAAAAAACTGTCATCCTGAGCGAAGCGAAGGGCCTGTTTTCCCTGGTTTCTCTGCGTCCATTGCGTCCTCTGCGTTCGCTTTCCAATTACTTAACTGCCAATTGCTCAACTTCTTCAAACGGGCACCCCTTGCCGTCCAAATGGGCTTCAAATTCGTCGCGAAACTTCTTGACGATCGAAATGGCCGGCATGGCCGCGGCGTCTCCCAGCGGGCAAAACGTGCGGCCCAGCATGTTCTCGCTCAAATACGCCAGATTATCGATGTCCTGCATAATCCCGCCGCCGGAGTGCAGGCGCTTCAACGTCTTCTTCAGCCAGTCAGTGCCTTCGCGGCAGGGAATACACCAGCCGCAGCTCTCATGCTGGTAAAAACTCTCGGTGCGCAACAGGTATTTCACCAGGCAGGTGCGATTGTCGAGCACAATAACGCCGCCGGAGCCCAGAAACGTCCCCGCCTTCTGCATGGAATCGAAATCCGCGGGGATGTCGATCTCCTCGGGCTTCAGGATTGGCACCGACGAGCCGCCCGGAGTAACAGCCTTCAACTGGCGGCCCTTCCAGATGCCGCCGCCCACTTCATAAATCATCTTCTTGAGGTTGTAGCCGAGGGGAAGTTCGTATACGCCCGGCCGCTCGACCGACCCGCTGAGGCAGAACAGGCGCGTGCCGCCGTTTTTGGGCGTGCCCAGTCCGGCATACCACTCACCGCCGCCGAGAAGAATGTGCGGCACGTTGGCCATGGTTTCGGCGTTGTTGATGACCGTCGGGCCGCCGTAGAGGCCGATTACCGCCGGAAACGGCGGGCGGATGCGAGGCACGCCGCGCTTGCCCTCCAGCGATTCCATCAGCGCCGATTCTTCGCCCACTTCGTAGGCGCCGGCGCCGCTGTGTACGGCGGCATGAAAACGCCGCCCGCTGCCGAAGATGTTGTCGCCCAGGAAGCCGCGTTCATAGGCATCGGCAACGGCCCGTTCCATGATTTCGATCAGATAGCGGTATTCGCCGCGCAGGTAGATGTAACCTTGTTCGGAGCCCACCGCCAGGCCGGCGATCATGACGCCCTCGATAACCGCATGCGGGTCGTGCTCGAAAATCAGGCGGTCTTTGCACGTGCCGGGCTCGCTTTCGTCGCCGTTGCACAGGATATATTTCGGCCGGGCAGATTCCTTGGGCACAAACGACCACTTCATCCCGGTGGGGAAGCCCGCCCCGCCGCGCCCCCGCAAGTTCGAGGCCTTCACCTCGGCGATGATGGCCTCGGGCGTCATCTGAAGCGCCTTTTGCGCGGCCTTATAGCCGTCCAGCTCCAGATAACGGTCGAGGTTGGCCGCGCCCAGGCCAAAGCGCCGGGAAACCACCTTTACTTCATCGGGATGGGAAACGAGTTCAGCCATTTATACTCATTTGTAATTTAACGGCGCCGCCTCAGTTCGCAAAAGACTATGCACTACTTGAAATCAATTACAAATTTAAAATTACAAATTTGAAATCACTGCGCTTGCTTCTTGTACTCCTCAATTACCTGTTCTGTTTTCTCCGGGGTCAGATTCTCGTGGAAGTCGTAATTGACCTGCATGGCCGGCCCCCAGGAGCAGGCGCCGATGCATTCGACTTCTTCCAGCGAAAACATGCCGTCTTCGGTGGTCTGCTTGTGGCCGACGCCCAGTTTCCTTTTGGCGGCAGCAAAAACCTCTTCCGCGCCGCGCAACATGCAGCAAATATTGGTGCATACCTGCACGTTGTACCGGCCGCGCGGCTTGGTGGTCAGCATGGAGTAATAGCTGATCACGCCGCGAACCTCCAACTCGGTCAACTCCAGACGCGCCGCCATTTCCCGAATGGCCTCATCGGTCAAATAGCCCAGTTCGTCCTGCAAGTACAGCAACGACGGAACCAGCACCGAGCGTTTGATCGGATAATGCGTCAGCCAGGCGGCAAAACGCGATTCGAATTTTGCTGAAAACTCCATGCTACCTGTCCACATCCCCCAACACGATATCGATACTGCCAATCGCCGCGACCACATCCGCAATCAGCTGTCCTTCGCACATCTTCGGCAAGGTTTGCAGATTGGCGAACGATGGCGAGCGCATGTGCACCCGGTACGGCTTGGGGGTCCCGTCACTGACGATGTAATAGCCCATTTCGCCGCGCGGCGATTCGACCGCCTGATATACCTCGCTGGCGGGAACCGTGAAGCCCTCGGTCACGATCTTAAAGTGATAAATCAGGGCCTCCATCTGGGTCTTCATCTTCTCGCGATCCGGGAGCACGACCTTGGGAGCGTCGGCCTTGATCGGGCCCTCAGGCATGCCGTCCAGCGCCTGGCAGGCAATCTCGTTCGATTCGCGCAACTCCTGAACGCGTACCAGGTACCGGGCATATACGTCGCCCACATTCGAAACCGGAACGTTAAATTTGAAATTCTCGTAACCGCTGTACGGCTGATCGCGGCGCAGGTCCCAATCGACTCCGCTGGCGCGCGCCGTCGGTCCGGTGGCGCCCAGCGCCAGCGCGTCCTCGGCGGTGATGTGCCCCACGCCTTTCAGACGGCGCATCCAGATGGGGTTCTGCGTCAGCAACGATTCGTATTCGTCCACCTTGGAGGGGAAGGCGTTCACGAATTTCCTGACGTGCTCAAAAAATCCCACCGGTGGCTCCAGCGCCAGTCCGCCAATGCGGAAGTAGGAGGTCATCATGCGCTGTCCGCTCACCATTTCGAACAGGCGCAGCACGTCTTCGCGCTCGCGGAAGCAGTACAGGAATACCGACATGGCGCCGATGTCCAGCGCGTGCGATCCCAGCCATACCAGATGCGAGTTGATACGGGTCAGCTCATTCAGCATCACCCGCATCCACTGCGCCTTGGCGGGAATCTCCAGCCCCAGAAGCTTTTCCACCGCCAGGCAATACGCCAGGTTGTTGGTGAGGGGACAGAGGTAATCCATGCGATCGGTCAGCACCACACATTGCTGATAAAACTTGGCCTCGAAGGTCTTTTCGATCCCGGTGTGGAGATAGCCGATATCGGGCCTCATGCGGACGATGTTTTCGCCGTCGATCTCCAGCAACAGGCGCAACACCCCGTGGGTGGACGGGTGCTGCGGACCCATATTCAGAGTCATGGTGCGGTCTTCCGCGCCCGGCTCCAACAGAGGTTGAGTCAAATGGCCCATCAGCGATACCCCTCGACGGGATAGTCTTTGCGCAGCGGGTGGCCCTTCCAGTTTTCCGGCATCATGATGCGCCGCAGGTCGGGATGGCCTTCAAAGTGAATGCCGAAAAGGTCAAACACTTCGCGCTCAAACCAATTGGCAGAAGGCCACACGGAAGTCACGGAATCCAGCTTCGGATCGGCGCCCGGCAGACGGACTTTGAGGCGCAGCCTTTCTTTTCGCGCCATGGACAGAAGCTCGTACACCACTTCAAAGCGCGGTTCGCCCGGATGCCAGTCCACGCAGGTGACGTCCGCCAGAAAGTTGAAGCGCAGTTCCTGGTCATCGCGCAGCCGCGCGACCGCTTCGCGGATAAATGGCCGGTCGATATAGATCGTCAATTCATCGCGATCGAAGCGCGCTTCCGTTACAGCCGTGGCATTCCACGCCAGCAGACGAGCCAGGGCCGGACGGTCCTTCAGTTGTTCAAGGTCGGTAATGGCCGGGGTCAATGGCATCTACGGATTGACTCCTCCGGTGGGATGAAGTGCCCGGCCCGCAGCCGCGCCGGAAAGTGCCGGTTCAGCGGCCGTTTTTGGGGCGCGTTCGCGCTTCGGTTCCGCCCAGTCCAGTACGCCCTTTTTCCAGATGTAGAAGTACCCGACCAGCACAATGCCGAGGTACACGAGCATCTCCCAGAAGCCGAACATCTTCAAATCTTTCAGCAAGATAGCCCAGGGATAGAGAAAAACGGCTTCCACGTCGAAGAGGATGAAAAGCATTGCTACCAGATAGAACTTAACCGGAAAGCGCTCCCGCGCATCCCCCACCGGCGTCATACCACATTCATAAGGCTGAAATTTTGCAGCGGTGTAGCGATGCCGGCCCAAAAACTGAGAGAGAATGACAAACGAGGCGGCGAGCCCCGAGGCAATCCCGAAGTGGATCAAGAGGGGTAAATAGCGAACAAAATAGTTTTCGGGCATAGGGATGCTATAATTTCGCGCACGACTAAGCTCAACATTCGACTATAGTTTTCGTGTGGTTCGAGTGTCAAGCGAAGGACGTAAAGCCGCAATTCAGACAGTGGCGAGTTTGCGAGTGAGCGTCGGAGCGATGTGAATAAACTTGTCATCCTGAGTCCGCCCGGCGGACGAAGGAACTGCGGTTTCGTGGGCGCGCCAGGAAACGCAGGTTCTTCGTTGCGCGAATGACATTTGCTGGTTTGTCTGAAAGCGTTGTGGCACACTACACTCACCACTGACTGAATTGCAGGCGCAGACGGCAGGTAGCCAATGGTTTTTGGCTTTAATACGGATATTAAGCAGGGCACAGTCGCCTACCACGTGCAGAGCGAAGTGCGCCAGAGCGAGCCTCGTCTGGAAACCCAGGTTTTTGTCGGGGGACGTTGCCTCGGCAAGTACAGCATAGCGATTGACAGCATGCCCGAAGCAGAACAGGAACTCCAGGAAAAGCTGAGGCAGCAACACCGCCAGGTACTGGAGGCGATTCGCGAAGACCGCTTGGAGAGCTTGTTTGCCGCGCCCGAGCTCAAGGTGGAATGGATCGGCGCCAAAGTGGAGCAAGGCAAGATCTGGTTGCGCTTTCGTTCGAGCCTGGTTCCCGCCGTGGTTTCGGCATGGCTGGAAACCGGCGCTGAACCGCCACAATCCTCGCAGACGGAAGCCACGCCCGAAGGGATTGCCGACCTGGTGTTGCCCTTCGAAGATGCCGATACGATCGTGGTGCAGGTCAACGCCGGGGGCCGCACTCTGACCCAGAAGTTCCGGATGCATCGTCAGTAGTCGGGCACAATCAATCATTCACCGCGAGGCAGCGGAAAAGGATTCAGTTTGCAACTGATCATCAATGGCGAAGAACGTGAATTTGGCGCGGGCCTTTCGCTGGCCGGCCTGGTCGAAGAACTCGCAATGAAGACCGGACGGGTGGCGGTCGAACTGAACCGCGATATCGTGCCGCGCGACCGCTGGCCCGAAACCATGCTCCACGACGGCGACCAGCTGGAAATCGTCCATTTCGTCGGCGGCGGTTGAAGGAGCGTTTCACGTTCCACGTTCCTCGTTTCACGTTCATCCCCTTCCATGTCTTCACCACATTATCTTGCCTCACGCTGGAATGACAGCGCTCTCCGGCGCTGTGAGCAATCTTCCTTCCCGGCCACGACATACGAGGAGTTCTTGCTCCACGTTTGCCCACGACATTGCCCAACGTGAAACGAGAAACGTGAAACGTGGAACGTTTTTTCCTGCCCTACCGACTGATCATTTTTTCAAACTTGCCGAAGTAGGAGTTATGGGGGAGCTGCGGGTAAGGGGTTTCTCCGGGAGGCGGCGCCTGATCCAGGACAGCGGGACAGGCGGCGAAATGCAGGGCCAAGTGGGACGAACTCGGACGGAGGTGGAGCAATGAAAGGGGAACTGGACATCCTCAACGAGTGGAATCCGGAGGAAATGCATCCGGGGGCGCTGTTTCTATTGGAAAATGCCGGGGAAATGGGAGATGCCGACGACCCGTTCTGGGCGGTCCTGGCGTGCCCAAGTTGTGGGACCCTGGGCTTGGTCACGCGGCGTCAGGTAGCCGGCGTTTTGCCTGTGATTTGCGGTTCCAACCTCTGTTCCGCGTTTTTCTACCTGCGGGAAAGCCACATCGAGGCAAGAAAGACCTGCTAAAGGCAGCCGTCGGCTCTCGGCCGTCGGCCCTCGGCCAAAACACGCAGAATCGCAGTTGGCAATTAGTTCTTGGTAATTGCCCGGCTGACGGTTTACAGCCTGCAACTCGCAGCCAAATCAAACACCGCCCAGTCATAGACTAATAGCCAGCGGCAAGTCTCCGGGTGGGAGCATTTTCTGCCTCATAGACTGCGAACAACAGGTTGAATCATTTGCCCGATGCGGTTTTTGCTGACCGAGGGCCGACAGCCGAGGGCCGTTCTATCTTGTTAAAACATCGCTGCTACGGGACTTAACTGCCGGAATGGGGATCTGTTCCACAATCTGGATGCCATAGCCTTCCAGGGCGGCCACCCGGCGCGGGTGATTGGTCAACAAGCGGATGCGGTGCAGGTTAAGATCAAGCAGAATCTGAGCGCCAAGGCCGACGTCCCGCTGGATCTTGCGTTTTGACTCGGGATGCGACGGATCTTTCAATTCATGGTGGAAAGTCAAAATATTCCGCTCCCCAAGCCTTTCCACGGAGAAGCCGGGCGAAGTCTGGTGCAGATAAATCAATGCTCCGCTCCCGGCGGCGGCAATCCGCTCCAGAGATGCGCGGAGGTTCTTGCTGCATTCACACTTCGTGGTTCCCAATACGTCCCCGGCCAGGCAATGGGTGTGCATCCTCACCAGTACGGGGTCCTCCGCCTTCTCGACATCCCCCAACAATAAGGCAATATGCGATCCGTCATCGATCAGCGATCGATAGGCAATCATGCGAAACTCGGCGGCGTGTACCGGTACCAGGGATTCCCCTACGCGCTCAATATAGCGCTCATGACGCATGCGGTAGCGGATGAGTTCGGCGACGGTCAGCATTTTGAGCTGATGTTCGCGGCAGAACTCGACCAGATCGGGCACGCGGGCCATGCTGCCGTCTTCATTCATGATTTCGCAGATCACACCGGCCGGCGCCAGGCCTGCCAGACGCGCCAGATCGACGGCCGCCTCGGTTTGTCCCGCGCGTACCAGTACCCCGCCTTTCCGGGCGCGCAAAGGGAAAACGTGTCCCGGACGCGCCAGATCGGAAGCGCGCGTGCCCGATTCGGTTGCGGCCAGGATGGTTTGGGCGCGATCGTAAGCGGAGATGCCGGTAGTCACCCCGCGGCCGATGGCGTCAATGGACTCGGTAAAAGCTGTGCCAAACTGCGACGTATTGAGCGTGGTCATCGGCCCCAGACGCAGATAATCGAGCCGCTCCGGGGTCATGGCCAGACAGATCAGGCCGCGCCCGTGCTTGGCCATGAAGTTGATGGCGTCGGGCGTAACCGTCTCGGCGGCCATGGTCAGGTCGCCTTCATTTTCGCGGTCTTCGTCATCCACCACGACGATCATACGTCCGGCGCATATTTCGGCCAGAGCAGTCTCGACATCGCAGAATGAGGACGAAGGCGTCATGACGGTTGATTCTAACAAACGAATAGTGCCATCGGCGCAATCCGAGCTTTGGATGCCCCGGGGTTCAAGAAATTTGTAATTTGCAATTTACCCCGACGCTTCTGGCACGGCCCGCTTTTTAATTTGAAATTACAAATTACCAAATTACAAATCGACCGTCAGGCTGTCCGGCAGAACAGCCTGATGATCAAAAACGTGACCGCGGCCACGGAGGCGGAAGCCGGGATGGTAAGCACCCACGCCCAAACGATGCGCGTGGCCACGCCCCAACGCACGGCCGAGAGGCGCTGAGTGGCTCCCACGCCGACAATTGCCCCCGTAATGGTATGCGTGGTGCTTACCGGGATGCCGGCCAGGGCGGTGCCGAAAAGCGTAATTGCGCCGGCGGTCTCGGCGCAGAAGCCGCCTACGGGCTTCAATTTGGTGATCTTCGAGCCCATGGTGTTCACAATGCGCCAGCCGCCAAGATAGGTGCCCAGAGCGATGGCGGCATTGGCGCCCAGAATAATGGGCCAATGAAAATGTCCCCAATCCTTGTCCAATTCCGCGCGGGTCATGAATCCCCCCGTGAATAAGGCGCTGGCCACAATGCCCATGGTCTTTTGCGCGTCGTTTCCACCGTGTCCCAGGCTGTAGGCGGCAGCCGAAAGCAACTGCAGCTTACGAAACCACTTGTCCACCTGTTGCGGAGGACGGTGTTGAAAGATCCAGAATACGGCAGTCATAAAACCGAGTCCCAGGATCAAACCGAGCACCGGCGAGATAACGATAAAGATGAGGGTTTTTGTCCAGCCGCCAGGGACAATTACCTCGAATGCATGGGCAGGGCCGCGGAGGAGAGCGGCGCGGGCCATGGCGGCTCCGGCCATGCCGCCGATCAGCGCGTGCGACGAGGAAGTGGGCAGGCCCCACCACCAGGTCAATACGTCCCAGATGATTGCGCCCATCAGTCCGCCCAGCACCACGTACTGCGTCACGATCGAGAGATCGATCATGCCTTTGCCAATGGTATGGGCGACGGCGGTGCCGAGCAGAAACGCGGCCGCAAAATTGAAGAAGGCGGCCCAGACCACCGCCAGCCGCGGGGACAACACGCGGGTGGAAACGACCGTGGCGATGCTGTTGGCCGCGTCGTGAAAACCGTTCAGAAAGTCGAACGTGAGTGCGACGGCGACAGTTATGATGACCAGCACCAGTCCGGGGTTCACCTGAACAAATTCCTCGCTTCGATTGGAGTCTGAGCCCTTGGCCTTACGCGCTCTTCAGCACCACGCCTTCCAGGACGTTGGCGGCGTCTTCGGCCTTGTCGGTCGCCGTCTCGAGAACCTCGTATAGTTCCTTGAACTTAATCAGCGTGATCGGGTCTTTCTCGTTCTCGAATAGTTCGGCAATGGCGCAGCGGCAGATCTGGTCCGCTTCGTCCTCCAGCCGGTTGATTTCCACGCAGTGTTCCAGTACCCCTTTGGTTGTTTTCAACAAGGCCAGCGCCTTGGTCAGTTCCTCACTCTGCCGGACAATCAAGGCGGCGAGTTTGGCGGCCGGGGGAGGGGGATTCTCGATCTTATAAAGCACCAGCCGCTCACCGGCGGCATTGATGAAATCCAGCACGTCATCGATGGACGAAGCGAGACGATGTATGTCTTCCCGGTCGAAGGGCGTAATGAACGTCTGGTTCAGTTTACGCACGACATTGTGGATCATCTCGTCGCCCTGGTGTTCGATATCCTTGATCCGGCGATGGCCGGTCTTGATGTCCTGGGGAGTGGAACTCTTAAGCAGTTCTACCAGCACCCGCGCTCCATCGGTCAGGTTCTCCGCCATTTCGGAGAACATTTCAAAGAATTTACCGTCACGCGGAATCAGACGGACCATTGCTAACTTACCCTCCCTCGCGGCCTCGGCCGCAGACCCTAGCCGATTGTTAAAGGATTGTTAAAGACAGATAAATATCTCATGCGCGGAGAAAAACTTCAAACGAAGCAGGAGACAAAAAAGATTTCCGAAGTTTGTGCTTTGGGGAACATCCCAAACCCTTTACGTCTGGGAACGTGGGTTGGCAGCTGAAAGCCAGTTAGCTTCTATTTTCCAATGTCTTGGCAGGTTTATGAAGCATAGCAAAAATTGTCATTCCGAGTCCGCAATGCGGATTGGGAACGGCAATCTTGTAGGTGGTCGCGAATGCCCCCAAAAACACGACAGGCAGTCAGATCAGGCCGGTATCCCGCATTCCGAAGTATCCCCCTAAAAAGCTAAAGAGGCCATCGAGCGATGGCCTCTAAGTGGTTGGCGAAACAAGGATTATAGCGCGGATTCGATCTCAAACCCCCACGCTTCCAGCAGTGGTTCGGGGATATACTTGGAATTCTTGTTCTTGCGGGCCCATTCGCGCAGGCGCGTCGAACGCACGTATTGGTCCGGCTGAAGCTTAAATTCCTTTACCACTTGCTCGAATTCCGTGATCGTGGGAGTAATCGGGCCGATCGGTTCCGGCTTACCCCAGTTAGGATTACCGCGTCGCCTTGCCATGTCTACTTGTATACCTCTACGTTTAAGTTATTGAGCCTACGTGGAAAATCACACTTTTGTTAGATTCGACATCCCTAGGCCTGGATTCCCAAAGGAAACACTTAGGTACGGCCGCTTAACCCTGCTACAACCAACCCCGAGGCCCCCATAAAGATCTAGATTCTACCTGCTTTTTCAGCAAATTTCAAGCACTAAATCTGTGGAAAAACAGGCACTTAGGTATAATAACTTAGACGGGCTATTCGGTGATCGGTTAGCAAAAAATTGAAAAAATCAAGATAAGTTTTCAGTTACCCCGCGAATGCCTTCGGCCTACCGCACTCCTCCGAAGACCGCCTCGCGGGTCTCACGCCAAAACGTGGTCACGTGCGAGAACCCAGCTTCCTGAAAAATGCGCAAGTCTTCCGCGGGGCGTATTGGCTGGTCAGCCTCGTTGCGCTCCATGTCGTCGAGAAACCGGCGGGTTGAGAGGGCATCGGTGAACCGGGAATCCCGGCCTTGGGCGCGCTGGACGATGCCTCTTACCCGCAACTGCTGTGTCATCCCATCCAGGTGGTCGTCTTCGGCCAGGGTAATATCGGCGTTCAGAAACCATCCGCCCGGCGTCAGCAGCTGATACACGGCCCGCAAAACACCCGTTTTTTCGGCGGGCGAAAGATGGTGCAGGGCATAGGCGGAAACCACGGCATCTACGGGACCGGTATTAGCACACAGGGTTGCGATGTCGCGGAAATCGCCCACGCGAAAATCCACCCGCTGCGCTAATGGCCCCAGGCGGGTGCGAGCCAGTTCCACCATTTGCTGCGCGCCATCGATGGCGATGATGCGCAAGCCGGGAAACGCCCGCAGAAGACAACCCGCCAGGAACCCCGTACCGGTGCCAATATCGATCACCAGGCGCGGCGGCACGCCGGATACCGCCAGAACGCTTTCGATGATTTCGGCCATCTTATGACGGTTGGGATGCATGAGGTCCATATCCGCGTCGTAGGAGGCTACGCGGCCGGGCAGGTCATAAGCGCGAATGGATTCACCTGGCATGCCGTTGGGGTATCACTTTCAAGATGTGGTGCCCGGGGCGGGGGTCGAACCCGCACGTCCCGTTAAGGACTCGGGATTTTAAGTCCCGTGCGTCTGCCAATTTCGCCACCCGGGCATTTTCAGGCAAACAGATGCTAACACGAGGCTTTCATTGAGGCTCACCGTCAGGGAGACGTTTTGCCCAAGCCGGAATCATTTCCGGCATCAGCGAACCAAGGACGAATACTCGAAAGACGCCGTCACCCTTGTCGTCAATAAAGGTTCCCGTATAGGTGCACAACATTTCATCGTCAACGACCCATTTGTCAGCTTCCTGGTGCGCGATTACAGGCGTAAGTCCGTATGAGTAAGCGAAGTTTCTTCCGTTGATTTCAAATCGAACAATTCGTGCCTTCACCAGATCAGGATGCAGTCGTTGGCGAATGCCATTCAGCAGGAAGTTCCCGTTAGGAAAATAGATAATATAGGGCTCGTTATGTGTCAACATCCGCATCGTTACCCCGGGAATCTTGTGGAGCATAGGCAGGCCCAAAGCATTTGGGTGTTCTACAGGTTTCACGTCGTCGAGTCCAGGGAGGTCCCAACCTTCGGCCCGAATAAACTGTTGTTCTGCAACAGGGCCATACCGAAAGTTGCAACCCAACGAGGCCGTGGCCAATGCCAATAGGGCAACGAGAGTTATAACAAAACCTCGCATGGCCCCACATTTTAGCCCTCATTCCTTGCGAGCACCAGAGTGATCCTACCGTGCCATGCGGAAGGCAGGTTCAGCAACGGAACGCGACCGCCGGGTTTCCGGACACAGAGCCCGCCGGCGGGGGCGCCGACGCTACCTTCTTGACTTGCCATTCACAGGTGGAGATTCTAGGATTCAGGCCAGTTCAGGGCTGTGCTGTCAGCATCTTGTCAATGAAGAATGGAGGAAGGGCCACGTCTGCTAGAGCTGAAATCCGGGTGATGTTTTCGGTGGTGGTGCTGACTGCTTTGTTGCTGGCGTGCAACAACCCGCGCAAACTGGACTCGTTGACCCCGGATGCCCAGCCGGCTCCGGCGAGAAAGGGGCAAGCGGCAACGGCCGCGGTCGAGCCCTCGCCGGCCGAAGACGGGCGCCTGATCTTCCTGGCTAACTGTACCGGCTGCCATGGCAGAAATGCCGATGGCGATACCCCGGCAGGCCGCGCATGGCAGGCGCCGAACCTGCGCTCGCCGCAGGTGCAATCCCAGGCGGACGGCCAGCTCCGCGGAATTATCAGCAGCGGGAAAGGAAAAATGCCCGCTTGGGACGGTCTGCTCAGCCCCATTGATATCGATCATTTGCTGGCTTATATACGGAGCTTGAAAACGGGTTGAGATTTCATTTGCAAAACCCTCGTTCATTACTCAGTTTCTCGATTCGGTAAAATAGCTGCATGCCGAAGAAACCACGCTATACGCCTGAACACGCGAAAGCTGGAATCCATGCCGATTTTCCTGAAATCGAGACTTGGCCCAATCAGTTTCCGCGTTATGAAATCGTGATTGACGTCCCGGAATTCACTTCCGTCTGTCCCAAGACCGGGTTGCCGGATTTCGGCCTGCTGAACATCCGCTACATGCCGGACAAGCATTGCCTGGAGCTCAAGTCGCTGAAAGAGTATCTCCTTTTCTATCGCAATCTGGGCATCTTCCAGGAGAACATCGTCAATCGCGTGATGGAAGATATCGTTCGCGCCGCCAAGCCGGTGTGGGTGATGGTGCGCGGGGATTTTCACCCGCGCGGTGGCATTGGAACGGTGATCGAAGCACGTTGGCCCCGGCCGAAAAAATAGCCTTTGGTCGTTGGTCGTTGGCAAGAACAAAAAAGCGAACGAAGAAGGAACCCTTCACGCTGAGGGCATGAAGCTGTTCGGCGGCGGTTGTTGTTTCCGGCCAACGATCAACGACTGCTCTTCATCCTCGTTTTGCCCGCGCTGTGCTCACTCCCAATTTGCGCAACTCCTCTTTGGCGTTGGTAGCCTCGGGGGCACGGGGATAACGCTGGAGCAGACTTTGCAGCTCGCGTACTCCGGCATCCTTCTGGCCGAGCTTGATGAGCGCAAGTCCTTTCTTGAGCTGAGCCGCCGGAGTCTTCGTGCCCCCGGGATACTGCTCCAGGACCTTGTCGAAGTCCTTGGCGGCGCCGGCGAAATTGCCCTGGTGGTATTCGATTTCCGCCAGGTAGAACTGCGCGTTTCCCGCCATATCGGTGGTGGGGTAAAACTTCAAATAATCGCCAAACTCCTGGGTTGCCAGATCCAGCTTGTTGGCGTTGTAGTCGCTGAGGGCGTTCTTGTACAGCACGTCGGGCGGGGGGCCCTGGGGCTGCGCAGCGGCCGACTGGTTGATATTCTGTCCGGCGGCCGCCAGTTGATCGAGCTGGGTCGAGATTTTTGTCAGGTGCGCCTTTAATTCGTCCAGAGAATCGTTCAGCGCCTGAATCTGGCCGGAGATCTGGTCGTTGCGCGCGCCTTGTTCGTCGTGCTGCTTGGTCAGCAACTGTTGCATGGTTACGAAGCCGGCGTTGACCTTGTTGACCAGATCGCTCTGCTGCTCGATCAGGTTGCGCATGATGCCCATGCGCTCGTCAAACGATTGCTGCATGTGCGTCATCTGATCCTGGAGCTGCTGCACCTGGGTTTGCAACTGAACCATTTCCTTGCTCACGGCAAAGCCCGGAGCCGTGGCGGCCACAAATAACAGCAGCGAAAAAGCGAGAATGATACGGTGCGATCTCATACCTGAACGTCCTCGGCCCTCGGCCGTCGGCCGTCGGCCGTACATGACCGGATTCCGGCCAACGACCGACGACCAAAGACCAACGACTGCTCTTATTGCCCGTAAACGAAGTGGGCACGGCGGTTCTGTTGCCAGCACGCTTCCGTCGATTCGCTGCAGAACGGCTTTTCCTTGCCAAAGCTGACGGTCTTGATGCGATCGATGGCGATGCCGGCTGACACCAGGGCCTGCTTGGCGGCAGTTGCACGGTTGTCGCCGAGCGCCAGATTGTATTCCGTCGAGCCGCGTTCGTCGCAGTGGCCCTCAATCGTGAGTTTCACTCCGGGATGGGCCGTCAGCCATTGCGCGTCCGCCTGTACGCTCGCCTGGGCATCGGCGCGAACGTCGTACTTGTCATAGTCGAAGAACAAGTCCTTGACATTGGCCGCAAACTGCTCCGCTTCGCTGGGACTTGGCGGCGGAGGCGGCGGAGGCGGCTCGGTTACGGTTACCCGCGCCGTGGCATCCTGGGTTCCGCCGGCGCCCTTCGCGATCAAATGATAGGTGGTGGAGCTCATGGGGCTGGCGGCCTGGGAGCCATCGGCCTGCACTGTGCCGATCCCATCAATAGTAACTTCGGTGGCATTCGTGGTATGCCACGTAAGCGTGGTCGATTGGCCCTTTTCGATCGTTGCCGGACTGGCGGTCAGCGATGCGGTGGGCGCGACCGGCGGCGGCGGCGCCGGCTGTGTGGGTGGGGCAACCGTCTTCTTTTGGCATGCGCTCAAAGTCAGCATTACGATTAACGCGACCAGCAGTGCGATCCATTTCATCTTGCTGTTATTCAACTCAATCCTCCATAGCGGCGAAGGACTCGCCGGAAAAATTACGCAAACGCGCGGCGGCTGCATTTCCTTGCCGTCGGCCTGTTCCCAACCCGCCAACCGCGGGCCCGTCGGGAAGCCTCGCGCATCCCCCTGGAGTTATGCTCACTCAGCTTGGAAACCCTAAAGCAATCTGTCCGATTCCCAATCCCATTGTTAAACCCTGCTGAGTATGATTCTACTTAAAACTCCAGCTCGGTTGCGAATTGGTGCCCAAGAAAGTCAACTGCTTCTGTTGCGAGCCGTCGGCCAGCATACTCCAGATTTGTTCGCTTCCGGAGCGGCTGGACTGAAATACAATGTGGCGCCCGTCGGGCGACCACGAAGGAAAATCGTTGGCGCCGCCGTCGTGGGTCAACTGTACCCACTGGCGGCTGGCGATATCCATGACGTAGATATCGCGGGCTCCGGGGGCTCCGGGGCCATACTTCCGCAGCCAGGAAAACGCCAGGAACTGGCCGTTCGGCGACCACGACGGCGACACCGCGTACCCCTGGTCGGTCATCCGCTGCGGGTTCGTCCCATCGATTTCCATCATCCAGATTTGGGGCAGGCCGGTTTGCCCGCTGACCCAAGCGATCTGGGTTCCGGTTTTGGGATTGAATACCGGAGAAACGTCCGGACCGTGAAAGTTAGTCAGGCGCTTCAATCCGGCGCCGTCGGCGTTTGCCAGGTAAATCTCCGGATCGCCGGAACGGGAAGAAGAAAAGGCGAGCTTCGATCCGTCGGGCGACCATGCCGGAGAAATATTCAAGCCGCCCAAGTGCGGGAAGGTCACCATGCGGTTGAGCACGAGCGAGTACATCCGAATTTGCCAATTTCCGTCCAGCGAAGAGAAGGCGATGCGCGAATTGTCGGGCGACAATTTCGGCCCCAGCGCAATGCCGGAGGAATGCGTAATCTGATGCTGATTCGCGCCATCGTAATCCATTCCCCATATCTCTTTGTGACCGTTGCGGGTGGAGACGAAAACGATTTTGCTCTCGGTAATCCCGGCGATGCCGCCGCTCAGGCGGAAAATGATTTCATTGGCAAACTTGTGGGCGGCGTCGCGGGCGCCGTCGGAGGTGGCCGGTTCCTTGTACTGTTTGCCCAGTACCTGCGGGGCGGTGGGATTTTTGGCGTCGTAAAGCCAGCCCTGGACCGTCAGGTTCTGCCCGTCGGAAGCGGTATTGCCAAAGGCAATCATGCCCGCGTTGGGAGGAGGATTTCCCCAGGCGCCCAGGCTCATCTCGGCCGGTGTCCCGGGCTGTTGCAGCGGGTAGAAGCTCTTCGACACCATGTCGAAGATGCCCGCACCTTCCAGGTCGTTCCATAGCGTGTCGTTGAAGACCTTGGTTACGTCGGCGGCATTGGCGGCGACCGTGGCCGGTTTAAAATCGGGCACCGCCAAACGAACCTTTTCGACGCCCAACCCGGTTCCCGTGCGGATCCAGTCCTGCTGTGCAGTCAACGTTGTGGCAGATGACAAGAGAAGAACAAGTACACTTACAATTCTTTTCATTCGATCGTTCTCAATGATCCTCAAATAGTTTGACGCAGGCCGGCAGCCAGCGTTGCCCCGGCCGATGAAAACCGAAACAAAGCACAAGCCCTTTCAGCCGCAGATTGACGCAGATAAACACGGATCAGAAAAGCGCAACCTCAACCTCGGTACTGCCCAGCGTTTCCATCAGTGTTCATCTGCGTTCATCTGCGGCTAAGGGTTTGCTTCCATTGCGTCCTCTGCGTTCCGTCTTCTGGCACTATTTGGTGCTGCAGCCAACTATTTATCGAACCAGAACTCCACCTGGACACTGTCTTCCCGATAATCAGACGGTAGCGGACCGAAGGTATCAATGCGTTGGATGGCGCGCAGGGCGGAAATATCCAACGATGGCACCCCGCTGCTCTGTTCCACCTGAACATTCGTTGGCTTTCCGTTGCGCAGAATGTCGAAGTGGATGTACACCCGCCGCGCATCCGTGATTGCCGGGTCAATTTCATACTTCAACCAGTTTTCCGAAACCTTGCGCCGTACGACATCGACGTACCAGGAATATTTACTGCCAAAATCGCCGCCGCCGCCGGTAAAGCCAAACCCGCCTTTGGCGCCACCGGCATTGAAAACCGAATACGGCCCACTCAATGGTCCGCCCTGGCCAAAAGGAATCACGTTGTCGGCTTCTTCCACCGGTTTCGGCTGGGGCTGCTTGGTGGAATGAGGCGCTTTCTCCCACGGCTTGCGTTTGGCGTTGCGGCCGGGAATCGGAATCGCCTCGGGCGCTTTCTCTTCCACCTGTGGCAGCGACCGGGAGAGACCCTTGGATTCGGTTGCCAGTACATTCTTGCCGTTGGGATTCGCGGGTAAGGGAATCGACCGGACCAGACTGGCGCTTATCGCGCCGCCACTGGCGCCGTTAGCGCCCCAATCGGCGCCGTGCCAGTTGCTCACAATGGCGGCATAGAGCAGAATCCCGCCGAACAGAAAGGCGTGCAGGGCGACCGACCAACCCAGCGGTCCGCGCCAGTCCTCTCGTTCCGTCCATATCTCAGCGTTTGCTGCCATTGGACTCCAGCGGTTGCGTCACGATACTGACGTTGCTGATACCGGCCTGTTTCACCGCATCCATGACCGTAGCGAACGCGCCAAAAGGTACTTCCTCGTCAGCACGCACGAAGATGGATTGATTCTGGGGATCGCGAATCCTTTTCCGCAGTTGGCTGCCGATCTGGTTGATATTGATCGGATCGTTTCCCAGAAACACCTTCTGCTGGCGGTCGATGGTAATTACCAGACGCTCTTCGGTGATTTCCTTTACTGTCTTGGTTTTAGGGACGGCGACTTCGATTCCCGACTGCAGGATGGGGGCCGTGAGCATAAAAATGATCAGCAGCACCAGCACCACATCCACGAATGGCGTGACGTTGATGTCCGCCAGCGCGCGGCGCTCGGCAGACGAACCGTTGGCGTTCAGGTTCATTGCCATTTCAGCCTCGATACCCCGGCGGCTCGGCCATCGTGGAGCGCGCGGCGGGCTGGGAGCGCTCCACCGTGTTCATCAGCTCGAGGGTGAAGTCGTCCATCCGGGAGCCGAACTCGCGGATCTGATTGCTCAATAAGTTGTAGGCGATTACCGCCGGAATGGCGGCAAACAGGCCGGCGGCGGTGGTAATGAGCGCTTCGGAGATGCCCGGCGCCACCGCGCGCAACGTGGCGGCTCCGGCCGTTCCCAGCCCGTGGAAGGCATCGATAATGCCCCACACCGTTCCGAACAAGCCGATGAACGGTGTCACGCTGCCGGTGATGGCCAGCCAGGGCATGCGCCGCTCCATCCGCGTCATTTCTTCCGAAGTGGAGATGGCGCAGGCGCGCTGAATGGCGGTCAGGTTCCCCTGACGGCGCAGTTCCTCATAGCCGCCCTGAAACACGCTGACCAGCGGACTGGGCGAAAACTGCTCCGCCACCGCCGCGATGTCCTGTAAACGCTGGGACTTGCGATAGGCGCGCAAAAATCGGCCGCTCTGCACCCGGGCCCGCCGGAACGCGCCCCACTTGGCCAGAATGATCGACCAGGAAAAAATGCTGAAAACCAGCAAAATTACAATGACGAGTTTCGCAACGGGACCGCTTTCCCAAATCAGGTTGGCAATCTCGCCGCCGAGAGCAAATGACAGCAGCAAAGGACAATTCAACATTTCTCTTTAATAGACGGAATTCCCGCGCAAAAGTTGCTAGCACATGGCAGATTCCGTATCCCTTAGAGTAAACACTGGATTATAGTCCGTCGCAGCCGATAAAAACGAACGCAGAAGACTCAATGGCCGCAGAGAAGATTGAAGATCTCTTTTCGGCCGGTGGCTTCCGGTGCGGCGCGCATTTCAATTTCAAACTTGAAATTGCCAAATTACAAATCCGCCGTGTTCCTCCGCGTCCACTGCGTCCTCTGCGCTCGGTTTCCTATTCGGTGGCAATTACTCAATTACCAATTACTCAATTACTCAATTTGTTTTAAAATCCGCCCATGCTCCTCGAACTGCGGGTCGAGAATTATGCCGTCATCGACAATGTGGTGGTGGAATTCGCCCCGGGGCTGAACCTGTTGACCGGGGAAACCGGCGCCGGCAAGTCCATCCTGATCGGCGCTCTGGCGCTGCTGCTGGGCGAAAAAGCGTCCACCGAAGTGATTCGCCATGGCACAGACAAGGCGGTCGTTGCCGGCGTATTTGAAATCGAGGAGAAGAGAACTGCTTCCATCCTGGAAGCCAACGGCCTGGACGGCAACGGCAACGAACTGATCCTGCGGCGCGAAATCGTCAGCGGCGGGAAAGGCCGGGTGTTTGTCAATAACCAGGCGGCGACCGTCGGGGTGTTGAAGCAGCTGGCGCCGCTGCTGGGCACGATCCACTCGCAAAGCGAATCCATGTTTGCCTTCGCCTTTGATGCGGGCGCGCGCCTGGCTCTTCTCGACTCCTTTGCCGCGGCCGGTACGCAGGCCGTGGCGGAAGCCTTCGCGCTATGGCGCGGCCTTCACCGCCGTATCGCCGAACTCGAGCACGGCGAACAGGACCGCCTGAAGCTGGTCGATCTTTGGAGCTTCCAAAAGAAGGAAATTGAACAGGCGCAATTGCAGCCCGGCGAGGACCGGCAACTCGAAGGCGAAAAACGGGTGCTGATGAATGCCGAACGCCTGCATGCCGCGGCCGCGGCGGCATTCGAGGAGCTTTATGAAGGGGACGCTTCGGCTTCGGCGGCGCTGCGGAACGCGATCAAGCATATTGAAGAATTGGCGAAGTTTGACGAGAAATTCCTGGACTCCGCGGCCGCTCTGGATTCCGCCCGGATCACCGCCGAAGACATTGGCGTTACCTTGCGCGACTATGCCGAGGCGATTCATGCCTCTCCCGAGCGTCTGGCGGAACTCGAAGACCGCCTGGCCGCGATTGATCGCCTGAAACGTAAGTACGGCCATACGCTGGAAGAGATCATCGCCTACGGGCAGGATATCTCTTGCAAACTCAATGAGATTGAGAATAAAGATGAAGTTTTGAAGCAGCTTCACCGGGAACTGGCTGCCGCGGCTGCGGATTATCTGGAGCGGGCGCAAACACTGTCCCGGCAACGGTATGAGGCGGCCCGCAGGCTGGAAAAGCTGGTGGAATCCGAAGTCAACGATTTGGCGATGAAGGCGCGGTTCAAGATTGAAGTAAGCGGCAACGACGACGAAGGACACTGGAGTGCCGACGGCTTTGACCGGGTGGCATATTTGGTCTCCGCCAATCCGGGCGACCCACCCGGTCCGGTCGAAGACATCGCCTCCGGTGGGGAACTCTCGCGTGTCATGCTGGCGTTGAAAGTAGCGGTGGCGCAGTCGGGCGTTAGCCGCAAAGGGCAAAGGCCGGTGCTGACGCTGGTATTTGACGAAATCGATACCGGCATTGGCGGGCGCGCGGCGGAAGCCGTGGGACGCAAGCTGAAGTCGCTGGCGCAGGCCAACCAGGTGCTCTGCATCACGCATTTGCCGCAGATAGCGAGTTTTGCCGACCACCACTACCTGATCGAAAAGAAGGATTCCGGCGGGCGCACCCGTACCCACGTGCGGCCGTTGGATCCGCCCGAACGCACCCAGGAAATTGCCCGCATGCTCTCCGGAGCCAAGGTGACCGATGTGGCGCTCAAAAATGCGGCCCAGATGCTGAAGACGAATGGGTAAGCGCCGGAATGCGGGCTGGCAGTGGAAGGCTGGGAACGCGGGCTGCTAGCCCGCCTTTTGGGGTGTTTCTATATGCCAACCGCCACCGGATGGTACTCGCGCGGCTACCTGCCGCATTTTGATGAGCCCGGACTAGTGCAGTCGATCAATTATCGCCTGCATGATTCAGTGCCACACGCTGTCATTGATCGCTGGAAGCTCGAACTCGGACTCAAGGGAAGAACCCCCGCCAGCGACCCGCGTCAGGGAGAATTGAGAAAACGGTTGGAGAAATACGAGGACAGGGGCTACGGGTGCTGCCATCTTCGCCGAGGTGATGTTGCGACCGTTGTGCAGGACAACCTATTGCATTTCGACGGGCAACGTTATCTGTTGTTGGCCTGGTGTGTCATCCCAAATCATGTGCATTTGCTCATTGAGACTATGCTGGGCTATCCCGTGCAGGAGGTGGTTCATAGTTGGAAGTCATTCACAGCCACGATCATCAATCGTATGGTTGGTGCCCATGGGACGCTGTGGATGGTGGAGTATTTCGATCGCTATATCCGGGACCAAGCACATATGGAATCGGTGATCGACTACATCGAAAACAATCCGGTGAAGGCGGGGTTAGTGGCCGACGCTGCCGCGTGGCGGTATTCCAGCGCCGGAATGCGGGCTGGCAGCCCGCGTTCCCAGCGCTGATACTGCCCGGCAATGGCCTACGCGGCTTCTCGATCCATGTTCTGTTGTTTTTCGCGTTGTTCTTCGGCCATGGCGCGGAACTGCGCGATGTGCCCTTCGACGCGCTGCAACCGCTCACGTCCTTCGGGCGAGCCCTCGATCGTTTTTTCAAGGTTGATCATGAAATCGGGCGAAAACCTCTTGCGGGCTTCCTGCAGGAAGGGTTTTAGTTTTGCATAGTAGAACCAGGCTTCCCCACAGGTGTCGAAAAACAGTCCGGGATGAAAAGCTCCGTGCGCCACCAGGGCTGCGGCCATTTCCCAATAGGACACTACCTGCCCGATCCAGCGGCTTTGCGGCGATCCAAATTGCATCATGGTTCGCTCCAAGTCGGCGAAGTTGCGCGGCCAGAATTCCCCGGCGAACCAGTTGCGGGCTTTCCGCATTTCGGTTTCCCGGCGCAGGTCATAAAGACGCAGCGTCAGGTCGGCATCGGCGGCGGTGGCGTGAGTAGTTGCCATGAAATCCTCCTGCATATTTAGAGGCGATCCGCGAAGATCGCGATGGATACCCGCGCAAAGAAAAAACAGGAGCCGCACGAGCGGGGTTTTGGACCGGGTTTCAAAGCACCTTATTATCTTTTGCTTTCTGCAGACGGCAATCTTTACAAGGAAGACAGTTGCTAAAGTCTTAAGGCCGGGTTGCCGATAAGTTAGACACACGGGAACCCAGGCGGGCTCCCCGTCAGGGTGTCGGAAGATGGCGATCAGTGGAATTTCCGTCGGAAGCCTCAGCGAATACGTTTACGAGGCCAGCAATCTTAAGCCCATGCAGACGGCGGCCCAGAATCTGCAAAGCAGCCTGGCGTCCGGCAACGTCAGCGACGCCCAATCCGCGCTGCAGACCCTGCAACAACTGAACAGCAATCTCAGCAACATCAGCGGCAACACTTCGTCCGCCAATTCGCAACTCTCCACGGATTTGACCACCTTGAGTGGCGATTTGAGTTCCGGCAACCTCACCAGCGCCAACTCCGACTTTGCGACGGTGCAGAAGGATCTGAACGCCAACTCTTCGTCGATGGTGTCCAGCGCCATGACTGCCATGACGCAATCGATGAATCTGGTGAGTGGCCTGCTCGGGTCGGCAACCAGCTCCTCTTCTTCGGCGGCCCTCAATCTGGCCGACGCCGCCTTGGCCACTCTGTACGGGACCCCGAGCGCCAGCAACAGTGGGAGCGCGCTGAATCTCCTGGGGTAGCCGACAGCGCTGCCGGCTTCTGACTCTTAAAACTGCAGTACGAAAACAAGTCCTGCGAGTTTCATACCGTCGAATGATCCTCCCGCGGAGTTCGTTATGTTGTCATTCGGCATTTTTCGTCCGGTTGCTCCGCTTCGAGACGGGATCCACCACCGTTGCCGTGCTCTCCAGGGCATGCCACAAGGCTTCCAGCACGTTCTCCAACGGTTGTTGAGCGGTGGCGCGGGCTTCGAGCTCATTGCACAGACCGGTCACGCGCGACGCGCCTACGATCATGCTGCTGCCCCTGAGACAGTGCGCTTTCCGTCGCACGGCGTCAAAATCATGGGTTCCGGCATACGCGACCAATTCGGAAAGAGCGGTTCGTGCATCCGCCAAGTAGGCTTCCAATGCCGGCTGGGCATGATCACGATCCACGAAATGCAGCGTCCGGCTGCTGGCGTCGCTGGAGCTGGGCGCCGGGTCCTCGGGGAACTGTGCCGCGTGGTCGGCCACGACATGCCCCAACAGGGACGCCAGATCGTCAATCTGGACAGGTTTTAGCAGAAAGTCGTTCATTCCGGCCGCCAGACACGCATCATGATCGCCATGGTCTTCCTCCGCGGTCAGGGCGACAATCCATGGTTCCATCGGGGATTCCGTATGGGCGCGAATCATCCTGGCAGCCTGGAATCCGTCCATTTCGGGCAGACAAACGCTCATAAGCACCACGTCGTAAGCCTGACGGCCGATGGCTTCCATCACCTCGAGCCCGTTGGCCGCGACGTCCGCCTGGTAGTCCAGGCTGGATAACATCTTAAGCATCGTTTCCTGGGTACTCGAATGGTCCTCGGCCAACAGGATCCGCAGCGGCCGCTCGGACCACAGAAGGTTGCAGGCGTTATCCCCGGTCGCTGTGGCGGATTGCTCGAACATTCGCAACCCGGCATTCCCCGGGTCATCGTCGGGTGCGTGAGGCCTCATATCCGGCTTATCGGTTCCTTAAAGCACTTTCATTAGGCGGAACTTGTGCAAACAAAGAGGGCAGGGAGGGAGAGGTGACCGGTTGAGATCCGGAGTCCAGTGCCAGCATCCGCCATACAGCCCCGTATACCAGTTGAAAATCGCCGGCCTATGGTGTGAGAAAATACGGATTGGTAACGAGGAAGCTCATTGAACACTGACACCGACGGCTTGGTCCCCGGTCCCGACGCAACTCCGGTTTCCGCGCCACCGTCGGCTCTCCATAGGATCTTTATCGGTAAAGATGGTCTCCGCGCCGGCTGGAGTCTGCTCATCTTCATCGCGCTCCTGGCGGCCATGTTCTTCTCTGTGACCGCCATCGGGCACCAGATTTACCCGGCTGCTCGAAAAGCCACAAAGACTGCTGCGGGCATATCCGCCACGCCACGCTGGTTCATCAGCGAGTTCGTCCCTTTCCTAGTGACGCTGTTCGTCACCTGGGTCATGGCAAAGATCGAGCGACGACCCAACGCGGTTTACGGCTTGGGCGGCAAGCGGAAGTTGCCGCATTTTATAGGCGGTCTCTTCTGGGGAGTTGCTTGTCTCTCCATGCTCCTACTGACTCTGTGGAGGACCGAATTCCTCGTCATCGATAGACGCCTGCTCTCGGGCTTCGCCATCCTTCGTTACGGGACCATCTGGCTGCTCGGTTTTCTTATGGTCGGCCTGTCCGAGGAGTACCTGCTTCGTGGCTACGTCCAGTACACCCTCAGCCGCGGCCTCGCCGGCTTTTACCGGTGGGCTTTCAATACCCGCCACAGCGTGGCCATGGGCTTCTGGACTTCAGCCGTTCTTTTTTCCGTTGTCTTTGGTTTGAGCCACAGCAAGAACCCCGGCGAGTCTCCCCTCGGACTGCTCTCGGCCGGCCTGGCCGGCATCGTTTTCTGCCTCAGCCTTTGGCGCACCGGCTCACTCTGGTGGGCCATTGGTTTCCACACTGCCTGGGATTGGGCGCAATCCTTCCTCTATGGCGTCGCCGACAGCGGAACCATGATCCAACACCATTTCCTGGCCACGCATCCTGTGGGCAATCCCCTTTTCAGCGGCGGAGCCACCGGTCCCGAAGGCAGTATTTTCGCGCTTGCGATACTGGCCCTGACCAGTTTTATCCTGATGTTTTCCCTGCCTGACGCTCACGAGCGCGATTAGACGAATCTGCCCATTTCTTCCTATGCTAAACTCGGCTTTTGGGCTCTGAAATGGTGAAGATATCGCGCCTGATTGTCCTTGTTGTAATGGCCTGCCTGATCGCTTTTGCGATCTATCGGAATATTCGCGGCATCGCTTCGGCTCATGATCTGCTTCATCCCTCCGCACTGCACATCGCGAAGCGTCCAACGGCCGCTCCCGTCGATCCGGTCCAGGCCTATCCCGAAACCGCGCCCGCGCAGGTGGCAATTCTGCTGACCATGGCGGACCGCAACGCGGAATCGCCGGCACGCTGTCTGCAAGAGATGGGGATTCCGTTCTTTGTGACCCGGGATTTATCCACCGCCTTGCGTCATAAGCTGGTCATCTTGTATCCCGAGGTGGATGGGACAACTTATGACCTGCCTCAGACTCAGGCCATCACCGATTTCGTCTCCCACGGTGGCGTGGTGTTCGCGCAGGATGTTTTTGGGGGCGGTTTTAAACCGCTCTTCGGGTTCGAGGACGCGATTCCTCTCCGCACCCGGCACAAGATCATTTTCGACGCTTCCCATGGGAATGCGAACGACCCTGTGTTCCGGTACCTGAACCGGCCGGAAGAGAAGGAAACCCCGCTCGGTTCCCCTGAGATTTCCGAAGTGATCTGGTCGAACGGGTACAAGCCGGCGGCGGGAGCGCAGGTTCTGGGACGATTTGAAGACGGCTCCGCAGCGGTCCTCCGGCACGATCTGGGAAAGGGACATGCGTATCTGATCGGCGTCGCTCTGGATGATGTCGTATTGCGGAATCAGCAGAATCGCGATTACGAGGCCCAGCGGATCTACGTAAACGGCTTCGAACCCGGAACGGATGTCTGGCTGCTCATCCTGCGCGCCTGGTACGAGACTTATTCGGATACCGGCATTCGCGTGGGCACCATACCCCAGGGCAAACGATCGGTTTTGATGCTCTCGCACGACGTCGACTGGGAGTATTCGTTTGACCCCATGCTCGCCTTCTCCGACTTCGAAAAGAGCGCCGGCGTTTCCAGTACCTTCTTCGTCCAGACCAAGTATCTGGACGATGCGACCAGCCATGCCTTCTTCTTCGGGCACTCGATCGATGTGCTGCGGGAATTGATGACCCGCAAGAATGACCTGGAAAGCCACACCGTGATTCATTCCATGCTGTTCAACAAGGTTCCCTTGGGAACGGGGGAGGAAAAATATCCCAGCTATCACGCCCGTGCCACCGCCACCAATGCGGCGCAGGATGCGACCGCTCTGGGAGAAGTGTGCGTGAGCAAGAGTCTGCTGGACGGTGAGCTGAAGGGACATGAAACCATCTTCTTCCGCGCCGGCCATTTGCGGGTGCCGCCTTTTCTTCCCGAGGCGCTGGTGCGCTGCGGCTATGAGTTCGACTCGTCGTTTACGGCGGGAGATGTCATGAGCAATTTC
>Ga0326728_10007982_pt1 | contig 26655 bp, 25 predicted proteins | sample MB3enrmetagenome_FD_207602 | JGI IMG/M metagenome (GOLD analysis project Ga0326728, IMG submission 207602) | Lab enriched peat soil microbial communities from McLean, Ithaca, NY, United States - MB31MN | ecosystem: Environmental > Terrestrial > Soil > Wetlands > Peat | place: USA: New York...
TGCTGTTCGCGAGAGATTCAACGTGTCGCGCGCGGTGTGGGCCAATATGCTGCGCGTGAGTCCGCGCACGGTGGAGAAATGGGAGCAGGGCGGGCAGGTGAGTCCGCTGGCGGCGACGTTTGTCGAGTTGGTTTCGCGGTATCCCGACATGATCGAGCGGTTGCAGGCGCTGCCGAAGCGAGTCTCGCGGCCATCGAAGACACCTTCCGCCAATGCTTCGGTTTTTGCCGTCAAGCGGCCGGCGAGGGAGAAGAGCGGCGCAAAGGCCAATGCCCTTTCTGCCTGAGGCACTATGGAGCTGAATCAACTGGAGACGTTTTTGGCGGTGGCGGAGGAGCGGAGCTTTTCGCGCGCGGCGGTTCGGCTGCGCCGGACGCAGCCGGCGGTGAGCCAGGTAATCCGCAAGCTGGAGGCGGCAGTGGGCGAGACGCTCTTCGACCGGGCGGCGCGCGACGGCTCTCTGACCGCGGCCGGGGCGCTGCTGCGCGACTATGCTCTGCGGCTGATGGCCCTGCGCCGCGAGGCTACCAGCGCGCTGGACGAGCTAAAGAACCTGGAACGGGGACGGCTGCAACTGGCGGCCAACGAGTACACCTGCATGTACCTGCTGCCGGCCATCGACCGCTTCCGGCGGGCGTTTCCGCAGGTGAGCGTGACGGTGCACCGGATGCTGGCATCTCGCATTCCCGAGGAGTTGAACCTGCGCACCTTCGAGCTGGGGGTGGTTTCGTTCCGGCCCGACCCGGCTCAGTTTCGCACCATCGCTGTGTATGGGGACAGCCTAGCGCTCGTTGCGAGCCCCAATCATCCGCTGGCAGGAGCGGAGCGGGTCTCGATCGACGACCTGGGAGAAGAGGTATTCATCGCCCACAACGTGGCCTCGCCGTTGCGGCGGAAGGTGATCGAGGCGTTTCAGCGCTACCGGAGGCCGTTGAATATGGCTGTCGAGCTGCCGACGATCGAGGCAATCAAGCGTTTTGTGGCGCTGGGCAACGGAGTGGCGCTGGTTCCGCATCTGACGGTAGCCCGGGAGCTGGAAACCGGCCAACTGGTGCGCGTGGCGGTGGACGAGCTGGAGTTCAAGCGGGTGCTGCGGCTGGCGCACCGGCGTCAGGGCACGCTCTCCTACGCCGCCAGGGCCTTTCTGCGCACGGTCAAGGCGCTGGCCAAAGAGCAGGGACCGCCGTTTTACTACCATGTGGAGCCGATGGGTTGAGGGAGTTCGAGCGGCCAAAACAGACTGCGGCGTTTGAAGGCAAGCGCCCCTTTGGATTCCGGTGCGTCTATCAGCTTAGGTCGTTCCGGCGCGCGGCACGGCGCGGAGGCCGGCAGAATCTGTTGACTCCACGGACCGCTCCGGCCATTTACAATTCTGAAAGCGGGGCCCGGCTCGAACCGGCGCGCCGGAATCGACAAGCTCGATGCCAGCCGGACGGTTGGGCAGTCGTGAGGTTCAGGACCGAATGAAGAAGATCGCTTCAATTGCATTCCTGCTGGCCGTGTGTGTGGCCGCAGGCCGCGCTCAGGAAAGCCGCCAGGACGTCAGCATCAGTGGATTCGGGCTGATCGAGCCGTTCATTGCCTCGTCCACAGACGTTCAGGTTCACTCCACCACTGGCTATGGCGCGTTGGCCAGCTACCGCTTCATGCTCACTCCCTCGAGCGCCTTCGAGGGCAACTACGGGATCACCTACCAGAACAAGATCAACTACGCCGAACCCAATCTGGGACCGCTTGGCATCACCATTCTGACCCGCACCCAGGAGATGTCCGGGGCCTACGTGCACACCTTCTATTTCCGCAAGTACAACCCGTTTGTCGAGGCCGGGCCAGGCGCCTTGATCTTTTTGCCCATCGTCAACAGCGGCACGACGGTTTTGGGCGCCAAGCAGCAGACCAGCGTGGGGGCCATGTACGGAGCCGGGTTTGCCTACGAAATCAGCCCCAGCTTCGACATTCGCGCGGAATATCGCGGATTTGTCACCAAGGTTCCCACTTTCGGCGACCCTGGCGGATACAAGTTCGACACTAACAAGTGGTACAACATCTTCACCCCCGCCATCGGAGTGGCGTATCACTTTTAGGGTTACCGATTCACGGTTGACCACAGCGCCAGCGAAGAGGGGGCGGGCCAAAGGGCGTCCCCTCTTGCTGAATCTCATACAGAATCCATCCAAATCAGGGCTTTGTTCGCCTGCCTCTCGCTACAGGCGCGCTTCCGGGTAGCATCCCAGTTCCTTGACCATGGCGCAATGGGGAGCTAGCGCTTCACGGGCGCGCGAACCCTCCTCCGAGGAGTGAATCTGGCAATCCACGTAAAAGATGTACTCCCAGGGTTTGCCGTGGACCGGCCGGGACTCGATCTTGGTGAGGTTGATGCCGATGGAGGAGAGTTCAGAGAGCGCGGCAACGAGAGATCCGGGACGATTCGCGAGGGAGAAGGCGAGGCTGATCTTGTTCGACTCGGGATCGGCAACGGCGTCCCCGGCGCGGCGGACCAGGAAGAAGCGGGTGTAGTTTTCCGGGTTGTCCTCGATGCCGGCTTGAAGGATCTGCGCCCCGTAGTAGTGGGCCGCGGCTTCGCTGGCGATGGCCCCCGCATGCCGGTCGCGCAATTCAACCAGTTGCTTTACGCTGCCGGCGGTGTCGTATGAGGCGTAGACCTCCATCCTGGAGTGCTGGGCCAGGAACCGCCTGCACTGGGCCAGGGCTACCGGATGCGAGAAGACGCGGTCGATCTCGCCGATCGAGGCTCCGGAGATGGCGATCAGGTTATGGCGGATGCGCAGAAGCGTCTCGCGCTGGACTTGCACATCGTGGGCCAGCAGCAAGTCGAAGTGCTCCAGGACCGAGCCGGCCAGGCTGTTTTCGATGGGAATGACTGCGGCCTCCACGGTTGCGTCCACAAGCGCGGCGAAGGCGTCGGCGGAGAGCGTGCAGGGAACGATGGAGGCGCCGGGGACGAGCTTGAGCGCCGCTTCGTGGCTGAATGAGCCGGGTTCTCCCTGGATGGCAATCTTCATTCCTGTGTCTTGTTCTCCTGTCGATGCCTGAGGGGTCGGACCCACGGAGGCGCCTTGCGGGACGTGCTTTCTGGCACCATACCACAGCTTGATCGGGTTCTTCTCAGCAAATGTACGCGAGGACACGAAACTCAACTCCGGAGCCAGAGATCGGCTGCCACAAAAGCAAGAAAGACGGTGGCGATGACGCCGTTCATGGTGAAGAAGGCGGCGTTGAGGCGGCGCAGGTCGCGGGGAGAAACCAGGGAGTGCTCGTAGGCCAGCAGCAGGCCCGCGGCGGCGATGCCTAGCCAGCCAAGTGTACGAAATTGAAACAGTACGCCGAACCAGATAAGCAATGCCACCATCGCCAGGTGCATGGCGCGGGCGGTCCGGATGGCGGCGGGAATGCCGGTGCTCTGGGGCAGGCTGTGGAGGCCGGCGGCGCGGTCGTGCTCGCAGTCCTGGCAGGCATAGAGCACGTCGAAGCCGCCTGCCCAGAGGGTGACGGCCGCGGTGAGCACCAGAATGCGGGGGTCGAGCGAGCCGCGGACGGCAATCCAGGCCGCCGAGGGCGCCAGCCCGAGAGCAAGGCCCAGCCCCAGGTGCGACCAGCGGGTGACGCGCTTCAGGTAGCTGTAGCCCAGCAGCACCGCAAGCACCAGCGGCGACAGGTATAGCGTGAGGCGGTTGAGCTGGGCGGCGGCGAGGACGAAGATCAGGGCGGAGAGAATCGTGAAGCCGAGGACGAACTGGCGCGAGAGGAGGCCGGCGGGAATGGCGCGGCTGCGGGTGCGGGGGTTGGCGGCGTCGAGGTCGGCGTCGGCCCAGCGGTTGAAGGCCATGGCCGCGGAGCGGGCGGCAACCATGGCCGCCAGAATCCAGGCCAAAGTCTGCAGAGTGGGCAGCCCGTTCGCCGCCAGCAGTGTGGCCGTGAGGGCAAACGGCAGCGCAAAGACAGAGTGCTCCCACATGATCATCTCCAGCGTGATGCGCGTCTTGGACCAGAGAGTGGGCATGCGGGTCTATGGATCAGTTTACTTGAAGGGCGGTGAATCGGCCTTACCGCCATAGGCGATTTCATCTCAAGAATGTAGGTTTCACAAACCGTTTCGGGTAAATCTGGCAGTTGGCGTCAAGGCCGAATCAATCATCGACAAGCCGCAGCACCTGCCGCATGAGCCACAGCGAAAAGACCGCTCCCAGCACCCCCGCTCACCGCTGCCGAGAAACATGGGCAAGGCCGGATCAGGAGAGGTGCCGCCGTAGCCCGAGGATGCTCAGAAAGAAGCTGCTGCAGATAATCTGCACACCCAAGGTCAGGGAAAAGACGGACGGCATGACGATGCGCAGCATATGCCCGGTGTCGAGGGCGCCGAAACTCTCTTTGGCCCAGCCGGAGACAGCAAAGATCGATCCGCCAATCCCCAGCGCTGCCAGCAACCCGCCGGTAGCCAGGCCGGTTTCAAGTGTGACGTAGCGGAAGATGCGGTCTAGGCGAGGATCCTCCGGCAGCAGGCCCTCGGAGATGGCGAACACCTTGGTGAAGACGGCAAAGGCAACAAGTTGAAAGCCCAGGAGCACCGAAACAAACGCATACAGAAGTGAATGCACGTCAAGCACAATATCAAGGATGGCTCGCGGCCCGGGGAGGAGCCAAGCGCACGCCGCCAGCCCCAGCAAGATCAAGAGAACTCCGGGATAGAGAAAGAGCCATCGCGGGCAGTAGAGTAGGAGAAAGCGCAGGTGACGCCAGCCATCGCGCCAGGTACGCAAGTGCGGTGCGCGCCTGCGGCCATCCGGTTTAAGCGTGGTGGGCACCTCCTCAATCCTGTAACCGCTCAGAGCGCACCTCACGACCATTTCGCTGGCAAACTCCATGCCTGTGGTGCGTAAATTCAGCTTCAGAATCGATTCGCGATTGAAGGCTCGCAAACCGCAATGGAAATCGCCCGTGGGCGCCTTGAAGAGGATGCGACCGATCAGACTCAGGACAGGATTGCCAAGATACCTATGTAGAAAGGGCATCGCGCCTGGCGCGATTCCGCCCCGGAAGCGGTTGCCCATGACCAGGTCGGCCCCTTCGCGCAACGGCCCCAGAAAGCGCGGCGCATGGCTGAAGTCGTAGCTGTCATCGGCGTCTCCCATCAGCACGTATTTGCTTTCCGCAGCCTGGATGCCGGCCATCAGCGCGGCCCCATAGCCGCGAATGGGCGCATTGACCAAGCGCGCACCCTCGCGGACCGCGATCTCCTGCGAGCCGTCCGTACTGCCGTTATCGGCAACGAGCACCTCGCCGTCAATTCCTTGCGTCTGGAGGGCGCTTTGCGCCTTGCGGATACAGATGGCAAGAGTGTCACTCTCATTCAGGCAAGGCATTACGACAGTTAGCTCACGCGCAACTGAATCAGTCAAGGGAACCTCTGACCAGGACGGCTTTCGCAGTCCATACACTCGCGGAATGCAAATCGGTTTCCACGAGAACTCGCAATTCGCGGTTCTGAGAAGAACGTAGTTTACACCCAGCGCCTGGACGGTGTCCCATCCCCATTTGGAAGTTGAGCGGCGGTCCAGCGTGATTCCTCGGGACCTGTTCAAGAACTCGCGAAGGAGCCCCGACAGCCGTGGCTGCGACGCTTGACCTGCGCAGGGATCCGGCTAGCCCTTTACGGCTGAACGACTGTTCAGGCTCTGCCCGCGAACTCCCGCGTTTCTGTGTATACCTTGACCTTGACTCCTTCTTGTATGAAGAGGGGAACCTTGATTTCCAGGCCGGTTTCGAGCCTGGCGAGCTTGGTCACGCTGCCGCTGGTGTCGCCGCGGGCGCCGGGTTCGGTGTAGGCGACCGCCAGTTCGACCTGGGCCGGCAACTGCAAGCCGATGGGGTTGCCGTTGAACTTGTGTAGCTGGATCAAGGCGCCCTCGACCAAAAAGTCCAGCGCGTCGCCGACCATCTGGCCGGTAAGGGTGTGGGTGTCGAAGGTCTTCTGATCCAGGAAGTGCGAGCCCTCGCCGTCGCTGTAGAGGTAGGAGGCCTCGACCATCTCCAGGTCAGGCTCTTTGAACTTGTCGCTAGCCTTGAAGGTCTTGTCGAAGACCGCGCGGGTGAGCAGGTTGCGCATCTTCAGGCGCACCAGAGTCTGGCCGCCCCTGGCGGTTGGAGTGGAAACCTCGGCTTCAAGGCAATAATACGGGACGTTCTCAAATTCAAAAACCATCTTGCGCTTGACGGAAATGGCATCGATCAATGCGGCCATGGGTTCCTCAGGGAAACGGGCTTGGAGGCGGAAACACCCACAGGGATCTCATCCAGCTCCCCACGCCGGCCGCCGAGACAACGGCCGCGCGATCGCGTCATGCCCACCGTGACGCCGTCCGCCTCGGCGGAGCCAGGAACATCAACGATCACGGCGCCACAGTCAGGATGCGCCGGCGGAACTCGTTTCGCCGCGGTCGCTTCATCAAAGGATCCCGGCGTAGGATCACCCGATGTTCCTGGACACATCTATCTTGCTAAGGCGCTAACCCTCGCAGCGTCCGGCACAATGACTCAGGCGCAACTATCCTCTTCTAAGAAGCCCTTTGCAGAAGTTCCCGCTCCGCCCGCAGCCAATCCTGCTCCGCGTATCCGTCCTCGTAGCCGCGCGCCGCCCAGTACTTCTCCGCGAGTTGCTTGATCTCCTCATTAGACGGAAGCGCCGGCTCTGCTGCCTGAGCGACTGTCTTTTTCTTGGTTGAGGTCTTGCCTGGCTTCGCGGTTGCCTTCGTCTTCTTCACTGTCTCTGCCATGAAAGTCTCCTCGATTAAAATCGCCGCCAAGAAGCGGACTTCAACTCTAGGATACAGAATTTCGTCCAATTGCGCGACCTCAATCCGGCTGACCGTACTACTTCACTCGATCCGCGGCGCCCAGCCGCCGGCTTGAATCGGCAGCACGCCGCAGCCGGAGCGCACCTGGGCGGGATTCACCGGGCACCCTATTCTTGCTGTCATTTCGAGCGACGATTGCCACGGTGACCGGAACCAGGAATCCGCCCTGAGCGCGCCAAATGGGACCTGCTCCTGCATTTCTGCCGCAACGGCGCGGGCAAACCGCGCTCCTCCGTCATTATTGTCAGGAAAGGGAGCGGCTCTTTACAGGCCGCAGGGAGAGTCACCTTCGCCGGATCGTTTTTCTTTTCGGGCGGAGTCTTTCCCGTCTTGGGCCTGGTTCCATTGAATGCTTCATATTCCGCCACAAGCCAAACGCCAGTCTCTCTCCGATGGGCAATGCACAAGAGCCTGCATATCTCAATTAGGGCGCATGACCGTGGCGACTGTGGCCTTCGGCTGCGCCGCTGGTCAGTTCTTCGATGGGGATGACGCAGCCTTCAGTTTCCTCACAGCCGGTGTGCTCGAACTGGATGGTGGTGTGGCTGATCCGGAAGTGCTCCTTGAGGACCTGGTTGAGCTTGACCAGGATGCAGGCGCTCTCCGACGGGGGAATATCGGCAATGGTGACGTGGCAAGCCAGGGCGCGGGAGTTCGAGCCGAGGCTCCAGACGTGCAGGTCGTGCACGTCGATGACCCCCTCGACCGCCTCCATACCGGAGCGGATGGCGGGAATGGAAACGCCGCGGGGCGTGCCTTCTAGCAGGATGTTGAGGGTTTCGCGGACGATGCCCATGCTGGACCAGAGGATGAGCCCTGCAATGAGCAGCGAGAGCACGGGGTCGATCCGGTTCTGCCCGGTGACGAGGATGCCCGCGCCGCCGGCGATGACGGCGGCGGTGGAGAGCGTGTCGCCGGCCATGTGGAGAAAGGCCGAGCGCAGGTTGAGGTCGCGGGCCACACCCCACAGCAGGGCGGCGATGACGCCGTTCATCAGCACACCGGCCGCGGCCACGATCATCATCAGCCGGGGCTGCACGGCGACTGGGGCCGAGAGGCGGTGGACGGCTTCGATGACGATCCAGAGCGCGATGACGATGAGAGTGGCCGCGTTGATGAAAGCGGCGAGCACGCCCGCGCGCTGGTAGCCGAACGTCTTGGAATTGCTGGCGGGGCGCGTCTGGAAGTAGACGGCGGTGAAGCTGAGCAGGAGGGCGAGAAAGTCGGAGACGTTGTGGCCGGCCTCGGAGAGCAGCGCGAGCGAGTGGGCGCGCAGTCCGGCCGCGAAGGTAACCGCGACATAGGCGAGCGTGGCTGCCAGCGAGAAACGCAATACGGATCTGGTTCGGTTGGAGCCCGGCGAGGAGGGCGCCGCGTGAAGGTGCATAGGGGAAGTGTAACCGGGGATGGGTATCGGCTGCCAGCCGCGCTGGCGCGAGTCTCATCATGCTGTCAGTTCGCACGCCGGCACCATTGACGGAACCAATTCCCGCTGCTTACCGTAAGCCTTACTGGCTCCCGCCATTTGATTCGTCAACACATTCCGAAGATGCGCTAGAAGGCTGTAAGCGATTGATTCCAGAGAGGTAATACCATGGAAGCTGCAAGCAAGGGACGCATGATTTCGATCTGGGTTCTCAGGGTCCTTTTAGGTCTGGCATTTCTGGCATTAGGCGGAGCCAAGCTCGCTGGAATCTGGCAGACAGTGCAGTTCTTTGCGGCAATTGGGTGGGGACAGTGGTTCCGCTACCTGACCGGCCTGCTTGACGTGGTGGGAGCAATGCTGGTGTTTGTGCCGCGGTGGACGTGCTACGGCGCACTGCTGCTATTCTGCACCGTGGGATCGGCAGCCATAATTTGCATTGTGCTTCTGGATCGGAATCCGGCGGTTCCACTCGCGCTTACATGGCTCGCCGCCACACTCGCCTGGCTCACACGCCCCCGTCGAGTGAGCTGAGATTCACCCAGGTCCGGGCCGCGGGTGGCTCGTGTCCGGGGGTTCGGGTTCGTCGTAGGAGGGCAGAACCGGCAGGCCGGCGCGCAGGCCGGACCATTCCTCGGCCACCACGATGCTGTTGTGGTGGTTGCCCGGCTGGTAGCGGACCGTGCAGGGGAAGCCGGCGCGCACCTGGGCCGCATCGAATGCGCCGGCCATGCCGGTAACGTCCTGCGAGCACTCGTAGTCCACGCTGGCGATGCGGTAGTGGTAGACCAACATGGTAAGGGCGCGGCCGTCCTCAGCCTCAACCTGGCAAACGTCGAGCAACATGCCGTCCACGAGGCGGCCGAACTGGACCAGAAACTGGCGGCGGGCGCGCTCCAACTCCTCGGGCGTCGGACGCTTGCGGAAGACAAGCCAGAGCGCAACAGCCGCCAGAATGGCTATCGAAGCCAATCCGGCGGCAATCTCCCAAGCAATTTTGTTGAGGTGGATCATTCTGGACGAGACAGTACCCCTGGGTTCCAATTAGAGGATACGCCAGCCGGTGACCGGCGAAGGTTGACGGGCCGGCGCAGTCAACGCGGGGTTCCCGCTGCGATATACTCAGGTCTGCATCGTTAAAGGAGTTCCGGCCTGCCGGACGCCCCATTTCCGGAGGTTCTTCTTGGTCATGAGCAGGAGTTCGACCGCTGCAAGACATTCCCGGGCACACTCGACGACGGTAATCTGCGTGCGCCGCAACGGCGAGGTGGTGATGGCCGCCGATGGACAGGTCACGCTGGGCGATCACGTGCTGAAGCACTCGGCCAAGAAGATACGCCGGCTCTATCAGGAGAAGATTCTGGCCGGGTTCGCCGGCTCGACGGCCGATGCCTTCAGCCTCTTCGCGCGCTTCGAGACCAAGCTGGAGCAGTACGCCGGAAACCTGAACCGCGCTGCCGTGGAGCTGGCCAAGGACTGGCGCACCGACAAGATGCTGCGCAACCTGGAGGCTCTGCTGCTGGTAGCCGACAAGGGGCAGACCTTTCTCATCTCCGGCTCGGGCGACGTGATCGATCCCGATGAGCCGCTGGCGGCCATCGGCTCCGGCGGGAGTTATGCCACGGCCGCCGCCCGCGCGCTGATGGAAAACACCGATCTCAGCGCCCGCGAGATTGCCGAGAAGGCCATGAAGATAGCCGGCGAGATTTGCATCTATACCAACGACCGCATCACAATCGAGGAGTTGAAGGGCTAGCGGAACCTCTCGCCGCCCCGTTCATTCATGGCCATCTATCTTCCCGCATCCGCCGAAGAACAGGAGCTCTCGCTGGACGAGCTGACTCCGCGCGAGATTGTTACCGAATTGGACAAGCACGTGGTTGGCCAGAAGGCGGCCAAGCGCGCCGTGGCCATTGCGCTGCGCAATCGCCAGCGCCGGCAGAAGCTGCCGCCCGATATGGCCGACGACATCATGCCCAAGAACATCATCATGATCGGCCCCACGGGCGTGGGCAAGACGGAGATAGCGCGGCGGCTGGCCAAGCTGACCGGTTCGCCGTTCCTCAAGGTCGAGGCCTCGAAGTTTACCGAGGTGGGCTATGTGGGCCGCGATGTGGAGTCGATGATCCGCGACCTGGTCGAGATCGCCATCGACATGGTGCGCGAAGAGCGGCTGGAAGAGGTGGAAGACCGGGCGGAGATGAACGCCGAGGAGCGGCTGCTGGACGTGCTGCTGCCGCCTCCGCCGCCCGCGCAGCCGGCCGCCGAGGGCCAACTGACGCTGCCCGGAAGCGACAGCTACCAGCGCTCGCGGGAGAAGCTGCGCCAGCAGTTCCGCGAGGGCAAATTGGACGATCGCATGGTCGAGCTGGACGTGCGCGAGCGCAATACGCCACAGTTTGGCATCATCAGCAACCAAAGCCTTGAGGACATGGAGATGAACCTCAGGGATATGCTGCCGAATATCTTCGGCGGCGGCTCGAAGAAGCGCAAGATGAAGGTGGGCGATGCCTTCGATTACCTGGTGCAGGAGGAAGAGGGCCGGCTGATCGATATGGATTCGGTGAATCGCGCGGCTACCGAGCGCGTGGAATCGAGCGGCATCATCTTCCTGGATGAGATCGACAAGATTGCCGGGCGCGAGAGCGGGCACGGGCCCGACGTTTCGCGCGAGGGCGTGCAGCGCGACATACTGCCAATCGTGGAAGGCACCACGGTGAACACCCGCTACGGCATGGTGCGCACCGACCATATTCTCTTCATCGCCGCCGGCGCGTTTCATGTCTCCAAGCCCAGCGATCTTATCCCCGAGTTACAGGGACGCTTTCCCATCCGGGTCGAATTGCAGTCGCTCACCGTGGATGACTTTCTGCGCATCCTGACCGAACCCAAGGCATCGCTGACCAAGCAATACTCGGCGCTGCTGGAGACCGAGGGAGTCAGGCTGGAGTTTGCTCCCGAGGCGCTGTGCGAGATGGCGGAGTTTGCCTTCAAAGTGAACGAACAAACCGAGAACATCGGGGCGCGGCGGCTGCACACGATCATGGAGCGGGTGCTTGAAGACGTGAGCTTCCTGGCGCCGGACGTGGCCCGCCGCGCGCCGGACGACGCGGCCGCCGCGAAGCTGTCGGAGGCCATCAAGCGCGAGTCGTCCGCGCCGCTGCCATACGAGGAGCGCATGACCGCCTCCGGCCCGGAGAAGGTCTTTCTGATCGGCCCCGAGTATGTGAAACAGATGGTTGCGTCCACCGTGAAGGATCAGGATCTGAGCCGGTACATACTGTAGCTCGCGATTGCTTCTCGATTGCGCTGCGCGCGGGCTTTTGTTATCTTTGTCTCGTACCTCGCGAGTCCGCGCGCCGCATTGGATCAGCGGGCTCTACCTGCACTCTCCCGCTTCTGAGGGATTGCGGATGGGGGCGCTTCAGAAGCACACCTGGAAAGGGTGTGCCCGCGCCTTGAATCCGCGCCGCCCTTTCCCCGACTCCACTTACATCCGAGCAAAAGGAGAGAACCATGAGCAATTCCGAACTGCACCACAAGATCACCTACATCGAGTTCGCATCGACCGACATCGAGCGGACGAAGAAGTTCTACGGGGCCGTCTTCGGCTGGATCTTCAAGAACTGGGGTCCGGATTACATCAGCTTTGCCGGCGCGGGCGTTGAGGGCGGCGGCTTCTACAAGACCGATCCGCATGAGGCGCAGCCAAAGACTGCTCCGCTCATCGTGCTCTACTCCGCCAACCTGGAGGCGACGGAGGCCGCGGTAGTGGCCGCGGGCGGCAGCATCGTTGTGCCCATCTTCGAGTTTCCCGGCGGCCGGCGCTTCCACTTCAGCGATGGAGTAGGCAACGTGCTGGGCGTCTGGTCGGAGTAGGCGCTGACCTGGCTATCCACCCTTGCGGCATGACCAGCCGCACGGGTCGCCCTGCCCGCTCATCGGCCCGCCGCGATTACGCGGTTGCCGCCGCGCGCGATTCCAGCTCGGCCAAGCGCTTGGCGAGCAGCGTTTCCAGCTTGACCAGCGCGGCTGAGAAGCCCTCAATGCCCTCCTTCAGCTTGTCGGTGGCCATGCGGTCGGCGGCGTGCATGCGGTCGAAGACGGCCTTGTCCACGGCGATCCTCTCGATGGGCAGCGTCTGGGCGGCCTCGAGCGAGAGCTTGCGGGGCAGGTCGGCCACAGTGGCTTCGAGTTCGGCCAGCAGCGCCGGCGAGATGGTGAGCAGGTCGCAGCCGGCCAGCTCCTCGATCTCGCCGATGTTGCGGAAGCTGGCGCCCATCACCTGCGTCTTGTAGCCGAACTTCTTGTAGTAGTTGTAGACCTTGGTTACGGAGATGACGCCGGGGTCCTCGGCTCCGTGGAAGTCCTTGCCGGTGTCCTTCTTGTACCAGTCGAGGATGCGTCCGACGAAGGGCGAGACGAGGGTGACGCCGGCCTCGGCCGCGGCGATGGCTTGGTGCAAGCCGAAGAGCAAGGTCAGGTTGCAGTGAATGCCTTCGCGCTCCAGGACTTCGGCGGCGCGGATGCCCTCCCAGGTGGAGGCGATCTTGATGAGGATGCGGTTGCGGCCGATGCCCGCGTGGTCGTATTGGGCGATGATGGCGCGGGCCTGGGCGATGGTGGCCGCGGTGTCATAGGAGAGGCGCGCGTCCACTTCGGTGGATACGCGGCCGGGGACGATCTCCAGTATCTTCCTGCCGAAGGCGATGGCCAGCCCCTTGAAGGCCAGGTTGGCGACGGCCTCGCCGGTTGCGCTATCGCCGAGTTCCTTGCGCGCGGCGAGCAGCACGCTGTCCACGATGGGCTGGTAGTGCGGCATCTGGGCGGCGGCGGTGATCAGCGAAGGGTTGGTGGTGGCGTCCTGGGGACGGAACTCCGCCATCGCCTCCATGTCGCCGGTGTCGGCGACGACCACGGTGTACTGGCGCAACTGGTCAAGCAAATTCTGCGGCATGATTCCTCCTGGGGAAGAGCGCTCCGGTTTGCGGCGCGCGTCCGGTTCCAGTTTAGCGCCGACGGGACCGGGCCGAATGTTAAGGTTCGGCGCGGGGCATCCGTCGGAAAAGGGGAAGAGCTTGTCTGCCGGCGTGCGCCAGTGGAGGGCAATTCCGGTCTCTTTGCCGCGGCGGACGGGGGTTTGCACGCGAAAATCAGCGGAAAATGGCAGGCGATGATTACCAGTCAGTCAATAGTGGAAACTCATAAGTTATTCGTCCGGATGGATTTACGGGCAAGGTGGGGATGAAAAAGAGGCTCCCTGAGGGGTAGGGGGGGTATGGTATAAGCGTTAAGATAACCAAACAGTAACACCATCCCTCGTGAAGTATCTACTTTGATTACCCCACCCGTGGCGTCCGAAAGCGCCTGCAAGCGGTCGTGGGAGGCTTATCTTAACGCCTATAGGGGGGTAGGGTCTCCGACAGGGACTAGAGACTACGGACCGGGCGGATTCCTGACGGATTGGGTTGAGGCTTCGCACGTTTTTCACCTATCTTCCATTGTGCGCCGGCGGAGGGAAATTCTTGGCAACCACCTGCGGTGGGGGGGACTTGCCGTCCAGGCGGAGGCCTTCGGCTTGGAGAACGAACGGTGGTGCATCCCACCCTTCGCTAGAAAAAAGCGAAGGGTAGGGCACCCGCTTTTGTGGGTTCTTGAAGGGTGTGCCGCCTAGGCCATCTGCCTCCTGTGCTTTTCCGAGTCGAGGCGCATGAGTACCTTCTTATACAGAGACGAGAAGGCCGTTGTGCTGATTTTCGCGTACATGCTTTGCGCGATTTCGCCCTCAGTCTTGCCTTCTTGGATGTCCAGCACAGCGTCTGCAATTGCTAGGAACGTGAGCAGGAACGCGTTGTGATAGGCCGACGCGTTGTTTTCCAGCTCCCTGCGAGAGGAAGCCAGGAATCGGTTCATTCGATTCATCTCCTCATTTGCGTCGGCAGAGCGCACGGACAAATCCTCCCGCATGAGTGCGCATAGGGCCGCTATCGCAAAGTACACCCGGTAGCGAGGCTTATCGTCCGAGTAAACGCGTCGAAATAGCGGCGCATACTCCTCTCCGGAATAGGTGCTTTCGCAGAGGGAAAGCGCCGTTCGGCTTTCTTTGAGCAGGAGCATGAGGACGGCGAAGGCCGCCTCGTCGCCGCCCGGTTGTTCATAAAGCTTCTCGAGTATGTCGCCGCGCAGTTCGGTGTAGTTCCCCTCAAACAGATTGTTCGGCTTGCGACTGAAAAGGCCGAGTACGAGCACCTTGAGCTCATCGTAGTCCACCTTCGTGCGGTAGATCGTGTTTAGGACTGAGGACGCGTTCACGCTCGTCTCGGTCTCCAGCGCGTACCCGAGCACCAATGCCAATCGACGCACAAGTTGCGGGCGGAGGTACCGGGCAAGGTCGAGGTCAACCCTCGTCACCTGATTCTGGTAGTTTGCGGCCTTCGCAATGTCCCAGGCGTCCTTCGTCTTCACGACCTTGACCTGGACGAGGCAGGCGTCGGAAACGGGGGCGCAGTTTACTAGGCACATGGTCGTCTGGCAGCCGTTCACGATGGCCGCCTTAGAAAGCTCGGCCAAGCCGTCCTCGCCTATCGTCACCTCATCCGCACGAAACGTCAGGCCGTTATTGCGCGCCAACATCTTGGCGGGCTCGTTTGAAATGGTCTTGATGATCTCCTCGTTGACTGTGGATCGTGTCGTCACTACTTTGCCGCTCGTGCTGCCCAGGAAGTCCCGAATGTTCTCAAAGAAGAGCGCGTCGCCGTGTGTGTGGTAGAGCTCGACTAGGTCGGCTCCGAGGACTGCGCCAAGGTACACGCCCTCGCACTCGTGCCACTTGCTCCTTGATTTCAGGGTCAGATTTGACGGAATAAGGTGTGTTTTCTTGTAGAGCTGCTGTAGCAGGGCCAGTATTTGGGGTCCGTCGACTAGGAACAGTCGTTCCTCCGCCAGCAGCTTCTGGTAGTACTCGCGGGAGGCGAGCGTAGACTTCTCGTACCTCTCTACGATGCCTTCGAGTTTCGACGAGGTCGCGAGGGCGAACGTCGGAACGGCGGGCGACGATGTGCCTTCCTCTGGCTTCGAGAACAAGGATGCTTGCTGCTGCACAGGAAGCATCCCGGCCTCAAGATTCTTGAACTTGCTGATAATGGAGTCGAATTCTTCCTTGCCCCTGACCTTGTATTTGGACTGTGCACACAAGACTCGCCCGTCGTCGGTGGCGGCCGTGTACAGGTCGACACCTCCGTCGTGGCTCTTCTTGGCGCTCGCGCGCAAGGGTGGGAACTCCTGGCCCTTGTTCGTAAGTGAGATGACCTTCAGGGCCAGATCCAGGAACGTGTCGCCGCGCGCATTGGATCCAAGGTCGCCGAAATGCTCGTCAAAGTGACTGGTTAGATTCTCAAATGACTCCAGGAACTTCGGGAGGCGCTCCGTATTACCTTGTTCAGGCATATCCGCTCCGGGCAGTTGCATGCATTACAAGCTGCAGGTCTTCCGTTCCTTTTCCGCCTTCTCAGCCGCTGGCACGTCCGCGGCCGTCCGGCACAATCATCGACGATTGTATCCCTGTTTACGGCGGTTTGGAAGCGCTACTCCTGTCCTATTCGCCCGCCTGGGGTCCGCCTGCACACGAACATTTGGCAAACAGGCCGCCCCTCCAGCCGCGATCCTCCTCAGCGCTCTTCCGGCTGGACTGTGTTGGCGAGGACGCCGAGGCCGGGGATGGTTATCTCGACGCAATCCCCAGCCTTGAGCGGGCCCACCCCGGAGGGGGTTCCGGTGAGGATGAGGTCGCCGGGTTCGAGCGTCATGACGGAGGTGATGTGGGCGAGCAGGGCGGGGATGGGAAAGAGGAAGTCGAGGGTTGAGCCGCGCTGGCGCAGCTCGCCGTTGACGCGGGTTTCAAGGGTGAGGCCGGCGGCGGGGTCGAGCTCGTCGCTAACCCAGGGGCCGACGGGGCAAAAGGTGTCGAAGCCTTTCGCGCGGGTCCACTGATCGTCTTTGGCTTGCAGGTCGCGGGCGGTTACGTCGTTGGCCAGGGTGTAGCCGCGGATGGCGGAGCGCCAGTCTTCGGGCTTAAGGTAGCGGACGCGGCGGCCGATGACCAGCGCGAGCTCGCCCTCGTAGTCGACGCGGGCGCTGGCGGCGGGCATGCGGACGACCCCGCCGGGGGCGAGCAGCGACGACGGTGGCTTGAGAAAGAGCAGGGGTTCGGTGGGAAGCTCGCTGCCCATCTCCTTGACGTGGTCGCGATAGTTGCGGCCCACGCAGACGATCTTGGAGGGCGTGACCGGTGGGAGCAGGCTGGCGGCGCTGAGGGGCTGGGGCTCGAAATCGAAGCTCCACGAGGTGGCGCGGCCGTGGGTGAGGCGGAAGGCCAGGTCTTCTTCGGGCGCGCGGGCCAGGTCTACGATCCAAGGTTCGCCGTCGCGGTCCTCGACCACGCCGTAGTGGGCTTGGTCATCGAGCAGAAAGCGGCAGTATTTCATGGGAAGATCCTTGTGCCGGTTGGACGAGAAAGGCGCCCGCTCGATAGGCTCTATCGCAGCAACGCGTCGAAACCGGCTTGCTCAAAGTGCTTATCGTAGGTGAGCGCGGCATCGATGCCATACTGCCGCATGATCAGAAAGCTGGAGCAATCCGTCATGCTCCATCCCTTGTCCGTTCTCTCGCAATAGAGATCGAATGCCTTCGTGAAGGATTCTCGCGTCTGAGGCGCGACAATCACATTTGGATTCTCCCTGAGAACGGCAACGGCGGTCGACACAACGAAGCGCAATCGCGGCCCGCGCTCGGCAAAGCAATTCAAGAGTTCGGTCAGAACCCCGTCGCTGGTTACGATCCGCGCGCCGGCAATTGTCGCGGAAACCTGTTGCGCCTTGGCGTGTAACTCGTCCCGAGGGCTGAGCAGCGCGATCCAATAACCCGTATCCGCGAAAACGTGCGTCATTCCTAGACTTTCGGCGATCCGTACAGGTGGTGGTCGACGTTGCGCGCCAGGTCGGCAGGGACCGGCGCCCACTCTTCCGCAGAAAGCTTCTGCCCTATGCCAGCAATCGCCTCCCAAAGCGGAATCGAAGACGGAGCGGCGGAGCTTTGAGTCGCGGCGTCTCGTGCTTCCAGCAAGTCTAGCCCTTCTTGAATCACTTCAGCAGGGGACCGATAGCGCCCACTCTCAACCTTGACGGCAATTCTCTGCTCCAGGTCCGGGTTCAAGAGAATGCTCATCTTCCACCTCCTCAGAGCCGGCGTCGCCGCCGGGTCGCGCCAGATTGTAACGATTCTACCAAATCCGCTAGTTTCACCCGGCTGCGGAACGAGTTTGGCCAGCATGCGAGGCCTGATTCTTACGGGTTGGGCACGGTCTCTTCGGCCTCGGCGGAGCGGGCGCTTTCGTGGCCGCCTTGATCGATTGCGGTGACGGCATAGCGGTAGGTGTGGCCGGGCTGGATGCGGGCGTCGTGGAAGGCCGGGCCAACGAGGGGCTGCGCGGGCGAGATGCGCTTCCAGGTCTCTGCGGCCTCGCGCCTGTAGACGATGTAGCCGGCCAGGTCGGGCTCGGTGTTTGGCTGCCAACTGAGGTCGATTGCGGCCTCCGCGGCGGCGCTGGGGGCAGTGGCGACGGCGGCGAGACCTGCGGGCACGGCGGGCGGAAAGACGTCGAGGGCCTGAACGCGGACTGGCGCGGAGAGCGGGCCGGCCAGTTCCAGGGTCTGGCTGCCTGCGGTTATGCGTGCGACGCGCTGGGCGCGATACTCGTAGGTTTCGCCAAAGCGAATCTCCTTGTCGAGCGCGCGGCCGGGCGTGCCCGAGTCCACCAGGAGGGTTCGCTCGACGGGTTCGGGCGGCGGGGCAAGGATGCCTTGCTGGGAATTGGGCTTTGCCTCCAGCTGAGGCGTGAGCAGGGTGCGATGCAAGCGAATGGACGCGTGGTTGAGCGGCGGCGCTCCGGGAGAATCGGGCGTCCAGTGGAGGGCTACGCCGTCCTTGCGCACCTCGGCGGTCAGGTTGGCCACGGGAGCGGGCGCTTCGCCGGCCAGCACGACGGCGGCATTGGAAAGGCCCGCCGAGCGGCCTTTGCGGTTGGGCAGCTCGACAAAGTAGGTGAGCGGGCGGGGCGGGCCGGAGGTCAGAGCAGGGGGAAGCGTCTCAGTGAACGCGGCGGGAGCGCCGGGAGCGAAGAGCAGGTTGGCGGGGACGGGTGCGCAGGGCCCTTCGTCCTCCTTGCGGCAGAGGCGCACGGGGAGATTGCCCTTCAAGAACAGCTTGTCGGTGTTCCTTTTGGGCATGGTCCAGGCGAGCGAGACCTGGTTGCCGGCGCGGGATGCGGAGAGGTTCGCAACGGAGTCGGGCAGATTGAGCGAGGGCGGCATGGGAGCGCCGGGGGTACCGCAACCGCTGAGGAGCAGCCCGATTGCCGGTGCCACAAGCAGGGCGGCGCGTCCCAATATGTGTACTATTCTCATCGCCCTTTCAGTCTAACGGAGTGGCGCGGGGCGGGAGCGATCGGTTGCGGAGTGAAGATGTAATTGGCCAGTTATTACAAGCTGCCCCCCGGTTTTGCCGGGGCGACAATCAATGTTTGACATTTACGGTAGTCGTCCCTGGTTTCCGTCTTGAATTTCGATCGGCCCCAACAGCTTTCCGCAGGGGCTGAAGCCCGAAGGTCTTCCGAACGCAGTTTCGGCCCGGCTAAAGCCGTGCCCTGGTTACAAAGCATGGACCAAGCGGCGCAATACGAAAGCTGACAGGGAGGGTCTTCCGAACGCAGTTTCGCCCCGGCTAAAGCCGTGCCCTTGTTACAAGGCATGGACCAAGCAGCGCAACACGAAAGCCGACAGGGCAAAGGTTCTCGCCTCTTTGAGGGGTCACCAGCCATAAAGTCTCCGGCTCTGCCGGAGGTTACTTACTTGGCCGCAGGCGTCTGCGCCGGCGCGACTTTGGCGGCGGGCTTCTTAGCAGGAGTGGCCTTGGGGGCGGGCTTGGCCGGCGAGGCGGTGTCGGCGAGGGCCTGGTCGATGACTTGGAAGAGTTGGGTGTCGGCGTGCTGGACCTCAATGAAAGGAGCGCCCTTGCTGTTGGAGGTAACGACGAAGATAGCGGGGGTGGCCGTGATGCCGGTGCGCCGGCCCAGTTCGCTGTCGGCCTTGATGGCGTCGGCGAGCTTGCCTTGCGGGTCCATGGCAAAGGGCAGTTTTATCTTGCGCTCGTCTGCAAACTTCTGGGTGAACTGGCGGAGCTGGTCAGGGTTGTAGATGGAGGACTGGTTGGCAAAGACCTGATCGCGGTATTCACCGCCGAGGGCCTTGCTTACGGAGTCGAACCAGCGCGCATTGAGGGCGGCAACCGGGCTCCAGGTGTGGTAGGGGATGATGAAGTCGTGGCGAATCCAGGGAATCTTGTACTTGGCGGCAGCCTCTTTGACATACGGATTGGCGTGGGCGCAGGCGGGGCACTCCATGTCGGCAAACTCGACGATGGCTACGCGCGCGCCGGCGGGCGGATGAAGCGCAGTGGTGTCGAGCACCTGGGTGCCAGCCGACGGAACGGCGAACTGGGCGTGCGCACTGGCGGCTGCAACGAGAAGCGCGGCGGCCAGGCCGAGGAAGAGGTGAGTGCGGCTGGGTGGAGCGGAAACGGGGCGGGCGAGGCAAAAGAAGGCGGACATGGCGGTTGGACGGCTCCCTCTAGCTGATTGTAACGGGAGAAAAGCGGGAAGGCACAGGGTTCATTGCCGGTCGCGGCGGCGGGCGGCGATCCACTGGCGCCATTTGTAGTCGGCGAATAGCAAGGCGGCGACGAGAACGGCGGCGAGGATGGCGATGAGAATCTTCATGGCGTGTCCGGGGGTTAGGGGTTAGGGTCTAGGGACTAAGGGACTGGGGACTAAGGGGAACCCACCCTAGCGGCAAAAGCAAGAACGCCGCAAGGGTGGGGCACCCAGCGAGTGTGAGGCACCCAGATTTGTGATGCTCGTCCGGCTGGGTGGTTGCCTTCTAGCGGCCCACGACCAGGACGACAAAGCTGCCGGGAACGACAGGCGGGCGAGGGCGCGGATTCTCTGGGGTGGGGTCGGGCCGGGGACCGAATTCGGCGGTGACCAGGTAGATGCGATCGGCGGCGGGGTCGTAAGCCATGGTGCGAGCGCCGCGCTGGGTGGGCAGGCTCTCGATGGTCGGGTAGCCGGGTGCGGCGGCATCGATCACGGAGAGGATTCCCTCGCCGCAGGAGGCGAAGGCCAGCTTGTGGGCCGCATCCCAGCCGGCCGCGTCGGGACCGTCGGCGATGGCGGGGTTGGCCAGGACCTTGCCAGTGTTGGGGTCGACGACGGCCATGTGCTTGCCGCCGCATACCGGGAAGAGCCGCGCGCCGGCCACATCGAAGGCCAGGCCGCTGGGGCCGTCGCAGCCGGTGAGGGGCCACTCGGCGGTGAGCTTGAGGGTGTGGGCGTCGAGGCGCACGATCTCGCTCTTGTCTTCAATGTTGTCGAAGACCGTTCCCTTGCCGTCGACGGCTGGAAACTCGGGCTTGCCGGGGAGGGGGATGGTAGCGACTACCTTCCGCGTGGCGGCGTCGATGACGGAGACGTCGTGGCTGCGGCCGTCGAAGGCCCAGACGGTTTGGGTGGCGGGCTCGAAGACGATGCCGTCGGGGTTCTGGCCGGTGGGGATGGTGGCGACCGTTGCGAGGGTGGCGCGGTCGAAGACGACTACGGCGTTGCCCCCGCCGTCGGAGATGTAGCCGAATTTGCCGGCTGTATCGAGGGCGATGCCGTGGGTGCCGTGGAGGCCGGCGATGGTTCCCACGGACTTGCCGGTCTGGGTATCGAGGACCTCGACGCGGGCGCCGCGGGTGAGGTAGAGGCGGTGGGCCGGGGAGTCGACGAGGAGGTAATCCCAGCCGCCGTCGCCGCCGATCTTCCAGCGGTCGAGGATCTTGTAGGGTTGCTGAGCGCAGAGCAGGGCGGGGACGGCAAAGATGCCGGACAACAGCGCTGCGGCTACGAAAGACCGGGCGGCGGGACGAAAGCTGGAGAGAATGGGCATGAGAGGCTCCGTGTGGAAGTCGAACGGGGCAAGAATACCACCCTCCTGTTTCAGTTGTTCCGTGATTCTCGCCATCCGCCGTGGCGGAGGCCTTCGGCCTGACCCCTGATTCGATAGACTCAAGGAGACGGCCAATTGTCCCGGAGCCCGCTTGCACGCCAACCCCGAAGAACGCCTCATCCGCCCCGCGCGCAACATCCGCGGAAGCCTTCGCCTGCCCGGCGACAAGTCGATCAGCCATCGCTATGGGATGCTGGCCTCATTTGCTGAAGGCGTCTCGCGTTTCAGCAACTTCTCCACCGGGGCCGACTGCGCCTCGACCCTGGCCTGCATGGAGGCGCTGGGGGCGAAGATCAACAGAATCAAGGAGGGTGAGATCGAAATCACCGGCGTATCCGGGCGCGTGATCCCTACCAGCCAGCCGCTGGACTGCGGCAACTCCGGCTCGACGATGCGCATGATCTCCGGGCTGCTGGCGCCCCAGCAGGGCAGCTTTACCCTCGTCGGAGACGCATCGCTCTCGCGCCGGCCGATGGAGCGCATCCGCAAGCCGCTGGAAGCGATGGGCGCAAAGCTCTCGCTCACCGAGGGCCATGCGCCGCTGACCATCCACGGCGTAGCGCTTCACGCCATCGACTACACCACGCCGGTTCCCAGCGCGCAGGTAAAGACCTGCATCCTGCTGGCCGGGGTGCAAACCGCAGGAACCACTACGGTTCGAGAGGCCGTGCGCACCCGCGACCACAGCGAACTGGCGCTGCGCGCCTTCGGAGCGACCCTCAGCCGCACGCTGGACTCGGTGTCGATTTCCGGGCCGCAGGCGTTGCACTCCATCGAAGCCGCCGTCCCCGGCGACATCTCCTCCGCCGCGTTCTTCCTATGCGCGGCGGCGCTGTTTCCCGGCTCCAGCCTGGTGCTGGATTCGCTGGGACTCAACCCCACGCGCGCCACGCTGCTTGACGTGCTCACCGCATTGGGTGCGCGCATCGGCGTTCTCAATCTTGAGGAGAAGAACTCCGAATTGGTGGGCACGGTGCAGGTCTCGGCACCGCCCGAAGGGCTTGGATCGGCCGAGGTTAGCGGTGCGCTGGCCGCCCAGCTCATCGACGAACTGCCGGTGCTGGCGGCGATTGCCCCCTACACCAGCGGCGGCATCCGCATCCGCGACGCCAGGGAACTGCGCGTGAAGGAGTCCGACCGCATTGCGCTGGTGGCGAAGAACCTGCGCGCCATGGGCGCAGAAGTGGCCGAATTCGAGGACGGGCTCGACGTTCCCGGCGGGCAGACGCTGCATGGGGCGGTTATCGATTCGGGCGGCGACCACCGCATCGCCATGGCCTTCAGCGTGGCGGCGTTGCGCGCCGAGGGCGAGACGCTGATTCAGGGCGCGGAGTCGGCAGCGATCAGCTTTCCGGAGTTCTTCAACCTGCTGGACCAGGTTGCGGAGCGGTAGGCAAGCATCCCTGTCGCGCGGAAAAGAGAAGGCCCGTCCGGCTTTCTTAGCGGCTGGATGGGCCTTGCAAATCGGTTTAATTCAGCCGAACTACTTCATGGCCGGCGGACTCGTCGATGGCACATTGCCCAATTTGGCGGGCTCCAGGCCGGGCACCAGGGGCGTGGTCTTCACATCTCCCGTCGCCGCCTCGTTCAGGTTGATGCCGTAGTGCTTCAGGGTCGAAGCCAGTATTTGATACAGGCCCGCCCGATCCTTGGCATAGGCTGCCTGGGCCGCGATCAGGGTGTTTTCCGCCGTGGCCAGGCTGCGCTGCTGGGCCAGAACAAGCGCCGTGGTGGAAGCGCCGAGCCGCAGTTTCTTCTGCTCGTCATCCAGACTCTGCCGGCTATAGTCCCGGGCCGCGAGCGAGGCCTGAACCTGCGCGCGGTCGTTGGTCAGGGCGAACTGGGCATTGACGACCTGCATGCGGATCTGCGTGTAGAGCTGCTCCAGCCGCAGCTCCGCCTGGCGGTATTCCATGAGCGACCGCGCCTGCACCGACTGGTTGAACCGGTTGCGAATGGGAATGCTCAGGTTGAAGCCGATGCCCTTGTCTGGGGCCGTGTTGTTGAAAGCATTCTGAGCCGCGGTCCCGTAGCCGGTGGAAACTCCCGAGTTGCAGATCGATCCATAAAACTCCGCGCTGCAGTTGGGGTTGATGGAGCCGGCGATTCCCTGCCCGGCGAGATAGCCGTAGACATCGAACTGCGGCAGGAGCGCATTGCGCGCACCCTTGAGCGTGATTTCATCGTTGCGCAGCGTCAGCACCGCCTGTTCGAGTTCCGGCCGCTGCTGAAATGCCTCCTGCACCAACTCCTCGACCGGCTGCTTCTCCTCGGGAATCTCCTCCAGGCTGACGCGATCGGTGGGAATCACAGCCGCGGCCACCAGCGCCGGATCGTTCAGGTTGCGGGCGATGGCCTGCTTGATGATCTGCTGTTGGTAGTTGAGGGCGAGCTGGGAGCTGATGAGGGATTGCTTGTCGAGGGCCACGGACTGGTCGGCGTTGAGCACGTCGAGCGGCGCCATGGTGCCGATCTCCAACTGCTTGCGGTTGTCGCTCGCGACTTTGGTGCTCTGCTCGAGCGCGCGCTGCTTAGCCTGCACGTCCTCATACGCCTGCACCAGGCCCCAGTAAATGGATTCCACCTGGTTGACGGTGTACATGATCTGCTGGCGGAAGGAGGAATCGGTAATGCGGCGGTCGTTGAGCGCCTGATACATGAAGCGCTTGTTGACCCAAATGCCAGCCCCGTAGAGCAGGTGCTGGGTCACGGTGGCTTTGAAGTTCGAGCTCAACTGCGGGCTGTAGAGCGTGACACCGTTGGAGGTGGTGGCGTAAGTGTTGTTGAAGCCGAACTGGAACTGCGTGCCGGTTACGAAGCCCTGATTGTAGGCAAAGTTGTAGATATTGGTTGAGCTGGTGCCGCCGGAGAAGAAGCTCGTCGAGGGTGAATGCTCGCGGTCGAACTGGATGGCCGCCGTCACGGATGGATCGAGGCTCTCGGGCGCAGGGCCGGCGCCTTGGGTGGTCAGCGACAATCCGGCAGTGCCGGAACCCGCGCCGCCCGAGCCGACCGTCGTTCCTCCCGGTCCGCCGCCAGCGGTAAGTGTGGACGACGAACCGCCCAGGGTATTGGCGACCAGGCCGGCCGGCGCGCCGAGCGGCGCGGCTCCGGTGCGTGTGCGCAGAACATCGGTATCCGCAATATCCAGGTTGTAGCGGGCGATGGCGATATCGTAGTTGTTCTCCAGCGCCAGCGCCAAGGCGTCGGAGAGGCTGAGGTAGATCTTGCCATCCTTGACCATGTCGGCCAGCCGCACCGAATTGGCAAAACTGGCCTTGGGAATGGTCGTGGGCCGGTAGATGTTGATCGGGTCGCCAAGAAGGCGGCCGGCGGGCTTGGAAAAATCCCGCGCCGAGGTGCGAAGGTCCAGGGGCTGGGTCAGCACGGGCGCCGGAGCCGCAGGCAGTGCGGAGGCCTCCTTCTCTGGAACTGTAGCCCCCGCGCCAGCCTGCTGGGCAAACCCTGAAGGCGATCCCGCCGCCAGTGTCAGCAGCACCGCCGCAATCGCGCGCAGCCGTTTGTCTGCCTGCCCGCGGGCTGCCCGCACGCCAATCTCACACGCGGTTTCGTTCTGCCGACCAAAGACACTTCTACCGTTCAAATCCATGATTCCTCTCCACGAATTGCCGAGGCATGTGGGGTGCCATTCTTCAAGACGACCGGAGAGCCTTTCCGGACGCAGATTTGTATACGCCTGGGCGATTTTCGCATCCAGCCCGGTCCGCAGGCTCCCTTTGCACTACGCAGGCCGCGGCCAGTTCGTTCCAGCCCTGTCAGCTTCCGCATCCCCAGCTTGCCTATTTCCAGCGGCCTCACCATCTGCTGCTGCGGAAACCTGAGTATATCTCACTCCCACTCTCCGCTCCCGCGCGGGCGCCGCTGTCAGGTAACCTGTTGACTGGACCGATCCCTGTGACGGAGTTCTCCCAACCCGTGTCGCGCCCGCAAACCTGGAAGCTCACCCTGGCCTACGACGGCACGGACTTCCGGGGCTGGCAGGTGCAGCCCGGCGAAGCGACCATCCAGGGCGAGCTGCAGGCAGCCCTGGGCCGGATCACCGGCGAATCGCCGCTGCCCCAGGGCTCGGGCCGCACCGATGCCGGAGTGCATGCGCTGGGCCAGGTGGCCAGCTTCGCGTTGCAGGCGCCCATTCCGCCGGAGAACCTGCTGCGCGCGCTCAACCGGACCTTGCCTCCATCGATTCGTGTTCTGGAGGCGAAGACGGCGCCAAGCGCGTTCCATGCGCGGCATTCGGCGGTGGCCAAAACCTACGAGTACCGGGTCTTCCGCGAAGCGCTCTGCCCGCCGTTTCTGGCCCGCTACGTCCATGCCTGCTCCTGGCCAATGGACGTTGAAGCCTTGCAAACGTCAGCCAGGCTCTTTGAGGGCGAGCACGACTTCAGCAGCTTTGCCGCCACCGATCCCGAGCCGACGCGCCGCCGCCTCGATCCAGAGGTGGAGCCGAGCCCGAGGCCGCTTCCGAGGCCGGAGTTTCAGGTTGAACCTCCCACGCCGTCAACGGTCAGAAGAGTGTTCTCCTCTTTCTGGGAAGAGCGGCAGTGTGAGGCCGGGCGTCTGCTGGTCTATCGCGTCCGGGGCAACGGTTTCCTGCACCACATGGTCCGCAACCTGGTGGGAACCATGCTCGATGTGGGCCGTGGACGTCTCCAAGTGGAGGAGATTCCGGGAATCCTCGCCGCCCGGGCCCGCTCTGCCGCCGGACCCACAGCGCCGGCGCGGGGGCTGTTTCTGCATTCCGTGGAGTACCCACTTGCCGCGGACATATTACTCACCGACTGAACAACACTGAGTTGAGCCTTCGCCCGACTCTTGTACACACCTCCCCTGCTACCCTGAGACTATTCGTATGTCTTCCTTTGCCCACGGCTCGGCGTTCTCGCGCGTGACGGCGCTGGCGGCGCAGCGGACGGTTCACGCCGCCTTCGCGTGGCTGCATGGGAATGCCGGCAAGATCATGGACTGGCAGGCGCGCCTGGTGGGGATTCCCGCGCCGCCCTTTGGAGAAGCTGCCCGCTCGCAGTGGCTGGCGGCCCGTTTTACCGAGGCCGGCCTGAGCCAGGTGCAAACCGACGCCGCCGGGAACGTCTTCGGGTTCCTGCCGGCGGCCAAGCTGCCGCCCGAAAGCACCGGCCCGGTGGTTGTGCTCTCCGCGCACCTGGATACCGTGTTTCCACCCGGAACGCCTTTGAACCCGGTGGTGGACGGTGATCGCCTGCAAGCCCCGGGCGCCTGCGAC